>ORJL011821457.1_pt1 | contig 38006 bp, 43 predicted proteins | sample 1779941 | NCBI WGS metagenome assembly ORJL01 (sample SAMEA104232317, study PRJEB22302) | groundwater metagenome | biome: forest; feature: aquifer; material: groundwater | place: USA | collected 2011-08-07 | depth 5.8 m | reverse complement strand
GTGAATGTGCGAGCAGGCCGTTCAGAATGTAGCGCACGCAGAAGGTCGCGTAGTTTCACGCTCGCCTTCGCGCAGACGGTGTCCGCCGCGCCGTACCAAATATCTAAATGTCCGTTATCGCCGAGCGTAGCACCGGCTGGGAAGACGATATTTGGAACGAGGCCATACTGTTCATAAAACTCCTGCGGCACGATGATAGGCTCCGTACGCGAGATGAGTTTCTGCGGGTTATCGTGGTCTAGGAGCGCCGCTTCTATTGAAAATATTCTTTTGTGCTCATCGTAGTAATACTGAATATATGAATAGACCAGTAGCCATCCGTCCTCGGTAAATAGCGGCGACGCGCCGACCTCAATATGGTCGCTGTCTTCACGACGCAATTCAGGAAGAGAATGTTCAGGGAGATGAGCATGCCACTCGTTCCAGTATTCAGGGTCATAAAACTCTTCCATCCGCTTCGCGCGCGCGAGCGCGATGGTGGGATGCTGGTGTTCCGCCGTCCAGTCGGTGTGTGCGGTTAGCAGGAGAACGATGTCGCCGTTAATTCGTTCCGGAAAGAGCGTCGCGGCCTTCGCGTTAAACGGCGTGATGAGGTGTCGCTCGGTGAAGTTATCCGGTTCGTCGCCGACGGCGACGGCGACCTTGATGTTGTCGGGGCCGAACGGGTAGCCACCGAGTGCAGTATAGAAACAGTACCAGCGGCCTTCAAAGAATGTTACGTGCGGGTCCTCGCAGCCGAATCGGTCCCACTCTTCTTGCGCGTGAATCACTTGTTGGCGAGAATGAAAGTGGAAGCCGTCATTTGACATCGCCGTACCGATGCTTGAAAGACCTGCATGAGGTGTCTGGAGAACGTCAGGATTGCCGAGCGCCCGATAGAAGATTCTAACGCCATCTTTAGTTTTAACAGCCGATGGATTATAGGTCGCGCGCGCCTCCCATGGTCGCTCCCTCTGTGGAGCGAGTATCGGATTATGCTCTTCTCGGCGAATGACGAACATAGTTTAGGGAAGCAACGCTCGGATTCCTTCAGCATACAACGTATACGCCCGCACGAATGAATCATCGACATGTGCGTACAAAATTCCTTCGCCCGGCTTCGTCTCTACGAATTGGCTTGCAAACGTGATGGCTCTCACCTTGCCAGCCTGACTATCTTGAATCAAAGGCTTTGGGGAGACCCAGTCAATCTTTCCTTTCTCGTAATCGTATATGAAAAGACCAACCGAGAAAGTCCCATATTTTATTCTGCCTCGGATCGTTTTATTAGCTTCGCACCCATTCATAATCCCAGCTCTCTTGCCGGGCCCGACATCAATAAATGTACTCGGGAGGAGAGGTCCGGGCGATGCGTGGCCAGCGATCCAACGAGAAGATTGCTTTCCGGGATGAAAAACTATTTTCCCGAACTTCCAAGGCCTACCCATCTCTCTGGCGATAGCTGTTCTGACAACTGAAAAATGAGTATCTTTTATTTTGTCCGAGGATTCAACAAGATTATATCGCAATCCTTTCTTATTTAAGGGTGCGACACTGACTTCTTTGGCGCCTCTTCTCCCATCCGCCATTAGTACTGGCATTGTCATGTTCAGGCTATCCAAATCTTTTCCAAAAGCGTGACCGAGATGAATCCATGCTTTCTTCTTTCCGATCAAAGGTATGGTGAAATACAGATGTATGAGATTTGTTTTTTCATCAACCCAAATATCAGGATCCTCCAGCCCTAAGAAGTCGGTATCTTTTTCAGAAATCTTTTTGATAATCTTTTCTTGAAGTTTGATGCGAATTTCCCCTCCGATCTTAAAACGCTCGAGGGATTTGCCTTTCACTTTACGCAATACGCTTCTATCAATTTGACCGGCGATTCCTTCCTCTCCTTCTCTGCTCGTAACACATCGAATAACTCCTTCTTTATATTTCTTACTTGGATCAAGTGTTATGGCCATCATGTGACCAAAACGTTTATCTTCTACCGCTCTGCCAGAATGTTCAACATATGCTTTGGTGTTTCCCATATCAGGTGGTTTGGGCGGGGACCGTCGTTGTAAGTGCGGGTTGACTGCCTCTCACGAGCGCGTCTAGGAATGGCTCTAGAGGCGCGGTCGCGACGCAGATGACCTTGTCGGCGCCGCCGTAATAGACGTAGAGTGTCCCGTCGCGCACGCATGCTCCGCAGGCGTAGACGATGCCGGGCTTACCGTTGTTCTCGTAGTATTCATCGGGAACGAGAACAGGCATCGCAGAGCGATAGAGCACTCTCGTCGGGTCGTTTAAGTCTAGGAGCATCGCGCCGAGCTTATAGCGATGTCCCTCCCTCGCATCATTTGCGTGGTAGAAGACGAGCCATCCATTATCGGTCTTAACCGGAGGCGGACCGGCGCTTCGCGTGTGGACATGCCATGCAATAGCTTTATCGCGTATCTGCTGCGGATCGGGACTTTTAAACTTCCTCTGCGCGAGTTCCGCCAAGTCGTCAACGTATTCCACGCGAACATGATTATCGTCTTCTCCGATGATGCTGTGCAATATCGCGAATCGCCCCCAGATTTTTTCAGGGAACATCACCCAATTCTTGTCGCGGTCACTGTGTGAAAGGATAATGGGGCCCTCCCACGTCTGGAATCGCGCCAAGAGAAAGTCTTCTACGTCCATCGCGATAACGGCGACGCGGAGCTTCCAATTCTCAAACATGTTGAAGGTGACATACACGCGTCCCTCTATCACCACCATGCGCGGGTCCTCGCATCCGCCCCAGCTCCCGCCCGAGGGATACAGAACCGGAGAGTATCGTCGCCGGTCAAGAGCGAGATTGTGGGGGTTGCGCGCTACATACGCAGGATAGGGAAGTATCGTGTCAAAGACGATGCCGTCTGCGCTACTCGCATAGCCGAGCCGCGAGACGCCGTCCATGCCGATAGCGCGATAAATTAAATGTGTGCGATTCCCGAGTACGGCGGCCGCCGGATTCATAACCGCCTCGGCAGTCCAATAATTCTTCCCTTGTAGAAGAATCGGATTGTGAAGCGACCGTACAAGCGAGAGAAACTTCGGATGGAGGAGAGCGGCAAGCCTCGCGCGGAAAATTTCGGAAAAAAGTACGCCAAGTAGCACTCCAGCAACAAAAAAAGAAAAAAGTATTGCGAGAACGTGTACAAAAAAGATAAAGCTCATAGGCGGTAGCTTCTTTCATAATATCACGTACATGGTATGCTTTCCGCATGTTAGTAAATGTTTGCATCGCGAAGCTCCACAGAGCGACGGTTACTGATGCCGACCTTAATTATGTCGGCTCCATCACGATAGACGAAATACTTCTGGAAGCGGCGGGGCTCGTCGCCGGACAGATGGTGACGATTAATAATGTCTCAAACGCCGTCTCTTGGCGCACCTATATCGTGAAAGGGAAGAAGGGGAAGGGAGAAATTATTTTAAACGGCCCGCCCGCCCGACTCTTCCAGAAAGGTGACAAGGTTATCATTCTCGGCGAAGCATGGGTGGAGGCGTCTGATGCAGTAAAAATGAGCCCGACGGTCGTATTTATGGACGATAAGAACAGCATTACTGAAATTAAAAAAGGCTGGCGACCATTATGAAAACTTCCGCACTATATTTACGCACCATAGTCTTCGGCATCAACGACAGTCTCGTCTCCACCGTCGGCTTCCTCGCCGGTATCAGCGTCGCCGGAGTGCCGAGAACGACCATCATTCTCACAGGCATTGTCTACGCGTTTGTTGAAGCGTTCTCTATGGCTATGGGCGACTTCCTCTCCGAAGAATCGGCTGAAGAATATGTGAGTAAGTCTGTAGTCAACAACCGCCACTCCATCACTGCCGCGATTTTAATGTTCATCTCCTGCGTACTCGCGTCTCTCATCCCGCTTATTCCGTACATTATCTTCGCTTCCGGCACTGCGCTTATCGTGTCAGTCACTCTTTCCGTCGTTTCATTGTTCATAGTCGGGATGGTAAGCGCGCGCTTCTCGCGCCTGCCGATGCTCTGGCGCGGAGCGCGCATGGCTCTCCTCGGCGGAGCGGCGATAGTGATGGGAGTTGCCATCGGCACATTCATGCCGGTTGTTTGAGAAGAAATTTATGTCGTTAGATACGCAACTTTTTTTTCTGCTCAACAATCTGGCGGGGCAGTCGCCTCTCTTTGACGAAATTATAGTGTTTCTCGCCTCGTATCCCGGATACATTCTTATTGTTCTATTTCTCGCTCTCGTATTCTTTTCCCACTATTCAAAACCGGAGAAACTGCAGATACTTTTAGTAACCGGCATTTCTGTCATTATCGCGCGTTTCGGCATTACCGAACTCATCCGCTTCTTCTATCATCGCCCGCGCCCGTTTATTGACCTGCCTGTAAATCAGCTGCTCACCAGCAACGAATGGTCGTTCCCCTCCGGACACGCGACATTCTTCTTCGCGCTCGCGACCGCCGTCTACCTCTATAACAAGAAGTGGGGAATTGTCTTCTATATCGCTACCATACTGATGACAATAAGTCGCGTGGTCGCGGGCGTGCATTATCCCTCCGACATCATCGGCGGTGCTGTCATCGGCATCGCCGTCGCCTGCGCGGTTTTCTATCTCGCCCGCTACTCCACTTTTTTCGCTAAGCAATAAATTTCATTCGCGAATGTCGGCAGAAATATTTTATTTGTGTTTGGGTTATATGCGATTTTGTTGGTGATACGCTCGGTGGCTTGGAAGAACGCAGTGTTCTTACCGGTTGTTGCGTCAAGCTCGTAAAGACGTCCATCGTTTGAGCCGATATAGACTTTATCGCCGACAATTTCCGGTGACGCGAAGATTCTGCCGTTCGTAGGAAATTTCCACGCAACTGTGCCTGTATCTAGGTCAATGCAATAAAGATTTTTATCCAATGAAGCTATATATGCAAAATTGTTATGAACGATTGGAGTTGAATAAATTGCCTCATCAGTCTTTATTTTGTGAACAACTTCTCCTGTCTTTGTTTTTAGCACATAGATATATGAATCGTGCGAACCAAACACGACCAGCCCGCGCTCCTCATCAAAGGCGAAAGATGCCTTCACTTCTCCTCCTGTTTCAAATTCCCACAACAGTTTTCCGTTTTTCGCATCAAATCCATAAACGGAATAATTATTGCTCCCGCAAATCGTCACGTTATTTTCTTTTGAATATCCGGGTGACGAATGTACTAATCCCGGCATAAAATATTCCCATTTCTTCTTTCCAGTTTCTGCGTCAAGCGCGGCTATACCGCCGCGTTTTTTAAAGAGTCCAAATTCAAGTCCGATAAAAACCAATCCGAGACTGGTAGAAACACAAGGTGAAGATCCTATCCAGTCCGCCTCCATGAATACCCACGCTCGCTTGCCGGTTTCTTTATCCAAAGCGTAGAAATTCCCGTCATATGCGCCAAAATACAGAAGGTTTTTGTGCAGCGCGGGCGAAGAAAAAATATATTTACCTTGCGCGTGGAATCCAACTTTATATTTCCAAGCCACCGATCCGTCAGACTGATTAAGCGCCCAAAAATTGCCGTTATCCGCACCGAAATAAAGGTGTGTTTCATCAATCACTGGCGCCGACTTTGGAACAACATAATAATAATTCGGATCCTCGCTTTTAAACAGCCATTCGGCGAGGAATGGGGTCGACGCAGGCTTATCATTTTTATCAACTAGATTTTTTGTTTTTAATGAATCAGTAAAATCGTCTAATGAGAAAAGTGACTCAACTTTAATTCCCTTATCGTGAAAATATTTGTAGTAATCCAGTCCGCGGAAACGCAAGATAGCGAAGACCGTATCCACTTTCTTTCCAAGCCCTTCCAGAACCTCCACTTGCCGGATGAAACTCTTGCCGGTGTTCAGGATGTCGTCCACCAGAATGATTTTTTCTTCCGTAATCGTCCCTTCAATCATTCGCATAAGCCCGTCCTTCTTTCGCGATTTCCGTATAAAAAACCCGTTTACCGTCTTACCGCGCTCATGCAGCGCGACAACAAGGCCGGCGATAAGGGGTATCGCCGCCACCTCAATTCCGCCTATTTGCAACGGCAATTTCCGCCCGAATCGCCCTAAAAAAATATCGGAAACGACCTTCAGTACGTCGGGTTTCAAAAGGACGCGCCTGAAATCAAAGAGCCACTGTGTCCCCACACCCTTCCGACTAACCATCTTTTCCTTGTCCTTGGTGATGAAAACCTCACTAGAGATAATTTTTTTTAGTTTCAGATACCGATTTTTCATGTTCTTGATTTTAATTTTAGTATACCAAACAGGCCGGGCTGTGGATAAGTAGAATGTCCAATGTATCTTAGATAGGTTATAATACGTTGTATGGTACAGGTAAAAAAGATGTCAAAATACGGGAAATATTTCCTAGTCATCGCCCTCGCTTCTGTAGTGTCTTTCATTTGGCCAAGTAAAAATAGTGGGCAGAGTAGCCTTCTGCCAACCGTGCCTCAAGCGCACGCCGATGTCCCCGGCGGCAGTATTCCCGACCCCGGCGGCGACGGCGGCGGTGACGGCGACGACGACTGTGACAGCGACAGCGACTGCGAGTGAGAATACAAAGAAATATAAAACATCGTGGAACAAAACACTTTTAATAGAACATTGTTAATTTTACTTGCTTCAGTTCTTGTAATAGGAACGGTAGTTTTTGTTTATTACAATTTTTCTCAAAAGCCGTCAAGGTCATTTTACCAGTCCCTTTTGGAAAAAAATGAGAATTTCGCCTACGCCGAAGGCCTTTTAAAATCTCGGAAATTTGATGAAGCTGCTCAAAATTTTAGACTTGCATTGACAGAAGCAAATGGATTTAGAGAAGTTGGTCAGATCAAATATAAAATAGCCGTTTCGCAAAGCGAGGGAAGCAATCCTATTGAAGGAATCGTTCTTTTAAAAGAGATTGCGGCAAATGTGAATTATACTACGAAGATTAGGGCATATTCTATTCAACACATCGGGCATCTCTTATATGCCATAAATACGAAGGAAATAAATGATGAAATCTTCAAAGATGAGCCGTATAAAAGCTTTCTCTCAGGATCAGAAAATGACTATTCAATAGCGCGCCGCAAGCTCTATGAATATGCTTCTTCTATCTATCCGCTCGGTATTCCAGAACTTAGAATTGCGAAATGGTACTCAGAGGAGATACTACGTCTTCAGAAACTATCAGGCGAGGATAATAAACAAAAAATAGAAGGAATGAAATCTATCATCGGACAAAAGATGATAAGTGCTGACAAGTATCTGGCCGATATTGTTAATAGCGAACAGTCAAGGTCTTTTGCTGCAGAAGTCTTATACAGAAAAGCGAATGTTCAGGCCGATCTTTACTTGGCAGGCGATAAAAATTTTGGCGACCCAGAGGAAAACTATAAAAAATCTCTAAACGTGGCTATTCTTAAAGTTGGCAATGAATCATCCGCGTCTATAAGATATGCGGTATTTTTGGCGGAAATGTACGGAGAGAAGCGCCTACAGGATATTAAAGCGTTGTTGGCAGGGTTCTACAGTGGCAGATATGATGCCACGAATACAGTTCGTTCAATAAGAAATGAAAAGAATGGATTGCTTGGCAACAAGAACGACTATTTGCTTCTTGCAAAACTTGACCCTATGTGGCGCGATTTTCTCATATCTCTTGGATGGACTTTCTGATAGATATATAAAAACACCCAGCTTTTGGCAGGGTGTTTTTGATAACAACGGCGCGTGTACCCGTGTTACAGGATTTTCTTGAATATTCCCACGTTAACGCTGCCGTTCGGGCGGACACTGCGCGTCTTCATCAATTGTCCATCTCGAACTTGAAACGTGATTTTGTTTCCGTTCGGGAGGACGACAGTAAGCGGAGATGTCTCCTCAGGTTTGAGTACGTATCGGTTTGACCACGTTTCTCCATAGTTGCTGTCGCGGCCGGAGAACCGACCGACACCCATCGAAACCACTGTCACTGATGTGTTCGAAACCTTCTCGAACACATAGACGTGATCTATCATGAGGGCGTTCGTCCGCTCTCCCCGCCACTCACCGACCCAGGCGCCGGAGAGCCACACCAATTCCTGTTGGACGCTCGGGTCCGGAGACGTAACACTGATGTTTTCCAGAATCAGCACTCCATTGGGAGCTCGCTTCTTGAGTATTTCCGATAGAGTCTCCGTGCCGGAAGACGCTGATTGCCTTTCAGTGGCCTGTTGGACCGCCACCGGCGACGCTTCTTGCGCGCCAACGAATGAAGCAACTGCCAACCATACCACTGTCACCAACATCATTGCTGACTTGTTCATAATGCCTCCGGATCAAGAAATATAGACAACAGGGAACAGCTCACTTCTAGCGGATACGATACACGATAATGGGTAAAAAATCAAGGAACCTGTGGAAAACACGTGGTATAATTTTCGTATGCGGCATTCCCTCATACTAGTTCTTGCGGTGGCAGTCTTCGGCTATTGGATGGCGTTTCCGTTTATCAATAATGCTACGCCAACAAAAACTCTTACCGTTGAAGACTTGCCAGACGGGGCAGAGTATGTGCGGCACGCTAATGAAGAAGCGGAAGCAGAGGAAGCAGATAAATTATCCATATTGCACTACGCCACTCCCGAGGCACACTCGGCCGGAGGCCCAACCTTCGGCGTTGTGGGCTACCGCATCGTTTCAATAGAATATGAATTTCCCGAAAGTGAAATACCATCAAAAACTGTCGGGCAAGAGTTCGGCGGGTATGTGCTCGCACTGCCCGGCTACAAAACCATTCCCTACGACCATTTCCATATCAGCGTCCATGACGAGTCGCCGCAAGCGCATACTGATACAGACCGTCATGAGCCGGTATACTCAATCCACTTCATGCTCATTTCCCACGAAGAAGAGTTAAGTATGGGACTCGTCTGTGAATAATATTGTCTGATATAATATCAAGTATGCAAAGCATAATTTCAAAACACGTTGTGCAGAAATTCGCGCCGCTGGCCATCACTGTGGCCGTGGCAATCCTCGCGACAGTAGCCGTCGTATATCTCACACCGCTCAAGAACCTAAATATCATAGAACCCAGAATTAACGATGTGGACCCTACGGTCTTATACAACGAATATACTAAAAATCCGGACAACTATGTTTTTATCGATGTTCGTCCTGAAAGTGCCTATAGTAAGCTTCACGCGGCTGGGTCTATCAATATCCCGCTCCATCTCCTCTACGACGAGCGCCGCGTTCTGCCAAAACGCGGCAAAACCATAGTATTGATTTGCAGCGGCGGCCGTGCTTCGGGTGTTGGTTATAGTTATCTGGAACATTATGGATTTCTAAACCTTAAACGTGTTGAAGGTGGCATTGAGAATTGGCAACTACAGGGTCTGCCGGTAGAGGGCACTGCGGTATATCAATAAAGCCGCCCTTTCCAACATGATCAAAAAGATTTTATTTCTCGGCATTCTTGTTATCGCTATCGGCGTGCTCGTGTATCTCGGGCGCGGACGGACGACAGAAATCGCACCTGGCGTCGCGGTAACTATTGAAGCCGCGGACCATATTCTTGGGGACCGTTCCGCTTCCGTCAAAATCGTTGAATATGCAGAAGCCGAGTGTCCGTACTGCAAAAAATTGCACCCGATATTGTTGCGTGTGATAAATGAAAACGCGGGAAAGGTTGCGCTCGTCTATCGGCATTTCCCGCTTACCATACACCCAAAATCTTTCACGGAAGCGGTGGCGCTTGAGTGCGTTGCTGAAGAAAAGGGGGACGAAGGATTCTTCCTTTACTTAGAGAAGCTCTATGAAGCCACGCCGTCAAATAACAACATTGACCTCGCAATTCTGCCTCGTCTGGCGAAAGAAATGGGGATTCAAGAAGGAAAATTCTCGGAGTGCCTCGCGAGCGACCGATACCGACAGCGAATACTTGATGACGTAGAAACGGGCATAGGGCTTAATGTAGATTCAGTCCCTCACCTCATTGTAATTGCTCCTAATGGCAAGGAGTTTGTTTTCTCAAAGTCTCCGAGTTATGCCGCACTCAATGCGGTTATTGAAACAACTCTTAGTGAAAAATAGCCATGGCTCTTTTGGCAATTTTTAAAAACGCTCGCTATGCTTTCTTGGCATTAGTCGCGGCTATAGCAGTCTTTTTTTTCATAACAATTTTTTCACAAGCACGTCTACTTACTAGCATTATTCCTGACGCAGGAATCGCACTCTCTGGAAAGATAGCCGTTATTTTTGCGATCGCATACGGAGCAATCACTGAATTCACATCTAATTCGCTTCTGACTGCTACAATTGCTGTACTTTTCGGCATAAGCGTAGCAGGAATTAGCCACTATTTCAGACTGTATAAAGCAACCGCAGTCTCGGCCGCATCGGCATTTAGCGCTGGCGGAGCAGTAAGCGGCATAGTTGCTCTCGGCTGTGCGTCATGCGGCTCCCTTGTTGTCGGATTTCTAGCCTCGTTCTTCAGTGCCTCTAGCCTGCTGATTTTTTCCCCCTACCAAAGTCTTGCATTCGGCGCTCTCAGTATCGCGATGCTCGGTTTTTCACTCTACATGCTTAACAGAAAGCTGCTGTATGAAAAATAGAAAGAAAGTATTTCTCCTGACAGCCTCAATTGCCGTAGCGCTTGGCATCATTATCGCCGGACTCTATTTTACTGCGAGTGCGGAAACTGTATGGCGCACAACGCGTAATGCACAACTTGCAATACTTCGCGCCCTCCATAATGCTTCGCTGCGATTTGAAATCGGCAACCATTATTTCGGTGGCGGGGCGTATGACATTGAGAAGGCCGAAAGCTATTTTAAAAAGTCGTTAGACATTGACCCGAAAATTGCCGGTGCGCATTACCAAATTGCGCGGATTTACTTTATCCACGGAGATTTCTATACCGCGCTGGATGAAATAAATAACGAGATTGAGCTATATCCGGACTTCAAGCGTTCATATTATGTCCGCGGGCTTATTTATGGTTATGCGAATGAACCAGACAATGCAATCGCCGATTTTAAAACATTTCTAGAATGGAAGCCGGAGAGCTGGGCTGGGCACAATGACCTCGCGTGGGTTTATTTTATGAAAGGGGATTACAAGAACTCTGCGGCGACCGCTCGAGAAGGACTTGTTTTTTCACCGAATAATGTGTGGCTTTTGAATTCGCTCGGCGTAGCGCTCTTAAACGAGGGCAAACTAATAGAAGCTAAGAAAGCATTAACAGAAGCTCTCACATTTGCCGATGCAATGACGCCCAATGATTGGGGGATGTCCTATCCGGGGAACAATCCGTCGGTGTATGACGACGGCCTCACGGCGATGAAGACATCAATCAGGCGGAATCTAGACCTCATAGCCGCTAAAAGTGTGGGAGTGGATAAGTAATCCGTTCAAGAAATACATTGTGGTATTATTTATACTAAATGATGAAGAGTCATAAAAAGGCTTTGTTTGATGTGCGGAATAAAGTAATTCCCGCCGTATTACTCGTCGCTCTATTTTTTGCTTTTGGAATGCAAGGGAAATCATCCGCCAACACGGCGTTTGAAATAACAAAGTCATCAGAAATCGGATTCACCTCCGTTTCCCCCGAGGGCATATCCGGCGGGGAAATAATCCCCGCATCCTGCGAATCAGGATATGAACACACCGTTGGAGAATGCTCTTCTCCACCACCTCCGCCGGTTAGTGGTGTTTGTGCAGCTACACACAACAACTGTACCGTCGGTGCGCTAGCAGTATCTGGACTAACTTGTCTTGAAAATGACAACTGCGCGGGAACAGTTATTTCGTGCAATTACAACGCCCCCGATGGTTCCGGTACCCTCGCGAACGGTCCATCTTATCCAGTTACTTTTGGTTCTTGGTCTAACAGTCAGTGCGGTACCTCGGGAACAGGATGGCACCAGCCTGTAAGCAGTTGTGGTACCGGTGCGGGGAGCACGAATAATAAGTGCACATCGGTAGTAGTAAATCCGCCAGGACAGCCCGCCGAGACCGCAACTTCCTGGACATGGTCATGTGTTGGCAGCTATGGCGGCACCACAGCCTCGTGTTCAGAAGCCAAACCAGTCACCGGCACTCTCGCTCTCACTCCAACAAGTTGTGTCATCGCGAGCGGTGACAGTTCGTGCACCGTCACCGCCTCGTGGACAACGAGCAACACAACCGCACCCGCTCTCATTGACGGCAATGTCGGAAACACGCTCTCCACAGCTCCTTCATCGTCTGGACTTACTGTATGGGTTGCCTATACGCAAACGGTGTTTAATTTGAAGAACGGCAGTACGCTATTGGACACAAAGACAGCAACGGCGAGCTGTGCCTCCGGCACCACATGGAACAATAACAGCAACAAATGTCTCGCGAACCCAATCTCGGGCACCATCTCCGCATCTCCAAATCCTTGTACTGTCGCCACTGGAGGGAGCACGTGTTTTACGAATGTGACATGGAACACATCTAATACTCCGAATCCGAATGTATACAGCAGTTATACGGGAGGGACTATATCAACTTCCGCTTCCGGCACCAGCGTACCGGCGACCGTTGCATACGGCGGGACGACCTTTAGCGTACGGAACTCAAATTCAGTATTGAATTCAGTTTTGGTGACCGGAACATGCGTTTCGGGGAGTATATGGAATGGAAGTACATGCGCAGTTCCAGCGGCTCCGACCGCCTCCATCTCGGCTTCTCCAACATCAGTCGCATATAACGGCCGTTCCACGCTCTCGTGGGGCTCCACTAACGCCACGAGCTGCACCGCCGGAGGTCCGTGGTCTAATCAGGGAACGCTCTCGGGGAGCGGACTCACCGACCCTCTAACAGTCAACACGACCTTCACCTTCCAATGCACCGGTCCCGGCGGGACTTCGCCTCTTCAATCCGCGACGGTGACTGTTGGTGCCGCACCGGTGGATGGCGGATGGAGCAATTGGGGTTCCTGTTCAGTCTCCTGCGGAGGAGGCACCCAGACGAGGAGTTGTACCAACCCAACTCCCGCAAATGGCGGAGCCTCCTGTAATGGCTCCTCAAGCCAGAGTTGCAATACCCAAGCATGTGCTCCAACAGCCACGCTCTCAGCCTCTCCCTCAACGATAGACCAAGGCCAGTCATCAACACTCTCATGGAACTCCACGAACGCCACTTCCTGCACAGGCACGGGCTTCACCGCCGGAGGCACTTCAGGAAACCGCTCCACCGGTCCTCTCACACAAAATCCAACATCGTACAGCGTTACCTGCACAGGACCGGGCGGTTCTGCCACAGACAATGAGAGCATAACTGTATTGCAACCGACCGCCTCCGTCTCCGCTAATCCGCTGCGAGTTCAGACAGGTACTCAATCTCTAATCACATGGAGCGCCTCGCAGGTGAATAGCTGTTCTGTCATCGGACCTAATGGCTTCTCCTACAACACCCTTACAAATCCGACACCAGCCCCAACGCCTACGATCAATTCACAATCCACCTTCACTATTACCTGTATCACCAACGGATCTCCAGTCACAAGCTCCGTCACGGTTAATGTGATACCTGTGTTTAAGGAGTTTTAAGGAGATGGCATTTGGTCTGACAAAAAACGAAGAGCGCACACTGCGCAGGCTCTCTACTCCAGTCAAAATTCAAGATTTTTTAGATAAACTGCCGATGAACGGAGAGAAGAACGGCGACACTCACATGTCTCCGCGCAGAGTTCTACGGGAAAAGAAAGCGCACTGCATTGAAGGCGCTCTACTCGCCGCCGCCGCTCTTCTGCTTCACGGTGAGCCGCCGCTTATCATGAACCTTTCGCCGCGGCTCCGCCGCGGCGACGACGACCACGTCGTCGCGCTCTATAAGCGCGGCGGCTGTTATGGCGCTATCAGTAAAACGAATCATGCGACAATCAGATTTCGCGACCCGATATATCGCACGCCGCGCGAGCTCGCTTTGTCGTATTTTCACGAGTGGTTTCTTAATTCCACAGGAGAAAAGGTCCTTGAATGCTACAGTAAGCCGCTCGATATGCGGCGCTTCGGTACAGAGTGGCTCACGAGTGAAAAAGATTTATGGAATATTGCAGACGCATTGAGTGAAAGAAAGCACTATTTTCTTGTACCGAAAGGAAATTGGCGCTATGTGCGCAAGGCAGACTCTATGGAACTCAAGGCCGGCAAGCTCATTGAATGGCCCTCCTCCGACCCTCGCACCTAATATTTCTGTGGAGGCCTCGCCTCCACAAAAGTTATACTATTCAAAAACGACACCGTCCATGTCCATAGCCATGTCGGATTTGCTGAAAAAATCGCGGCAAAATGCTTTATATTCCTCTGGTGTGTATCTCTCCGCAAGCATTTCTTTATCAATTATCGGCCGATTGTATATGCCGGCGTAATCACCGAGACTTGTGTATGGATAATTCAGTGCCCATGTGTAAGATTGGTCAAAATCTCTCATCGCTGCCTTAACTCCGCCTCTATACATATCAAACACATTCTTCGTCTGCACGTAGGCGCTTGCATAAGTCAGATGAGTATCTGAAGTAATCGTGCGAGACCGATATGGGCCTTGGAACAGAGAGCCGCGTTCTTCATATTTCTTGTTAAAATGCATAGAAATGGCAGTTCCTACGCGTTGCAAAAACTTTGAGATGCCCCCATCTACTATTTCTTGAAGTAGCAAATGAAAATGATTGGTCAGAAGACAGAACCCGATAATGCGAACAATTTTCGTCTGTTCTGGCCATGATTCAGGACGGTCAAAAGATGGGCGGTTATTAATGCTGATGTCGCGGAACCAATTCACGGGCGCAAACTCATCGTTAAAATGCGCCAGCATGAATAGGAACCGTTCTTGATCAGCTTTGTCGCGTACGATTGACATGCCGTGCGCGCCGCGCTGTATGACATGCACAAATGAATCAACGCCGTATGGTTCACGATACATATTCTGTTTAGTCTATCATGCTTTTTGTAGAGGCCTCGCCTCCACACGGCGAAGGCGGACGAGGAAGAAGGGTGTCATCTCGGAGTCCTGACCGGCTGGGTTGTCATGCAAGAGTTTTCGGATGAATTTTTCAGAAATGGCGGAAGATGATTTGCCGAGCGAGAATGCGCCCCTATAATTTGCGTCAACTATAACCGTCTCAACGCCGAATTTATCGCGGACCGTGCGCGCCACCTCGTCCGGCTTTAGCGGAGCGAGCTTCGCATACTTAGTATACGGCTCCAGAGTCCACGACATCGGACAGTCAATAGACTTCGCCAGCTTGCCGACCAGATAATAGAACGCCCCCTTGACGCCGAGCGGGCGCGTAATCGCCGAAATGAACGCTGCGAATAAGACGCGCGGATACCCTGCTTCTTCAATAAGGAGTTGCATCGCAGGCGCCGTGCCGTGACCGAGACCGCGAAACTGCGCTGTACCCGCATAATTACGCACCTTACAGGACAGGAAGCGCGCGAGCCAAGAAGTTTTCACTTCATCGCTCCGGACTATGCGATTCTGGCAGATACATACAATTTTTTCACTCACGAAGAGCATATCGCCTGTCTGAATATGAGGAACAACGTATTCTTTCAATAATTCCAATAAATTGTCCCCGACTTCTATTAATCGCGTTTTAATAGGCAGACGCAAGTAAACAACTCCGTCCACGACTGTTTCTAATTTCTTTCCCTTATTTGGAGCGAACATTATAAATGACAGTATAACAAAACATCCCGTCCGCCAGCTGGCGGACGGGATGTTTTGTTTTTGGCCTTGTTAGACCTTGCTGACGCCGAGGGCGTTCGGGCCCTTCGGGCTGTCGCCGATGGTGAAAGAAACCTTGTCTCCCTCTTGGAGCTCGTCGAACGTAACGTTCTGGAGCTCGTTGGAATGGAAGAAAAGATCCTTTGCGCCTTCCGGCGCGCCGTCGACTTTAATAAAGCCGAAGCCCTTCTCGTTCTTCTTAATTACTGTGCCGTTTTGCATAGCTATAGATTGAGATAATTGTGTGTCTAATATATCAAATCAGTAGCCGAAATTAGAAGCTTGACCCCACTTCTCTGGATCCAGCGCTGGTTGATAAATTAACAGTAGCATATACTCTATATAAATGCAAGTGGACTTTACATTAAAAGATATATTCTCCCGTGAACAGCTCCCGTCTCTTCTTGGCGCGTTCGCCCTGCTGGGCGCCGCGTATGTAGTAGAGCATTTCGCTAATATCTACGCATTTGATTATTCCCGGCGCCCGACCTCTAATTATGTCGGAGACCTCGTCTTGGATAATATTCCAGTTCTTGACATAAGCTTCATAATCATTGAAGTCGCTCTCGTATCAATTGTTCTGGTAACTTTGTTCGTTCTCTCCAAGCCGAGATACCTTCTCTTCACGTTAAAGGCGGTGGCGCTCTTTATAATTATCAGGGCGATATTTATTTCGCTTACGCATGTCGGCATTCATCCGGAGAGTATAGCGCCGGGGCTCGGATTCTTTGATTCCATATATACCTATTTTAATTTACAGACCGGACTGTTCTTCTCCGGCCACACGGGAATGCCGTTTCTTGTAGCCGTCATCTTTTGGGATAACAAGAAAGTACGTTACGTACTTTTGTCGCTGTCATTTATATTTGCCGTTGCCGTACTTCTGGCCCATGTTCATTATTCCATAGACGTTCTCGCCGCGCCGTTTATGGCGTACGGCATATTCAAAATCGCCCAATATCTCTTCCCGCGCGACTACGAGCTTATCCACAGCACAACGAAACAGCCAGTTGACAAGTAGCGGGTGAGGCGTATAATCTTTTCTGTTGGAAGCAAGGCGCTTTCAATAGGGGGAAGTTCTGTTTCGGAAGCAAAAATTGGAGGCAGTAATGGCCAAAATAAAAAGCAGTAGAAGTACCGACGACGTAGTTGAAGAACGCTTCAGTTGGGCGGGATACACAGCTCCCAATCCCCCCGATGCCGACGAGGCACCGGATCCGATGGAAATGGTTGGTTACGAGATGGTCCAAGACACCGTACTGGACGATCCGGACAGTGATCTGGACGAAGAAGAAGAAACTGAACACTGATCTTTCGTGCTGTATCGCGAAGCGCCACGACTAGTACGGGGCGCTTTTGTTTTTGATAAAAATCAAGCCCACTCGGTTAGGAGTGGGCTCAAGGAACTTCTGGTATTTTGGGCTCTCTCCGCCCGCGCAACTTGCGCGTGAGGATTGACGCCTGCAATGCCTCCCAACAACGGGGACACTCAATATGGTTTTTCATGAACGGAATCCACTTTTTGCTTCTGTCAGGCATGCGGCGGTACGAGCCGAGACTCGCACCGCATTCACAACGATGCTTGGCCATCGTGTCACCCTCTTTCTTTTCCAATCTTGTTGAGCGCTGCGCGTAATTCGTCGATAAAACGTCGGTTTCCTTTGTCGACGAAGATTCCGCCGGATTCTTCCACATGCGTCTTGATGCTTGATTCGAGCGAACATACGACGGATGGAAAAACAAACTTAGCTCCGTTTTTGAAATATTTCATGACAAACATAGTGCCAATGACGACCGCGTCGTATTTGTTTAGCGATTCAAGCTCTTTCTTGATATTGTCATCGCCGTTCTTCACCGTCACTTCGTGACCCCACTTCACGATGAAGTAGCGTATCAACTCAAGAATGGTGGCTCCGTTCTCAACGAGCAAAACTTTCATAAAACCTCCTGTTGTTGTCCTTTTATACAATAATGTACATATGGTGGAATGTCAAATCGCTATTTCCCTCGGCCGTAATATTTCTTCAATAAGGCAACATGCTCCGCGTAGGTATCGGAGCAGTGGAATCCTCCAAGAGAATCGTGGAAGTAGAAGATGCAGGAGGTGTTTTTCGGATTAAGAGCGGCGAGGACAGAGGCGACTGACGGACTCGCGATTGGAGTCGGCGGGAGGCCTTTATTGAGGTAGGTGTTGTATGGCGACTTGCGGAACCTGTCTAACGGAAGCGGTTTAGGCCACCAACTATTGGTCGCCGAAGTGTTCGCCTTCGCATATTGGAGCGTCGCATCTATCTGGAGATTCATATTTATAAAAAGCCGGTTCCAGATTATGCCGGATATGATGCGCATATCGTCCGGTCCTCCGGCCTCGCGTTCAATCAGCGACGCGACGGTAAGCGCTTGATTAAGCGGAACTATCTGAGCCGTCTCTGGGCCATAGCGGGACAGGATATTTTCAGAAAATCTTTCATTCACGAGTGCCTGCGCCGTGAGCGGCGGCGTCCCGTTCTCCACCAAGTAGATTCCGGGGAAAAACGAACCTTCCGGTAACGGGAGCGATGAATATGGAGGGGCAGTTAAAAATTCTTTTTTCTGTTTGGTATTCCATCCTAGAGTCTTCGCGAATGCGTTTGCAACCTGCTCTTTACGCATCCCAGCAGTTATACTGACGAAACGTCCCTCTGCAGACGCGATGCTCTGATACAAAGGAGCATCGGCTATAGCCATAGCGACCCACGCGAACACGCTCCCGAACGCATTCTCAACACTTCCGGCAGCCGCTTGAAGCGGAGAGTTAGAACTTTCAAGAAAGGCGTTCACCTGTGCGTTCTCTACAATTATTTTTTCTTTAGGATTGACCGTAACAGGGAACTGTTCTTTCATAGCAGAAAAAGCGCGCTCCTGTTCATGATGGATGTTAATTGCTAGGAGAGTGGGTAATGAAAAAATCACAGCCACAAAGATAACAACACACAGAACACCGAGGCCGAACCTCATCATAAAAACACGATTCATTAACTCCATTGTAGCAGTTCTTATTTGTATTTGAGAATCGTCAAAATTGCGATAATTCCGTCCATAAAGCGAATTTTCTTGCCCTCAGAAAATTTTCTCGGATAATAGCTGATAGGGACTTCTTTTATCTTATACCCTAACTTCAGGACTTTAACGGTCACTTCTTCGCAGAATTCAAAACCGTTCGACTGCACGCCGATTCTTTCTATAACATCTCTTGAAAAAAGCTTATAACAGGTATTTATATCTGAAAGACTAGAGCCTGATATCACGTTTAAAAAGGCGGTTAAAAATTTACCTCCCAAGAAATAGAATAAGTAACCTCTTTTAGTCTTTACCAAGTTGCGAGAGCCGTACACGACACGAGTCTCCTCCCCAAAGACACCCAGAAGCTTTTGGTAATCATTCGGGTCGTATTCCAGGTCTGCGTCCTGAATCAGCACAGCGTCTCCCGTTACAAGTTTTAAAGCTGTCTTAATCGCAGCCCCTTTGCCTATATTTTTTTCATGCCTTAACAGGATGAAAGGGAACAAGGTCTTTAACTTCTCCAAGATTATTTCAGTTCCGTCGTTTGAGCCGTCGTCCACTACTATAATTTCTTTTTTGTAGTTCGGTGTAGAAGCGTTTGCCACGCGCCATAAAATTTCTTCAACTGTCGCCCTCTCGTTAAAAGCAGGAATGATGATGCTTAGTTTTTTCATTTTTCTGGCGATACTGCTTTTATGTAGTTTTCATAAATTTTTTTTGCGTCTTTTTCGTTTTCATTTTTCAAATAAAGACTCATGAGAGCGGAGTATGACGGAAAAAATCTCGGTGAAAGTTCTATCGCCGTCTTGTAATTCTCTATCGCGAGATCGATTTTACCATTATCACGATACAGATTGCCTAGATTGTGATATGCGACTTGCACTGACGGTTCCAGAGTTATGGCTCTTTTGTACATATTTTCAGCCTTCTCATATTCTCCGCTATCGGAGTAGGCCATACCGAGATTATTTATGACCCGATAACTGTCTGGTGAATAGAGTAATGTTTGATTATATAGAGTGATCGGGTCGCGCCACTCCTTGTTTCTATCAAGCGTCAGAACGCCTAGAAATAATAAGAAAAGAATGAAAATCCCTAATAAAACTTTTTGCAGATTATACTTGCCGGCGACGCGCATCCCGAGCCAGATAAGAGCTAAGAAAATCCCGACCATCGGCAGATAGAGCCAATGTTCGTAGAGCAGTCCGTTAATTGGGACTACAATGTTGGACATTGGAGTTATGGCGATAAAAAACCATAAAAACCCCAGACTTAGTATAGGAAATTTTTTGAATTGGCTGATACTTATGGCGATTAAGAATAAAAAGATAAGTCCGCCAGTGATTACAGGAACGGAATTAAGAGATGTAGCTATTTCCACGCTTCTTTCCATATGCAAGCCAACTGGCCAGAAGAGGAGGCCGAAATATATCGTCAAAGTTTTAAAGAAAGTGAACAGGCGTATATGCAGATTTGAAGTGAAGACTGTTTCTTCGTCGTATAGATTGAACGTATTGATGAAATTAAGCGCCGTTGCTCGTAGAAGAATATAAGCTCCGGCTATCGCGATAAACGGCCAGACGGCACTGAACGCGGTTTTCAGTTTTTCTCTTATAGTGAGCTGAATATTCCGACCGAGTAAGAAAAAGTCACAGATAAAAATAAGCCCCGGCATTATAATCGCCGTCTCTTTAGACATCAGAGCGAATACGTACATAATGATAGACAGACCGTAAAATCCGCTGCTCCATTTTTGTATTCCTGAAGCTCTGAACTTTAGATAGAAGAGAAGTCCAGAGAAGACAAAGAATACGGAGAGAGAATCTCCAAGACCGGAGACATATGTCACCGCCTCGGTCTGTAATGGATGAACGAGGAATACTAGAGAAGTTAGAATCGCCAGTCTGCGGTTTCTAAAAAGGTGAATTAATATGAAGAACAATAAAACCGCATCGGCAATATGAAAAGACGTATTGACGAAGTGATAGCCAGTCGCCCAACTCGCCCAGATGTGCCACTCAAGAGAGAAGATGGAGAGAAGCATCGGTCGCCAGTAATTGCTTAATAGATTGGCTCCGGCTATAAGATTTTCTGAAAAATACTTTGGGAAGTATTGCCAGTCCTGTATGAATATATTATTTATAATTCCGTCATTATCGTCCCAGAACATTTGATTTTGAAATGTTCCGGCGTATAAAGCGAATCCCAAAATGACAAACAATAAGATAACTGAATAATTTCTATTCATGCGTGGTTTGATTCTACCAAACCGTCGTCCTATTAGTTACGAGACTCTGTTACGGGAAGTGAGCCAATCCATCACCTTCTTGCGATGCTGGTCTAAGGACCATGAACCGTTATCCTTAAAAAGCGTTGAATGCGCCTTTCTAAACTCGCGCAGGAGCGCGAGCGATGCGCGAGGGAACTGAAGAGGCAGGTTCTCGTTATAAGACTTCATAAAGTCTGAAAATGAAAGAGACTTCTCACTTCTCTCTTTGTCTAAATCCGGTAATCTCATTGCTCTCAATAATACCACAAAAAGATAAGAAATGCTATACTGTTTCTATATGAACGCGAATACACTTCGGCCCTATTTCCTCATAGCATTAATCGTTGTTTCTTCAGTGTTGAGCTTCTTTATCTTCCGTCCATTCATCGTAGTCTTGGTACTCGCGATAGTATTCGCCGTGGTGCTTCAACCGCTCTACAGAGGCGTTCTTCGTCGTATGAGCGCCTCTCCGGGACTCGCAGCACTCATAACGATGATAATCTCGGTAGTGTGTATTCTGGTACCCCTTACGTTCATTACTATACAGATAACCGGCGAAGCACAACACCTATATACCTCTATCGCAGACGGTGGAGGCGAAACGTATCTCAATACGGTGCTTAAGTCAGCGAGCGACCTCACTGCGCGATATGTCCCGGGTCTCGCGCCCTCCGGAACAGACCTTTCAGCTTCTGTAGACCAATATGTAAAAGACGGTCTCGCGTGGCTGGTCCAGAACCTCGGCGGGGCATTCGGCGGGATAGCCCGTTTACTCCTTAGTCTCTTCATATTCCTCATTGCGCTTTATTACTTTCTTCGTGACGGAGAGAAACTTAAGCGAACGATTATTGACGTTAGTCCGCTAAGGGATACCGACGACAATGCCGTACTCACGCGTCTTGAGCAGTCGATAAACTCTGTCATACGGGGGAGCCTAACTATCGCTCTTATACAGGGAGTACTGACGGGAATCGGCTTCGCGTTATTCGGCGTACCGAACAGTATTCTCTGGGGAGTGGTGGCGGCGCTTTCGGCGCTCATTCCCGGTATCGGCACGTCGCTTGTTCTCGCACCCGGAATCGCATACTTATTCATAATCGGCGCGACGACTCCGGCCATAGGGCTGTTAGTCTGGAGCATTGTCGCGGTCGGGCTGATAGATAATCTGCTCGGACCGAGGTTGGTAGGGAAGGGTATGCAGATTCATCCGCTCGTTGTGCTTCTCTCGGTGTTTGGCGGGCTCGCGTTCTTCGGTCCCGCCGGAATATTTCTCGGACCGCTCTGCACCAGTCTTCTCTTCGCGCTTATTTCAATCCGTCCGCACATTTCAAAACAAGCCGTATAAAAAAGGTGTGGATAAGTATTCTACGAAACGGCAGATATGCGAAACTATAGACATTATCCGCTTACATACTCTTGCTTATGCCTCCCTCAAGCAGTAAAACATTCTTCACCAATACAAGGACCATTATCATCGCAGCTGTTGTTCTAGTCGGTCTCGCCTTTTGGCTTGGTCGTTACAGCGGCTATGACATAGGATACGAGCAAGCCCAGACCGATGTCCAAGCGCTCCAGGGAGAAGCCGCGCGCAAGGGTGCAGAAGAAGCTGCGAAGTCCGCGAATCCGTTCCAAGCGGTGAACCCTCTTGAAGGCGTTGAAACGAATCCGTTTGAAAAAGTGAAGAAAGTATTAAACCCCTTTGAAAATTAATATGCGGAAAATACTTGCGGTTGTTGGGGCTGTAGGACTATTCGGCATAGCCGGTGTTGCCTTCGCGCAAACTGCGCTTCCGGAGGGAGTTACGGAGGCGCAGATGAATGCCGCGTTCAAGGATTTGAGCGCGGTATACGGCGCTCCTATCGTGCGCCTTGACCAGGCAAAAGCAATCTGCAATGAGGAGCAGTACCTCGTTGACTGCGCCCAAATCGGCAAGAAACACGACCTTTTTTCTGACGAGCGCACCAAACAAGTGGACACGCTTCTCACAGAGTTCAAGGGAGAGGTTGTTGAAAAAATGAAGAAATGCGAGGACGTTGCCTGTCTCGTTGAGGTGGCGACCTCCATTGCCCGCCGCTTGAGCTCTGAAAATCCTTCGGTCGCTCGGGCGGTTGAACTCACTCCCCAGAAGGTAGGCGAAAAGCGCGTTATCGTGGAGACAGCGAAATTCCTCGGCATAGATATTGAAGCATGCAGGACGATGGACCCGGATACGGCGTCAATAGAACTATTGCGCGGATGCGCCCGACTCGCGAAAGATAAGAACGTACAAAAATATATTCCGCAAGAGACAAAAGACCGCTCGGAGGGAGCCGATGCGGCAATTAACCTCAAAGAGAGTCTTACAAGCGGACAGGTTGTATGCGGCGATAACACTCTTGAAGGATGCGGCAACTTCTGTCTCGCGCCGTCTGCCGAAGCGAGAGCGGAAGGAGCTTCGGCGATACCTGAAGTTTGCCGGCAGATTGCCGCCAAATTCTTCGGCAAAGACGGCGTAAAGGAGCTTGAAAGCGCTTATTCCACCGTCCAAAAGACGTTTGACACGCTTGCCGACCGTGCGCAGAACATCGCATTCACAACAGCGGACGGCAAGACGCTCTCCGACCCCGGCTCCATCGGAAGATATATGGAAGAAGCGGGGAGCCGCGGAGATGTTGAAGCCGTATCGCTCGGAATGGACTTCCTCATTGCGAAAGGCTTCGTCACATCAAAAGACCGCGACTTCGCGCTTTCAATGATAAAGAAGGTCAAGGAAAGCGGTCCGGTTGATTTCGGCGCATGTAGAGCCGACCCGTCCAAATGCGCAAACCTCATTTCTGAAGAAGAACGCGGACAGTTCACGGTCATGAGTGAAATAGAAAAAGTAATGAGAAGTGAAATGTCAAAGCGTGGAGTCGCGGACCCCTCCCGATGTTCATCCGACCCGTCAGTAGGGAAATCCTGTCTTGAAGCCGCTCGCGCGGCGCTTCCGCAGATAGAACGCTTGGCGGAGACGTCGCCTCAAGCGCAAGTAATTGTCTCCGATATACGGCAGAAAATACGCTTCGGCGAGGCGGGGTTTGATGCACGCTCGCGGGTGGAAGAGCAATTCAAGGCGGAAGGCAATTTCTCGATGGGAGGTAATCGTTTCGGGTCCATCAGCGAATTAGAAGCATTTTGCCGCACCAATTCTCAGCAATGTCTTAGCGAGACCGCCCGCGACGGCATTTTCTCCAGAGATGTCGCCGCCGAAAAGTACGAAGAGTACAAAAAGTACGAAACAGATTCTCGTTTCTATCCTCAATATCCGACTCCATATTCTCCATATCCGCGCCAAGCCGACCCGCGAAATTGCATATATCCTATGGTAGTGCAGCCTCCGTGCAAATCCGGAGAATATCGACAAGAATCCATCAACGAATTCGGTTGTTCGGTATTCGGCTCCTGCATTCCGTTCTCAACCAAGACGGAACCGTCGCGGCCCGACGGACTGAATATTTGTCCCGCTCTGCCGACGGTCGCATCATGCCCGGCGGGAGAAGAAAAGACGGTAGCGTTCAGTTCGCCAGAATGCGGCACTTACTATAGTTGTCGGCCTGTTTCTCTGCCTCCGGTTTCGGACGACCAGAATCGCACCGCGGCGAACTGTGAGCGGTATGGAAGCGGCTGGCACACAATGGATTCAAGCGGGAATTGCTTCGGTTCATTAATGACCGAATACCGCACGGCAAACGGAACGCTCAATTCATGTGTGACCGCTCCGGTGTACGGATGCAGTTCGTCTGATGTGCCGCCCACTCCCACTCCTTCCGGACAACGCGAGCAAGTGTGGAATAATTCCGGGCTTCGGTCATGGATACGCTCCGACGCAGACCAAGCGCGCATAGAATCGCTGAAACAGGCGTGCGCGAATGTTTCTTCGCGCGCAAATGTATGGCTCTCCGCCGCAGGCACCCAATCAAGCCCCGACTTCGGCATGCCGGACTCCGGAAAATGCTCAAAAGCCGCATCCTGCTCATCCGCGCAGTACTTCGACGGCGCGTCATGCGTTGCCAGTACGCAGTCGCAATCGTGCGGCTATAACGAGTACTGGAACGGCTCGGCGTGCGTCACGTCCACTACGGCTACCGGCAGTTGCTCAAGCGAGCTCATCGGGCTCTTGGGAAGCGGTTGCCACTCTATGGGAGGCGGGTGGTTCAACAGCGATATGACTAAATATGTATCTTCCGGGTCGCAGACGGTGCGCAGTTGCACAACCGAATATGCATCCGGCTGTACAACAGGGACCAACACCCAAACGCAAACTTCGTGTCCATCCGGCCAGTATTGGAACGGCTCGGCCTGTGTTACATCAACAACGCAAACTTCTTGTCCCTCGGGGCAATATGTAAATGGCGCATGCGCATATCCTTCTTCAGCAACGACGTGTTCCTCTGGTCAGTACTGGAACGGTTCTACATGTGTCACGTCCACTGCGACCGACACGACAAGCGCCCAGCAGGGATGCGCTAATGCAGGAGGCACATGGGACAGCGCGGCGAACTATTGCAGAATGCCAACCACCTTCGCGCCTCCAACCACCGCGCCACCGCAATATACGTCTCCAACAATCGCACCACCACCTTACACGCCGCCTACCACCGCGCCTCCACCTTACACGCCGCCTACCACCGAAAGCTACACTCCGCCTCCAACCACCGCGCCTCCACCATACACGCCTCCGCCTACCACCGAAAGCTACACTCCGCCTCCAATCACAACTACAGCGCCAACCGCATATCTCTTCTGTCCGGACGGTCACGACTGGAACGGAGCCTACTGTACGCTTACCACGCGCTCTCCCTTTGAACGGTACACAGCGAGCGCATGGTTCGCACTGCGTTCTCTCTTCGGCCTTTAATCTCGCAGAAACGTAAAACTGGCTCCGCTCGTTGGACGCGTTTGGAACTGTCGATTGGAGGGCTATTGAGCGCGAACTTCAGTGGCTCACAGTCGCAATGCCATCCCTCAAGATCTAAGTGCCCTCGGCAGGATTTGAACCTGCAGCCTCGCCGATAGAAGCGGCTTGCTCGATCCGTTGAGCTACGAGGGCATAGGAAAACGGTTTCGCCTATCTTCTGACTTTGTCGGTTTCCAGGTGATTTTGAGTAATAGCGACAACATAAAAGGTACGTTCTGGTTCGATGTCAAAATAGAAAATACGGGCGTCCTGTTGAAGTTTGATTTCGTTGAGCTCGGCTTCTTGGGGTAGGCCATTATAGAGCTTCTTATACTCACCTTCGTACTTCACAGGAATGCGGTCTACAGAATGTCGTTGATAGTCGGTCGTTGAACGGATTTTTGTACCGATCTTTTTGAATGTCTCAACTGCTTTCCTTGCCTTGTTGCCGTTCAAGTCAGCAATCCCGCACATTCTATCGTTGTATTTTACGAAAGAGATGACATAGGGACTTACTTCAGGCGCCTCAATCTCTTGGGGCATAATAGCCGCAGCTTGCGGGATACTACCACTTACTTCGATGGCTCGCGCGACCTCTTTGGGGATGTCGGCCATTTACTTTTTCTTGGCGGCGTTTTCCAGCTTCTCGGAAAAGTAGCTCTTCATTGCCTTCGGAGTGATTTCCTTTTCGGAGTTTTCGTGGCTCTGTAGACCATCACGCGCTTCTTGCCACGGCTTCTCGGAATGAGTGAGCATTTCCAAATACTGTGCATCAAGTTTGCCGTATACCTTCCAAACATCATCCAAGAGAGTTTTCGTCTTACCAGTGATGTTCTTCACGTCAGCATCTGCTACTGGTACTGTAATCGGGCTAAATCCAAAGTTTTTGTACTGGACATACACGCTACGAATTGCAGGACCGTGTACCCACGCTTCAATCGGCTCGTTGAAGAGTTTTTTGCCATTCAACACCAAAGACCAGGCCTGCGAGTAGTAGACCAACTTCTGTAGCTTCTTGTTTGTTATTGGCTTCTCCCCCTGGTTTGCCAGGTGGATGAAATAACGCCCAACATCCAGCGCTTTCAGGGTTTTTGTGGTGCGCGAAACCATACCCTTATATCTTACACCCTATGTAAAGAGCTGTGAAGTTTGTGTGTCGGATAACTAAAGGTGTAAACTAAAGTAAAGAACTATGGAGCCCTTGCAGATCCTTGAGCGCTATTTCAAGACCTTCATCGAGCAGGATGATGTAAAGGCGTTTTTCCTCGGTATGACCGACTATCTCGACTATGCCGACACACATCCTGAAAAGGTTGAGTGGGTAAAGGCAAAAAGTTAAAAAAGAAAACCGCTCCTAATTCCCCGAGAGCGGTTTTCTTTGCGTAGTAAATCCCGTCAATTTTCCGAATTCATTTTAGTAGCGGGATTATTAGAGTTATAATACCAACAATCGCTAGTACAAATGTTGATATTGCCGTTACCCAGGCAGCAATCTTTATTCCACGTGTATTTTTGCTTAATTTTTCTAAATCTTCATAGGCCTCCGTTAGACCTTTTACTTGCACCGGTTGAAGTTGGGTTGTCATTTTAGCAGTTCGTATTCAAACAATTTTGGCGTGATATATTTCGCATAATATACTTTCAATTTTTCCTTAAGATTTTTTAATTCGCCATTTAGTGTTGGATAATCATAAACTGTCTTATCATTATCATCTTTATGTGATGTGTTTAATTCGATTTCGATCTGATACGGACCATATGCAAATTTTTTATTATAATTTTTTATCTCCTTTGCTTTTGCCTCGGTCAAAACTCTTTCCCAAATCTTAATCAATTCTTTTTCGTCACTATTTAATTTGAATTTTCCAAGCTGTTCACTTGCTAAGGTTCCAGTGTCAAAACAGAGTTCATTTTGATAGAATCGTTTATCACTTCCTGTGAATGAGAGGCATTTATTATATCGAGATAAACATGTGAAGATAAAACATGATTTCAAGAAATCTTTATCTTTGGCATATTTATCTCCACCATCAGAGGATTTAAAAATCGTTCCATTCTCATACCATTTATCTTCAATTGGATATTTACCGGCAGCAAAAAGTGGAAGTTTTTCTAGATAATTATCAGAACGAAGATAAAAACCATTTCCATTATAAATAGCTGTTCTAAATAAATTTGACAACATTCTTGGGTTTTCAAAAGAAAAAGATTGTGCAACCAAATAACCAATAATGTTTTTGTTATGTAATGGAGAAATTCTGATTTTTACATCTTTACTTTCTTTACCATCATATCCAATAGTAATTCCTTTTTGATCATCACTAAATTGTCTTTTATCATACATATCAGACAATAAATTATTAACTTTATGCAATTTAAGTTTTTGTAAAAATTTTGCTTCGTCATCTAGGGTGTCTAAAGTATTTTTATCGTCTAAATCATAAATTTCCATATCAAAAATCTCTTGTTTATTATTTTTATTTTTCCAGAAAACGCAAGATAATGCTGATGCTCCAGCATGAAAATATCTACGATTAAAAATAAAACCTTTTTGAAAACTTTTATTAACTAAATTCTGTGATTTAAAATATTTGACCGGAGAAAATAAAACATAACTATCCGTTTCATATCTTAGATATTTTTCAAAACCAGACCAAATAAATAAATTGGCCAGATCGTTTTTTGACACACCCTTAATTTTATTTTTCATTTCTTCCGCGATAAAACTTTTTTTCCAACTAGCACCTCGCACTGTCCGTGCTTCATTTGTTTGAATAGCTCCAGCTTCTGCATATGGCGGATTTTCAAACAAAATTACAGTACATTTCGGATTATCAATGTATTGTTTAATGATTTCATTGTTTACAAAATCTTTACTTAATGCATCCGCATTTGCTACAAAACCAACAGAGAATTCTGCATTATCATCAGTTGGTGGAATAATATGACGAACTCGCCCATTGAAACGCTCCAACAAAACCTTATATTCATAGTATTCATAAGTGCTAACTATAGTATGTTCTAATTCTTCATCAGAAAGTTCCGATTCTAGACTTCCAGTCCCCGCGCAACGATCCAAAATAATATAATCGTTACCCCTTGGAACAAGTTTGATTGCCTCACGAACAAGCTCTGCAGATTTTTTTGCATAAGCAGGTGGAGTAAAAAATGCACCGAGTTCTTTCTTTGTTAAATTATCATTCAGCTTATCCATCAAATACTTAAATCTGATATTTGTTTTTTGCTTAAATGGCAAAATATAGTCTTTAAACTTTATTGGTTTGCGAATTTCACCACCATCCCTATCATCAAGAAAATCACCTTTCTTTGCAGTCGGGTTTTCTCGGTAAAATTTTTCTGCCCATCCAACAATACAGTCTTCGTTGATTTTGATTTTGGTAAAATTACTTTCTTTTAATAACTTCAAAACTTTATCAGCACCTATACTCATTGAGTAATCAATTTCAACGGGCTGATTTTTAATTGCAAAACCATCATTATTTTTACTAGCCCCACCATAATAGATTTTATGAATTTCATCAAAATAATCCCCACTATCAAAAACATATACTCTGCTTTGATTCAAAGAAACAAGTAGAATATTTTTCGGTACTGGATTACCAGTAATTCTTAGTCGTGAAAGATATTTGATCGCCTGAAAAAGTACTTGTTGTGTATTGTTGATATTTAATTTAAATTCAAAAATATTGCCGTTATAAACGCCATCGGTATTAGCAACCAAGACATCATTCTCACCGATATTTATTCCAAAATTCTGGAAAAAATGAAGTTGGCCTTCGCGTTCAGATGGGAAACTTTTACTCATTACGCCACACTATAGCATAAATTGTATCAATCTCTATCTCGATGGTAATTCCACGAATCTTCATTTTTGGAAATCTAAAACCCTCGTCCTGCCGCTCCCCTCCTTCGCATGAAGCTACGGACGGGCAAGCATGCATTCACCCCCCCCGCGAATCCGCCGGAAGGCAAAAGAGAAACGCGCGGAGCAGTAACGCGAAATCGCCCTTTCAGGCGATTTGCTGTTCTGCTCGTCTGTACGATTTCGCTCGGGATATATGGAGTGGCACAATTAATTTCTCTGCTAACGCTACATTTGATAAGTACAACAAATACGCTAGAATACATCCACGTGTCTCCGTCAGTTGGCGGATCGTGGCACGCATTAGAGAAAATGAGTTTGTGTATCGAACTCCGCGGTAGCTCAGTGGTAGAGCGGCTCGCTGTGGTTCATTTCCTCACCCCGCTACGGTATATAATTTATCCAATGGCAGACAAGAGGAAATACGCCGACAGAAGAGACGAACTCATCCGAGCGGTTGCAAAACGCAGACGAAAGATAAAGAGCATGGCTATCGAGTACAAAGGAGGCGAGTGCCAAATTTGCGGATACTCGAAATATCAGGGAGCTCTTGATCTTCACCACGTTGACCCGAAACAAAAAGACTTTGGTATCGGCGATAAGGGTTATACCCGATCGTGGGAGAAGGTAAAAACAGAACTTGATAAATGCATCTTAGTTTGTGCAAATTGTCATCGCGAGGTTGAAGCAGGCGTTACGCAGCTTTCCGAAGGAATTCGGGAATGAAGAACGAGGTGAATTGCTGGAAGCCCAAACGATAATGACGTGGGTAATCAGCAGCCAAGCCCCGAGGCATCTCGAGGAAGGTTCAGAGACTATCCCGCAAGGGAGTAGGCCGAAAGGTCGAAGCGCCTCGCACCGAGAACCGGTGATGATATAGTCCATCCCTTTAGGAAACTTTAGGAGCGATGTAACGAGTTGGTCGTAGGTTCGAATCCTACCCGCGGAGCTCGGTTCAGAAACAAACAAAAATGGTACAATTTAATTATGTTAACTCTATATGTAAAAACAGACTGTCCGTATGTCGCGAGAGTACTTAATGCCGGGAAAGAACTCGGTATTTCGTTTGAGGAGAAAAATATTGCGGACGATGCGGTGGCGGCGGAGCTTGTCAAGCGTGGAGGGAAGCGGCAGGTGCCGTATTTCGTTGACAACGAGCGCGGAGTTGAAATGTATGAATCGGCAGACATTGATGCGTATCTTCGGGAGCATTATCAGAAACACTAATTTTTCGTCATGAATCCCGTTAGAAATAACAAAATTAGCGGGAGGAGGTAAACTAGAGTCAGTGGCGTTTTATTAAACTAATTTCTAACGGGATGAATATCACTATCAAGGCGAGGAAGTATACGCTCACTCCAGAAACTGAAGCGCTTATTGAAGAGAAGCTCGCAGCTCCGCTTCGTCTTCTTGGAGGAAAAGGTGATGGTGCATTATTGGAGATAGAAGTTGAACAAGCTCCGCCGGAAGGCCGTTCGTCAGAGCCCTGCCGACTCGTCGCTCGTCTCACGATAGATGGAAATGTATATCACGCCGAAGCGGTGAAGCCCTCGCCAGAGAGCGCGGCAGACAGAGTTCGTAGCGAGCTTGAATCAGAAATTCGTAAATCTCGCGGGCGCGGGAGAAAGTTATTTAAGCGCGGCGCGGCGGCTATTAAAAGGATGTTGCGCTTCGGCCGCTAAAGCCGAAGTCGGCAAGCAAGAAAACGGTAGTAAGACTTGGCCTAGCGGCCCGGAGCGCGACCGTTTTCTTGCTTGCCGGCGAAGGCCGCGTAATCCATTTCGCGCTTGCCCTCGGGGATAACGCGCTCAATAACAAACTTTCCGTTTTTGAGGGATGCTTTCGTAATTTTAATACGTTTACCGTCGCGGAAAAAGTACGTGCCGATAGAGTCGGCGTATGCGCGATACTTATTCCAATTTTCTTCGGCTGAAGCATCAAGCGCGAGGAGTCCGTCCTCTTTTTTAATTTTATACGCGCGCGTAGCACGCGTCGCATTCTGCACGACTGGAGTAATAGTGCCTTTTAGATATTCTGGAAGTGTTTCGGCGAGCAGGTTCGCACCCATCTGGATTAAGCGAGGTCGAAGCTCACGCACGGTTTCATTCTTTTCTACAGATGTCGCTTCTTGCGCGAGGATGCCGCCCGCATCAAGCTCCTTCGTCATTTTCTGGATTGTGACCCCTGTTTCATTCTCGCCGTTAAGAAGCGCAGTTTCAAGCGGCGTTGCACCGCGATACTTCGGCAAGAGCGAGTAGTGAACGTTCAACACGCCCATCGGAAACGCGCCGATAAGTTCTTCGGGAAATATTTTCCCATATGCAACGCATACAGCGTAGTCGCACCCGAAAGCATCGATGTCGGCGATAATCTCCGCATTAAGTTTTTCAGGTGTCATGACAGGAATGCTGTGAGCGAGCGCGAGCGTCTTCGTCTCTGAAGGAGTTAGAGTGAGACCACGGCCCCTCAAAGCGTCCGGAGAGGTTATGACGACAGACGGTACGAATCCGCGTTCTATGAGAACTGCGAGAGTATCGCTCGCGACCTTGGGAGTGCCGAAGTATGCGAACGAGTGCGTGAGATGCGATACATTAATTAGTCGTTCGGCGTGGTCAGTAAATAAAATGCCATTCAGGTGGTCTATCTCATGTTCAAATATCTGCGCCATAAGGCCGCCCGCGCCGCGCATAATATGCGAGCCGTCAGCCTTGCGCGCTTTAATCGTGACCCTCTCGTGCCGTTTCGTCGTCCCATAGACGCCATGTACAGAGAGGCATCCCTCGTCCGCCTTCGCTTTCTTTCGTGATGTCTTCACGATTTCGGGATTAATAAATACTTCTATTTCAGGCGGAGGAGGCGGAGCAACCAAGGTCGGACCTTTAGAATTCGGCTCCAAGGTCCGACCTTGGTTGCTTGGAGGAGGCAATGTGCGATCTTTCCGCACGATGAAGAGGCGATACGATACGCCCACCTGCGGCGCGGCGAGCGCGACGCCTTCTGGGTAGTGGTCAAGCGCCTTGGCCATATCGCGCACGAGTCGCGACAACTCTGTCGAGCCGAACATACTCTCCGGTACCGGCTTCGCTATTTCTCGCAATATCGGCGCACCATCCTGTACAATGTCTTTCATAATTAGTGCTTCGTTGGGTCCAGCTCCCACCAGAATTTTTTGCCGAAACTTTTTGCCTGACTGCAGACGCTTTTCAGATAATACAAATCTTGCGTCGGGATTTTTTCAAGAACCGTGCCGAGGTGCGCCATTGTCATCGGCGCGAGCCCGTCCTGCTTGCGTGAATAATTCAAATGACGTTGGAAGAATCTCATCAGCTCGCCGCGCTCGGTCTGGCGCTTCCGCCCCGAGGGCGCATTCTCCGCCTTCTTCTGTATATCGGGCAGAATATCACGAATAGACTTCATGCTACTTCAATAGATGCCCCCAATTTCTGAAGGCGATTCACAATATCTTCGTATCCGCGGTTAATGCTGTACACGTTTCGTAGAGTTGAACGGCCCGAAGCGCCGAGCATCGCAACAAGGATGATGGTCGCGGGGCGAAGCGCCGGCGGGCAGACGACTTCGGCGGCTTTCAATTTTCTCGGCCCTTCAATGGAGATGCGGTGCGGGTCGTGGAGAACAGTCAAAGCGCCGAGCCGGTCAAGTTCGGTGTAATAAATGGCGCGCTTCTCGTATACCCAGTCGTGAATGAGCGTCGTGCCCTTCGCCTGCGTGGCGATAACCGCAAAGAACGGCAGATTATCAATATTGAGCCCGGGATACGGGCGCGCATGAATTTTTTCGGGGAAGGCAGTCAAGGTTGATGGTTTAATGTGCAAGTCTGCAAGCCTTGTTATTCCGTTTTCCGATAGTCCGGTTTCCGACAATCTGAAGTGCAGTCCCATTTTTTCAAGAATTAATAATTCAACTTCTAGAAATTCAATAGGAACGGCGGTAATAGTGACTGCGGAGTTTGTCACGATTGCAGAAGAAATGAAAAACATCGCGTCAGTCGGGTCTTCGGCAACGCTGTACGAGATGTCCGTATTGATATCGGTAACGCCGTGTATGGCGAGCGTTGTCGTACCGATACCCTCTACTCCGATCCCGAGCGTTTTTAAGAATCCACATACTTCCTGCACCTGATAATTCGCCGAGGCGTACTTAATAACCGATGTGCCGTTTATTCGCGCGGCGGCGAGAAGCGCATTAATGGTCGCTGTGTCGCTAGACTCGTAGAGAATCACTTCTGCCGGAACAAGCTTCGCATAAGTGACGCGATAACTCTCTGAACATGCTTCTATATCAACGCCGAATTTTTCTAAAGCGAGAAGATGCGGTCGCACACTACGGAGACCAAGGGTGCATCCTCCTGATTGCGGAAGGTCAAACTTTTTAAATAAATGAATTAGAGAACCGATGAACATCAGGATACTTCGTGTCTTAGTCGCAGCAACTCGGTCAATTGTATTAAGAGTAATTTTATTGGGTGGAGTTATAACAACATTTGTACCCTGCCACTTCACAGAAACGCCGATAGAACGAAGCACTTCAATAAGCCTGCTCACTTCTTCTATCCTTGGCATATGTTCCAATGTCGTTCGGCCGCGGTTTAAGAGCGAGGCGGCAAGGAGTGCTACCGCACCGTTCTTAGAACGGCTTGTTTCCACTCTTCCCGAAAGTTTCCTGCCTCCATTAACGACGAAATTCATCCCGTTAGAGGCCCGACTCGCCAACGAGTCGGCAGGCATCTTCGATGTCTTGCCTCTAACGGGATTCATTTCTCCTTGCATGGAGGTATCGTACCACTTATGATGGGCTGATGTCCTTCTTTTCTCCAAAACTCGGTATCGACCTCGGGACCACCAATGTACTCGTGTTCGTGCCCGGAAAGGGAGTCATTATTAACGAGCCGTCGGTTGTCGCCGTTGGTAAGGCGCACGGGAAGCGCGGGAGTAACAAGATACTGGCGATTGGCATTGAGGCGAAGCAGATGATCGGCCGCACGCCCGACGATATCATCGCGTATCGCCCGATGAAGGACGGCGTCATCGCGGATTACCGCGTAACCGAAGCGATGCTTAGATATTTTATGAAAAAGGCGCTTGACAGGAATCCTTTCAAGCCGACGGTGCTCGTCTCTGTCCCCGCGGGAGTTACATCAACCGAGAAGCGCGCGGTTATTGAAGCCGCGATGAAAGCGGGTGCGAAAAATGCGTTCGTGGTGAAGGAGCCGATACTCGCCGCCATCGGCGCCGGCATTCCCATCCATGAACCGATGGGGCGCATGGTCGTTGACATCGGCGGAGGGACGATAGATGTCGCCGTGATATCGCTCGGCGGCATCGTGGCCTCTACGAGCGTGAAATGTGCAGGCGACAGGCTGGACCGCGCGATTACCGACCATATGAAGAAACAGCATAATCTCGCAATCGGGGAGAAGACTGCGGAGGAATTGAAGATAAAGGTCGGTTCCGCTGTCCCAATGAATGAGGAGCTTACGATGGCGGTTAAGGGGCGCGACATCATGAGCGGGCTCCCGCGCACGGTTGACATATCAACAAACGATATCGTACAAGCGATGTCGCGCGAACTGCGCGAGATGACGCAGGCGATACGTAAGGTGCTGCAGGACACTCCGCCCGAGCTTGCCGCCGACATTATTGATAACGGCATTATCCTCACCGGCGGCTCTTCACAGCTCCGTCAGATGCCGGAGCTTGTCTACCGCCGCACCGGCGTGGTCGCGAAGCTCGCGACGGACCCATACTTCTGCGTCGCGCGCGGCACCGGCATCGCCCTTAAGCACTTGAACACCTATCAGAAAAGCATCTTGGCGAAGCAATGAACATTCTCACATTCTCAAGAATGTTGGAATGTGCAACACTTGGTGTTGAACATGTTGGTATTAAAAACAGAAACCGCCCAACCTAGAAACCAGTTGGGCGGTTTCTGTGGCGGGCGGGGATGGATCAGAAAAGAGAGGAAAAGAGAGTTTTGCCGATTTGCCACCAGCCGTAGGAAGTAGAGGCTACGATGGCCAAAAGGATTATCCAGCTCAAGAACATTAAAAAGCGGAGCACGGGCAAAAGCTCTTTTTCTCCACGTTCTTCACAAAAGGTAGCAAGGTCCATGATTCCTCCTGTTGATTGAGGACAGATATAGGATAGCACATATCAGTTATAATAGCCATATGCAACACCATGCGTTTGTGATAGAGGCGAGAGCGGAGGAGGGGATTGAAGTCGCGCAGGCGTGGGCTGAAAAAGAGTTGAAGATGGAGGTGAAAAATAATCCCGACGTTGTTGTACTGCGTTATGGACTGCTCTCGGTAGAGGATGCTCGAGGAGTAGCGGAGAAGGTCGCGGGTGTGCCGTTTGTCGGCGAACATAAGGTAGTAATCATTTCTGCAAGTCGTGCATACCACGAGGCGCAGAACGCGCTCCTAAAACTTTTTGAAGAGCCACCACGAGGAACTTATTTGTTCCTCGTGCTTCCAACACTAGGCTCCCTGCTCCCAACACTACGATCGCGCGTGCAGGTCTTGAAGCACCAAGCACCAAGCACCAAGCACGAAATAAATCCAGCGGAAGAATTTCTAAAAGCAAACAAAGAAAAAAGAAGCGCAATAATTAAAAAATTAATCAGTGGCAATGACGAAGAGGAACGGCGCGAGAATCGCGAGGAGGCTATCGCTATCGTGAATGGCATTGAGGCGGTTGCATACATGTCGGGACGTAGTACGTCCCGACATCGGGAATTGCTTGAAGATATACAGGTGTTGCGAGGATATCTACACGACCGCAGCGCGCCGGTAAAAATGATTCTGGAGCACTTGTCTCTCGTCATACCAAAAGGTTTAAGCGATAAGGTTTAAGTTGTAAGAAAACCAGAAATGTTATACTGAATTTACTTACAACTTAAACCTTACAACTTACCCCCTGCATTTTATGTACGATTTTTCAAAACTGAAAGCGAATATTAAAGAGACCGAGGAGTGGCTCGCGCGCGAGCTTGGGGGTGTGCGCACAGGCCGCGCGACGCCAACTCTGCTTGACTCTGTGAAGCCAGAGGCCTATGGCACGCGCACTCCGCTCCGCGAGCTCGGCGCCGTTTCTGTTGAGGATGCGCGTACACTTCGTATTATTCCGTGGGATAAGTCGCTGACGAAAGCGATAGAGAAGGGCATTACCGACGCCGACCTCGGCGTCGGTGTCTCTACCGATGACCAAGGTCTCCGCGTCTCGTTCCCCGAGCTCACGAGCGAGCGTCGCGAACAGCTCTCCAAGATTGCGGGCGATAAGACCGAGCACGCGAAGGTAACACTCCGCTCGCATCGTACCGATGCGCTCAAAACGCTTGAGGCGGCAGAAAAAGCAGGCGGTATGGGCGAAGACGAGGTTGCGCGCTTGAAGACCGATGTACAAAAACTCATTGATGAGGGCAACAGCGCGCTCTTAAAGATTTTGAATAAAAAAGAGACTGAAATAGCGCAATAAAACAAGATGAGTATTTTGATTTTTGTTGCTGTTATTGTTGCGCTCATCGTGGTGCATGAGTTCGGGCATTTCGTCGCGGCGAAGATATCGGGCATGCGAGTGGACGAATTCGGGCTCGGCTACCCGCCGCGCGCCCTCGTTATCGGGAAGATTGGCGAAACTCTCTACACACTTAATTGGCTGCCATTTGGCGGGTTCGTAAAAATTTATGGAGAGAACCCAAGCACCAAAATCTCAGAAGATGTTGGTGCTGGGCAAGCGTTCTCGCAGAAAAATAGATTTACGCAGGCGATGGTACTTGTCGCGGGTGTCGCGATGAATTTACTTTTTGCGTACGTGCTTATCACTGGAGCTCTTGTTATGGGGACGCCACGAGCTCTTTCGGATAGTGAACTCGTGAATGCTCGTGGAATGGAGCTCATGGTGGCGAATGTGCTTCCTGATTCTCCGGCTTCGCTCGCAGGACTCGTCCCTGGAGATTCTATTATTAGCGCGAGCGACTTTGTAGGGGAGTGGAAGGCTGTGGACCCGAAGAGTTTTTCTGAATTTATCGCGGAGAGCGGCGGGAGCGCAATTACTCTTGAAGTGAAGCGTGATGGACACGGCGTGTCCATCACTGCGACGCCCGCAACGGGCGTCGCCCCTAACGACCCCTCGCGCTACGCGCTCGG
>ORJL010149549.1_pt1 | contig 38038 bp, 33 predicted proteins | sample 1779941 | NCBI WGS metagenome assembly ORJL01 (sample SAMEA104232317, study PRJEB22302) | groundwater metagenome | biome: forest; feature: aquifer; material: groundwater | place: USA | collected 2011-08-07 | depth 5.8 m | reverse complement strand
TAGGAGGAGATCCCGGATTGCGATGCTAATTTGGGGGCCAGGAAGTCAGGGCCGAGAGCCACCTACCCAAACCAAACCAGGCAGAGCTAGATATTGAACCAGCAAAGGGGGCTTGACCTTATTCCCTATAGTATGTTCCCGAGGAGTCGGGAATCCAGAGGTGGGGGGGGCGGGAGTACAACCATGGGAAAGAGCAGACCCAGACGTCTCCTGGTTTGCTCGTGCTACTGGCCTGGATTCCAGCCTTCGCTGGAATGACAAGAGAGATACGGGAATGACCATGCCACATAGCCGGGGCAGCTTCTGCTTACCTGGAGGTTACTTGTTGCCTACTGCCCGTTCTTCACTATCGCCTCGATTTGCGCAATCAGGTCAGACTCGGTAAGGCGTGAAGTGACCCCCGCGGTCGTTGGCGGTGCCCCGGCAGCCACGGCCTGGCCATCCGGCGTGAGGATGTAAGCAGCCTGGCGGTCAGGGAAGATAGTCAGGTCACCGTTCGAATTCGCAGGGCCAGCCATGACCAGGACCCGCTGGCCTGGGGCGATCGGCATTGCAGACGGTCCACTCGGGCCGGTCAGGAGGGTTGCCTGCTGGGCTGATAGTCTGCCTTTCAGATACCGCTCTACCGCTACGGTCACGCGGGTGACGTTCTGCGGAGTAGCCGGTGCGCCCGGCGATGGTAACGCAGGGTCGACGGCCAGCACCCGACCCACGAGTATTGTCTGGGCCTGGGCGACGAGGTCGGGCAACGGCCTTGACGATACAGAAGGTACAGCGGCCGCGCCGGCAGGCGCGACAGACTTAGTTTCAGAGGCACTATCCTGGGTTGCCCCAAAAGTCGCCGGCCCCTCCGAGGCAGCCGCTGGCGCCTTGGCCTGCTCCCGCATGACTGAAGGCGCTGCCGGCGCCAGAGCTGTGGTGCCCGACATCGTCGGCACGGATCGGAGCAGCAGGACAGCCAGAAGGAGGACTGCGGCGGCTGCGGCAACCCCGGCAACCGGCCTGAACCAGGAGAGGTTCCAGAACGGGCTCCATACAACGCCAGGCTGGGGGTTACGCTCGGGCTTCGGCTTCGCCCCTGGCATGGCCTGGAGCATCTCACTCTCCAGCCTGGCCATGAAGTCCGCATCCGGATGAGGTTCCTCTCTGGAGGCGCCGAGCTTGAGCTGACGCACGGCCTTCATGAGATGTGCCTGTTCCTCAGTCGTAGGCTCGCTGGCGGCCGGGGACGCGCTGCGGTCTCCCAACAGGGCATCGATATGATCGTTCAGCCAGTCTTGAATATCGCGTGTCATTAGTCGAGACCTATCTCGGCGGCCCTTTTGACCGCCCGGTGCTGGATCACTTTGGCGTTGGCAAGGCTTATACCCATGGCCTCAGCCGTCTCCTCCAGCGAATAACCCCGCAGAAAACGCAGTGTAAGCACCTCCCGATAGCGCTCCGGCAATTGCGCCATTAGCCGTTCAACAGCCGGCTCCGCATCGGGATTCAACGCCGGCCGGTCCGCCGATGTCACCGTCTCCAGCTCCAGGAAGTCTTCCAGCGGAATCGTCGGGGTCTTGTAGTACTTCCTCCACCAGTCAACTATTACCTTCTTGGCGATGCCGTAGACCCACGCCCGAAAGTATCCCTGAGGCTTATACCCTTCAATGCTGCGGACCACCTGGAGGAATATCTGCGAGGTCAGGTCCTCCGCATCCGCCTGGTTTCCGACCTGGCGGTAGGCATAACGGTATATCTCTGCAACATAGCGCCGATAGAGGGTCGACAGCGAGTCCCGGTCGCCGCTCTGGGCACGCTGCGCCAGCGCGTCGTCTGCCTCGCCGGGGCTTTCACCCCTGCCGGAATCATCTCCCTCATTAGTTAATCGGCCGCGAGTTACACTTTCCAATGCATGAATATTATAAGGGGCCTGGCTATATCCGCACAATCGATTGTGCGGATATAGCCAGGCCCCTTCCTGGCAATCAGTAACCCGGTATTTGCCGTGCGCTGATTACTGGGTTACTGAATCATCCAATCCGACAGCCTCTCGCTACTCCAGATAGTCTTTCAGTTTCTTGCTGCGGCTGGGGTGCCGGAGCTTGCGGAGGGCCTTGGCCTCAATCTGCCGGATCCGCTCCCTAGTGACCGCGAACTCCTTGCCGACCTCCTCCAGCGTGCGGCTCCGCCCGTCCTCCAGGCCAAACCGGAGCTGCAGCACGCGGCGCTCACGAGGCGTCAGGGTATGCAGCACCTCTTCCACCTGCTCCTTCAGAAGCTGGCGGGAGGCGGCATCCGCCGGCGCCGGCAGCGCCAGGTCCTCGATGAAGTCGCCCAGGTGGCTATCCTCTTCTTCACCGATTGGCGTCTCCAGAGAAACCGGCTCCTGGGACACCTTGATGATCTCCCTCACCTTGTCCGGCGTAATGCCCATCTCGGTAGCGACCTCTTCGCTGGTAGGCTCACGGCCAAGCTCCTGGAGGAGACGGCGGTTGGTCCTGAGCAGCTTGTTGATAGTCTCTACCATGTGTACCGGGATACGAATAGTACGAGCCTGGTCAGCGATAGCCCGGGTGATAGCCTGCCGGATCCACCATGTGGCGTATGTGCTGAACTTGTATCCCTTCCGGTAATCGAATTTCTCGACCGCGCGGATCAGGCCGATATTGCCCTCCTGGATCAGGTCCAGCAGAGACATGCCACGACCTATATACTTCTTCGCAACACTTACCACCAGGCGGAGGTTCGCCTCGGTGAGCCGCTGGCGGGCCCTGTCACCCTTGATGATAACCTGCTGCAGCTGCCGGCGCTCCAGGAACGACGGCATTCCCTCCATGACCTCTTTGCGGGCCGCTTCGCCATCCTCGATGGCCTTGCCGAGCTGGACTTCCTCAGCGCCGGTCAGCAGGTCTACCCGCCCGATCTCACGGAGGTACATCCGTACCGGATCGTCAACAGCCTCGTGCTCTTCCAGCTCGAGCGTTTCAAGGTCAGCCGCCGGCTCCTCCTTTACAGCCTGCTCCCAACCCGGTGGCGGGGCAGCCTCCTCCGCCTCCGGAGGCCAGGGCTGGCCGTGCTGGTCCCATTCCTCGGCGACATCGATGTTCAGGTCCGCGAGCTGCTCGTAGGCTTCGTCAACGGCCTCAACGTCAGCCTCCGGTTTTGGGAACGCCTCCAGAATGTCGTTTGGAGTCACGTATCCCTGCTGCCTCCCCTTGGCCAGCAGCTTATCTATCTGTGTGTCCTTGGTGTCCTTGGTGTCCTTGGCTTCTGCCATTGTTACCCTCCTAGACGACGGGCAGGATTCTTGCGAAAGTGAACACTGGGAAGTACTCCCGGCGGGGCAAGACAGCCCGGCCTACCCGGTCGGTAAAAAGCATTGTTCAAATAGAACTCCTCGACCTAAGATGTTCTGGTGATAGGACCCTTACGCCGCGCCCTCACTGACACGCGCGTGTTATATATCTCCATGAGCCGGTGGTTCAAGACCAGCTCTTCTCTCCGCAGCTCAGCGGCCCGTTCCAGGTCAGGGCCCTCATCACCTCCGGCCTCGGCATCCTGGGCCAGCGCGCCGAGGAGCCTTATCCGTTCCTTTAGGCGCCTTTCCTCCAGCCGGGAGCAGCAATCCTGGAAGACCGGCGCCACCTGGTCTGACCCCGGGTCCGGTCCATCCGGAATCATGAGGCTGTCCAGGCGAGGACGTAGGTGCTCATCCAGTCTTTCCCATACCTCATCAGGGTTGCCCTGCTCTATCCAGGTCTGGAATATCTGGCGGTTCTCCGAATCTGAGAAGAAGTCCGGATCGAGCATTGTGCCCTTGTCACGCAGTCCGGGGTGACGCAGCAGCATGGACAGGCAATAGTCCTCTATACAATCAGCAGTTGCGCGCTGTGGTGGTGAGGCGCTGGCGACCGGCCGGGCGTCCTTGACAGCCGGCCTGAGAAGAGCAGATAGCTGGTTTCCCAGGTCAACCTCGGCGATATCTGAGACCCGGGCAAGCCGTTGTATGTAACTGCTCCTCGAGATTGGGCTCTTTATCTCGGCGATAAAGGGCAGCAGGCTATCCACTATGGCCCGCTTGCCCCGGGGGTCCCGGCGATCGGACCGGGAGGCTACCACGTCAAAGAGGTAATCCATGACCGGCCGCGCCTCTGCCACGGCCTTCTCCCACAGGGCCGGCTCTTGCCGCAAGACTTCGTCGGGGTCTTTCCCTACCGGTGGCACCGCGATCCTAATCTCGGCGTACTCTTCCTCCCGCTTGACTATAGCCGTCCTGCCCGCCCTGACGGGGGTATAGACAACCCGGCGCTCCATCGTCTCCTGCGCCACAGCCAAGCCCCGCAGGGTAGCCTCTTCACCGGCCGCGTCCGTATCTAAGGCCAGCACCAGGTTCCTGGTCAGGCCCTTGAGCTGCTCTACCTGCCCCTGGGTCAGGGCCGTTCCCAGGGAAGCCACTACGTTTTCATACCCTTTCTGATGGGCCATGAGAGTGTCCATGTAACCTTCAACTATGACCGCCTGGTCCTGCTTACGGATCGGGCTGGCAGCCCGATGTATACCGTAAAGTGCCCGGCTCTTATCAAAGATGTCGGTCTGGGACGAGTTCAAGTACTTGGGCAAACTATCATCAAGGGCACGGGCCCCGAAGCCCGTCACCCGCCCCTGCCGGTCGAAGATGGGGAACATGAGGCGGTGCCGGAAGCGGTCATACGCACCTCTGCCCTCCTTCTCTACCAGGAGGCCGGCCGACACCATATCACCTATATTATAACCCTTCTTGGATAGGTACTGTGAGAGGTCTTCCCAACCCGCGGGGCTGTACCCGAGCTGCCAATCCTCGATGCTCTTCGGAATGACGCTCCGTTCCTCCAGGTATCGCCGCGCCTCCTCGCCCGCCGACGAGCTGCGCAGGAGGTGATGATAGTAGAGAGCGGCCGCCTCATTCATTTCAAATAGCCTGCGGTGAGGCTCATCGTGGACTTCCTGGATGCGGGCCGGCAGGACCACGCCGGTCCTCTCGGCGAGGAGACCCAACGCCTGGCCGAACTCGACCTTCTCCCATTTCATCACGAAAGCGAAGATGTCGCCTCCGGTAGAGCAGGCCCCGAAGCAGTGCCAGGACTGCCGGTCCGGGTTAACGATGAACGAAGGGGTCTTCTCCGAATGGAACGGGCAGCAGGCCTTGAACGTACGGCCGGCCTTCTTTAGAGACACCCCGTACTGGGACACCATGTCAACAATGTCCAGCTTTCCCTTGATCTCCTCGATCACGCTCATTGCATCGACCGCACTTTCTTTCGGGGAAGCTGCCGGTAAAGCTCCATAGCAAAACGATCTGTCATCCCGGCTACGTAGTCAGCCACGACCCGTTCCGGGCTATCCGAGGACCCGTTGAGCTCGGCTGGCAGCCGCTCGGGATGCTCCAAAAAGTTCTGATAGAGCGACCGCACGATCTGCACTGCCTTTTCCCTTTGCCTCTGTGAAGTAGGGCTGAAGTAGACCTGCTGGAAGAGGAATTCCCGCAGGTTGTTTGCGGCCTCCAGCACCGGTGCGCTCATGGTGATAATGGGATCGCCCACGACCTCACCGGAGGCCGCCCATGAGGAATCGATTATATCACAGACCAGGGTGTCTATACGCTGGGAATGGCGGCCTCCCAATATGGCTGCGGCCTGCTTGGGCAGGTCTGCCTCCGTTAACAGCCCTGCCCGTATGGCGTCGCCAATATCGTGGTTGATATAAGCTACCGAATCGGCGATCTTACAAATCCGGCCTTCCAGGGTGCTGGCGGTGCCCCAACCCTCCGCCAGGATATCCTCCCGGACCTTGGAATGCTTAAGGATTCCCTCCCGCACCTCCCAGGTAAGATTGAGCCCCTCTCCATCCTTCTCGAGGATGTCTACTACCCGGAGGCTTTGCTCGTTGTGCCGGAAGCCGCCCGGTAACAGCCCGGCCAATGCCTCTTCGCCGGCGTGCCCGAAGGCTGTGTGACCCAGGTCATGGCCGAGCGATATAGCCTCGGTGAGGTCCTCATTGAGGTTCAAGGCACGGGCGATCGTGCGAGCAATCTGGGCAACTTCCAGGGTATGGGTCAGCCGGGTAACATAGTGGTCGCCCGGCGGGGCGATGAAGACCTGGGTCTTGTGCTTCAGCCGCCGGAAGGACTTGCTGTGAATAATGCGGTCCCGGTCACGCTGGAACTCGGTCCGCACGCGGGAGGGCTCCTCCGGACGCTGCCTCCCCCTGGAGAAACGGCTCTTGCTGGCGAAGGGGGAAAGCCTCTCCTCGGCATCCTCTAAGCGGCGTCGGACGTCAGGATGAAGCATCTGCTAGTTCTCAACAAGCGATATCTGCTCTTTCAGCTTACTGGAATAATAGACGACCTCATCCGGGCCGGAACGCTAGCCAGCCAAGGCTTCGCGTGATGCGCCTCTCGACCAACTCCTGGTACGAGCACAGCCCCTGACAACATCGTTTGGTCCTCTCCTATAGCGCTCGTTTATGAGACACTAAAGCCCTCGAAGGATACCTCTTCGGTGAACAGGAAGGGACAGCGGGGACGGAAACTGGTTGGTTTCCGTCCCCGTTCTGTTCAGGCAATTTCGTGTATTCCATCCAGACAACGTCTGGGTCCGGTGCCGGATGGTCTCCCGCTACTTATCCCTCTCGGCCGCTCCCAACGCTGCCTGGGCGGCTGCCAGACGAGCTATAGGCACGCGGAAGGGTGAACAGCTGACGTAGTTTAGACCGAGAGAGTTGCAGAACTCGATGCTGCTGGGCTCGCCGCCATGCTCGCCGCAGATGCCGATCTTCATGTCAGGCCGGGCAGCCCGTCCGCCCTTCACAGCTATCTCCATGAGCTGGCCGACGCCACCCCGGTCCAGGACCTGGAACGGGTTGGAAGGGAGAATACCCCGCTCGACGAAATCGAGGAGGAAGTGCGCCTCGGCATCATCCCGGCTGATTCCGAAGGTAGTCTGGGTAAGATCGTTGGTACCAAAGCTAAAGAACTCGGCATACTCGGCGATCTTGCCGGCCTCCATGCAGGCCCTCGGCACTTCGATCATGGTCCCGAACTTGTAGGGAATCTTCTCCCCCATCTCTTCTTCCACCTGGTGTGCCACCCGCTCGAGCTGCTCCCGGACCCTACGGATCTCGTTAACGTGGCCAACGAGCGGAATCATAATCTCCGGATGGACGTCGACCCCCTCACGCTTGAGCTCGCAGGCAGCGCTCAGGATAGCACGGACCTGCATCTCGTTGATCTCAGGGTACATGAGACCCAGGCGGCAGCCGCGCAGGCCCAGCATCGGGTTCTGTTCGCGCATGCTCTCCACAACCTTCAGCAAGGCTTCCTTTTCGCGCAGTTGAGCAGGATCGCCGCCCGCGCACCGGAGCTCGGTTACCTCGACGAGAAGCTCTTCGTGGCGAGGCAAGAACTCATGCAAAGGCGGGTCAAGAAGACGGATAACCACCGGCCTGGCTCCCATGGCCCGGAAGATGCCTTTGAAGTCATCCTTCTGATAGCGCAGCAGGATATCCAGGGCGCTCCGGTAGTCCTTTAAGACGGCGGAAGTTTCGGCCTTGGCCTCGACCTCAGCCAGCCGGGCCTGGGGCCCTGCGCTCTTTTCAGCGCTGGAGGCCTCGACCTCGCGGCTGGCGGCGCTGATCTCATCGTGAAGACGCCGCGCCTCGGGGGCCGCCAGGATCATCCGCCGTACTATCGGGAGCCGTTCCTCTTCAAAGAACATATGCTCCGTCCGGCAAAGGCCAATTCCCTCGGCGCCAAACTCAACGGCCTTTTCGGCGTCCTTGGGATAATCGGCGTTGGCCCAGACGCCAAGTCGCTTGATCTCGTTAGCCCATTCCAGCAACTGGATAATGTCCGGCTGGTCATGGAAACTGGGCTCTATGGTCGGGATGGTGCCGGCGAACACCTCGCCGGTGGTGCCATCGATGCTTATCTGATCAAGCTCATTGATCACACTTCCGTTCACCGTGAACCGGCGGGCAGCCATATCCACCTGAATCGCCTCACACCCGGCCACGCAGGGCTTGCCCAGGCCGCGAGCCACAACCGCGGCATGGCTGGTAGCCCCGCCACGGGCGGTCAGGATACCCTTGGCCTGCAGCATTCCATGAACATCGTCAGGGTTGGTTTCCGGGCGGACCAGAATGACCGGACTACCGCCTTTGCCCAGCTCCTCGGCCTTGTCCGCGTCGAAGACAGCGATTCCTGTAGCAGCTCCTGGGGAGGCGTTCAGGCCCTTGGCAAGCAGCCGGCCTCCGGAGACCGCCTGGTCTTTGGCTTTCGGGTCGAAACGTGGCATCAGGAGGTGTTCTATCTGGGCAGGTTCCACCCGCTGGATAGCCTCCGACTTGCTGATCAGGCCGTCCCTGGCCATATCGACCGCCATCTTCACCGCTGCGGCAGCCGTCCGCTTTGCTGAGCGGGTTTGAAGCATGTACAGCCTGCCCCGCTCAACCGTGAACTCCAGGTCCTGAGCATCGCGGTAGTGCTTCTCCAGCTTTTCGGCAATCGCCGACAGTTGCTGGTACATCTGGGGCATCTCTTGCTTCAATTCGGCGATGGACCTGGGTGTCCGGGTACCCGCCACGACGTCCTCTCCCTGGGCGTTGGTCAAGAACTCACCGTAGAGTTGGTTGTCACCATCGGCCGGGTTCCGGGTGAAGGCCACACCGGACCCGCTATCATTGCCGAGATTACCGAAGGCCATGGCCTGGACGTTTACGGCTGTACCGAGGTCATGGGGAATCTTGTTAAAGTTACGGTAGTCAATGGCCCTCTTGTTGTTCCAGCTTACGAATACGGCCTGGATCGCCAGCCGTAGCTGCTCCTGGGGGTCCTGCGGGAAATCGTGCCCCGTCTCTTGTTTAACGAGGCTGAGAAAGCGCTGGACGACCTCATTGAGGTCCGACGCATTGAGCTCGGTGTCCAGGCTGACGCTCTTCTCCTCCTTGACCTTCTCCAGAATCGCCTCGAACTTGTCTGCATTTATGTCCAGAACGATCTTGCCGAACATCTGAATAAAGCGCCGGTAAGCATCGTTGGCAAAGCGCTCATTGCTACTAAGACGGGCCAGGCCCTGCCGGGTCTGCTCGTTCAAGCCAAGGTTAAGGACCGTATCCATCATGCCGGGCATGCTAAACTTGGCACCGGACCGCACGGAGACCAGCAACGGGTTGGAGGGATCACCGAACCTCTTGCCCGTCTGTTCCTCCAGCCAGCGGAGAGCCTGAATGACCTGGTCCCATAATCCGTCAGGGAATCGGTTTCCGGCACGGTAGTACTCGTTACAAGCCTCAGTACTGATCGAGAACCCGGGAGGAACCGGGAGCCCAACAAGGGTCATCTCTGCCAGCCCTGCGCCCTTACCTCCTAGGAGGTCCCGCATATTGGCGTTGCCCTCATGAAACAGGTAGACCCACTTCTTCACATTCGCCTCTACAGTCATTTTGTTCTCCGAAGGAAAATGAGTTGTCACGACCCTACGGCGTGCTTATACGGGGGCTGCCAGAGCTATTATCAGGCATCCAGCATAGTATTATAACATGTACAGAGGGGCTGAAAAGCTATTTTTCAGCCCCTCTTAAAAAGCTGTCATGCGCAGGTTTCGGCAGAACGTACTACACAGCCTCGCCCTCCCGTGCGGATGCCCGACGAATTCCGTATGCCGTTTACGGAGACAATTGGCGCCGCGCCAGGCTAGCGGTTACTTAATAAAGCCGATGGTGGACGTGTAGATCCCTCCAATTATAGCCGTCGTAATAACGCCAGCCACGTTAGGACCCATGGCGTAGGGTAGGATCTGGCACCACTTGTTAGCCTCGTAGGCGCATTTCTGGGCAACCTTGGCCGTAGTCGGCACGCAGGACACACCGGCGATTCCAATCAATGGATTCACCGTCTTTTTGCTGAGCCAGCAGTATATCAGCCCGCCAAGGAGTCCTCCAATCCCGGAGAGTAGAAGCGCCACTATGCCCAGCACCAGGAGCAGCACAACCTTCGGATCAAGGATCAAATCTGCACTCATCAGCACGCCGAGCATGAGGCCCAGGAAGAAGGTCGAGCCGTAGAGCAGAGGGCCCGTCAGGAACTCCACGTGCTTCGTCACTCCGGCCTCCTTCAGGGCCACACCGACGAAGAAGGAGACAAAGAGAGGTGCACCCATCGGGAAGAGGAGGCTAAGAAGCGCAGTAACCACTGAGCTGAACATTAGCTTGGATGTGCCGGATACCTTGGGAATGCGGTGACGGCCTCTCGGATCCATCCGGATGCCACGGAGCTCCTTAGGTATCAGCAACTTGATCAGATACGGATATCCGGCGTAGGTCAGGCTGAGATACAGGTACGCCACTACAGTTATGGGCACGAACAGGTCTCTGGCCATCACCAGAGAGCCGTACAGGACCACGGGACCGTCTGCGCCACCCACCAGAGCAATGGAGGCAGCTTCTCCGGGCGTAAGACCCAGGGCAACGCCCAGGGGTAGCGTTACGATAGTGCCAAGCTCGGCGCAGGCCGCCAGCAACAGACTGGGAAGCGGCCTCGAGATAAGAAAGTCCAGATCGGTCATGGCGCCAATGCCCATGAACACCAGGGCGGCAATGAGGCCGTTGCTGAAAGTAAACGTATAAATCGGCTGCAGGAAGTCTATCTGAAGGAGGTTCATGAGGGTATCTGTGCCGGTCGCAAGCGGGGCCGCAAACAGGTTGCCGTGTTGTCCCGCCTCGAGGGCCAGGACCCCTGCGTTCACGCCAATCATCCCCATCCCCATAGGCATCAGGACGAGAGGCTCGAAGACCTGCTTGTAGCTCAAGTAGACAAGTAGCACCCCTATCACGATTAGCGCTACCCTGGTGATAGCAATGACTGGCTCGCCAGTGAACAGGGTGTAGATACCCTGAAACATGCTGAAGATGGGCAGATCAGTAGGACTCATGTGGACTGTTTCACCTCGGTTTTAGTGAGTTCGACCACGGCTGCAGCTTTGCTCGCCCTGTCCTCCCGCGTCCTGGTCGCTAGCTGAATCACCTTGATCATACCGGCGACCATTAACGCCAGGGCGAAGGCGAGAGCGTAGGCAAACAGTGCATAGAACAGGGAACTGGTAAGCATCTGCGTCCTCTTCCTTTCATCCGAAGCAAATACCTCGGGGTATATAAGCAATCATGTTACCCAGACGCCAAGATTGTATCATAGCAGGCAGGCGCGGTAAACGGCAGAGCTGCCTCCGCGCTCCCCTTAGAGTCCATAGTGAAGACGACCGTGTGTTGATGGAACCTGACGGACTCCCGGCACCACCTGGCCAACAGGACGTTAAACGGACGGCACTTGCCTTTGGGCATCCAAAGATGCTAGAGTTACCCTCAGGAGGGCGAATGGCAACAAAGGAAAGAGTCCGGCTGGCCATCCTGAAGAAGGTGCCAAGTTTCTCCCCCCGGCCCCCTCAACCAACCGAGGAAGCCCAGCCAGCTAAGGTACTGGTCATCCGCCCGGACCATCTGGGGGATATGATTCTCTCCTTCCCGGCCCTCCGGCTCCTTCGAATTGCCCTACCCAGTGCTCAGATCACGGCGCTGGTAGGACCCTGGGCTCGGACCGCTCTAGCCGCAAATACCGACATAGACAGCCTGGAGACCTGCGCTTTCCCCGGGTTTACGCGCCGTCCCAAGGGTTTCCCCTGGGCGCCGTACGCCCTCTTGAGACAGGAGGCCGAGCGTATCCGCCAACAGGGCTTCGACGTAGCGATAAACCTGCGCCCGGATTTCTGGTGGGGAGCCATGCTCGCCTACCTGGCCCGCATACCCCGTCGCATCGGCTACGATGTCCCTGAGTGCCTGCCCTTCTTGAGCCAGGCCCTGCCCTACCGGCCGGACCGGCACCATGTCGAGCAGAGCGTGAGTCTGGTCAAAGCGCTGGCCGGGGAAGCGGGCCTATCGTTCAGGCCCGAGTTATCATATCCCCTGAAAGAACCGGACATCGCATTCGCTCATGAGATGGTGCGCTCCTGGCCTGGAGATGGTCCGCTGGTTATTATCCATCCGGGCAGCGGAGCGCCGGTCAAGCTCTGGACGTCCCAGGGCTTCGGCCAGGTAACGGACGCTCTGGCCCAGCAATATGGTGCGAGAATAGTGATAACTGGAGGCCCCGGGGAAGAGGCCCTGGTGCTGGCGGCAGCGCACGCTGCTACCTGCAACCCGCATATCCTCATGGGAATTACCCTCGGACAGGTGGCTGCCCTCCTCAAGTCTGGCAGTCTGGCTATCGGGCTCGATAGCGGCGTCATGCACCTGGCTGTGGCAGTGGGAACGCCCAGCGTTCATCTTTACGGGCCCGTTTCCAGGACAACTTTCGGCCCGTGGGGCCTGGCTGACAAGCACGTCGTAGTGACATCCGGCCTACCATGTATACCGTGCAACCGCCTGGACTACACCCGTAGGGAACTACCCCAGCACCCCTGTGTACGGGACATCCCGGCCTCGAAGGTGCTGGAAGCGGCAGGGAAGCTCCTGCGTGACTGGATAGCCGGAAGCCCCGGGACACAACGTAAGGCGCTGGTCTGAGGATGGTCCTGATCGGGACCCCCGCGGGCAAACTGCAACGCATCAGGAAGTGGGGACGCGACGCTTTCGCTGCCCTGCTGCGCGCCATCTTCACGGTGATTGCCTTCGTTGGCTGGCTGGCTGGTGACAGACGCCGCGACCTCGCGAGCCTCCGGATCGAGAAGATACTGCTTATCAGGGTAGACCTGCTCGGCGACCTCGTCCTCACGATGCCTGCTGTGGCCGCGGTGCGCCGGCGCTATCCGAAAGCGCACATAACCATGCTGGTCCTGCCTTACACGGCTCCCGCCCTGGAGTTATTCCCGTATGTAGACGAGGTCCTCAGCTTTGACATCAACAAGCTGCGGCCTTCGGGGGACATGCTGAACCCGGCGCATTACCAGGAGCTCTGGAGGCTGCTCAGGAAACTGAGGCAAGAGAAGTTCGATCTTTGCGTTAGCTTTCATGGCCTCTATGCAGGGCTTTTTTCATTCCTGAGCGGCTCCCTGGCCCGCGCGGGTTACCGCGGGGAAGGCTGCCCGTTCCTGTACAATGTCCCGCTGCCCGGAAAACGGTATTCGATTCCGCAGCACGAGGTCCACTACGACATGGCACTGGCCCGGGCCGCCGGGGCAGAGGACACCCAGGCTGCCCCTGATGCCGCTATTCCTCAGTACGCCAGTGAGAACGTCGCAACCCTGCTGGCAAAAGAGGGCATCAGTCCCCATGATCTGCTCATAGCCTTTCACCCAGGGTCAGCCAATGGCTCGGCCAAGCGCTGGCCCGCGCCGGGATGGGCCGCACTGGCGGACCGCCTCTTCAACGACCTGGGGGCCAGGATCGTCCTGACCGGGGTAAACTCGGAGCTGCCGCTGGCCAAAGACATCGTCGGCATGACGAAGAACCGCCCGGCTGTGCTTACCGGAAAGACCTCGATTGTTGAAGCCGCCGCCCTACTGGCCCGCTGCAGGGTCCTCGTGAGCGGCGACTCGGCGCCACTTCACATGGCCTCGGCCATCGGCACACCGGTGGTTGCCCTGCATGGTCCTACCGACCCTGATATCTCCGGCCCGTTTGGGGGTCGCTCGGTTGTAATTTGGAAGAAGACGGAATGCTCCCCCTGTTATGATCTCTCCGATACCGCAGAATGCAGGAACAAGACTCTTCTGTGTATGCGAGCGATTACCCCGGAGGAGGTCTACACCGCTGTTGAGAGCCTCCTTCAGACACCGGCCCGGATGACTCCGGGCGCCACAGCCTAGCAGAGGTTCGCTTGCCAGGGAGACCCGGACACCACGTGGGCCAGGTGCGCATCCTGGGCACCAGAGTGGATAACATTACTGGAGAAGAGACCCTCGACCGTATCGAATCCTTCATACTTGAGGGCGCACCTCGCCAGATAGTGACCGTCAACCCGGAGTTCATGGTGATGGCGCAACGGGACCACGGCTTCAGGGATATCCTCAATGCCGCCGATCTGGCACTGCCCGATGGAGTTGGTCTGCTGTGGGCCTCCCGGCTCCTGGGGAAGCCCCTTCGGGAGCGGGTAGCAGGGTCCGATCTCGTCTACCGGATCGCCCAGCGTGCCGCGGCCCGGGGCTACAGCCTTTATCTTCTGGGAGCGGGACCGGGCATAGGCCAGGAAGCGTCCGAACGGCTCAGGGCACGCTACCCCGGACTGCCTATTGCCGGCGTTTATGCCGGCTCACCGGCAGCCGATGAGGAGGAAGGGATAATCAACAGGATACGCACTGCCTCACCACAGGTGTTGCTGGTGGCATACGGGGCGCCCGCCCAGGACCGTTGGATACATCGCAACCTCGGACGACTGGGGGTGCCCGTCTCCATGGGCATAGGAGGGGCGCTGGACTTTGTCAGCGGCAAGGTGGAGCGGGCGCCGCAATGGATTCAGAACCTGGGGCTGGAGTGGCTCTTCCGGCTGGTCCAGGAACCCTGGCGCTGGCGCAGGATGCTGCGCCTGCCGCGTTTTGCACTCATGGTGCTCAGACAGAGGATATGGCAGAACAGCTGACTTGCTACATCCACCCGAATAATCCGACTAACCTGCGATGCAGCAAGTGCGGCAGGCCCATTTGCACAAAGTGTGTAATCGAAACGCCGGTAGGGCTGCGCTGCCGGGAGTGTGCTCAGCTCCGACGCATCCCCACCTATGCGGTGACGCCGCTGCAATACCTGACCGCATCAGCCGCAGCTTTAGGCCTGGCGTTGCTGACAGGCATCGGCTGGGCCTTTCTGCAAGGCATCCCAATGGTCCGGTTCATCTCCTTTTTCATTGCGCTGGGCGTGGGGTATATAATGGGGGAAGTAGTCAGCCTCTCCGTCAACCGGAAGGGAGGCACCGGACTTAAGGTCATCGCGGCGGTGGGAGTCTTATTGAGCTACATGTTGAGCCGGACGCCGTTCCTGGTATTGTTGATGATGCCATCGGTGGCCGCAGCCGGCATGATAAACTCGTTGCTGAACCCTTTCGGCCTGCTGACGATAGGCATAGCCATTTACATTGCGGTGAACCGGATTAGATGAACGAGATCCTGGAATTAATTCGGCGGTTTAGCGGACGGCGGGTACTCGTCGTCGGCGACCTCTGCCTGGACGAGTACATAATTGGCAAGCCCCGAAGATTGAGCAGGGAGGCGCCGGTACCGGTACTGGAATTTCAAGAGCAGTTCACGCTGCCCGGCGCCGCTGCTAACCCTGCCCTCAATATTCAGGCCCTGGGGGGCCAGGCGATCATGGTCGGCGTTACCGGGGATGATCATGCCGGTGAGGTCCTGAGGAAGCAGCTAGAGGAGAAGGGCATAAGCTGTCGAGGTATTGTTGCCGCCTCCTCCCGCCGAACGACTGTCAAGACCAGAGTCATAGCAGAGGCCAGCCTGATCTTCCCTCAGCAGATTGCCCGAGTGGACCGCCAGGACCTCTCAGCCTTGAATGGTGGACTGAAAGACCAGTTGATTAGCCTGATTCGCTCGGTAGGTGCGGAGGCTGACGCCATTCTGCTATCCGATTACAAGGGTGGCGTGGTCTCCGAGGAAGTCATACGGGCCTCCGCGGACCTGGCGCAAGGCAAGATCATTACCGTCGACTCCCAGGGCGACCTCTTTAGCTTCAAAGGGTTCACGCTGGTCAAGTCCAATCAGCAAGAGGCGGAAGCGGTCCTGGGACGGCCTCTCACAGACGAGGCGGCGCTGCAACAGGGAGGGAGCCGCCTTCTGAGACGTCTCGCAGCCGGCGCCGTCCTTATCACGCGCGGAGGCGACGGTATGTCGCTCTTCGAAAAAAGAAGACAATCCCTGCATATCCCAGCGGTGAACCGCAGCGAGGTTTTCGATGTCACCGGCGCAGGGGATACGGTCATTGCCGTGACAACGCTGGCCCTGAGCGCCGGCGCCAGCATGGCCCATGCCGTGACGCTGGCCAACCATGCCGCTGGGCTGGTAGTACGCAAGCTCGGCAACGCCACCACCAACCAGGAGGAGCTTGGCCGCTCTATTCTCCGAATGAATTGGGAGGCGCTGGAGCCATAGGACCCATCATCATTGAATCAACAATGGAACATACTCAACTGGAAGTAAACGTATGCCAGCGTGAGGTGAGTCATGCGAATGATCTTTATGGGTACCTCAGAGCTCTCCGTTACCATTCTGGAAGCCCTGGTCCAGGCGGGACACGAGATTCTGGATGTCTACACCCGCGCCGATAAGCCGGCCGGCCGCGGGCGGAAGCCCACGCCTCCGCCGGTTAAAGAGGCGGCCCAACGCCTGGGGCTCCCTGTCTACCAGCCGGTCAGCATCAAGACACCCGAAGAAATCGAGAGGGTGAGGCAGATCAAGCCCGACATCGCGGTCATAGCTGCCTACGGACGCCTGATCCCAGGACCGATGCTGGATATTCCTCCTTTGAAGTTCGTCAACGTTCACCCTTCGCTACTGCCGAAGTACCGGGGACCATCGCCGATAAACTCCCCCATCCTGGCGGGAGACAGGGAGACCGGCGTCAGCATCTTCGTGCTGGAAGAGACCATGGATACCGGCCCTATCCTGGCACAGAGAAGCATGCCTCTGTCCCCTGGGGACACCGGCGAGACCCTAAGCCGGAAGCTCGCCAGCCTGGGCGCTGAGCTGCTGCTGGAGACCATTCCCCGCTGGGCTGCCGGCGAGATCAACCCACAGCCCCAGGACGACAGCCAGGCAACATACACCCACATCCTGAAAAAGGAAGAGGGCCGGCTGGACTGGAGCCGGCCGGCGGTAGAGCTATGGAGACAAGTGCGGGCCTTCCAGCCCTGGCCTGGCTCGTTCAGCACCTGGAAGGGACACCTGCTGAAGATCCTCGCCAGCGAGCCGGTGGACTCACCTGTCGAGGGGGAGCCCGGCATGACCCTCTTGATACACGACCCCAAAGACCCCGGCAAGATGCTTCCCGCCGTGCAGACAGGACAGGGGCTTCTGGTCTTACGCAAGCTACAACTGGAGGGCCACCGGCCGCTGGACGGACAGGTCTTCTTGCAAGGGGAACGAGGTTTTGCCGGCAGCCGGCTGGGAGACTAAGTTGCCTATGACCCACCGGCTCGCATCACGACGCAGGATCGTTACCGCAAGAAACATAACACAGGCGGCCTTCGCGCTGTTTCTGGCCTACAGCGGCTGGCGCTTTTACTTGTTCGTGCAGCACTTCGCCACGGGCGGCGCCAGTCCGTTCGTCAGCCGTCCGGCATCTGTTGACGCCTTCCTGCCCCTGAGCGCCCTGGTGGCACTGAAGGCCTGGCTCGGGACCGGGATCCTTGATCGGACACACCCCGCTGCGCTCGTTTTCCTCCTTACCATTCTCGGGACATCGCTCCTTTTCAAACGAGGATTCTGCAGCTGGATCTGTCCGGTGGGCACGCTGGAGGAAGCGCTGGCGCGCCTGGGGCGGCGTCTGGCGGGGCGCAACTTCTTCGTTCCTTCGATCATCGACTGGCTGCTGCGGACTCTCAAGTATCTGGGAATGGCCCTGTTCCTGCTGTTTGTCTTTGCAGGTATGAGCTCCCAGGAGGCGCTGGCCTTCCTTAACACCGACTACAATAGAGTGGCCGATGTGATGATGCTCTATTTCTTTACTCACATGGGCCAGACAACGGCAGTGGTGCTGATTGCGCTTGCGGCGCTGTCAATACCCTTTGCCAACTTCTGGTGTCGATACCTGTGCCCGTACGGTGCACTGCTCGGACTGCTGGCGATAGCCAGTCCGGTACGGCTCTCCCGCAACGCAGGACAGTGCACGAGCTGCATGAAATGTAACAGGGCCTGTCCCAACCGTCTGGAGGTCGCCCGGCTGAATCATGTAAGCTCACCGGAGTGCACGGGCTGCCTGGACTGCCTGGCAGCCTGCCACCAGTACGGAGCGATCGAGCTTCGTCTCCCACTGGTTAGACGAGCCGTCAGTCCCTGGCTGTTCCCGGTGCTGGTTGCAGGGAGTTTTCTCCTGGCGCTGGCAGTGGCGCAGGTCGCTGGGTACTGGCTGGGTGATGTAACCAGCACCGATTACGCCGGGCTAATCCCGGCAGCAGGGCTGGCGGGCCGCTAGATACTCTCCCTGATACGTGGCTCCTGCTATCCGATTTCAGGCCACCACGGCGCAAGAATCCAACGGCTCACTGGATGCCAGTCGAGACAGAGCGCAAGGCTATTCGGATCACGTGATAAGGAAGGTGCGTGGCGGGGCAATGGGTTCTAGACCGATGAGCGCTAGATAGGAAGCGATGCTGAAACATGACGGACACCCGGGCTCACTCGTACGGTTGTCAATACGCTACGATCAGTATTACAATATGTTATGTCAGGGTGTATAATGTTATGGTTTCGCGACAGGGTCGTTGAACCGGGCGGCCCTGAGCACGGATTCTCAGATCAAGTGGGGAATGGGGTAGCTGGGAGAGTATCTGTGAATACGCTGGAATCTTTAGATCTGGATCAAGTGACAAAGACAGTGGCAGTGGCAGTGGAAGCCGCTACGGACTCCACGAGACAATGGTACAAAGACGCGGTAATCTACGAGCTCCACGTTAGGGGCTTCTATGATAGCAACGGCGACGGCATCGGTGATCTCCGTGGCATCATTGAAAAACTCGACTACATAGAAGACCTGGGCGTCAACTGCCTTTGGCTTCTCCCCATCTTCAAGTCCCCGCTACGTGACGACGGCTACGATATCTCGGACTACTATAGCATCCTTCCTGAATACGGCACTATCGAGGATTTCAAAAACCTGCTGGACGAGGCGCACCGACGGGGTATCCGGGTCATTACAGAACTGGTAATGAACCACACGTCCGACCAACATCCCTGGTTCCAGGAAGCCCGCAGGTCCCCGGACTCCCCCAAGCGGGACTACTATGTTTGGAACTCCACCCCAGATAAGTATAAAGACGCCCGCATAATCTTCACGGATACTGAGCACTCCAACTGGGCATGGGATAACCAGGCACAGGCCTATTACTGGCACCGTTTCTTCAGTAGCCAGCCTGACCTCAATTTCGACAACCCGGAAGTCCGGCAGGCTATGATCGACGTAATGTATTACTGGTTCGACATGGGTGTAGACGGCCTGCGCCTGGACGCCGTGCCGTACCTGTTCGAGCGAGAAGGGACCAACTGCGAGAACCTGCCGGAGACCCACGAGTATCTCAAAGAGGTTCGTCGCCACGTGGACGAGCGCTACGGTGACCGCATGCTGCTCGCGGAGGCGAACCAATGGCCTGCCGATGTGCGTCAGTACTTTGGGAACGGCGACGAATGCCACATGGCATTTAATTTCCCTGTAATGCCGCGGATCTTTATGGGCCTGAGATGCGAGGACCGGGCGCCCATTGTGGACGTCATGGCGGAGACCTGCGATATCCCCGACTGCTCTCAGTGGGGTATATTCCTCCGGAATCATGATGAGCTAACGCTGGAGATGGTGACCGACCACGAGCGGGAGTATATGTGTCAGGAGTTTGCCAGGGACCCGCTGATGCGTCTGAACGTGGGCATCCGGCGACGTCTGGCCCCGTTGGTGGAAAACGGACGACGCCAGATCGAGCTTCTCAAGAGCATGCTCTTCAGTCTTCCTGGCACGCCCATCATCTACTATGGCGATGAAATAGGGATGGGGGATAACATCTATCTCTGCGACCGCGATGGGGTCCGGACTCCGATGCAATGGAACTGCGACCGTAACGGGGGCTTCTCCAAGGCCGATGCCGCCTGCCTCTACTGCCTGCCGGTGATGGACCCGGTGTATGGCTACCAGGCAGTCAATGTTGAGGCACAGTTTCGGACGCCAACCTCACTCCTGCAATGGATGAGACGCCTTATCGCCATCCGGCAACGGAATCCGGTATTTGGACGTGGCTCGATCGAATTCCTGCACCCGTCCAATCAGAAGGTGCTGGCCTACCTGCGTGAGTACGAAGAGCAGAAGCTTCTGGTAGTGTGTAACCTGTCCCGGTTCGCACAACCGGCGGAGCTTGACCTGAGCAAGTTCAACGGCAGCGCCCCGGTGGAGCTCTTCGGTGAGACCCGGTTCCCGCGGATAGGCGAGCTGCCCTATTTCCTCACCCTGGCGCCACACGGCTTCTACTGGTTCCGCCTGGACCCACCCAGCAGCTAAGTGATATCGCCCCTGGTAGTTAGTTAAACGGTAGGCTTATCTGCATTCACGACCCGGTTATATGCTTCCGGAGGCCAACCTCCGAGGATAGCCCCATAGACATATACCGTTCTGGGCCATAATATACCTTTAGATACATGGACAAGGTACATGCCTAAGCCCAATAATGTTAACCGACTTGGTTAGGGCGTTGCCAACAGCCCCACCACCGGCCTGATTCCCCCTAGCGAAGGAGGGCGCTAGAGAGTACGGAGCTAGGTTTACCTGACTCCAGAGTGAGGCCCCACGTGCGGGTAGCGGAAGTACTTCCGCTACCCGCACACTTTTGTACAGACGGGCGAGTGCCTGCCGACGGCAGGCTCTAGGTCCCTCAGCCAAACCCACCTCTTGCTGTAGGGGCACAGGAGTCACCGAAGCTGGCAAACGGAGATACTGCCCGCTCTACCTCTTCGCTCCCACAGTACGGGCACACCGGGGTCCGTTCTCCTGGCTGGGAAGCCAGCCTCAGGACCAGCTTCTCGAACCGCTCGCCACATTGCTTGCAAACATATTCATATATCGGCATTTCCACCTCTAAACCATCTTTATGGCCCGCATCGGACAGGCCTGCAGGCATTTACGGCAGCCGGTGCATCGTCCGGAGTCCATGAAGGGGGACTCCCCCGGCTCAGGCTGCCAGAGCGCCTTCGTCGGACACTTGCCTTTGGCCTGACATACACGGCCACCACAAGCCAGCAGGCTGCACTTCTCCTCTTCAATAATTGCGAACATCCCGACTCACCCGACCCATCAAGAGTAACAACATTATAGTAAGACTGAACCTCTGCCTGCCACTATTCGGCCACGGCTGCTCTCAGCTCGGAAATACGGGAGTTCAGCCTCTCCTCTTCCCGTTCGTAAAGGCGGCGCCGGGACTTGAGGAGGCCAACTCCGATGTGAACGCCCATCTGGCCCAGAAATGCCTGGCGCTCCTCCACCAGGTCGGCCAATTCCTCCTCCGCCTTCTGCAGCTCCTGACGGAGCTCGGTCACACTCATCGTCTCCATCTGCTCTGTCATTGTTACCTCCCCAGGACGCTAATTGGCAGGCTCTCCGGGAAGAGCCCAGTCTGAGCCAGAGGATTTCGGACAGCGCCTCTGACCGTGCAACACAGCAGTCAACGGTCATGTGCGCCCAGCAGGTATTCCCATGCCGCCATGGATGCCTTAGCACCGTCACCTGCCGCCGTAATAGCCTGCTTGTAGGGTGTATCAGTCACGTCGCCCGCGGCGAAGAGACCTGGCACACTCGTCCGGCCAACGGCGTCAACAATTATCTCGCCAGCCGAATTGAGCCGGGCCAGCCCCTCCACCAGCTTGGAGTCTGGCACTGCCCCGATCTCCACAAAGACACCCCTCACACTTAACTCACGCGTGCCCCCACCGTCCCGTCCACCTATCACCAGGGATTCTACGCGTTTTGTGCCTCTGACCTCGAGCGGCACGTACCCTACCAGCGCTTCGAGATTGGCCATGCCGGACACCTTCGCCGAGAGCGCCGGCTCGGCGCGCCAGGGACTCCGCGAAATCACGTAGACCTTGGTGGCGATAGGACTGAGTAACGCCGCTGACTGAACAGCAGCGTCACCACCTCCGATGACCGCGACGACTTCTCGGGCAAATAGCGGACCATCGCAGGTGGCGCAGTAGGTTACGCCGCGGTGGAAGAACTCGGCTTCGCCAGGGATCCCCAGGCGCCGGGAATACCGGCCGGTGGTCACGATCACGGCCCTACCATCGATCTCCTGACCGTCTTCCGTGTTCACCTGGAAGCTCTCCTCCAGCCGCGCGACCTTCTCGGCCCGTTCATATACCCTGGCCACGCCGTACTGGGACAGGTGCTCCTCGAACTTCTCAGCCAGGTCGACCCCACTGATCGATGGAAAGCCCAGGTAATTCTCCACCAGCCAGCTCTGGGCCACCTGTCCTCCGGCGTCAGGAGCCACCACAGCAGCGTTCAGGTTGTGCCGGGCGGCATAGATAGCCGCGGAACTGGACGCTGGTCCTCCACCAATAATGATCAAGTCGTACATGGCCTCACCTCAAACAAACAGGGCCAGTCAGCTGGTTCATTGAGACCCCGGATCACCAGATCGCGTCAGGACCGCCATGTAGTTGAACTCTCCGATAGCCCTGGCAGACGCCGTTCGGAACCTGGCCTGGGAGGCCATGTCTCGAAGCTCAGCTTCGTCTATTCGCTCCTCCAGAGAGGGCCCCATCGGCGACTCCTTCTTCTGCCACTCCACTATCAGAAGCCACGCCCCAGGCTTCAGGAGATCCCGCACCCTTTTGAGGAACTCTATCCGGTCCTCCTGCTCGTGAAGCACGGCAGACAGGACCGCGCCGTCCATGGCGCCTTCAGGAACCGGGAACTCCATTTCGCCGCTCTTGATGATCTCAATATTGCCGATCCCGTTATCCTGGACCTTCTGACGCAGCCGTTCCAGCATCTCATCAGCGATATCCAGGGCATAGACCTTGCCCTGGGGAAGCCTCTTGCTTAGAGGCACCGCGAAGAAGCCGGTTCCACACCCGATATCCACCACCGACTGCCCCGGGTCTAGAGGAAGCGAGGACAGGATCTCCTCGGCGTCCATGAGCTTGCGACGCCCGTGGCTCTCCAGATGGTCCATCTTTTTTGGATCGAACTTATGGGGCATGGATCTATGTCTCCTCTATTCTTAGCGTTGTTTGTCAACCATGAATCCTACGCCAGGCTTGCAGCAACCTTGATCGGGCTACGCAGACACCAGGAGGCCGGACAGGTCTCCTCGGACAGTCGAATGACCTTTTCCAACTCTTCGCGGCTGGCCGGGCTCTTGACCGATAAGGAGATCCTCACCTCTTCGACAATGGGCCGGTCGGCTATGCTGAAGACCTTGGAAAAGTCGATATCGGCCTCTACTGACGTTTTGACCTCATCCAGCTTCAGGCCTTCCTGGCTCGCCACAGTTACGAAGGTAGCGGTGAAGCAGGAGGCGGTCCCGTAGAGGGCATACATCATGGGTCCCGGCCGGGTGCCTCCGCCACCAAGGAAAGTGGGCTGGTCAGCTTCCACGGTGATCTTGCCTCCCTCGAAGGAAAGCTCGGCGGAAAACTGAGGCTGGCCCTCGGACAGGTTCCAGGTCCCTTCTACCCGGTTAGTCCGCCTGGCCTTGGAGGCATCCGAGCGGATCGTCTGGTCGGACTTCTCCAGAGCATCCAGGTTCACGTTGTTCTTAGCAGTCATTGGTTCTTCCTTCCTCTAAGAGACTGTTCGAAGACCTCGTAGCGCGGGGGCAAGCCCCCCGCCCTTACGTGTGTCTAAGCCTTTTCTACCGGGTAGCCGGCCTTCTCCCAGGCGCTCCAGCCCCCGCGAATCAGTATGAGGTCCTTGAAGCCCTTGCGCTCCAGGACCGAGAGTGCCGTGACCGACCGGTTATGTGTACCGCAATGGGTCGCGATCGGACGGGCACGCGGCAGTGAATCGGCTTCCTCGGGGATCTTACCTCCCTCGATGTGGACCGCACCCGGGATGTGGCCATCCTCCCATTCGTAGTCCTGTCTCACGTCCAGCACCAGGGGCTGGTCGGGAGAGTCCAGTTTCTGCTTCAGCTCCGCCACACTTAATACGTCCATACTAGACACGGGGAAACCCGCCTCGCCCCAGGAGGCGACACCGCCCTCCAGATAACCTGCAAGCTCATCGTACCCTATGCCCGCCAGTTGCCGGGCAATCGCATGGTGGGTTTCCTGCCCCCTGGAGACGATGATAAGAGGCCGGTCCGGCGGGACCACCCAGCCGACCCATGATGCAAAGCCCTCTCTGAATGGCACCCCGAACGAGCCCGGGATGTGGCCGGCCGCAAAGGCCGGACCGGGCCGCGTATCGACTACCACCGCACCATCATCGATGCGCCGCCTGACCTCCTCGGGCGACAGAGGACTCAGCGATGGTATGCCTCCCAGCACACGAGGCCCCCGCTGATTGACGACCCTCATACGCTTGAAATAGGTGGGATACGATGGGAGGTTCTCAACGGCTCGCTTCACGAACTCATCCTCGTTCGTAGTGCGGAAGAGGGCATTGTGCCGGCGCTCTGCACCGATAGTGGTCACGCGCTCCTGGCCTCCCGGAGCGGCGCAGAATGAGCCGGCGCCGTGCGTCGGGAATACCGCAACCTCGTCTGGGAGCGGACCTAGCTTCTCCCGCATTGTGTGGAAAAGCTGGTGAGCCAGAGGTAAGGTCTCGTCAGGGCCCAGAAGGTCCGGCCGCGCGGCGCCGCCGACGATCAGAGCGCCTCCGGAGAACAGGGCCTCCGGCTTGCCGTTCTTATCAACTGCCAGAAAGCTGATATGCTCTGGTGAATGCCCGGGCGTTTCTATCACCTGAAACTTCAGGTCCGCCACCTCAAGAGTCTCTCCTTCTTGCAGTCGCGTGTAATCAAACTGCAGGCCGGCAAGAGCGCCGGCGCAGATAATCGCCCCGGTACGTGCCGCCAGCTCCCGGCTCCCGGAAACAAAATCAGCATGCACGTGGGTCTCGAGGATATGGGTGATACGCACCCCCCGGTCATGTGCCTCCCTGGCGTACATCTCTGCATCCCTGACCGGGTCGATCACCACCGCCACTCCGGATTCCTCTGATCCCACCAGATACGAAGAGTTGCCCAGGCCCTCCTCGACGAACTGTTTGATGAACATCTTCGGCTCCTTGAGTTCTACTCTTTCACCTGAATGCCGGCCTCTCTCTCGATCACCCGTCCTATCTCTACTGCGGACCCGCCGGCTGCGGTTATCGCACGAATAAGAGAATCAGCTTTCTCCGGAGCGACCGCAATCAGCAGTCCCCCGGAGGTCTGCGCATCACAAAGGACCAGTTGGGCCTCCCGCGATATACCGTTCCATAACACCTCGTCTCTCAAGAAGCGATGGTTGTTGTGGGTGCCTTCCGGCACTACTCCAGCATGCACCAGGTCCCATGCCTCGGGCATTACCGGCACGCTGGAAAGATTGATCCGGGCGCCGGCGCCGGAAGCATTGAGCATTACCCGCAGGTGCCCCAGGAGTCCGAAGCCGGTGACATCAGTACAGGCGTTAACACCCACCGATGCCATGGCCTCCGAGGCTTGCCGGTTAAGAGATGCCATTATCGCGATTAGCCTTTCCTCGGCCCCTGGCCTGGAAACCCTCTGGTCTATGGCGGTGGTTATGATACCTGTACCGATGGGCTTGGTCAGGACCAGGGCATCGCCGGGCCGTGCCCTCGCATTGGTGATAAGCTTCTGCGGATGTACCAGTCCAGTAACAGAGAGTCCGCATTTTGGCTCATTATCATCGACCGAGTGGCCTCCGACTATGCTCACGCCAGCCTCGGCTGCCTTGTCGCCGCAGCCCTTTAGAATTTCACCCAGCACACCGATAGGTAGGCTCTTGGTCGGAAACCCCACGATGCTCAGGGCAAGCACAGGCCTGGCGCCCATGGCATATATATCGCTGAGTGCATGGGCGGCGGCAACAGCGCCGTATGCATAGGGATCATCGACGACCGGGGTTATGAAATCGACCGCCTGCACCAGAGCCAGATCGTCGCTGAGCCGGTATACCGCAGCGTCGCTGCCGGTCTCCATGCCCACCAACACCCTGGGATCGGTTACAGCCGGTAAATAGCGCAGCACCTGCGCCAGGTCCGAAGGACCAATCTTGCAGGCTCAGCCGGCGCCGTGAGAGAAAGAGGTCAGCTTTATCCCTGTGTAGCTTGCCAATGAATTCGCCTCAAAAAGAAAATCCTTCCACTCCAGAATAGCAGGGCCTATGTTATAATACAAATATCAAAAGTGCATGATATTGATAACGATATTATTATAGAACATGCTCGAGATTAACTTCCACCACCTGAAGGTCTTTCATGCCGTGGCCCGGCGCCTCAGCTACTCCCGGGCAGCGGAGCAGCTTTACATCAGCCAGCCGGCAGTGTCCCGGGTGGTACAGGACCTGGAGAAGGCGGTGGGAACCCCGTTATTCCTACGGCAGGGCAAGCGCATCTCATTAACTGAGGCCGGCCGGCGGGTCTATGACTACGCGCAGCGAGTCCTGGACCTGACCGACGAGTTGGAGCAGGCCATCCGGGAGATGGAAGACGTGACAAAAGGACGCCTGCGCCTGGCGGCCTGCAGCACCCTGGGTATCTACGTGCTGCCGGCCTTCCTTAGCCTTTTCCGGCAGCGCTACCCAAACATCGACATCTCCCTCCATGTGGCGAATAGCCAACTGGCTGCCGAAGCAGTGCGACAGGGAGACCATCACCTGGGCTTTGTCTCGATGGAAATAGAATCACCGGGGATTCAGTGGCAGACCCTGGCGAGGGATGAGCTGGTCGTCATCGTCCCTGCCGGACACCCCTTCGCCGGGCAGACGGTAACCGGGGCACAGTTATGTCAAGAAACCCTTCTTCTGAGAGAACCCGGCTCCGGCACCCGCCGGTGCGTTGAGCTGGAGTTAGAGAGGCTGGGGCAAAGGCCAGAGCGAGTGGTGGAGATGGGAGGCACGGAGTCCATCAAGCGGGCCGTCACCGCCGGACTGGGAGTCTCCGCCGTCTCCGGGAGATCGCTTGCCGGCACGGAAGCGGACGGCAGCCTGGCAATCGTAACCGTGGAAGGCATGGACCTGACTCGCCCGCTCGGACTGCTGACCAGGAAAGGCACCCGGGTGCCTCCGTCAGCCCTGACGTTCTCGGCGGCGCTAAGGAAGTCCGGGGTCTAGCGGGCAGACATCGAGCGCCAGTGGCGCCGGGCGGGCCGGGCTGGTGCGCAGGGCAAGCAGAGCGCCAGCCAGCTCGCGAGGGGTAGTCTTCAGAACCACCAGCACTTTCTTAGGCTCTGGCCTGGCATCGCCATCAGGTCCCTTCCCGGCTGGATCAACTGCTTTCATGTTATCCCTCTCCCCTGACACCTCAACATCAATGCACCCTCGGCCCGGGATCACACCACGCAAGTTTGCATTCTCTGAAATGCTAGTGCAAGCGTGCTTATTACGCAACTATCACTCTATAACACAATAATGAATAATTCATTACAAAGGAATCACAGAAGCTGCGGGGATGTTGCGGTGTTGTTGCAACGACAGGTAGCCGGCGCAATGACTGCCAGCATCTTATCTGCGGCAATGTGCTGGCCGGCCAAACCCTGACAGCGTGTCAGTTGCCGGCCACGTTGCGTCCCCTGCCTTCCCTCAGGTATAATCGTGCTGGAAGAATCCTTGATAGCTATAGTCGATTACGGAGCAGGGAACCTGCGGAGTGTGGCCAAGGCCCTGGCCAAGCTGGGGTATTTGGCCGAGGTTACCAGCGACGCCGCGAAGGTGGCGGCGTCGGAGGCCATTATTCTCCCGGGCGTGGGAGCGGCCGCTGATGCCATGGAGAACCTGCGCAGGCTGGGACTTGTCGAACCCCTCAAGGAAGCCATTGCCCAGGACAAGCCGTTCTTCGGCGTCTGCCTGGGACTGCAGATCCTTTTCACGGCCAGTGAGGAGAATGGCTGGCACGAATGCCTGGGGGTGCTCCCTGGCACCGTCCGGCGCCTGCCCCCCGGCCTCAAGGTGCCTCACATGGGATGGAACCGCGTCAAGCAACGGGGCGATTCCCCCATCTGGCACAAGGTCCCCGACAATTCCTATTTCTACTTTGTGCATAGCTACTATGTTGAGCCGGAGGACCAGTCGGTGATTGTTGGCGAGACGGACTACGGACGCACGTTCCCCAGCGCAGTAGCCCGCGGCAGGTTAGTGGGAACGCAATTTCATCCGGAGAAGAGCGGAGATACCGGCCTCTGGATCTACGACAACTTCTGTCAGATGGCCGGCCTGGCGCCCGTGGCTGCCGGCCTGGGCGAGAGGACTGAGTAATGTCGTTCGTCCTGATCCCAGCCATAGATATCAAAGGAGGCAAGTGCGTCCGCCTCTACCAGGGAGACTTCGAGCGGGCTACCGTATTCTCTGATGATCCCGTAGAGATGGCCCGGCGATGGTACCGGGAGGGCGCCGAGCGCCTCCACCTGGTGGACCTGGACGGCGCCGCCAGCGGCGGGCCCCGCAATCTGCCATTACTACGCAGTATCGCCTCGGCAGTTCCTATCCCGGTGCAGGTTGGCGGAGGAGTTCGCAGTCTGGAAACGGTTCTGGAGCTCCTGGATGCTGGAGTCGACCGTGTAATCCTGGGGACAGCCGCCGTACGGGACCCGGACATGGTCCGCGTCGCCACGCAGGATTTCGGCGATTGCATTGCCGTCGCCGTAGACGCCCAGGAAGGTTATGTCGCCAGCCACGGCTGGCAGCAGACGAGCCATCTGACCGTGGACGAGCACGTGGAGAGCATGATCGACCTCGGGGTCGGACGGTTTATCTATACGGACATAGGGCGTGATGGAACGCTGACGGAGCCGGACTACGAGTCAATCAAGAGTCTGGTAGCCAAGACCAGCCTGCCGATCGTCGCCTCCGGAGGCATTGCCGAGATGAGCCACCTCGTCCGCCTCAAGGAGCTTGGAGCCGAGGGAGCTATCGTCGGCATGGCCCTCTATACCGGCAGAATCGACCTCAAGAAAGCCATCGAGCTACTACGGGACTGACGCATGGATAAGTTGTCAGGCTACTACGAGGCGGCAGGGTTGATCCTGCGGCCAGCGGGCGAGGCAGTGCCATCGCCCCTAACAGCGTTATGGCAAGCAGTTGGGGCAGTGCCATCGTACCTGCGGGCGTTGTGTCAGACGGACGAGACAGCCCGCGCCGGTGTCCGCCCATGCTGACCAAGCGTATCATCCCCTGCCTCGACGTTACCGGAGGCCGGGTGGTCAAGGGCATTAATTTCCTCGGACTGAGGGATGCCGGCGACCCGTTAGAGCTGGCCGCCTTCTACAACGAAGAAGGGGCCGACGAGCTGGTATTTCTGGATATTACTGCCTCCTCGGACGGACGGGACACCATGGTCGAGGTGGTAGCCTCAACGGCCTCAGAGGTCTTCATCCCTCTCACGGTCGGGGGCGGGCTGCGCAGTGTCGAAGACATGCGCCGGATGCTGGAGGCGGGGGCCGACAAGGTTTCCGTTAACTCCGCAGCTATCCAGAACCCCGACCTGGTAAGCCAGGGGGCGCGGCATTTCGGCAGCCAGTGCATCGTGGTCGCTATTGACGCCAAGTGGAACGGAAGCTCTTACGAGGTCTTTACCCACGGGGGACGCCGCCCCACGGGCATCAACGCCGTAGAGTGGGCGCGCCGGGTGGTAGATATGGGAGCCGGAGAGATCCTGCTCACCAGCATGGACAAGGACGGCACGCAAGACGGCTACGAGCTATCCCTCACAGCCGCTATCTCGGATGCTGTCACCGTGCCGGTCATCGCCTCGGGAGGCGCCGGCAACCTGGGACATCTCTATGATGCCATTGCCCTGGGCAAGGCTGATGCCGTGCTAGCTGCCAGCATCTTCCATTACGGCACCTACTCGATCCGGGACGCCAAGACCTACCTGGCAAAGATGGGCGTCCCGATGAGGTTGTGATTACAGAGCTACTGTGACCGGGAAAGAAGAGTATCGTGAAATTTGATTCTGACGGCCTTGTGCCCGCGATCCTTCAGGACGCCGCTACCGGAGAAGTCCTGATGATGGCGTACATGAACGAGGAGTCCCTGAAGCGGACCCTGCAGAGCAAGGAAGCCTGGTTCTGGAGCCGCAGCCGTAAGGAGCTCTGGCACAAGGGCGCCACGTCCGGCAGTATCATGCGGGTGCTGGATGTCCTGGTGGACTGTGACGAGGACACCATACTCCTCAAGGTGGACCCCCAGGGTCCCGCCTGCCACACCGGCGAACGCACCTGTTTCTACCGGCAACTGGAGGGTTAGCCCCAACCAGAGCCTGACGAAGAATCTCTCGGGACGCGGCAGAGCCACGATCTCTCGTGGCTCTGCTTTTTATCAGGCTGGTGGCTCTAGTTGTGCGCTACCTATTCTTGTCCTTTTGTAAGCCCGGTGCTTCATTACTGGAGCCGTTGGAATCCCGCCCGGCTCCGGAATTACCTGGCTTGGGAGCAACCGAATTGGGAACCGGTGTCGGCGCCGGGGTGGGATTGGCCTCCGGTGTTAGCTCGGACCGGTCGTTGCCACGCCCTTCCGGACGGCCTCGTGATTTGTCTGCGCCCGTCGGCGAAGTCGTAGACGTTACTGTCGGACTGACCGTGGCAGTCGCAGTGACCGTGGCGGTCGCAGTAACGGTGGCAGTCGGAGTGATTGTCGCCGTCGGCGTAACTACCGGTGTAACCGTTGGAGTAACACCCAACTGGTTACCTCCGTTCTTCGGCCCAGACTTCTTGTCGCCAGCCGCGGCCCCTGGGGTACCACCCAGTTTGCTTACCAGCAAGTTGTAGTCAGCATACAGCTTGTCGTAGGAACTCTGACTGATATGCCCGGACTGCTGCATGGCATTGAGCTGGTTCAAGAAGGCATTGAGCTGGTTAAGGGCTGCATTGCCACGCCCACGGTCTAGGGCTTCGTCAATGGCCCGTAGCTTAGCCAGCAGACCTTGGTAGCTATTCCCTGAGATGGCCGGGTCGTTCTTCAGGCCCTGGACATCGGATATGGTCTGGGTCAGCGTGATGCCAACGGTGGACGAGATGGGCCCCGTCAGCGACGGCGTGGGATCCTTCTTGCCACGTCCGGGAGTCTCGGTTGCAGTTGGCGCCGGGGTGGCCGTTCCGGTAATCGTTGCAGTGGGCACGGGAGTAACTGTTCCGCTAATACTTGCGGTATAGGATACAACCGCCTGACCGCTGTTATGCACCTTTTCATCGGCAATGGCAATGGCGGTGTCAAGGCCCTTCTCGGCATGTTTGGAGGCCTTGTTCAGGGCGGCCCTCGCCTGCTCCGGAGCATGGCTCGCTGCTTCATCGAGCCTCATCTGATGGCGAGCCAGGTTTTCGGTAAGCTTAGTGGCAAGCTCGGTAACCTGTTTGCCCGACGCCGCCGCCTGGGTGAGATACTGCTCGGCCTGGGCGATGCAACCGGAGTAGCCTTCTATGGCGGCTGCAGCGGAATCCGTCCGGCCGGCATCAATGGCCTTCATGGCCTCCGTCAGTCTCGTTCCAGCGCAGTCAACGCTGGCCTCGGCTTTCCCTTCGTCACCCGGCGCCAGACTTTGCTGAATTCCCTCGACAGCCGTCTTGACGGGATAGAGGGCATCACCGGGTATGGCACTCTGCGAAGCGTAGGTTGCTCCGCCTCCTACTGCGGTACTGAGGATGAAGACCAAGGCGACAATTAATGCTGGCATGGGCACTCTCCTGGTGATTAGTTCAGCGGGATTTCGTCGTCCCGCTACCAACAACCAGAAACGCCCTGCCGGTGATTTTGTTACAGTTCTTTTATCGGCGGAAATTGCTTCTACCAGTGCGACACGCGCCCTCAGCCGGAATGCCGGGTCCATCCTGATCGCCCCGGGCGGCAGAATAGAGGCGGCGGTTTCCAGGAGCCTGCGCAGTTCCTCAGCCACACCGGGATGGGCTTCTACGCACTGATCGACGGTCATCCGGCCGGACTTCACTTCGGCTATGCACTCGGCGAGAAGATCAGGTGTAACTCTGGACATCAGCCCTTCACCTCGCGGCTCAACAGACGATTCATCTCTGCAATCGCCCGATGCTGGATAACGCGGATGTTGCCCTCCGTCTTTCCCAGGGCCGCTGCAATATCCGCATAAGAGAGGTCCTCCAGATAACGCATTGTAATTACCTGTTGCTGGTCCGGCTTGAGCTTCAGGATGGCCCCACGCACCGCCAATCGGTCATGCTTGGCCATCGCCTCACCCTCAGGGTCGGCCCAGCGCTCTTGAGTAGCCGGTTCTATTTCCAGATAGGAGACATCTTTCGACCGCCGGTGAAGGCTGATTACCTGATTGTGAGCTATGGTAAGCAGCCAGGCTACGAAGGATGCACCTGTGCGCTGGTAGCGTCCAATGGCCTGCCAGGCATTGAGAAAGACCTGTTGTGTCAGGTCCTCGGCATCCGGACGGTTGCCAACTCGGTAGTAAATGTAGTTGTACACGCGCTCCACGTACCTGTCATAGAGGGACGCAAAGGCCTGGACACCTCCGGCCACGGCACCGTCAACAACAGCGCCATCAGCATCGGCGCCCTCTGCCCCTGAGTCCACTCGCAGTGCTTTCTCCACCTGCAACCTTTAAAACGTTAGCGCTGGCAAATTGTTACAAACAGCTTGCCCGCGCACCACCCAGCCCAAAATGATAATCAGAGCTATTCGGGTCGCGCGGTTGCCTGTCTTACCATCCCGATGATGCCTGCTTATACAAGACTGGCACGTAAGTCTTCCTGGGCAGGTTCGAGAGCGAGACCGACACCGTGAAGTTAATAGCAGGCTGACTCAGCCAGGTCTTCCCCTCCACCATGACCTGATAAGATTCGTTGAAGGTGCCGCCGGAGGCAGGGGGCGTCAGGACGAAGGTGAAACGTCCCACCTGCCCCGGGGCCAGGGACGTCTGAGACAGGGCGGCCGGACGGCTGCCGTTGATCCAATTCCCGGCAGTGTAGAACGGGCTGGTGCGGTCCAGGGGCTGGCTCGTTCCCAGGCGCACCGGGTTTAGACCTGACTGATACCAGGTGGCACCGCCCGTATTCTTCACATCCACCCAGGCGGTAACCGGCTGTCCCACCGCCATGTACCGGGGGAACGATTGCGCAACGAATTGAGCCGAGTAGACGAGCGTCGACTGGGTAACCTGGACGGCCTGGTACGCGTCGATGCGCCCATAACCAAAGGTATCGTCCCGGCCGGAGGTCCCAAGGTCCGTAGCACTCTGGCGCATGATGCTCTCTACCTGGTCAGGAGTGAGATTGGGGTTCACGGACCAGATCAGGCCCGCCACGCCGGCCACATAGGGCGATGCCATAGATGTACCCGATTTCACACAGTAGGTGTTGTCGCTGGGAATGCAGGTGCTGAGAATACCACCCGAGAGGCTGGAATAGCCGTTGCCTCCGGGCGCTGCGATGTCAACGTAGCTGCCCGTCTCGGAGTACGCGGCGTGGTTATCACTGCTGTCAGTGGCAGCCACGGCAAGGACGTTAGCCAGGGCTGCGGGGTACATCACCGGGTTGGTCTGGTTATCGCAATAAGGCCCTCCCATATAACAGTTCCCGGCGGCAGCCACAACCAGGGCGCCCTTCCCATAGGCATAATTGATTGCATCCTGCTCAAACTTAGAGCTTCCGTACCCGGAAAGGCTGAGGTTGATCACCCTGGCACCGTGGTCGGCTGCGTAGATAATGCCACTGGCGGTAGTCTCGGTGTCTCCACTACCGTACTGGTCCAGGACCCTGACGGACATCAGGGACACCCCAGGCGCCACCCCGGACACACCTGCGCTGTTGTTCATCCTGGCGGCGACAATGCCTGACACGTGGGTCCCATGACCCTCCGGGTCCCCGGACACCAGCGTATTTCCACTGCTGTCAGCAATCAAGTCCGCCCCCAGGACCAGGTTCTGAGGACGGTCTGGGTGCGAGGTGTCTATGCCGGTGTCCACTACGGCCACAATAATGCTGGAGGACCCGGTAGTGATGTCCCAGGCAGCAGGTGCGCCAACCCTGGTCAGGGCCCACTGGCTCGCATAGAGCGGGTCGTTGGGGGTCAGGGCGATATGGCGCAAGTAATTGGGCTCGGCGACCTCGGCTCCGGCCCTCTTCAACGCCTCTATGGTTTGCTGTTCCTTGCCCGGAGCCACCTTGAGCTTGGTGACCCCCAAAGCCGGAATACTATCCACCGCCTGGGCGCCAACGGCCCTCAACGTGTCGTCTTGGGCCCTTACCCCCGGTCCCCAGCGTACCAGAACGGTCCCGTCCTCGAAGAGAGGGGAGTCCGTCAGCACGGGGGTCGTGGCCCATCCGATAGCGACGACCACGGCAACCGGTATGAGGAGCCGGCTCAGCCAGGCGAACGCAGCGTGGCGCAGACCTTGTGAGCTTCCTGGATTCACCCCGAAATCTCTCCCACTACTCAACTGTTACGCTCTTGGCGAGGTTGCGAGGCTGATCGACATCGCAGCCCCTGCGCAAGGCAATGTAGTAGGCGAGTAGCTGGAGCGGGATTGCCGTCAACACGGGAGAGAGGAGATGAGATACAGGAGGGATATATATGACATGATCAGCCTTCGCTGCGATGTCACTGTCCCCATCGGTGGCCAGGGCAATCACGACGCCACCCCTGGTCTTAACCTGCTCTATGTTGCTCAGCATCTTATCGTAGACATTGTCCTTCAGGGCAATAGCCACAACGGGCATCTGGTCGTCTATCAGGGCGATGGGACCGTGTTTCATCTCTCCTGCCGGGTACCCCTCGGCATGAATATAGCTGATCTCCTTGAGCTTCAGGGCGCCCTCCAGGGCTATAGGATAGTTGATTCCACGAGACAGGTAAAGGAAGTCCGAGCGCTTGAAGAAATGCTGGGCCAGTGAGTCATAATGACCATCGTGGTCCAGGAGATCACCTACCAGGTGAGGCAGACGCACCAGATCGTCGACCAGCTCCTTCATGCGACCGGGCGGAATAGTCCCTCGCGCCCTCCCCAGACAGAGCGCCAGGAGGTAGAACGCCACCAGTTGCGACGTAAAGGCCTTGGTACTGGCTACGCCAATTTCCGGCCCGGCGTGCGTGTAGATGACCCCATTGGCCACGCGGGTAGCCTGACTGCCCACGACATTGCAGATCGTGAGCTGCTTCACACCCCGTGCGCGGGCCTCCTCCATGGCTGCCAACGTATCTACCGTCTCACCGGACTGGGTGATAGACACCAGAAGCTCATCTCCCTCAAGCAGGGGATTTCGATAGCGAAATTCGGAGCTATAGTCAACCTCTACCGGCAGGCGGCAGAGTTCCTCGATTATGAACTTGCCCACCAGTGCGGCGTGCCAGCTTGTGCCACAGGCCACGGCGACCATTCGATCGAAAGAACGGCATTCCTCGTCGGTAAAAGGAAAGTCCTCCAGCAGCACGTCCGGCGGGTCAAGGGATATCCGTCCACGGATGGTGTCCGTGACCGAGCGGGATTGCTCCATTATCTCCTTGAGCATGAAATGCTTGTAGCCGCCCTTGGCAGCAGCTACAGGGTCATAGGGGACCATCTGCGGCTCTTTTTCTATAGCCGTCCCGTCCGGCCGGTAGCAAGTGGCCCCATCAGGAGTAACGACAGCCATCTCGCCATCATGCAGGAAGATCATCTTCCGGGTGTACGGCAGGATGGCCGGAAGGTCACTGGCGATGTACATCTCACCCTCGCCACAGCCCAGCACCACGCCGCCGGCGTTGCCGATACGGGCGGCTACTATTTTCCTCGGGTCCTGCTTGTCCATGACCAGGATGGCATGGGCCCCCTGGATATGGGGCATCATCATGCGCATGGCATCTTCCAGACTACAACCCTGTGCCAGGAACTTCTCCAGAAGGTGTGCCAGGACCTCCGTGTCGGTTTGGGAGACAAAGACGTGGCCTTCTTCCTGGAGCTGGCGCTTCAGATCACGATAGTTCTCAACGATGCCGTTGTGGATGACAACAACTTCTCCCCGGCAGTCCATATGGGGATGGGCGTTTATGTCAGAGGGCGCTCCATGTGTTGCCCAACGTGTATGGCCAATCCCGGTGGTGCCAGGGGGCATATCCTCGCCCTGCAGGCAGGCTATCAGGTTCTCGAGCTTCCCGGTGCATTTCCGGATGGCGATACCGAAATCCGGCGTCACTACGGCGATGCCGGCGCTATCGTAACCGCGATACTCCAGACGCTGCAGTCCCTCTAATAGCAACGGACCGGCGGACTGCCGGCCTACGTATCCAACTATGCCGCACATGGCGTCCCCTTATTGGATGTATCTTGCCCCCTCCACAGGGCGCGGCCAAGGTCGCCCGGCCTCTCAACCGGCGTCACCTGGGCGGGACGGGCCAGCCTGCGGAAATCCCGGAGGCTGACGCTATCCAGAAAGAGCCGCCCGGATGACTCCAGCGCCCGGCGGGGTACCAGCACCATATCGCCCTCCCGAAGGGTGGGTAGGGCCTCCAGGTAATCACGACCGGGGATCAGACCGGACACGGTCACCCTTGGTCCGAAGAGCCGGTTCTCAACCGGCAGTACGACGATCTCGCGGTCAATGATCCCGGATAGGCTACGGGCCAGGCTGCTGATCACCGGGGCGATGAGCTTTCCAGAGAGAACAATGAGTCTCTGTGGCCTGGGACAGAACCCAGCCTTTAGCCTCTCTCTGGCTCTCATCTCCAACCGGACCCAATCATCAAGCAGGGACCTGACCATTCCGATCCCGTTCTGATACTGCGGGAATCCGTCATAATGGGCGGCCTCAGGAACGGGCCGTCCGGCCAGCAAGTAGAACTCGTCCGCCATATAGACGAAAGTCCTTCCGACACTACGGCGGAACGCCTCCTGGCGGACAGCCGCCCACTCGAGCAGGTCACGGCTCTGCTCCGGCGTGAACCTGTCCAGGACCCAGGGGCCGGGATGAGCGGCCAGCCTCTCCTCTAGCGGAAGGGAAAGGCCAACGGGCACCACCGCAACCGAGTCTACCGTTGGACTGATCGCTGCCAGGTCATCGATGGTTTTGTCCAGATGGGGGCCGTCGTTGACGCCAGGGCAGAGAACCACCTGCGCATGAACATGTATGCCCAGGCTTCCAAGACGGCGGATTTGATCGAGAACATCCGGCGCTTGAGGGTTGCCCAGCATCCGGCGTCGCAGGGCCACTTCGGTCGCATGGACGGAAACTCTCAGCGGACTGAGCCGGCGGAGCTCAAGGAGCCGCCAGTCGTGCTCCGAGAGATTGGTCAGGGTGACGAAGTTCCCAAAGAGGAAGCTATGAAGTGGGTCGTCGTCTTTGAGATAAAGGGTGTGGCGGAGCCCAGACGGCAAGCCCTTAACGTAACAGAAGAAGCAGCGGTTGCGGCACCGCCTGGGGCCACGGCTTCTCCGAGCTTGCCCCTCGCTATCCGGGTCTATGCTGGCCACCGGCCTCCCTTGGGTCATCCGCCTCCTGAACACGTGTGCGCCCGGAGGGGCGCTTCAGCCAATTCTATAGCAATACGGACCGGAGGGCAACTAGGATATCCGCCGGCCCGCCCCAACTTATGCGTAAACGTTCCGGCGCTGCTCACGTTACAGCGATGACAAGCGCGCGTTCCCATTTGACACCACCTACCACCTATGGTAAAGTCGCAAACAAATAAACAAAGGCTGAGAAGGGGAGTAGTACGGGCCCAGGCGCCCTCCAGAGAGCCGGTGCAGGTGAGAGACCGGCGGGTAACAGCCCCGAAGTCGCCCCGGAGCCGGCAGGCTGAACACACGGAGTAGGCCTGCACGGGATGCGCCCGTTACAGCGTCAGAGAGGGCAGCGCGATAATCGCTGCCAACCAGGGTGGTACCACGGGAACTTGGAGTCTCGTCCCTTAAGGGGCGGGGCTTTTTTGTTTAGGCACAACGGCACAGGAGGTGTGGCATGAAGCTAACAGGCGCCCAGATACTATGCGAATCGCTGATTAGAGAGGGAGTCGAGGTCATTTTCGGGTTCCCGGGAGCGGCCGTTCTGCCTCTGTATGACACCCTGCCGCAGTACCCGCAGCTTCGACACATCCTCGTACGCCATGAGCAGGGAGCAGCCCATGCCGCCGATGGCTATGCCCGTGCTACCGGCAAGGTAGGCGTCTGCCTGGCCACCTCCGGCCCCGGCGCTACCAACCTGGTTACCGGCATCGCCTGCGCCGCCATG
>ORJL010429204.1_pt1 | contig 38045 bp, 35 predicted proteins | sample 1779941 | NCBI WGS metagenome assembly ORJL01 (sample SAMEA104232317, study PRJEB22302) | groundwater metagenome | biome: forest; feature: aquifer; material: groundwater | place: USA | collected 2011-08-07 | depth 5.8 m | reverse complement strand
GCTGGTGCAGGAGATCACGCTTCCCGCGGAGCTCGACGCGAAAGTGAACGAGATCCTCGGGGACATCGTGCAGGCGAGCCCGGCGGCGATCGCCCAGAGCAAGATCCTGATCGGCGACGTCGCGGGCAGGCCCATCGACAGGAAGTTGATCGGCGATACGGCCGGGCGCATCGCGCGCGCACGCGCCTCCGCCGACGGCAAGGAAGGCGTGCGCGCGTTTCTGGAGAAGCGCGTGCCCGCCTGGCATCCCAAGGCTAAGCCTTCCAACTCGGCGAAGCCTTCCAGTGCGACGAAGCCTTCCAATACGGCGAAGCCGGCGACGAAGTGACACTGTGCTGCGCCGAGCCGCGTGATGTTCGATAAGATCCTCATCGCCAACCGCGGCGAGATCGCCTGCCGGATCATCCGGACCGCGCGGCGCATGGGCATCCGCACGGTCGCGGTGCACTCCGAGGCCGACGCAGGCGCGCTGCACACGGCGATGGCCGACGAATCCTGGCTGATCGGTCCGCCGCCGGCGGCGGAAAGCTATCTCCAGGGCAAGCGCATCGTCGATGCGGCGAAGCGCTCGGGCGCCCAGGCGATCCACCCGGGCTACGGCTTTCTCTCCGAGAGCGAGGATTTCGCCGCCGCGGTCGAGGCGCGGGGCCTCGTGTTCATCGGCCCGCCGGCGCGGGCGATCCACGCCATGGGCGACAAGAGCGCGGCCAAGGCGATCATGGAGAAGGCCGGCGTGCCGCTCGTTCCGGGCTACCACGGCGAGGACCAGGATCCCGCGCGCCTGGAGAAGGAGGCGCTGCGCATCGGCTATCCGGTGATCATCAAGCCCTCTGCGGGCGGCGGCGGCAAGGGCATGCGCATCGTCGAGCGCGCGGCCGACTTCGCGAACGCGCTCGAGGCCTCCCGGCGCGAGGCGCGCTCCGCGTTCGGCGACGATCGCGTGCTGATCGAGAAATACCTCGTGCGCCCGCGCCACATCGAGGTGCAGGTGTTCGCCGACCGGCACGGCGGTTGCGTGCACCTGTTCGAGCGCGACTGTTCCGTGCAGCGGCGCCACCAGAAGGTGCTCGAGGAAGCGCCGGCGCCGGGATTGAGCGCGGAGCGCCGCCGGGCAATGGGCGAAGCGGCGCTGGACGCCGCGCGCGCGATCGGCTACATCGGCGCCGGCACCGTGGAATTCATCGTCGATGCGGCCGGAACGTTCCACTTCATGGAGATGAACACGCGGCTGCAGGTCGAGCACCCGGTGACCGAGATGATCACCGGGCAGGACCTGGTCGAGTGGCAGATCCGGGTCGCGGCCGGCGAGCCGCTGCCGCTTGCCCAGGAGGACCTCGCGATTCGCGGCCACGCCATCGAGGCGCGCATCTACGCCGAGGACCCGGACAAGGGTTTCCTGCCCTCGACGGGGCGCCTCGCGCATCTCGCGTTCGGAGCGGAGTCGGCGCACGTGCGCGTGGACGCCGGCGTGCGCCAGGGCGACGAGATCTCCTCCTGGTACGACCCGATGATCGCCAAGCTCGTCGTCTGGGACGCCGACCGCCCCGCGGCGCTGCACCGCCTGCGCTCTGCGCTCGCCGGCCTGCAGGTGGTCGGGCCGGCGACGAACGTCGCGTTCCTGTCGCGACTCGCGAGCTGCCGCGCCTTCGACGGCGCCGACCTGGACACGAGCCTCATCGACCGTTCGCGCGCGGAGCTGTTCCCGCCGCCGCGTGCGGCCGGCGCGGCCGAGCTCGCCCTCGCCGCCGCCGCTGAATTGCTCGCCAACGAGCGCTCGGTGAGCACGGCCGCGCATGCGTCCTCGGACCGCCACTCGCCCTGGAGCCTCACCGACGGCTGGCGGCTCAACCAGGACAGCCACCATGTCTTCGTGTTCCGCGACGGCGAGCGGCAGGCCGCGGTGACGGTGCATTACCGCAGCGCCGGACTCGAGGCCGAGATCGGCGGCAGACGCCATCGCCTGTCGGTTGCGCGCCTCGACGGCGCGCGCGTGGCGGCGGGGCTGGACGAGACCACGTACACCGGGGTGGTCGTCGCGCACGGCGCCGAGCGCCACGTGTTTCACGAGGGCGCGCGCCACGTGCTGGAACTGCACGATCCGCTGCTGCACGAGGTCGAGGTCGAGACCCGCGGCGGCGGGCTGGCCGCGCCGATGCCGGGCAAGATCATCGCGGTGCTGGTCGAGCAGGGCGCCACCGTCGAGCGCGGCGCACCGCTGCTGATCCTCGAAGCGATGAAGATGGAGCATACAATCATGGCCCCCCGTGCCGGACGCGTGGCTCAGATCCACTATGGCGTCGGCGAGCAGGTGACCGAGGGCTCGGAGCTGCTCCAGTTCGAGGTGGATGGGAAGTGAACGTGGAGACGTGATTCTCGCTTAAGGAAACAGGCCAGGCTGCCGATAACTCTACATGGCGGCCTGGAAAGGTTGCCTTGCTGTTCTGCTCGGCGGTTCAGTGGGAGCGGGCGACGATGAGGTTGGCGAGTCAACCCGGGATGATCCTCGCGGCGTGTGCGCTATTCGCGCTTTGCACGGCGCGCGCGGACACTGTAGCGGAGCGTAGGGCCGCGTACGCAAAGCGCCTGCCGGAAGGCGGCGGCCAGACGTGGATCTGCCGCTATCACGTGGACTTCCAACATCTCTGGTACATTCAGTGCGAGAATCTGGAATCGGCCGATGCCGACCCGGCGCTGGGCGAGTCCGCGAGTCGACCGGGCATGGTACGAAACATTCCCATCTACGGACCGCCGATCGACAGTGCGAATCCGAGACAGCTGGCGAGGGTGGTCATGTGCTATCGCGCCTCGAACTGTACGATTTTTCTCACGAGCTCCCAGCCCGTCCGCTGACTGCGCCGTTGCGCAAGCGCGACCCGCCTCCGCCTCGAACTGGTCGACAGGCGTCAGAATCGCATGGTCATGTCGTGGGACATGAGCGCGAGATTCATCGCCGTAATCGCGATAATGAACCCCAGTACGGGCAGTAACCGCCAGCCCACGACGCGATCGCCGTTGCCCAGGGAGTTGACGCCCCGCTGGCGGGCGATCTGCGCGGCGAGGAAGAAACCCAGCACCATCAGCGCCGCCTGGACGGTAAACAGCCATTCGTCCGGGATCGGCACGCTCATCATCTGCTGATGCCTGTCCGCGGCGGACATGGGCTCAAGGTCGGTCCCGAACGGATTGGTCGCGACCGACAGCGCTTCCTCGCCTTCGCGCAGCAGATGATCCATGTTGTGGGCCATGTGATAGACGAACGCCAGGGGAAGCGCGACGAAGGAAAAAGCGGCGAACAGCTTCTTGTATGACGCGCCGCGCGGCAGGATCAGCCGGAGCAGGCCGATAGCCGCCGCATAGATCAGCGACGGAAACGCGAATCCGCCCAGCATGGCGAGCGTGAAACTGGCGAAGCGGCGCTCGCCGTCGCCGATCGCCCCGGCGATCGCCGTCACCCAATCGCCCCAAAACGGCATCATGGTGAGGCCGTGAAAGCTGGTGATTCCCAGCAGGGCCAGCATGAACCAGGTTTCATCCAGCTGCGGTCGTGCCCGGTCTCCCGCCTCGCTGCCCATGGGGCGCAGGCGCCAGGTCACGTTCTTGTGAGGGCAGCTGAGCATGCAGTTGCCGCAAGAAAGGCAGTACGTGTTCTGGCTGAAACGCCCCACCGTCAGATGCGTCGGGCAAGGCTCGATGTGCGCCGAGCCGTTGTAGCATTCCAGGGTCGTGCAGCCGTCGCATGTGCCTTGTTCGACGGGCCGCACCGAAACCGGCGCGACGCGCGAATAACACCCCAGCGTTCGCCCCACCGGGCAGGCGTACCGGCAGAAGGCCCTGCGCTCGAACAGCAGGAGGAAGATCAGGGAGAGGAACAGCATCTCCGAAGCCATGATGGCCGTCGCAAAGGGAATTCCGGTGACATTGGCCCCGAGCTCCAGCCATGTCAGCCCCATAAACATCAGCAGCGCCAGCCAGACGTTGCGCAAGTAGGACGGAACCTTCAGGTTGAATCCAGGATGCGGACTCACCCGCCGCCAGAGGCGCCTCCGCACGATCCAGCCGGCCAGGGCGTCCCATGGGCATACGGCGCACCACGCCGTTCCGACGAACAGGACCGATACGACGACCAATGGCCACCACAGGTTCCAGACGAGCGTCGTCGCGAAATTGCGCTCCGGGTAGGCGGAGCCGAAGAGCCCGGCGGCGATGACCAGGATGAAGACCGCCACGGATACGATCCTGACCGCGAGCAACGGATAGGGAGAACGGGTGGCGAATCGAACCACGTGGCCGATACCCGGCAACATCCCCAGGTCGATGGAGCGGCTCGGGGTATCCGTCGGCGGCGCGAACAGGCACCAGATCAGGATCGCCGCCATGGCGACCGCGGCGTGCGAGATCCAGGGCCATTGCAGGCCCGGGTGATGCATCTCCCCGTCGGCATGGCCCGAGCCGTGGTGATCCCCGACCGCACCGCCGCCATGGTCACCGTCGCTGCCGGCGGCGTCCGCGTGAACGTCGCCGTGCGCCGCATGGTCGGCATGAGCGACGGCGTGGTCCGCGCCGCTTGCGTCCGCAGAAATGCCGGCTGACGGTACAACGGCCTGCGTGACCGCGACTTCCTCGGGCGCGCGCGTTGCGGATCCGGATGCCGCCAGGGCGGAGACGCCAAGACTCCATGCCAGGATCGCGTAGGTGATGACGCAGAACAAGCTTCGCATGATGTTGCCCGGAATCTCCCGGCCCGGATGCGGGCCTTTCAATCGAGTGACGCGTCGCCGCGTCGGAAGCGCCGCCGCGGTCTGGAGTAATAATCCTTCAGCAAGGCCGCCAATGCTCCGGCGTCCGTAAAGCGCAGGCACTTGCCTGTCAACTGGATGCATCGCCTCGTCTGGAGCCGGGCGAACGCCCGCGACAGGGTTTCCCGCGACATGCAGAGCAGCGAAGCAATGTCGCCCTTGCTCGCCGGCAACTGGATTTCCGTCGCGCGTACTTCACCGGCGAGCGACAGCAGGTACCGTGCAAGACGCTCCTGAGTCGGCAGGTTTCGGTACTCAAGCGCGTCTTTCAGCGTCCGGACGAATCGCGCGGCGAGGCCCCGGAACAGGCGCCTCGCGACCTCCGGCTGATGGGCGATCAAATCCAGCATCGGCCCGGACGGGATCATCAGCACCGTGCACTTGCTGGTTGCCTGAGCTGCCAGTTCGTACGGCTCCTGCACCAGCACCGCGGGTTCGCCCAGGACGTCACCTTCGCCGACGAAATAGATCACCCTTTCGTCGCCGCGCGGCGTCAGATGAATAACCTTGGCGGTTCCGGAGAGAATCGCGAAAACGCAGTTCGCGACTTCGCCCGGCCGAAAAAGGAATTCGCCGCGCCTCGCCCGCGAAGTGCGCCAACGGCCTCGCAGCGGCTCCAGGCAGGCGTCATCCAGACCGCGAAACAGGGGCAACTCCGACAGCGCGTCCGCGGCGCCCCGGGCGAGGTCCCGACGGCGATCTTCAACGGGACGCGGGCCGGGGGCGTGGAGCGACATGGCGAAGGTGTGTGACGCCGCCGAAGCTGCCGACCCAGGCGCTGCCGTCGCTGGCGGTGGCCATCGAAAATACGTTGTTGGCGAACAGGCCGTCGGCCGTGGTGATGAGGTCGAACCGACCGTCGTTGAAATTCGCCAGGCCCTTGTTCGATCCCACCCACAACCGACCGGCCGGATCGATGTGCAGCATGAACACGTGGTTCCCGGGCAACCCCTCGGCCGTCGTGTAATTGGTCCATGTCTTGCCGTCGAACCGTCCCAGTCCCGCACCCCATGTTCCCGCCCAAACCACGCCGTTGCGGTCGACTTCGAGCGCGACGATGTAATTCGGGTTGTACGCCACGGTGACGTCCTGTAGACCCATTTCCACTTTCTGGCGGGCGTGATGCACGGACTCCTTCGCGGGATCGTTCTTGTACTCGATGTCGTGCTTCACCTTTTCGTAGTCCGCTCCCAGCCCCTTGGCATGGTTCCAGTTCTCCCACTTGCCGTGCCGATAGCGTGCAAGCCCCCCTTCGGTGGCGAGCCAGATATCCCCGTCCTTCCCCTCCGCGAGTCCGTAGATCCAGTCGTTGGGAATCCCGCCCTTGGTGTTCTCCACGGTGAACAGGTCCCACTTGCTGTGATCCCTGAGCGCGCCGCCGCGAATGCGGTTGGCGCCGGACCATGTGGCGATCCACACGTCGCCGCTCGAGGCCTCGAGCACGTCGTAGACGAACGCATCGCCCAGTCCCTGGGGCACGTTGAATGTCTCCCAGGTCCCGTTCTTCTCATCGAGTATGGACATGCCGCCACCGTAGGTGCCGAGGGTGATTCGGCCGCGCACCTTGCCGACGAAGAACACGCCATTCGACAGCAATCCGTTGCGGGCGTCCCAGAGCTTGAAATCGCCGCTGACGGTGTCGTACCTGATGACCCCGCCCGATGTTCCCACCCACGTCACCTTTCCGTCCACGTAGATGGATTTCACATTGCGGTTGCCCACGCGGAAATGCGTGAATCGCTGCTCGGAATCAACTGAAACGCGTCCCTGTCGGTCGGACTCCGCGGGCGGCGCCTCGAGCTGCGGCTGCGACAACTGCGGAACGGCCGCGGGCCCCGTTTCGGCCTGCGGCTTCGACGCCCGGTTCGGCACCGCAGTCGCGCTCTTGTCCCCGCTCAGCCGGCCGACGCCGTAACCTGCCGACAACAGCGCGGCGGCGGCCACGGTAATCACGGCGATCAGGCTTCCGCGAGATTGCATGAACATCTCCCTCGTTGCGGCGCTAGCGCCTGCTTGGTCCAGATGCGATCGACCGGCTCCCGGACGGCGCCGTCATCGCAGGGTTCTCAGGTAGGCAATGATGTCCAGGATTTCACGATCTGAAAGCATGCCGAGAAACCCCGGCATCGCGTTTCGCCCCGACCGAACCGACGTAAGCAGCACCATGTCGGGTTGCATCATTCGCTCCCCACGCCCGAAGCTCGGAGCGTTCGGTACGACGCTCATGCCGTTCCTGCCGTGGCATGCCGCGCAATGCACCGAGTAGAGCTGCCCGCCCTTCATCACGTCGGCGGCTGGCGCGAGAGAAGGCACGCCCGCGCCCAGGGCGAGCACCGTCGCTGCAAGCACTTGCCGCAGCGGCATGGCATTCGAGCGCGCCGATTTCCCCTCCGTCCGGTTGCAGGTCATTTCTTCTTTCCCCGCGGGCGGTCCTTGATGCCGCGGACTGTCCTGGCCTGAGCCTCGAATTGCTCCGCTAGTGCCACGTCGACCACGCCGAATCGGCCGCTTCGGTACGAACTGGCGAGGAATTGGATGGCGGGAACGTACTTGTTGGCGGCCGCGCGCTTGATCCACGTGAGCGCGGTCTCCGTGTTCTGCTCGCGCTCGGTGACCCCGAGCGCGCCGCTCATGTAGGCATGCGCGATGACGTTGATCGCCTGCTCGTGCCCTTGTTCGGCGGCCCGAGTGATCCACTGTCTGGCCTCATCCGGATCACGCTTGACGCCTTCGCCGGCCGCATACATGGACCCGAGCCCGAATTGCCCGTTAGGATGGTTCTGGGCGGCGGACTTGCGGTAATACTCGACCGCCTGCTCGTTGAAATCCGACGCGTCGAGAATGTCGGCGAAGAGCGCCTGCGCTGCGGCGTGGCCGGCATCTGCAGCGCGCCTGAGCACGGGCATTGAGCCGACGACGTCCCCGCTCCGATAGGCCTGAAGGCCGATGCGGTAATCGTCATCTGCGTCGGCATGCGCCTCGGCCATGACGACTAACAAGACCGCTGCGGCGGCGATGACCGCCGTCGCGACACCCTGCGCCCAACTCCTGCCGCTCATTGCCTGGCCCCCCCGCGCATTTGATCTGCTTCGAGGCGCCGGCTACCGAGTTATGGGGATTCGGTGTCCGTTCTAGCGACAGGCTTGATGACGCCCTGGCGCTCGAATTCCTCGAGTTTCCGGTAAAGACTCGAAAGTCCTATCCCGAGCTTCTGCGCGGCGAGTTTCCGGTCCTGTTGAACTTCGTCCAGCGTGCGGAATATCAGATTCGCCTCGATGGCCCGCAACTGGCCGCGCAGATGCCCTTCTCTAGCAATCGCTGTGCCAGCGGTTCCCTCTTCCGCGGGACGCGAGATTTCCACGGGGAGATCGGCGATGGTGATGCTCTGGCCGTCGGCCAGGATGTAGGCGCGATTGAGCACATTCTCAAGTTCGCGAACATTGCCCGGCCAATGGTAGGAAACGAGAATTTCTTCGGCTGCGGGATCGATGTCCAGAGACCGGTTGCCCGGCGACTTCTGCAGGTTGCCGAGCACGAACCGAATCAGTGCCGGCAAGTCGCTCGATCGTTCCCTGAGCGGTGGAATCTCGATCCTGAACATCGCCAGCCTGAAATACAGGTCCTCGCGGAATCGCCCCTCCCGCACCATCGCCGCGAGGTCGCGGTTCGTGGCCGCAATGACGCGCGTGTCCACGCGCCGCGGCTGATCCCCGCCGACCGGGCGGATTTCCTTTTCCTCGATGGCGTGCAGGAGCTTGGTCTGCATGTGCAGCGGCAGTTCGCCGATTTCGTCGAGAAACAGGGTGCCGCGATCGGATTCCAGGAACAGCCCCCGACGTGCCTTGTCGGCGCTCGTGAACGCACCCTTGGTGTGCCCGAAGAATTCGCTTTCCAGCAGGTGCTCCGGAATGGCGCTGCAGTTGACCGGAAGAAAGGGTCCCGCGCCACGGTTGCTGCGCTCGTGTATTGCCCGCGCGATAACACCCTTCCCGGTCCCGCTCTCTCCCGTGATGAGCACCGTGCTGTCGGTCGGCGCGACCTTGCCCGCGAGCCTTTCCACCTGCAGCATCGATGGCGAGGAAAAACTGAACAGCCCGGATCGAGAATCCCCGGCCGCCCGGCGCAGCGCTTTGTTCTCGTCGCGCAGACCCCGCATCGCTTCGATCTGCCTGAGGCGGTGGAGCAGCTCGTCGTTGTTGACCGGCTTCACGATGTAGTCGAACGCCCCAGCCCGGAGCGCCTCAACTGCCGTTTCCACCGATCCGAATGCCGTGACCATGAGAAACACGGTATCCAGTCCGGCGGCGCGCGAATTGCGCACCAGGTCGATGCCGTTGCCGTCGGGCATCTTGATGTCGCACATCGCAATGTCCACGTCGCCCCGGGCGAGCCTGGCAGCGGCTTCCTGCGCGCCGGCCGCCTGATCGACGGTATACCCCGCCGTGCCGACCAGCGCGGCGAGAACCTGCCGCACGGCCAGTTCGTCGTCAATCACCAATACGTGCATGCGCCTCCTCTACAGCACCGGCAGCGGCATCAGCCGCTTGTCGGCAGCCTGACCGAAACCGTGGTTCCGCCTCCCTGCACCGATTCGAGGTCGATCTCACCGCCTCCTTCGCGCACCAGCCTTCGGCAGAGCGCAAGTCCGATTCCACTGCCTTTTCCCGGCGGCTTGGTGCTGAAAAACTCGTCGAATACGCGGGCCTTCACTTCCTCGTCCATCCCGCATCCATTGTCAGTCACGGACATGATAACCTCGTCGCCCTGCGCGCGCGTCCTCACTTCGATGCGGCGGCTGTTGGCATCGGAGACGCCTTCCAGCGCGTCGGCGGCGTTGATGAGCAGGTTCATGAGCACCTGCGTGAGGTGATCCGCGACGCCATGGACCGCCGGCAACTGGGCATCCAGATCGGCTTTCAGCTCGACGGAGCGGAATCGCCGGTCGTAGAGCACGAAGGCGGACGTGCTCTCGATCAGGCCATTCAGGTCGAGAAGCTGCGGATCCAGCGGCTGTGGACGCGTGAAGTGCGCGATTTGCCGCGTGATCGTCGAAATCCGCTTCGCCTCGTCCAGAATGAGTTTCGGATTGCACATTTCGCATTTCCTCGCCTGCGCGTCAAGCTTCTGCACGTCCGTAATGGACTGCGCGATGCCCGCAATGGCGGCAATCGGATTGTTGATTTCGTGCGCGATCGCGGCAGCCAGATTCCCGATGGCCGCCATCTTCTCTCGGTGGAAATGCTCCATGCGCGAAATCTCAAGCCCCGCTTCCCGCTCCCGGAGCGCGTCCTGCATGCGATTGAGGGATTGCATCAAGTCGCCGATTTCGTCCCCCCGCGTAATCTCCATGCGCGGGCCCCGATAGCCATTGACAACCTCGATCGAGCGCTGCTGCAGCTTGCGGATGTCGGAGGCGAGGCGGGTGAAGAAAAGCGTGATCAGTCCGCCGAACGCGACCATGCCGACGATTCCCAGGGACGCGCCCACCATCGTGATGGCGTCGTACTGAAACCGGTAACGGTCGGATATGGACTTCTTCGCCGCCCTCACCTTCGCGGCGACTTCGTCCAGATCCGCCACCGCTTGGTGGAGCGACTCGCGAAAATCGATCAAGGCATCGCGCCTGTTCGTGCGGATGACCCGCGCCAGGGTCTGTTCGACCTTGCCGCCCGATGCGCCCAGCTCGGGAAACTGCCTGGCCAGCTCAGCCAGACCCGACTGTACGATCTCCCCGCTCAGAACGACGTTGGTCAAATCACCGTCGGTGCGGAAATAGCCTTCGTTCACCGCCAGGATCGCGTGACCGACGGAGTAGCTCACCCGCCCCAGTGTCTCATCGCTGGCATGAATGCGCTCCAGGTCCTGCACGATCACGAAGAGGTTCTGGCGTTGATGCTCGACCAGAACGCCGACGATCACAATGAACAGAACCAACATTCCGAACGCGATCAATCCTTTGGTGCGCAGGCTCATCTGTCCGACCGGTCCTTGGGCGGGCTCCCCGTGAAACGACGATTCCACACCCCTGCGGCCGATTCGGTGCAGGCATCTCGTATCGGATACAGGCACGGGTCCTTGAGGCCGGAGCGTCTGCGCCGGGGCTGCAGTCGGGGCTTGCACGGTGCCTGTGATATCGACGATAGCGATATTCGTGCCGGGTTCGAATTTTGCATTGGATTTCAGGATGGGGCCGCGCGAATTGATCCACGTCAAACATCCAGGAGCGCCGCGTTGAGGAGTTTCGCAGGCATCGGCCGGATTGCGGGCGCATTGCTTTTTGGTCTGCTGTTCGGCCTGAGACCCGGATCGCTCGCCGCCGGGCCGCTGGAAGACGGCCTGGAGGCGTATTCGGCCAGGAGATATTCCGACGCCGCGGCCATGCTGACACCGCTGGCGGAGAAAGGAGATCCGACCGCGCAGGTCCATGTAGGCCTGCTCCACTTTCACGGCCTGGGCGTCCCGGAGAGCGATGCCACTGCGTTCAAGTGGTTCAGCAGGGCAGCGGAACAGCGGTCACCGGAGGCGATGTTTCGCCTTGGAAACATGTATCTGTTCGGTCACGGCGTCCCGACTACGGAACCGGACCCGGACGTACGTGCGGCGCAATGGTATTTCCAGGCAGCGCGCATGGGCCATGCCGAATCGCAGTACAGCCTGGGCCTGCTGTTCCTGGCGGGAAAGGGCGTTCAGCAGAACGATGCCGAGGCGATGGGCTGGATCAGGCGCGCCGCCGCACAGGATTTTGCAGCAGCGCAGCGTTTCCTAGGGATCGTAAGGGCTCCGCGCGACAAGCCGCAGAAGCGTTAGCGCGCAGGCGTTGCGGCGGAAGAATTCCCGGCCGCGGGAATGTTTTCGCTTCCAGTCTTGGAAACGGGAACCCGCGACACGCGCACTTGGCGCCACTCCCACAATGCAGCTTCTGCCTTGCGGCGGTGCGGATCCTCCGGCCGCGCGAGGTGGACGTAGGTGCGCATGGCGCCGATCGCCCCGGGAAGATCCTGCATGCCTTCCAGCGCGATCGCCAATCCATAATAGGCGTTGACCTGCCCAGGCCTGAGGTTGATGGCGGTCTCGAAAAAGTCCCGGGCTGCGGCGTGATTCCCCAAGCCGACCAGCGCGTATCCCATGTTGACGTTCGCCTCCGGCATCGCGGGATCCAGCTCCAGCACACGGTGAAACGCTGCGAGCGCATGCTCGTATTGTCTCGCGTGCAGCATTGCCGCGCCCTGATGAAAGCGTTGATGCACTTCCCGCGCTTCGCGCATCGTAGCCGCGCGCGCGTCGACAGACTCCGCACCCGGGCGCGACGCATCCCGCTGCAGCGAGGGCCCGGGCAGCCAGATGACGAACGTCCCCAAGGCAAGGATTCCGATTCCGGCAAGTAGCATGGCGCGAGGCCGGACATCCGCCACGCGGCGCGGGCGCCAGTCCACGCGGGAGGCGGCCGATCCCGCGCGAGCACATGAACGCGCGAACGGCACGCGCCACTGAAGCGCGACGAACAGCACGGTCGCGCCGATCGCGACGACGGCGCCCGCGGCTAGAAGCACCAGGCAGAATGCGGGCTCGTCACCCGCGAACGGGGCCTTGCGTATCGCCTTCGCGGCACCCGATCCGTACAAACCCGCCATGAACACCGCCGTTCCGCCCCCGTAACACCACAGCTGCAACCGGCGCAGACGCACGACGGCCGCCGACGGACTCCCGGCATCGGCGCTCATTCCTGAAATTCCCATCCAGGCGACGGTGATCGCCGCGAGCGTGCCGTGATAATGCGCAGGTATGGAAAGCGTATCCGGCTGCGAGATCGCGCCAAGCATCAAGCCGGAGAAGAAGAGCACCATGGATACCGCAAGCGACACCGACGCGGGGGAACTCCAGCGGGGACCGTTGCGCAGCACACGGCGGCCGAGCAGCAGCGCGGCCAACGCCGCGGCACCCGGCCAGCTTGCGAGCGCCATCAAGCGCGTGAATTCGGCGCGGAATTCGGCGCTGTGCGGAGGATAGACGGCGTGGATCAGGAGAGCGCAGACTGCTGGCGCCGCCGCGGCGACGAAGCAGGCACGCACGGCCTTGCTGTCGACATCGATGCCGGCGCCCGCCGCGCGCGCAAGCTGCGTCCACGCAGCCATCATCAGCAGGCAGTAGGTGAACTGGAGCAGATGGCCGGGTCCCCAGAACAGCCATTCGAAATAATGGCGGGGCGGGGCATCCGGCACGGCTGCAAACGAAATTGCGAATGAAACCGATGCCAGCGCGGCCGGCATCAACGCGAAACGATAGACCGCATTCGGCGCCGCCCTGCGCGCCCGGAGGATCGCCGGCACTGTCACCATCACGGCGCCGAGCGCCAGGCACGCCAACCCGGCCAGGAACACCGGGCTGTCGATGACGGGCACGAAGTTGCTCATCACCGGCCGTCCCGCTCCGGTCGCTGCGATGAGCGCCATCGCCGCGGTGCCCGCAACCGCGAACATCCATCCGAGGCGCGCGGCAACTCTCTGCAATCCCGTTGCCGAAGCGCACCACGCCGCGCATCCGCTCGCAATGCACCACACCAGGGCGGACAGGTTCACGTGCATCACGAGCGCCCGAGCCATCAGATCAGGCGCAACCGCCGGCCCCCAGACGCTGCTCAACTTCAATGCAACCACGACGAGGGCAAGCACCGCCGCTGTGCCGAGCGCCGCGGTACCCAGCTCCATCCAGTGCCGGTCGATGGCCCAGGGTTCCGGAGCCGCCGGATCGTCGCTGCGAATCATATTGCACCTTTATGTGCGGACATGGTGATGAAGGGGACGCCGAAGAACGTGAGGAATGCCAGCATGAACACGCCGACGATCATCGCCGCGCCGACAGGCGGGCGCACGCGAAACGCCAGCCGCATGTGAATCGCCGCGGCCAGCATGAGCCAGGTGATCATCGACCAGGTTTCAAGAGGATCCCATGCCCAGTACCGGCCCCATGCGTCCTGGGCCCATATCGCGCCCGCGGTCAGCATCAGCGTCTGGAACACAAAGCCGAGCGCCATGAACCGGAATGCCAAGTCGTCGAGCCTGTCGTCGGCCGGAAGTTTCGCCCACCGCGCTGCGCCCATTCCGGCTGCGCGCATCAGAACGACGCCGGACAGGCCGACCGCCACCAGCACCGCCCCCAGGAAGACCTTGCCCAGCCCGACGTGGATGTAGAGCCAGATCGTCTTGTACGTGGGAGGCAGCGGGGACTCGCCCGGGTGCGTCATCAGCAGCCACCCCATCATCACAAACATCAGCGGCATCACGAGCGCCGCAATCGGCCGGATCGGCCGCAGCCGCCAGTAGGCGAGTGCGAATACCAGCAGGAGGCTCCATATGTTGCTCGACAGGATCTCGTACATGGTCACAAACGGACCGTGGCCCAGGTGAATCCAGCGCGACCCGAGCGACAGGGCGTGCAGGACGAGCCCGGAAGCGAGCAGTCCGAGAACGGCGCGTTCCGGTCTCTTGCCGAAGATTGCGGCGGCGATGGCGACGGAACCTGCAATAACGTAGCAGCCGAGCGCGCTCCATAGCAACAGCAGTTCAACGTTCATCTTCACTCCCGCTCGCAGACCAGGGACGCGCGCCGTATTTGCTGCAGTAATGCCAGCCCAGGGCAGCCGTGGCGAGCAGCGCTGCGGCTGCCAGCCAGGGCAAGGTCCAATCGTAGAACACCAGGTAGCCCATCCACGTCAGCAACCCCTCGTACTTCAGAGTTCCGTTGGCGAGCGTCACGGCATCGCCGGGCCTGAGCAGCGTCTGCGCGCCCCCGGCCTCCACCCGCAATTCGTGCTCCCTCGGCACGCGGAACCGCGATGGCTTCTCCAAGTCGATGATCACCTCGTCGATCTCGAGCGACACGCGAACCGACTGCGATCCGTCCGGCAATTTCCATTCCAGCGTCTGCCCGTACTGGAACACAGGGTACGCAGGCATGTGCAGCGATCCGCGCTGCGGCGGTCCATCGTGCGGTTGCCACACGAGGACTGGGGCGAAGCCCTTGTTGGGCGTGGTGTAGAAGCGGTACCCCGTCATGACGAGGGGCCGGTGGTCTCCTATGACCGCCTCGCGTTCAACGCCGGATTCGTCGCGCCAGGACACGCGGTTGCGAGTGTCGCCCCGGCGCATTCCTGGCGCATAGTCGATCTCGAAGCCCTGGTTGGTGAAAGACGCCTGTTCGAGCCGCCATGGATGCAGCGGCCCTGCATCGAACTCGATCAGCCTGCCCGCAAGGGATTCCCCTTGCGTCAGCTCCAGCGTGCCTTTCAGGTAGCTCAAGCGCCCGCCGGCAGCCAGCGCGGCCAACGCAACCAACGCCAGGTGGAATACGAGCAGCGGCAACTGCCTGCGGAACGCCGGATTGACGAGAACCGCGGCGCCCAGATTGAGCGCGAACAAGGCGAGCGGCCCGGCAAGGCTCCATGTCGGCGGCGCCCCGGTCTGAAACGAATACGCCACGCCGATCAGCATTGCCGCGATGATGGCGGCGCTGAGTTTCAGCGAGGCAAGCCATGCCACTTGGACGCGCAAGTGCGGTACTCGTGCCGTCGGACGGGCGGTATCGAATCGTGTGCTCATGGCGGATTGGAACAGTTTTCGGTGCTGTCTCTCATCCAGTTCCTGCCGCTTTGGCCGTTGCCCGGTGCGCCTGCCGAGCCGCAGCTTGCCGCCGTCCACTGGCCGCTGGCGCGGAAGCTCCGGATCTTGTTGACGGCGTTCATGTAGTAGGGCCCGCTGTTGTAGGCGGCAGTGGTGTTGGTGCGCACCTGCGTGCCGGGGGACTGGCCCCCTTCGGGTCCGACGTCGTTCAGGTTCACCAGCAGCGCCTTGTTCTTCCAGCCGTGCGGCACCGCCACGTGGCACCAGTTGCAGCGCATTCGGCCGAGCTTGTCGGCGTGGTGTGAGTGCCCGTCCTTGCCGATGTCCTGAAGCCAAAATCCGGTCCGCGTGTCCCCCCTGGTCGCGTAGACGGTGTAGCTGTGACACTTGAAGCACAGGCCGCTCGTCTGCTGCCCGCTGCCCGTGGAGTCGTTCCACTGTCCCTTCAGCAGGAAGTTGTTGCTCGACCCGTGCGGCCCCCAGGGATTGCCGTTCTCACCGCCGTCGGGAATGACCGAGGTCGCCGAGGTCACGGCGGAGCCGTGACAATCAGAGCAATACATCGTCTGCGTGCCCACAGCGTTGCGCCAGGGAAGATTCCAGTTATTGGCGCTCAGTCCGCCGCGGGCCGCGGCATTGCGGCCTGTCGCATCGATGACCGGATGCCAGGAGCGGTGATTATTGCTGCCGTACGCGGCTGAGGCGCCGGAGTCGGCAGTCGAGACCTCGCCCATGTGCGTCGAAGGTGCCTGGAACTCCTTGGCCTGGTTCGTGTACTGCGACAGGTTGTTGGTTCCGGAAGGCGTCCCCCCCGGGTACCCGAGATCGGGCCTGTCGCCCGTGGGATAGAGATTATTGTCGCTGTAGCCGTAGTCGGAGTGGCACTTCAGGCAGATCTGGTATTCGCGCGTGACATAGACGGCGCCGGCGCTCGAATCGACGCTGCTTCCGGGATCGCCGCGCTTGACCGTGTAGCCCGAGGGCAGGCTCTGAAACGATGCCGATCCGTAGTTGGGTTCCACGCCCCAGCTCCCGCGGAGCACGCCCGAGGCGATATTGGTGTGCGTATACCCCGCCGAGTCGGTGTGCGCATGCGTTCCCGCGGGCTCGGGCGCACCGGCGAGGTTTCCCGGCGGGTTGCCGAGAAACGAGCGGAACTTCACGACCCGGTGCGGATTGTGGCAGTCGGTGCATTCCGTGTGGCGATTGGTCGTGTTGCCCACGCCCAGCCGCGAGCGCTGCTCGATGAAATCCTTCCCGCATTGGCTCGAGCCGCCACTGCAATCGACGAACCCGGTGTCGGCGAACTCACCGCCGATGTCGTGCGTCTCGCTTCCGGCGGCCTGGTCGGTGGAGGTGATGGGCATGCGGCGCGCCTGCAGGAAATCCGAGCGGATATTGGGAACGGAAGTCGATGGCGTGATGACGCTCGCGGCGCTCGTCGTGTGACATTGGTAACAAGTCTCCTCCAGAGCCGAGTCGCCGCCGGCCTTGGGCGTCGCGATGCTGTCGGTGCCTTCGCGCACCAATCGCCTGGCGCCCTGCACGGTGTGTGTGTCGTGGCAGTTGAGGCAGGCGACCTTCCACACCGGAATGCTGGCGGGGAAGTCCCGCTGCTGCGCCGACGCGGCGAGGTAAGTCTGGGTGGCCACGTTGGGATTGGCGTGGGCGGAGTAGGCCCACACGCCGGACGCGAGGTTCTTGTCGTGGCATGCCAGGCAGATGATGTCGTTGCTCGCGTCGTAGGCTGCCGCGGGTGCCCCCTCCTGGAAACGGCTCAGGCGAAGAAATTTCTGGTTTCCCTTGGTGGCGTTGGTCTCCCGTGTGTGCGGGTCGTGACAGGTGGCGCACTGCACCTGCCCCGTCGCGCCGGTTCCGGTGGGCTCGAGCGGCACGCGCGGCCTGTAGCCAGGGGCCCGTACGCCGATGACCGTTCCCGATCCGGCCGGCCACTTCTGGCTCGCATCGACGTTGCGCAGCTCGCCGTCCCGGGCGGCGAGCGCGCTGGTGAAGCTCACGGAGATGGGATGATCGTTGGCCAGGTCGGTCCCGAGGCTGCGCGTGAAGCCGGTGGTCGCACCCGCTCCCGGCGGCATGACGTCGCCCGTGCCCGCGCCGGTCACGCCGATCGATCGCGTTCCCTGCCGCGCGTCCGATCCCTGTCCGTTCAGGACATTGACGCTGCCGATCGCGAGCGTGCCGTCGTGGCAGGAAAGGCACAGCTTCGAGCTTCCGCCGGGCTGGTCCAGCGTGCCCTGAATCGCGTTGGCGTCGAGGGACGAGGACGTGTAGGGCGTATAGGTCTGGTTCGAGAGCTTGCGGTTCCATAGCGGCGTGACGTCGGCGGTGGCCCCGTGCGGCGTGTGGCAGAAGACGCACACCTGGGTCTCGGATACTGCCTTCACGCTTCCGGGGCCGGCAGCGGAAAGATTGTGCCGGGTGCCGCGCACGTCCGAGACGCGCGCGGCCAGCGCCGTCTGGCACGCGAGCAGCAGCGCCGCGCACGCGACCAGCACGCCTTTGCTACTGCTCGCCATCGGCCCCTCCCCCGAGATGCTGGAACAGGACGATGCGGCCGTTGAACATGTCGGCCACGAACACGCGGTTCAGGCGATCGGTCCACACCCCGGCCGGAAGGAAGAATTTCCCGACTTCCTGGCCAGCGCCTCCGATGGCCATCAGGAATTTGCCATAGCGATTGAATACGAGCAGGTGGTCGTGGTAGGACTCGACTACGTACACATTACCTTCGGTGTCCACGGCGACCCCCTTGGGCCGAACGAGATTGCCGACGTACAGCCCGCGCTCGCCGAAGCTGCGCTGCACTGTCTTGCCGTCGCGGCTGATCACCTGGATCCGGCTGTTCATGGTGTCGGTCACGAACAACAGCCCCTCGGCGAAAGCGAGATAGGTGGGAAAATTGAACTCCCCCATCGCCTCCCCGCGCCTGCCGATCACCCGCGACACCGCTCCCCGCGAGTCGAACACCTTGATGTCGTGCGATTGGGTATCAGCCACGTACAGCTCATTCGTCGCCGAATCGTAGGCAAGGCCGGTCGGCCGGCGCAGCACTCCGCGCCCAAAAGCGCCCAAGGGCGCCCCGCTCGCATCCAGATGCGCGACGATCCCCAGGTCGGCGTCGGCGACGAAGATGCGCCCGTCCGGAGTCGCCGCGATGCCCACCGGCGACTGGAAATCTGTCAAGCCTTCGGCTTTTTCCCAGGTCTCCAGTTTGCCCAGAACCGGATCGAAAACAAAAACTGCCTGACGGCTCGAGTCGGTGATCAGAATGCGGCCGTTCAGGTCCACCACGCCCGCGTTCGGTCGCCGCAGTTCCACTGGCGTCGCATCCCCCGCGACCAGCCCGGCGAGCCAGGCGAGAAAACTGGCGACGCCCTCCCGAGCGTCATCGCCGGGGCGCTTGAAATTCACTTCCCCGATCAGCACTCCGGCATAGAGATAGCGGGGAACCTCCGGCTCCGCGGGCCACATCAGGCGCTTCCCCTGCGGTGACTCGTCGAAGCCGAATCGCAGTACCGCCGGTCCCGGCGCCGCGCAGCCGGCCATGCACAGCATCGCCGCGGCCGAAAGCGTCGCCAGGACTCGCATCAGGGCGCCCGCGGCATCACCAGCGTCCGGGGCCGGACGTTTCATGCCCGCCGATGACGCCGGTCTTCAGTCCGGGCTTGCCGGAGTGACAGAGATCGCAGCGTTCCGTTCCCCAGGCGACCTCGTTGTTGTGACACATGCCGCAGAACCTGCCCTCCACGATGTCGGCCATGCGCACGTCGTTACTGCCGGCGCGCATGCGGAACCCGAGCTCGTAATGGCAAACCTTGCAGCGAAAACGGATGCGGTGAAACCAGTGGGGAAAAATCACCGGCCGCTGGCCGGCGAGGTCCGAGTACCGGTTGAGAACGACGTCCGCGTATTCGGCGCGCGCCGGCGAGAGCGGGAGCGCCGCAGCGAGCAGCGCTGCACAGATCCGGAGCATGAGAACGTTCAGGCGCATTGCCGGTCAGTGCGTGGCGGAAGACGCCGGCCGGGGCCGCGCAACGCTGTGACAGCGCTTGCATTCGGTGAGCGGGAAGGCAACCGCGCCGTGACACTGCCCGCATTGCTCTCCCTGCAGCATCCGGAACATGCTGAAGCGATTTTCCCCGGTCTGTGACTTGAACAGCTGTTCGTGGCAGTTCGAGCAGTCCAGCCACAGCGTGTGCTGGCGGTGCGGGAAAAGCACCGGCGGCATTCCGCCGCGGGCGTTCATGAGGATCTGGCTTTCGAGGACCCGGACTTTCGTCTCCGGAAGAATATTGGTGCGCGGATTGATAACGCCCCGCTCGAGCGCCTCGACCCAACGCACCTGGTTGCCCGCCGTGTCCGGAGGCAGGCGCGACAGAGCCTCGCGCGGTTCCTGCAGCAGCTTGATGGCCGGACTTTTCGGATCATGCAGGCCATCCTTGGCGAGCGGCGCCCACGTGCCCGCCAGTGCGGCCGGCGCGACGACCGTCAGTGCCCAGAGGACGGCGAATGCGCGCCAACTGTTGAAGGTCATGCCTGCTGCCCTGTCGTCTCGCCGCGTCATTGACCGGGAATGTAGATCCCGGCGTTGCGGATCGCCCGCACGAGTTCAGTGGTGGACTGCTCCAGAAACTGGATCGCCACCGCGTACTCGCCCCTTCCCGAAACCGATTCCGCTTGCGCTCGAAGCTGCGCGGCCCGATCTATGAATGTGCGCGTCCGGGTCTCGGAGCCCGGGCCGTTCGCGCCTCCGCCAAGCAGCACCTTGAGCAGCATCTGATGGGTATCGTTGCGATCGATCTCGTACCGGTACTCCTCTTCCTTGGTGGCGAAGTTGAGCGACCTCACCAGCGTGTCGCCGCTGCGCATCGAGCTGATGGACGCCTTGGCGATGAGGTAGGCCTGATCGAGCGAGTTGCGCCCCTCGTCGATGCGGCCGGCGTCCGCCAGGCGCCGGGCCTCGCCCATCAGTTGTTCGATGGCGCGCGAGGTCTCGGCCGAGCGCGCGGCATCGGGCTTTTCCGAACTGATGCGCTTGTGCGCGGCGAGCAGCGATTTCACGCTTTCCATCCTCGCCTCGAAGTCGCTGGCCGCCTTGCCCTGGACGACGCGCTCGGGGGCCGCCTGGCGCACCGCCTCGAACATCAGCACGCTCGCCTCCGGCAACAGCCGCGACGATCGATCCAGTTCGCCGGACTGGAACGCCTCTTCCGCCTGCCGGTGAATCGCGCGTGCGGCCTCGCGGCGTTCCAGCGCCCTGGCATTGCCGCTGGCTTCGATTTGCCGCGCCGCCGAGGAATTGTTCAGCAGCGTCCTGACTGCGGCGATCCGGGTCTCCAGCTGCGAGCGGTCGACAGTCTGCGCGGCAACCGCGCCCGTGATCAGTGCCGTTGCCAAACCTGTGAATATTCGGATCATCGGCTTCACTCCGTTTTCTGGTCGGGAATTTCGCTTGGGACGGCCAGGCCTGCCGCGCCGAGCGCGCGCTGCAGATGCGCGGTGGCCAAGCGCACGCTCTTCAGGGCGGATCGGTAATCCTTTTTCGCAGCCTGCTGCTCAGCCTTCGCCGCCGCCGCGCGGCCGTTGTCCGCGTACCGCTCCACCAGCCGGAGCGCGGCCGGCCCGGGATTGAACCTCTCGAGAGCGATGGGCACGAGCGACGCATAGCTGTTGTGCCGCTCGAGTTCGTACGAGAATTCTCCGGCGGGCGTCTCGAACCGCTCGGTGTAGTTCAGGGTGGTCGATCCCAGAAGGCGATTGAGCGCGATCAGCAGCCGGTGCTCGGCCAGCTCGAGCCGCTCGACCGCTCTTGCGGGCGACTCCGCGGTCGCGTAGCTCTTCGCCTCTTCGATCAACGCGCTCACCGCTCGCAGATCCGAATCGGGAACCGGCACTCTTGACGTAATCTCCCGAATGCGGCGCAGGTTGTGCTCGAAGGATGACCGCAGTGCATCGACAGCACCGAGCAACCGCGCATAACGCACCCTCAGTTCGATGAGCCGCGTCATGTTGTCCGGGACCATCTGTCGCGCCTTGCCGATCGCCCACATCGCCTCATTGAGCAGCTTGTCCGCGCGCGCGAACTCCCCGCGCTCGGTCAACGCCTCGGAATTGGCGTGATGCTCGGCTGCGGCCGCGACGAACCGCATCGCCTGCTCGTTGCCGCTCGCGGCGATGCGTCCCGCGGCCGAATCATCCGCGAGGAGGCGCTTCACCAAGGCCTGTTTCTGCCTCAGCAGCACGCCGGCTTCCTCCGCCGCGCCGGAGCCGGCCACGGCCAGCGACACCGCCAGGAGCGACCATGCACCCTGGGACAGGTTCATTGTTTCGCCGCCGCGAGGTCTTTCTTCTTCGAATGGCACAGGCGGCATTCGGACACCGGGAAGGCGACCTTGCCGTGGCAGACGCCGCATTTCTGTCCCAGCAGGATTGCCGCCATGCTGATCTGGTTCGCCCCCTTTTGCGGAATGAAAAGCGCCGGGTGACAATTCGAGCAGTCCAGCCATTCCGTGTGCTGCTTGTGCGGATAGACCACGTCGGGCATCGAGCCTTTCACTTCGCGCACGATATTGAGATCCATCACCGCCGGTTCGGCCTTGGCGTCGGCGCGGTCCCACCGCGGTCGGATCTTCTTCTGCGCCAGCGCAGCGACCCAGTCCACGCGATTGCCCGCACCGCCCTTGGGAAGAGACACGAACGACTGCAGGGGTGCCTGCAGTGCATGCGTGCCGTCGCTGCCGGGATCGTGGATCCCGTCTTCGACGGGCGAAAGGTTGCGCTTGTCGGCCGGTCGCAAGAGCCTGTTGAAGGCGTTGACCTCCGCATCGGCCGCCGGCGCGGCAGAGCGCACCGCGGCGACGCTCGTCGCCGCCGCAGGGACTTCGGCCGGTGCGACGGGCGGCCGACCCGCGACGGGCTGCTGTGCCACCGCGACCGCAGCCGGTAGTGGGATCTTCGCCTGCAAGGTCGGTGGGGGCGCCTTTGCCGGCGCAGCACGTTCAGCCGCTCGCGCGGCCGGCTTGGGCGGAGGCACGCGGGACAGCATGTAATCGACTGCGGCGCGAATATCGGCATCGGGAAGGGACGGGTTACCTCCCTTGCGCGGCATTCCGCCCGGCGTACCCTCGAGCGCGCTGCCGTAGAGCATGGGCAGGCCCTTGATGAGGCGCCGCATCCAGTCTTCCGCCACGCCCAGTCGCGGCGAGCCGAGGATGCCGGCGTTGTGGCAGACTGCACAGGTCCTCTCGTACACCGCCTTGCCGGAGGCCGACTGGGCGGCGACGTTCGACGCGGCCGCGATCAGGGCCGACGCGAGACATGCAGCGAGCGTGCGCCTCATCGCGTCACCTGCTTCTGGACCGACTGGCCTTCTGCAGGCGCCGCGAGTTTCTGCAGCGTGCTCTCGTGCACGAGCGTCGGCGTGCCCGGCTTGCCCGAGTGGCACAGTGCGCAGTTCTCCACTCCCCACGCGATCTCTCCGTTGTGACAGGCGCCGCAAAACTGACCGTCGATGATCTTCACCATGTTGATGTCGTTGCCGCCCGCCTTGAACTGGAACCCGAGATCCGCGTGGCAGACCTTGCAACGGAACCGGACGCGGTGAAACCAGTGCGGAAACACCGCCGGCCGCATTCCGGCTTTTTCCGAATGGTTGTTGATGACGACGTCTCCATACTCGGCGCGCGCGTCGCGTATTTCCGCCGCGACAACGGCGACCACGGCCAATACGGCGCTCAAGAGCGCGATGCCAAGCGCTCTCCCTGATTTCCCGGATTCCATGAAACCTCTCTCACAGTTGAGAATATTCTCCAGACGAATCAGCGCCGTCACAGCTGCCTGCTGATCCGGAGGAACAGCAAAGCATTTTTCCTGCCATCGATGTCCGCCAGCCTCAAGCTCAATCGGACATCGAGCCGGCCGACGCTGTAATCCAGCTTCTGATCGAACAACTGCGACACACGCTCGCGCGGTGCGTTCGGATCGCCCTGAAGGCGGGAGTTGAGCTGCACGTCGTTGTGGGTGTACGTCGCCAGATAGCGCAGCCGGCGAATCCCGAATACCCGCGCGTTCTGGAAGCTGAATCCGCCGTTGGCGAGCGTGCTTTCTCCGGAGGCGGCCGGCAACGTTGGTAGTTCCTGCCGCGTGCGCTGGACTGTCAAATTCGCCGTGGCCAGGCTGTACCGCCCGATCGGCACCTGACCCGAAGCCTGGAAATTCGCCAATTGAAAAGTGCTCGGGTTCTGGCCATAGCTTCGCGAATCTCCGAGGGAGATCGCCGAGAACGCCGTCATGGCGTGGTCGGTAGTCATGCGCCAGGCGAGGCTTGCGCCGTGGCTGATCGACCGGGAAGCTGCGGCGCCGCTGTCGACTGCCGTGCCGTAGTTCTGGTTGAGATTGAGGGAAACGGATTGTTCGGGCGTGATGGCATAGGCCCGCGTAACACCGTGCCCCGCCTGTCCCGTGAGGTTGCGGCGCCCGCCCTGCGGCCCGGTCTGGTTTCCGAAGGCTGTTCCGGCGTTGGCGACGTAAAGGAACTCGCCGAATCTGATCGGATCGGCCACGTAGTTGACGCCGGCCCCCTGTGTCGTGACCAGTCCGTTGAAAGTGCCCAGCGACCGGCTGTTTGCAACCGTACCGCTGGCAAAAGCGTCCAGGTTCCGATTGAATGTGTAGCGAGCCGCCGCATTGGCGCCCAACGACTGCGTTTCGGAATTCACGACTCCCCGGTTCCGGGACTGGAAGTAGCGGGCGCCGCCGCTGACGACAAGCGGGTGATCCTCCTCGGGGCGCCACGTTCCGAATGAATTGAGCTGCAGAAAATTCAGATGGTCTTCCAAGCCCCCCGTGCCCGAGGAAAGCCTCGTCCGCGAATTGCTGAAGCTTGCCGTGGACTCGACATTGAACAGCGCGTCCGGGTCGGTGTAGCCGTGGCGTGCACCCACCCTGCGGATTTCGGAACCGTCCCCGGATCTGTCGCGCCGGTTACGGGACCAGTCGCCGTTGACAAACAGGGACTGATCTTCCATGCGGCGCGACATGCTTCCGGTCAGCACATCGACCGTATCGCGCCCGAATTGAGCCCCGGTGAGAGTGTTGCGGTCGTACGTGGCCGCGTAGGACTTATCGCCCGATTCATTCCGATAGGTCTGCCGTAGCCCCAGCTTCCATGTCGTGAATTCACTCGCCGTAACTTCATCGCTCGCCCGGCTGTCGCTGGATTCGATCCGCGCCAGAAAGGGGAATCGGCTCGCCGGAAACAGAGACAGCGTACCCGAGCCGGTCAGTGCCTGGGATTTCGCGCGTGCCGATGAATCCGAGGCTTCGTTGCGTGCGCGTTCCTGGCTCGCGACCAGCCCGAGCCCCCCCTGGACCTGCGCGAACCAGGGCTGCCACACGTAGCTATCGGCGACGAAGCTCGCGATCTCCATGAATTGGGTCCGCCGGGCGCTGTCGCCGGCGCGCGCCCTGCGCAATTCCGTCGTGATGACGCCGCGCCAGCGGATTGGCGCGACCCCCCATTTTCTTTCCGCCGCCGCTGCGGCGTCGCGCGCAACCGAGCCGGGCGCTGCGCCCGATGCTGCGTCGGACGCAGGCGTTGCGGTTTGCGCGAACCGGAGCGCGCCCTCTGCGGTCGCAGACCGGCCGGCGGCAAGAAACGGGAATTCATCGGGTGGCTGCGGCGGGCGGACGCCCGGTCCTGACTCGATCGATGCGGGCGGCGAATACAGCCCGAGCGCCGCGGAGGAGAGCCGGGCGGCGTTCAGTGCCGCTTGTGCCCCGGTCGCCAACGCAAGACACAGCGCGGCGGAAACCGACTCCATTGCTCCCCACGGCGGCACGCGATCCACATATGACCCCGGTTCGGCGCGCCGCGGCCTGCTAGTTGCCGGATGCGCCTTTCATGGCCAGCTCGGGATAGCGGGAGACATCGATCTTGATCGCGGCACCGCTTCTCAGCTTGTCGATCAGGGCCGTCCAGCGCCGCTCCCCTTCCTCCCGCTGCCACAGCTGACCGGCGCGCTGCTTCACATCCTCGAAGGCGCGCTTGCGCCGCGGCCTTCGATCCTCCATCCGAAAAACGGCGTAGCCTTCGAGCACCCGTACCGGTTGGGAGAGCTCGCCCGGTTTGAGCGTGCCGAACGATCCGTTCAACGCTTCCGGCAGCATCCCCTCGTGCAGGTACCCCATGTCGCCGCCGTTCTCCGCGCTCCGATCGGTCGAATGCAGACGCGCGAGACTTGCGAAGTCCGCACCCGCGGCGATTCTCGCGCGGATCGTCGCCGCTTCCTCCTGCGCCTTTTCCCAGGCGATTTTCGGCGACGAGGGATCGACGCGCAGCACTATCACCGACAGCCGGACCTGTTCCGGTTCGGTAAACAGGTCCCGATGAGCGCCGTAGTAGCGGCGAAGCTCCGGCTCCGGCGGCAGTGCTACGTTGCGGACCGCGGACTCAAGAAGTTCCAGCCTGTTCGCTTGCTCCAGCTCGCGCGTCAGGGTGGGCAGCATCCGGTCGCGGCTGTCCTTCCACTTGGGACTGTCGCGGTAGCGCGCCTCATACCCCAGCACGATCTTCCGCACTTTGGCGTGATCCGGCTGAATGCCCCGCCTGCGGACCTCCTCCAGAAGCAGCACCCGATTGATGAGCCGATCGGCGACTTCACGCCGGAACGCCGCCACCTCCGCTTCCGGAACCTGGCGGTGATAGAAGCGCTGCCGCATTGCGGCGACGAGCGCCGCCTCGTACTCCCTGGCCGTGATGACCGTGTTCCCGACGCTGGCGAACGCCTGCTCTAGCGTGCCCTCGCTCTGCGCCGCGGCACTCGGTGCCGCATGAAGGCAGGCGGCGGCGCAGGCGACGGCGAATAACGTTCTCATGACGGACTCCGAAAAGACGGGCCGGCCGCGGAGGGGCCGGCCCGTCGGTTCATGCGGTTCGAATCACTTTACGTGGCAGGAGAGGCAGATTGCGCTTCCGGCCGTGGACACGCGCATGAACGCTACCTGGCCCGAGCTCTTGGGCTCGGCGTGGGGATCGTGGCAGGTCGCGCACTCGACTGACGGACCAGAGACCGTGGTGCCGGTGCCGAAGTCGCGGTTGTACAACATCATGTCGGTCTTTTCGCGCGTGCCGGTGGTGCCGGTGCCTGTATCCACCCACCAGACCCGGGTTCCGTTGATGCTGGTATTGGTCGGAGCCACGAAATCCGTGTCGACGCAGGCCCCGGAGGGCGTGGTCGTGTTCTGTCCACCGCCGCAATACTGGACGCCGATCGGATGATCGTTCTTCAGATCGGTGCCGAGCATGGCGAGCGTGTCTGCCGCGTTGACGAGCTTGCCGTCGGCATCGACCCGCCCTCCGAGGGCGTTCCAGGACCATGCGAGGCCGTTGGCGCCGCCACCGGTGGCGGAGTATCCGCCGGGCCCCGGAGCGTTGATGATGTTGTCCATCGCCTGCGTTCCGTCATGGCAGGACAGACAGGCGAGTGACACGGAGCCGACCGCAAGCACTTGGCCATCCAGCGTCGTCGATCCAAGACTTGCATAGGTGGTGTAGCTGCTGCCGCTGGGCAGTTGCTTGTTCCACAGCGGAACGGCCGCACTTGAGTCCGCGGCGTGGGGCGTATGACAGAACACGCACACCTCGTCGGTACCCGTGGTCTTGTTCTGACCGGATACGGTCCCGCCGCTGCCCAGATTGTGTTTCGTGGCGCGGATTCCGGTGACTTGAGCTTGCACCGAGTCGACGCTGAACACCGCGAATAATGCTGCAGCCGCGAGCCAGCCAGCCGCACGAAACAGCCATGACCCCGATCCGGTTCTCATGATCCCTCTCCCATCGCTTTTTTGATTGCGCTTCGATGCGCCCACTTCTTGCCGGCCGGCCGGAACATCGCCCTGCGACCGGACCTGCGCGCAAGTCCCGCAGCATCCGTGCCAGGAGGCTTTCCCGGCAGGACCGCGCTTTATCTCGAGTGGCGGGCCTCGCAACGCGCGCCGAATTGACGCCTGTCACGAAATCGCGTGCGCTTCGACGCTGCGGTTCCCACCAGAGGGAAGAACCGATTCCCGGACGCGGGAAATTCGCGTCCTGCACAGGGCTAGCGTTTGGCCGCGACCGGGCGTCTGCCCAGGTAGCCCGCTTCGGGCTTCAAGGCCACGGGTCGGAAAATGTCCACCTTGCGGAACCATTGGTCGACCATGTACACGCGGCCGTCCTCGTCGACATAGATTCCCGAGGGCAGCATGTACTTCGCCGGTCCGTCCTGCTCGGAGCGATCGCCGACGAACATCAGCAGGTCGCCCTCCGGGCTGAAGATCTGAAAGTTCCCGAAGGCCGCATCGGCGACGTACACGTTGCCCTCGCGATCGGTCGCGATCTCCTTGGGGCGAGCGAAGTTGCCGAGCTGCTTGCCGACGTTGCCGAAGCTGTGGATGAAGCGGCCGGTTCGGTCGAACACCTGTATCCGGAAATTGCCTCCGTCCACGACGTAGAGCTGGCCGTCCCGACCCACGGCGAGATCGCGCGGCAGGTTGAATTGTCCGGGATCGCTGCCCCGCTTGCCAATGTCGAACAGGTGCGTTCCCGCATGCGCGTCGAACACGCGCACACGATGATTCTCGGACGATATGCCTCCGATATCGACTACGTAGAGCCTGTCCCCCTTTGGATCTACGGTTACACTGGAGAGGCGATCGAACTGCTTGGCGCTGCCTATCTTGCGTAGAAACTTTCCATCGCGGTCATATACCATGATCGCCTTGGCCGTCGCGTCCGCCACATAGAGGACTCCCGCGTGGTCGACATCCAGACCCAGAGGCTTGGCGAGCCGACCGGGCTCGTCGTTGCCGATCTCGAAGTACTTCCCGTCCGGCACGTCGAACACCTTGATGAATCGTTCCACCGAGTCGGAAAGAAAAATCCGCCCCTGGTGCACGGCCACAGCGTAGGGTTTGGCGAGGCCCACGCCGGAGCGGCCCTCTCCGGTGACCAGCCTGCGCAAACGGGATTCGCTCTCGTCCGGGATAATGTCGGCGCTGGAATAGAGCGTGCGCTCGTATGCAAAGCGTGGTTCGTCCGGCGGCGCCGGATAAATCAGGGGCCTGGCTCCCGCCTGCGTGCCGGATTTGTCCTGGATCGGCGCGCACGCCGCCACCATCGCGACCGCCAGAAACGCGATCGCTGGCCGCGTCTTCATCCATGCATGCAGCATCTTTCACTCCCCCGGCCTCGCGGCCGCATGACCGTTACATTGCGTGGCACGTGAGGCATAGACTGCTCATCGGCTCGTCCACGCGCAGGAAATTCCGTTTCGGTTTGTGCGGATCGTGGCAGGTGCCGCACTCGATGAAAGGCATTGCGCCGGCGCTGTCCGGCCCGGCGCGAGCAAAGAGGGGCAGGTCGGCCGGCCCGCGCCAGGGCGCCGGCCCGGTTGCGGATATCCACCATGCCGGACGCCCGCCTACGACGCCGCTCGAGGGCGGTCGAAAGTCGGCCGCGGCGGCCAGACCGCGCGCGCGGCGCCTCGGCAATCCGGAACCGCCCGATTCAGGCACTGCGGCGACTGCATCGCCCGCAGCGCCGCCGTACGGGACGCCGAACGGGTGTCCTTCGAATACAGGCGAGCCACCGGACTGCAGGGACTGCTCGTGACACGACAGGCACACGAGCGAATGGGTTCCCGCCAGGCTGTCCATGCCCTGCACGCCGGCCGCGTCGTACGTGGAAAAGGCAAACTCCGCTGCAAGCGCCCTTTGCCATCGCGCGGCCGGCGCGTCATTGCGGCCGGATGCGGACGCCGCCTTCGCCGGCGCATGGCAGAACACGCAGACTTCCGCGACTTCCGTCCCGTTTCCCGTCGTATCCTGCCTCAGGTTGTGCGGGGTTTGCCGAATATCGGCCGCCGATCCCGCGCTGCACGCGAACAGGGCGCAATAGAAGCAGGCTGAGACGCGCATATCGACCCTCATCAGCTTGACTGCGCGTCGCCCCAAAATCGAGAGCCGCTCCGCCGCCAAATCTCAATTCTGAAAATTGCCGGGCGGGTCGCAATGCTCTTGCGGCTGGCGCAGATGCGGCGTATGGCGTTCATTCCATCGGGATAGCAATCGGTGTGCCAGTAATCTCCGGGCAAGACGCGCCGGCGTGGCCTCGGGCGCGATTCTTGCCTTGCGAGGGTCCATGTCACCGACGACGCGCAGACTGCAGTGCCGCGCAGACCACGAACGGAGAAGACGATGTTGAACGCAGGATTCCGCGGCCCGGCCTTGGTCTTTCTCGCAGCCGCCGTGTTCGCGGTCGCAGGCGCGGCCCGGGCCCAGCAGGGCATGGCGAAAGGCAAGGAGCTGCGGCCGGACCTGATCTACCACAATTATTGCTCGGTCTGCCATGGAGACCGCGGAGACGGCCGGAGCCGCGCCCGCAACAGCCTCGTGCCGCCGCCGCGGGACTTCACCGCTCCGGACATAGAGGCGCAGTTGGCGGAATCGCATCGCAAGGTGCACGGCCAGGCCGCCGCCGCCCCGGGCGCGTCCTCCAAGGCGCATGTGCATACGCCTCGCGAGCACATGATCGAAATCGTGACTCACGGCAAGCCCGGGACGGCGATGGTGTCATGGACGACGCAACTGACGAAGCCGGAGATCGAAGCGGTGGTCGACTATGTCATCACGACGTTCATCAAGAACCCGCGGCAGAAGGCAGGCACCGCGCCCCCGGCATTGGATGGAGTATCCGGAGCGCATGCGCACGGCGGCCGCGCCCGCGACCCGGCGCCGCCGGCGAAACCCGTCGCCCCGGCGGCGCCGCGGATCGCTCCGAGATGACCGGATTGCACGGCATCGTGTTCCTGCTGTGCTTGCTTGCGGTCCTGCCGGGCTGCCGCACCGCGGACACGACCGCCGCTTCGCCCGAACTCGAGCGCGCCGGATCCGATGCGCACGAGGCGGGCAGGAAGATCTACAACTTTCGCTGTTATTACTGCCATGGCTATTCGGGCGACGCGCGCACGCTTTCCGCGGCAATGCTGAAGCCGAAGCCACTCGATTTCACGCGGGCCCGCAGATTGAACCGGCGGCATGCGCTGGACGCGATTCGCAACGGCCGCCGCGGCACCGCGATGCAGTCGTTCGCATCCGTACTCGACGAGACAGAGATCGAGCTGGTCGCGGACTTCGTACTCGCCGAGTTCGTCCAGCGCCGTGCGCCGAACACCCGCTACCACACCGCCGAAAACGGCTGGGCCGGTCACGAGCGTTACGCCGTGGCCTACCCTTTCGCGACAGGCGCGATCGCTCTGGACACGCCGGCCGAGGACCTGACGCCCGCCCAAAGCGATGGCCGGCGCCTGTATCTCGAAGCCTGCATCAGCTGCCACGATTTCGGGCGGGTCAAGCGCTCCGGCGCGCCTTGGAAATTGTCGGCGGACGCAGGGGGATAATCGCCTGAATGCCGCTGCAACGCGTTCGTGCGACGGCACGACTCAACGAAACGTGCGCAGACGTTTCCCCCCGTCTTGCAGCGCCTCCTATAATTCCGGGGACGGAAACTTGGAAGTCGGCGCCGGTCGAATCACGTTCCCCGGCTTCCGCACGGAGTCGAGAATGTACGCAATGCCGGCCTCAAGTCGACAGGGCTTTCGCCTCGCGCGCTATTTTACGCTCACGAGTCTGGCGGCGTTCGTCGTGGTGGCGGTCGTGCTGAGCTACGCATACCGGGCAATCGCCATCGACGCCATGCTCGATCTGCAGGAGAACGCCAACGTCGCACTCACCCGCGTGTTCGCCAATACGCTTTGGGAGCACGATTTCGGGCCGTTTGTCGATTCGGTCAAGGGCAAGCGCGCCGCGGCGCTCACGTCGGAGCCGGGGATCCAGCGCCTGCACGACAAGGCGCTTGCGCTCTTGAAGGGAAGCAGCGCATTCAAGATCAAGGTCTACGACATGACGGGTATGACCGTGTACTCCACCGAGCTTGCGCAGATCGGCGAGGACAAGAGCATGAATTCCGGGGTCATTGCCGCCCGGCAGGGAAAGACGCGGTCCGAACTCGTGCACAAGAACACCTTCAGCGCACTGGAGGGAGAAGTCCAGGACCGCGACCTCATCCAGAGCTACATCCCGGGAGTCAACTCCGCGACGGGAAGTATTGTCGGCGTGTTCGAGATCTATTCCGACGTCACGCCGTTCCTCAGAGAAATCGGCCGGAAGCAATGGTATCTGGTCGGCGCTGTCGTCGGACTCCTGGCCGCGCTGTACTTCGCGCTCTTCCTGATCGTCAAGTATGCCCAGAACATCATCGAGCGGCAGAATCGGGAGCGCGAGCAGGCGCAGAATCAGCTCGCGCACTCGGCGAAGCTGGCGGCGCTCGGCCAAATGGTCGCGGGCGTGGCGCACCAGCTGAACTCGCCGCTCGCCTTTTCGCACAACAACGTGAGTCTCGCGATCGAGAGGCTCGAGTCCGTCGAGATCACGCCCAAGGAGATCGAGACGACAAGGGAAATGCTGGGGGACGTGCTGGATGGCATCGACAGGATGGCAGAGCTCGTCGTCCGCATGCGCGATTTCACCCGCCTGGACCGCTCCGCCGTCGCTGAGTTCGACCTCAATGAGGGACTGCGATCGGTCGCCTATATGGCGAGGAGCATCATTCCCGGGCGCATCCGCCTGCTGGAGGAATATGCAGACATGCCGAAGATCCATTGCAGCCCCTCACAGCTCAACCATGTGTTCTTCAACATGATCACCAATGCCGCCCAGGCCATCGAGCGGGAAGGGACCATAACCGTGCGCACCGCGGCCGAGCACGGAATGGTGCGGGTCGAGATTGCCGATACGGGCAAAGGAATCGAATCGGAGGTACTGCCTCATATTTTCGACACGTATTTCACCACCAAGTCCCCCGGCGAGGGAACCGGGCTGGGGCTGTCCATCGCGCAGGATATCGTTCGCGGTCACGGCGGAGAGATCCGCGTCTCCACCAGGCCCGGGGACGGAACGATCTTCACGGTCCTGCTTCCGGTTCGCGCGGGACACGAGGGCGCGCCTGCGGCCTGAACGCGGCGCAGCGCCTGTCCACTTTTACTGGATGCAGCGACCATGACCGAATTGAAGGGACGGGTTCTTTGCGTGGACGATGAACCGCACGTTCTGCGCGCGTTGCAGTGGCTGCTGAAAGGGAATTTCGAGGTGCACACGGCAGGCAGCGCGGCCGAAGGGATGCAACTCCTGGAGCGCTACGACTTCGACGTCGTCGTGAGCGATCAGCGCATGCCCGGGGTAACCGGCGTCGAATTCCTGCAGTACGTGCGCGGTCGTGCGCCCCGAGCGATGCGGATACTGCTTACCGGCTATTCGGACATCGACGCCATCGTGCGCTCAATCAACGAAAGCGAGGTATACCGGTTCGCGACCAAGCCCTGGAACATTCGCGCGCTGCCGGCGCTCATTGCAGAGGCTGCCGAGATTGCGCGGGCAACGCCGGAGGAAGTCGTCGCCGCGACGGGGCCCGGAAAGGAAGGCGGCAGCGTGGCGCGGCAGGAAGCCGCCGGCGGCTTGGACCTGCGCATGTCCGAGAGCATTCTTCTCATAGACGACAGCCCCGACGCCCGTGGTGTCGTCACGCAGGCTGTCGGCGATACGGTGCCAGTGCTGCAGGCATCCAGCCCGGCGGAGGCCAGGGCGATCCTCCGGAAACAGCCGGTCGGCGTGGTCCTGTCGGATGTTCGCGTCGGCGGCACCGACGTAACGTCGCTGGTCAAGCTCATCAAGCAGGAGAGCCCGGAAATCGTGGCCGTCGTACTGAGTCGTGAAGAGGACGCCGGAACGATCATCGGAATGATCAACCAGGGCCAGGTGTTCCGCTTTCTCCGCAAGCCCCTGAGCCCGGGCCTGCTGAAATCGGCCATCGATGCAGCGCTGCGGCGCCACCGCGAACTGGCGGGCAGCGCATTGCTCCGGCGCAGACAAAAGGTGGAGCCGATCGAAAGCGATGCGGACCCATTGCCGGCAGCGGAACGCATGGTCACGGAATTGTCCGGCCCCCTGCCGGAGGGCGCGCAGACCGACGGCCTGCGCTCCGCTGCGCACCCGAGCGCGTCCGCGTCGTCAGCCGGGTCGCCAGGCGGGCCAGCTGCACGCTTGATCGCGAAGCTGCGGAGACTGGTCCGGCCCGAATCGGCGTCGGAATAAGGCGAGCCCCCGGATCTCAAGAAAGCCAGCCGATGAAATTCGCAGATACGTTCGGACGGCTGCGCGTGAAGCTGCTCGTGCTCGCACTGCTGGCCGTGATTCCGGAAATGGCGTATATCGCGTATTCCGCCGCCGGCCGCAGGGCCGATGCCGAAGTCGACGCGGAGAACAATGCCCTGAACATCGTGCGCCAGATCGCGGGCCGCCATTCCGAGTTCATTTCTCTGTCGCGCGAGGTCCTGGCGGGCCTGTCCAAGTCACCGCGCCTGCGGGGCGCCGAATCCGCCGACGCGTGCAAGGCCCTGGTCGCCGACCTGCGCCGCCTCCACCCGAGGCTCTCTGTGATCGGGACGTTCCAGCCGAACGGCGACTTGTCCTGCAGCACGGCGGGCACAGTCGGGCCCGTCAACGTGTCCGACAACACCGTCTTCAGGCACGCGCTCGCCACAAGGAATTTCGTGGCGGGAGATTACGAGATGAACCGCATCACGGGAAACGTGGCGCTGTTGCTGGCCTATCCCATCCTCGGCGATAACCTGCGGATCGTCGCGGTGGCGTTTGCCGCGGTGGACACCGGGTGGATATACGAAGTCATGGGCCGCCTGGCACTCCCGGAGGGTTCCGTCGTGTCCCTGGTGAACAGTGCCGGCACCATCCTCGCAGGATATCCGGGTACGCCGGTGCACTTCGTAGCAGGGAAGGCCGTTATCGACGCGCAGCAGTTTCGACATCTGGCGGCTGCCGGCCAGGAGGGAGTCACGCGCGCCCAGGGACTCGACGGCGTGGAGCGGATTTTCACCTTCGCCCCCATTCATGCCGGAGTCTCCGGAACATCCTACTTGAGGATAGGCATTCCAACCGAGCAAATATATGCGGCCGCCAACGACTTCTTTTTCCGGAGCATGCTGGTCGCCGCGGTCCTGACGCTGTTCCTGGGCGCGATGCTCTGGTTCGGCAGCGAATTCCTGATCGTCGGGCCCATTCACAGGCTGCGGCGCGCAGCCTCGCAGTTGAAGGACGGCGATCTTAGCGCGCGCGCCGGTACGGACCACCGTTCCGGGGAACTGGCGGAGCTTGCACAGACCTTCGATGCGATGGCGGCGGAACTCGAGTCCCGTGACCGGAAACTTCGGCGCGTAAACAGGACCCTGCGAATGCTCAGCGCAAGCCACCGTATGCTGCTGCGAGCCGATTTCGAGGAAGCGCTGTTGCAGGAGATGTGCAGGATCGCGGTGGACGTCGGCGGCTATCGACTCGCGTGGGTCGGGTTCGGGGAACACGACGAGCGAAAATCGATTCGCCCGGCGGCGTATTACGGATTCAATCGCGGTTACATCGAGAAGCTCAATCTGACCTGGGACGATACGGGCAGCGGCGTCGGCCCGATCGGGTTGGCCTTGCTCACCGGCAGGCCGTCTGTCGTGCGGCAAGCAGCCGTCGAGTCAAGGTATGCGCCCTGGATCCAAATGGCGATTCAGCACGGCTACCGTTCGTTCATCGCGCTGCCGCTCGGACAGGACGGCTCCGTATTCGGCATGATCACGCTCTACGCGACCGAACCGGATGCATTCGCAGAAGATGAAATCGAGGTTCTTTCGGAGCTCGCTCGCGACATGGGGCTCGGCGTGAAGCTCCTGCGGCTGGGCGAAGAAGCGACGCAGCGCGAGGCGGGAACGAACGAGGCGTAGGATCCGCCGGACACGCCGGCGGGCCGCGGGAAAGGGTACGTCTTCCGCCTAACCCGGTTCCCTGATCTGCTCGTCCAGAAGTGCCCCAAGCCGCTCGAAATCTAGCACTCCAACGCGCCGGCTGACGATGTTGCCGCGCCGGTCGATCACGAACGTCGTCGGCAGTGCGTCGACGCCGCCGAAGCTGCGCGCGAGATCTCCCGAGGCATCGCGCGCCACCCTGAACGGCAGGGCGTTCCTCAGCGCGTATTCACGGACCGAATCCGGCGGATCGTGGCTCATCGCAACCGCGATGGTCTCGAACCCGCGCGCCCGGTAGGCGTTGTAGGTTTGCACGAGGCGCGGCATTTCCCTGATGCAGGGCATGCAGTCGGTTGCCCAGAAATTCACCAGCACCACCTTTCCGCGCAGCCCAGCGGTAGTGAGGATTTCCCCTTCGATGGTCGTAAAGCGTACGTCGGGAGCCGGCATGCGCCGGAAGTCCGCAAGGTAAGCGACGGCGGCAAGCGCGACGCCAAGCATCGCGAGTGCAATCGCCCGCTTCGGCAGGTTCATCCGCGGACTCTCATGAGCCCGCGCATTTTCGGGCTTTTTCCCCCTCCTGTCACTTCGCCGGTGCCCGCCGCACCGCTCACGCGATCGGCCATCACGCGGTGCGGATCCACGTCGGCGTCGACGAACGGGTGGACGAGGGCGCCGAGCTGACCGGATTCGCGGCGGGCCCCGCCTGAGGCTGCGGCGCGGCGTGCGCCCCGGTTCCCGGGCCGCACCCGGATCAGTGCTTGTAGACGCCGCAGACCAGGATCAGGTCGTCGTCGGCCTTGAACACGTAGCCGGTCTTCGCCTCGGACTTGCCGTTGGTCGGGTTGGTGTACTTGTAGTCCACCCAGCCGCTACCCTTGGTCCGCGCCACTTCCAGGTTCTCGCGGCGGAAGTACTTGCCGTCGGTGTCCGGCACGTCGAGCGTGTTCTTGCCGACCAGCTTCGGATTGATCGGGTGGGCGAGCATCGTATGCTTCATGTCAACCGCGATTACGTACAGCTCGCCCTTGTGGAACTGGCCGTTCTTCGTGTTCAGCTCCGCGAGCAGCTTTCCCCTTCCGTTCGCCTTGTAATACGCGTTCGCCTTCTCCACCATCTTCACGGCGTCGGCCTTGGTCCACACTTCGGCCGAGGCCACGCCGCAGAACATCGCAAGTCCCGCGAGCACCATCCACATTCGTTTCAACATTTCCGCCTCCGTTCATGCGTTGAGAACCCGTTCGGTCCGGTCAGTGCGGGTCGACCCGCTCCCCATCGAAAGAATCGGGCGCCGAAAGCGGATAACGGCACAGGGAGCCCAGAACTTTAGCGGGTGGGGCCTGCGCACTGCGCCTGCGCATTTCCCGAACGGTTGCGCACCGAAGCGGACGGGCCGGACCCGATCGAAACGGAGATAATGGTGGTTTCGAAAATTCACAGCCTGGCCGAGGGTGCCCATGTTGCCGCAGGAGGTACGCATCGTCGAAGTCGGACCGCGCGACGGGTTGCAGAACGAGCCGCGCTCGGTTTCCGCGAGCGTGAAGATCGCGCTGATCGAGCGGCTCGCCGAAGCAGGCCTGAGCGCGATCGAGGCCACTGCCTTCGTGTCGCCGAAATGGGTGCCGCAGATGGCGGACAACGCGCAGGTGATGGCGGGAATCCGCAAGCGGCCCGGCGTCGCCTACCCGGTGCTGGTGCCCAACCTGCAGGGGTTCGAATCGGCGGCGGCGGCCGGCGCCGAAGAGATCGCGGTATTCGGGGCGGCTTCCGAATCGTTCTCGCGCAAGAACATCAATTGCTCCGTCGCCGAGAGCCTGGCGCGCTTCGAGCCGGTCGCGGCGGCGGCCAGGGCGAAAGGGATACGCGTACGCGGCTACATCTCCTGCGTCGCCGGCTGCCCGTACGAGGGCGAAGTCGCGCCCGCCGCGGTCGCCTCGGTCGCGGAGAAGCTCGCCGCCATGGGCTGCTACGAGGTGTCGCTCGGCGACACCATCGGCGTCGGCACGCCGGCGAAGATACAGAAGATGCTCGCCGCGGTGGCCGAGCGCGTGCCCATGGAGCGGCTCGCGGTCCACCTGCACGACACCTACGGCCAGGCGCTCGCCAACATCTACGCGTCGCTCGAGCTCGGCGTCGCGGTGGTGGACAGCTCGGTGGCGGGCCTGGGCGGCTGCCCCTACGCCAAGGGCGCGAGCGGCAACGTCGCCACCGAGGACGTCGTCTATATGCTGAACGGTCTCGGGATCGAAACGGGCGTGGACCTCGAGAAGCTGTTTCGCGCCGGCCAGTACATCTGCGCGGAGCTCGGCCGCGAGCCCGCCTCCAGGGTCGCACGGGCGCTCGCCGCGAAATGCAGCGCGTAAGGCCCGCGCCGGCGGCGCAAGCCGTCGCTTCGCCCTGCGTGAACGTCTGCAGGATGAGCACGTCCTCCGGCTACTGCGAGGGCTGTCTTCGCACCCTCGACGAGATCGCGGGCTGGTCGACCTACTCCGACAGCGAGAAGCTCGCCGTGCTCGCCCGGCTGCCGGCGAGGAAGGCGGAGCGTTGAAACTTCCCGGCTCGATCTGCGTGCTCGAGCGCGGCTGGCTCTCCAGCAACAACATCGTCATGACCGGCGAGGAGGGAACGACGCTGGTCGACTCGGGCTACCTCGAGCACGCGCCGCAGACGCTCGCGCTGGTCGAGTACGCGCTGGGCGGCCGGCGGCTCGAGCGCCT
>ORJL011863086.1_pt1 | contig 38086 bp, 39 predicted proteins | sample 1779941 | NCBI WGS metagenome assembly ORJL01 (sample SAMEA104232317, study PRJEB22302) | groundwater metagenome | biome: forest; feature: aquifer; material: groundwater | place: USA | collected 2011-08-07 | depth 5.8 m | reverse complement strand
GGTGCCGGCGTGTTGGTGGCGGGCACCGGCGTGTTGGTGGCGGGCGCCGGCGTGTTGGTGGCGGGCGCCGGCGTATTGGCGGCGGGCACCGGCGTGTTGGTGGCGGACACCGGCGTGTTGGTGGCGGATACCGGCGTATTGGTCGGCGTCGGCACCACGGAGCCGGTAGCCGTTGCCAGCGGGGTCGACGTCGGCGTACCGGTGGCGGTTGGGCTAGGCGTGGGGGTGAAGGTGGGGGACAGGCAGTCGGAACCGACCATCACGTTGGGTGGCAGGCACTGGGCCGGCATCTCCGTTGGCGTTGGTGTGGGCGACATGGTGGGCGTGGGGGTGAACGGTATGCACACGCCACCAAACGGGTCGAAGGCCTGCTGGTCGGGGCACGCGCCAGGGGTGGCGGTGGCGGTAGGGCTAGGGGTGCCGAACACCGTGGCGGTGGCGGTAGGAGTCGGCGTCTCGGCCGCACAGCTACCGTCGGACAGTTGCAGGCCGGGGCACGCCGACAGCAGGGTGATGGCCTGAGCGCCGGCATTGTTGCCCAGGTTAGGGTCGCCCGCGTTGGCGCCGGCCCAGTCCACCCAGACGCCCAGGAAGTACTGGCCGGCTGCCGTGGTGGCCGGAATGGTGATGAGGCCGCCCAGTTGCAGCGTGCCCAAGCCGGAGTCGAGGACCGGGATGGCGCCGGCCGGACCAAGGTCGAGGTCATTCTTGGTGAGCGCAGCGCTCTTGCCCAGCAAGGCGCGGATCTGGGCAGGCTCTGAAGCGATAGGGCCGAGGTTCTTGACCCGGTACAGCACCTGCACCTGTGCCCCTGGAGCCACACTCGTCACGCCGACCTGCACGTCGGTCACCATCAGGTCGGCGTTCTTGTCGGAGACGGGCTTCGCCGCGACGGCTCCGGTGGTGAACGAAGCGGGCTGCCCCCAGGCCACGGGAACGCCGTCGCCCTGCACCCGCGGGCGCACGCGCCAGTAGTACTTGACGCCGGTCTGCAGCGTGGCGGAGGCGGGCACCACCCAGCTATCCATGGGCTTGCTGGCGCCACCGTGCACCAGGTTCCAGAACACCGACCTGGTAGCCCGCGCCGGGTCGGTGACGAACTGCGGGTCCTCGCTGAGCTGGATCTCGTAATAGAAGATGCCCTGGGCAGTGTCGGCCCAGGTGAGGGTGGGTGTGCGGCTCACGCCGGTCTCACCATTGGCCGGAGCGACGGCGGTGATGGTGTCGGCGGTGGGCGGCGGGGTCTTGAAGCCCCACATGTCGGACCATGGCCCCCAGGAGGGGTCGGATTCCGAGATGCCGGTGGTGGCGTCGGTGGCGCGTACCCGCCACGTGTAGGTCATGCCTGGGAGCATCACGTAGGGCCCCGCGCCCAGCACCGGCAACGGCAACTCATAGGTCACGTCGGCGTTGCGGATCTCGTTGGCGCCGGGGCCGTCGTTGTTGGCCGGCGCTACCTGGATCTGGTACTGGGTGGCGCCGTCGGGCAACGACCACACCAGCACGACCTTGCTGAAGGTGACAAACGAAACGCCGTTGGCAGGAGCCACCAAGAGGGGGGCGGTGGTGATAGCTGCCAGACGGTTGGCCCGTGCGGCCGGTACGGCGGCGTACTCAGTCGATGCGGAGACCAGGATCATGGCGCCCAGGAACGCCGTCGCGGCGAACAACCAGCGCTTCGTTCGCATACTCACCCCTCCACCTAGAGCCGCCGATGCACTGGACTGCCGGAGCGCAATGCCGGCCACGCCTGTGCGAGGCCATCCCACTATAGCCTGCTTCCGCGCCGCCGGAAAGGCAGGTAAGCGATGCCTAACCGTCGGTTAAGGCAGCGGAACGGTGGTGCGAGTGGCGGGTGAGCGCCGTGGCCTTCGCCCCGCATCCATTGCGGCGGCCTATGCCCACGGGGTACCATGCCCTGCAATGGCTACCGCTGTTGTTGGACTGATTCTCGCCGCCGGTTGGGGCACCCGCTTGCTCCCAGCCACCAAAGCTGTCCCCAAGGAGATGTTCCCCCTGGTGGACCGGCCGCTTATCCAGTACACCCTCGAGGAGATGATGGGGGCCGGCATCCGGCACGCGGTCATCGTGAACGCCCGGGGCAAGGACGCCATTCAGTCGTACTTCGACAAGGTGCCGGAGTTGGAGCAGTTGCTGGCGGCCCGGGGTGACGAGGCGATGTTGGCGAGCCTGCACGCCATTACGGAGAACTGCGACCTGAGCTTTGTGCGTCAGCGGGAGCAGTTGGGCATCGGCCACGCAGTGCGTATAGCCCACCACGCCATCGGAGACCGGGTATTCGTGCTGGCGTTCCCCGACGACGTCATCGCATCGGACGTGCCGGTGACGAAACAGTTGCTGGACGTGCATGACCGCTTCCACGGCGCCACGGTGCTGGCGGTGGAACGGGTGCCGAAGGAGCAGCTAAGCCGCTACGGCGTGGTGGATGTGGAGTGGGTGGACGAGGGGGTGTACCGGGTGAAGGGCCTGGTGGAGAAGCCGCGGCCGGAGGACGCGCCGTCGGACCTCGGCATTGTGGGCCGCTACGTGCTCACGCCCGGCATCTTCGACGCGATCGACCGCACGGAGCCCGGCGCCAATAACGAATTGCAGATCACCGACGCGCTGCAGAACCTGCTGGAGCACGAGCCGATCTACGCCTGCGCCTTCGAGGGCACGCGCTTTGACACTGGGAACCACCTGGGGTTCCTGCGCACGCAGGTGGCGCTGGCGCTGCGGCGGCCCGACATGGGGCCGCAGGTGCGCATCTTCCTGAAGGAACTGCTGGCGGAGGACTGATGGCTGACAAATTGCGGATCGGCATTGTGGGCGCCACACCGGGCCAGGGCTGGGGCCCGCGGGCCCACCTCCCCGCCTACCGCGCGCTGCCCGGCGTGGAGCTGACGGCTGTGTGCACCAGCCGCCTCGAGACGGCGGAGCGCGCCGCCAAGGAGTGGGGCGTGGCCGAGGCCTACTCGGACTACCACCAACTGATCGCCTCGCCCAACGTGGACGTGGTGTGCGCCGTTACCCGCATTCTCCTGCACGCGCCCATCGCCCGCGCCGCTATTGAGGCGGGCAAGCCGGTGTACAGCGAGTGGCCGCTGGGCGTCGACACCGCCGAGGCCGAAGGGCTGGCCGCACTGGCGCAGGCCAAGGGCGTGCCCACCATGGTGGGGCTACAGTCCCGCTTCGCGCCGCACTTCGCCCGCATGAAGGAACTGATCGATGAGGGCTACCTGGGCCGGTTGTTGACGGTGCACATGAGCAGCATGGGCAGCCAGGCGCTGACGCCGCGGCCGTCCTACTACGCCTTCCTGGCCAAGCGCTCGGCCGGCTGGGGGGCGCTCACCATCAGCGTCGGGCACGCGCTGGCGACGCTGAGCTGGCTGGTCGGCGGCTTCGAGAAGCTGACCGCCCAGGTGAGCACCCAGGTGCCGGAGTGGACCTTCCCCGACAACGGCCAGAAGGTGACCATGGAACCTGCCGACTCGGTGGACGTGGTGCTGCGCACCAAGAGCGGGGCGGTGGGCACGGTGCAGAGCAGCAACACCGCCTACGCCGGCAGCGGCTTCCGGCTGGAGTTGTACGGCACGGGCGGCAAGCTGGCCATCCACACCGGTTCCATCTCAGAGTTCGGGCGGGGGCGCTTCTTCGGGGCCAAGACCGGCGAGCAGGAGCACGACCTCGAAGTGCCGGAGCGGCTGTATAGCGTGGAGGGTGTGGACCGTGGCGAGCCGGGGTATTTCATCGCCCGCCTGTTCCAGCACCACGCGGCGGCGCTGCGCGAGGGGCGGGCGCCCGCGCCGTCGTTCGCCGACGCTGCGCGGCTGCACCGGCTGCTGGACGCGGTGCAGCGGTCGTCGGACACCGGGGCCTGGCAGGACGTGTCGGACACGTTCTAGGGGCGGGTTGGCGCGCGGCTTGCGAGCGTGGTAGGTCTGGCCACGCCGGTGCCCCTTCGACCGTGCTCAGGACAGGCTTCGACAGGCTCAGGCAACGGCTCGCTCTTTGCGGTACAGCGCGGAGGCACCTCATGCAAAGCATGAGGCTCCCCAGTTGCGATGCAGCGGGGCTTTACTACGCATAGCGATGCTGTGGAGCTTCGGCGGGGGAGTCCAGAGGGGACGGCTGTCCCCTCTGGCAGGGGGTTTTGGGGGGTGTCCCCCCATTTTCACTCACCCCGAAGGGGTACCTTGAACCCCCTTGAGGGGGTTTGGGGGTGAGCCCTACCGTTCATGCCCGTAAAAGGTGAGCAACTGGGCAGTTCTGCGATAGTTCCTTAGCCGGTGTCGCTCCGCCTCAGCCTGAACGTGGCCTGCTGTGCGAATTGTAACCGCGCCGTAACCGTTCCAGATGCCAGCGGGGCCGGTTACGCCGTACACTTACGCGCGCTGAACACTGTCATTACGTAGAGGGGAACCAGTTTTCATGGAGTATCGCCGTTTGGGGAATTCGGGCCTGATGGTCTCGGCCATTGGGCTGGGGACGAACATGGTCGGCACCGATCTTGATGCCGGCGGCATTGACCGCGTGCTTGGCGCCTTCCTGGATGGGGGCGCCAACTTTGTGGATACCGCCGACGCCTACCCGCCGGGCCGCACGCCGGGCCTGTCGGAGGAGATGATCGGCGTGGCGCTGAAGGCCCCCGGCCGGCGCCAGAAGGTGATCCTGGCCACCAAGGTCGCCAGCAAGGTGGGCGACGGCCCCAACGACGTGGGCACCTCGCGCCAGCACATCATCGAGGGCGTGAACGCCGGCCTGCGCCGCCTGGACGTGGATCACATGGACCTGCTGCAGATGCACCGGGCCGACGTGAACACCCCCATCGAAGAGACGCTGGGCGCGCTGGACGACCTGGTACGGGCGGGCAAGATCCGCTACATCGGCTGCAGCAACTACACCGGCTGGATGGTGGTGGAGGCGATGTGGGCCAGCAAGCGCGAGCATTTCGCCTCGTACGTATCGGTACAGCCGGAATACAACATCCTGTCGCGCGGCATCGAGCGCGAGCTGATGCCCGCCTGTCAGAAGTACGGCGTGGGCATCATCCCGTTCTATCCGCTGGCCGGCGGCTTCCTCACCGGCAAATACCTGCCGGGGGCCGAGGCGCCCGCCGACACCCGCGGCGCCCGACGCCCGCAGTCGGTGGCCCGCTGGCAGAACGACCGCAACTTCGAGACCATCGGCAAGCTGGACGCCTTCGCCCAGGCCCGCGGCCACACCATTGCCGAGCTAGCCATGGCCTGGCTGCTCGCCAAGCCGATGGTGGCCACCGTCATCGCCGGCACCAGCCGACCCGAGCAGGCCACGGCCAACTGCAAGGCGGCCGACTGGAAGCTGACCGCCGCCGAGGTCAAGGAGTTGGACGACCTGACGGCCTGGGCCGTCACCGCTCCGGCGGGCCGTTAGAGAGGCTGCCACCCATGGAATACCGTCGCTTAGGGCCGTCGGGACTGCAGGTCTCGGCGCTGGGACTCGGCACCAACATGTTCGGCACCGACGTGGACGCAGCGCGTGCCGACCAAGTGGTGGGCACCTTCCTGGACGCCGGCTGCAACTTCATCGACTGCGCCGACACCTACCCGCCGTACGGGCGGCAGGGGTCGTCGGAGGAGATTCTGGGCGGGGCGCTGCAACCGGCAGGCCGCCGGGGGCGCACCATCGTGGCCACCAAGTTCTACGGCAAGGTGGGGCCAGGGCCCAACGACGTGGGCGGCTCGCGCCACCACGTGATGGAGGCGTGCGAGGCCAGCCTACGCCGGCTGAGCGTTGACTACATCGACCTGTATCAGATGCACCGGCCGGACCCGAACACGCCCATCGACGAGACGCTGCGGGCGCTGGACGCCCTGGTGAAGGCCGGCAAGGTGCGCTACGTGGGCTGCTCGGGCTATGCCGGGTGGCAACTGGTGGAGGCGCTGTGGGTGGCGAAGGCTGAACACCTGTCGCCGTTCATCTCGGTGCAACCGGAGTACAACCTGCTGTCGCGCGACATCGAGCGCGAGTTGGTGCCCGCGTGCCAGCGGTACGGCACCGGCATCATCCCCTACTGGCCGCTGGCCGGCGGGTTTCTCACCGGCAAGTACACCCGCGGCGCCGAGCGTCCCGCCGACAGCCGTGGCGGCAAGCGTCCAGCCATGATCGACCGCTGGACCAGCGAGGTGAACTTCGAACGCTTGGACGCGCTGGACGGCTTCGCCCTGAAGCGGGAACACACCCTGGCGGAACTCGCCATCGCGTGGCTGCTGGCCCGCCCCAACGTCGACACCGTGATCGCGGGCGCCAGCAAGCCGGAGCAGGTGGCGGCCAACGCCAAGGCCTGCGACTGGAAGCTGAGCGCCGCCGACCTGAAGGACATCGACGCCATTCTGGCCGGCTGACCCCGGCCCACCACCCAAGGAGACAACCATATGGAGTATCGAAGGCTGGGGAACTCGGGCCTGCAGGTGTCGTGCCTGGGCCTGGGCACCAACACCGTGGGTCCCGACCTGGACGAGGCGGCCACGGAGGCGGTGCTGACCAAGCTGCTGGACGTGGGCGCCAACTTCATCGACACCTCCGACTCGTACTCGCGCGGCGTGTCGGAGAGCCACATCGGCAAGGCGCTGGCGAACATGAAGCGCCGCAAAGATGCCATTGTGGCCACCAAGTGCGCCACTCCCATGAGCGACGACCCCAACGACCGGGGCGCCTCGCGTCACCACATTCTGGAGAGCGTGAACAACAGCCTGCGCCGCCTGCAGACCGACTACATCGACCTGTACCAGATTCACCGCCCCGACCCACAGACGCCCATTGAGGAGACGCTGCGGGCGCTGGACGACTTGGTGAGCGCCGGCAAGATCCGCTACATCGGCTGCAGCAACTACGCCGCCTGGCAGATCGTGGAAGCGGTGAACTGCTCCCGCGACAACCATCTGTCCCGCTACGTGTCGTTGCAACCGGAGTACAACATCGTGTCGCGCGGCATCGAGGCCGAGACCGTGCCGGCCTGCCAGCGCTACGGGCTGGGGCTCATCCCCTACTCGCCGCTGGCCGGCGGGTTCTTGAGCGGCAAGTACAAGAAGGGCGAGGCCCGCCCGGCGGACGCCCGCGGCGGCAAGCGCCCCGGCCCCTTCTTCGACCGTTGGATGACCGACCGCAACTACGAGGCGGTCGACAAGCTGACCGCCTTCGCCGCCGAGCGCGGCCACACCACCGCCGAACTGGCCATCGCCTGGATCCTGGCGCGGCCGGCGGTAAGCGTGGTGATTGTGGGCGCCAGCCGGGTGGAGCAGGTGGCGGCGAACGCCAAGGCCGCAGAGTGGAAACTGACCGCCGACGAGGCGAAGGCCGTGGTGGAGTTGGTGGCGTAAATGAACATCGCAGTCCTCGACGACATTCACAACGCATTCGACGCCGACCCCGCCATTCAGCGGCTGCGGCAGGCAGGGCACACCGTGGTGGTGTTCACCCAGGCGCTCACGCCCGCCAACCGGGCCGCCAGCCTGAAGGGGGTGGACGTGGTCATCCCCATCCGCGAGCGCAGCCGGCTGGACGGCGCCTTCTACGACGACGCACCGGACCTGAAGCTCATCTCGCAGACCGGGCGGGCGGGCCCGCACATCGACCGGCCGGCCACCAACCAGCGGGGCATCCTCATCTGCGAAGGGGCCAGCACCCGCTACTCACCATCCACCGCCGAGCTGGCCATCGCGCTGATGCTGGCCATCATGCGGCGGGTGCCGCAGAGCTTCGCGGCGCTGAAGGCGGGCCGCTGGGAGACTCCCATGGGCATCACGCTTTCGGGCAAGACGCTGGGCCTAGTCGGCTTCGGCCGCATCGGCGGCCAGATGGCGCGCCTGGGCAACGCCTTCGACATGAAGGTGCTGGCCTACAGCAAGAACATGACGGCCGAACGGGCCGCCGCCGCCGGCGCCACCGCGGTGGACCTGCCCACGCTGATGCGCGACTCGGACGTGGTGTCGGTGCATCTGGCGCTCAACGACGGCACCCGCGGCCTCATCACCGGCGAGTTGCTGGGCCTGATGAAGCCGACCGCCTACTTCGTGAACACGGCGCGGGCCGACGTGACCGACGAGGCGGCGCTGATCAAAGTGCTGCAGGCAGGTGCGATTGCCGGCGCCGGGCTCGACGTGTTTACCCAGGAGCCGCTGCCGGCCAACCACCCGCTGCTGGCGCTCGACAACGTGGTGCTCACGCCGCACGCCGGCTACCCGGCCGACGTCAGCTACGAGTCCTTCGCCGAGGGCGCCGTCGCGAACATCGAGGCCTGGCTGGCGGGCAAGCCCCAGAACGTGGCGAACCCACAGGTGCTGGAGGGGAAGCCGTAGGCGCGTTAGGGCGGATTGACAAGGGCGGGCATTTGGCCCGCCCTTGTCAAGGGAGTGCGGGCTACGCACCAGCCGTGCTACTCACGATATGCCAGTGGCTGGATGTAGCACGCGGAGGTGTTAGCCTGGACATAGGCAGTCCTAGATCAGTCGAATTCTCCGGTAAAGGCGGCAAGCGTCTGCCTGACGGTTGAAGCTAGTTCGGTGAGCGTCGCCAGGACATCGCTGCCGTCGTCGAAGGCCACGGATATAGCGATGTGGTACTGCATATCCACTTCACCAGTCTCGTTATTGGTGGCTGTCACCACCAGAGTACCTGGCACAGGTGGTTCCATACCGGGTTTCACGGCGATGCCGACGCTGGTCGCAGTGGGCGTAAGAGTGCGGTGCTTGTCAGGATTTGAGATCATCTGAAGCGATTTGGTCCATGCGACGCCCCTAAACGGTTGCAAATCACTGATCATTCGTTTGTGTTGACCACTTAACCCACGTAGGTAAGCCCCCCGAGCAGCATCTTTGCAGCGCACGTGCCAGAACGTATGTTCGTTATCTTCAATAGGGAATTGGGTTTCATGTTGAAGCCCTCCTGAGTCGCACAGCGCCAACTCAAACACAAGGTAGTCAAGTGCCCGGCGGAGCGCTTGGATGGTCTCTCCGACGAGGACGGGCATCCGGACGGGAACATCGGCCTGCCATTCGAATGCGAAGCCTTTTTCCGCAGGGTCGAAGCTCCCGGCTGCGAATGTAAGCTGAGCATTGACATACTCTTTGCGAACTGCTTGCAGTTCGTCAAGGTGTTCATCTGCTCTATCGAGCCAGGCGTACGCTCCGCTTAGCGCTTCTGTCATGAACCACCATATTTTGCGGTCTCTGCCTGCAGGCGTTCCAGCACCCACATACGCATCAAGGTCGACGGGCCCAGGCCCTTCGCTGCGGCCAATTCGCGTAGCCGAGCCACTGTCCGGCTGTCCAGTCGCACCGTAACGCCCTCCGACAGGTGCTTGGCCACCTTGACCTTCACGGGGACCATCTCGTCCTCGAAGTCGGTGGTGTCGTGGGTGTCCCAGAATTCGGCTTCCTCTTCGCGTGTCGCGAATGCAGGGATGCGTGAAGTGGCTGCGGCTTTGTTCATGAGGTCATTACTCCCTGGTTGTCAGCCATGTCCGATAGCGCTCGCGTTCCTTGCGGCTCGCTGGCCTAGCCGTGACCGGGCGGTAATCGCCGTCTTCGTCTTCGGGTGCGAGGATGACGGTGAGCGTCCGTCCCGATGCGGTCAGGCCGATGAGCCGCAGTCGCGAGAGGTAGGTCTGACTTACGAAGGTCGTTCCGTGACAGACTTCCTCCACCTCTTCCAACGTGACGTCGTGACGCGCAATGTGGGCGACGTTCCCTGGATCCCACAGGAGCCGTCGGATGGCGATCATCGCTGTCCTACATTGTAGTACAAGCTTGCGCCCGGCATCTTACGCCGGTGGGGTGGCGTTGAACTCGGCCACCATGACGCCGTTGGTCCAGCGCTTGCCGCCGAGGCCGTTCCAGGTGCCAAGCCAGCCCTCGATGGCCTCCAGGCCGCCCGCCTCCACGTAGGTGGCGACCAGCCAGATGCGGCCGGTGGAGGGGTAGGCGGTGAGGCGGGTGCGGTCGGGCTCGTGGCCGGGGCCGGCCTCCAGGCTGGTGATGGTCATGGGCACGCCGGCATAGTAGCGCACGCCGTCGCCCACGCTGTCGTGCAGCACCAGCACCAGGTCGCCTGGCTGGTACTGGCGGCTCAGCGACACCAGCGCACCACGAAAATCCTCGCGGAAGCGGGCGCCCTCGAAGGCTGTGGGCCACCAGCGTAGGCCGTTGACGAACATGAACCCCGCCAGCAGGACGGTGGCGACGGGCCACAAGTAGCGCCGCTGCAGCAGTGCAGCGGCAGCCCCCGCCCACAGCAGGTAGTAGAACGGCAGCGTCACGATGAGGTAGCGGGAGGCGAACAGCGGCGCCCCGAGCATGACGAATAGGAAGGTGGCGCCGACGGGCACGACTATCGCCAGCACCACTAGCAGCAGGCCTTGCCGCCGCGCCGCCGGCCAGCGCCACGCCAGTGCGCCGGCGCCTGCCAGCGTCAGCAGCGTGAACAGCAGGGCGAACGTGCCGTCGGGCCAGCCGTCGTAGCGGGTGCCGTACTCGCGGGCCAGGGTCACGAACATGCCGGCGAAGTCGCGCGGGCCGGTGAACTCGCGGCTCAGCGTCTCCGGCCGTTGCAGCGCGCCTAGCCGAGCGATGCCCACCGGCAGGTACGGCAGCGTGAGGCAGCCAAGGGCCATGAGCCAGGGCTTGCGGTGGGCCCGCGACCGGCGCAGGCTGATGGCGGCGTACAGCGCTTGCCAGGGCACCACCAGCGCGCCGAACACGTGCGTGGCCATGAGCGCCGTGGTGATAACGACGTACGCCACCCACGTGCGGGGCCGCGGCGTCGCGATGCCGGTCGCCAGCAGGTAAGTGCTGGCCAGCGTCAAGCTGACCACCAATGCGTACATCTTGTTCATCTGGGCGAAGTACAGCAGGTAGGTGGACGCTGCCGCGAGCAGCGCCGCCGCGAACCCGACCCGCCGGTCGAACAGCCGCCGCCCCAGCGCGTAGATGAGCGGTATGGTGAGCGTGCCCGGCAGGGCCGACAGGAAGCGCAGCGAGAACTCCGACGGGCCGGTGAGCGCCATCCACAGCCGCACCAGCAGCATATACGCCGGGCCGTTGTCGCCGGCGCTGAACAGGCGCTCGGTCAGGGTGCGGATGTCGGCCAGGGCGTAGGCCACCACGTCAGCCTCATCGATGTCGAGGCTCTCGGCCGCCAGGTTGTGCACCCGCAGGGCGAAGGCCGCGCCCGTCAGCGCCAACAGGGCCAGCGGCCACAGCGACGACGGTGCGGGCCACTGGAAGCGGGGCCGGGCGGTCGGGTCGGGCGCCGGACCCTCCGGCGCGGCGGCGGTTTCGGTGAGCACCAGATGGGTTAGGGGTAGAGCCCGCGCACGTTCATGGCCTGCACCACCCGTTCCACCGCCAGCCGCACCGCCGCCTGCCGCAGCGTGACCTTGCGCTCCGCGGCCGCGGCGGCCACCCCAGCGAAGGCCCGCTGCATGGCATGGCGCAGGCGGTCGTTCACCTCGGCCTCGTCCCAGAAGTAGTGCTGCAGGTCCTGCACCCACTCCAGGTAGCTCACCATCACGCCGCCGGCGTTGGCCAGAATGTCGGGCACCACCAGAATGCCGCGGTCGTTCAGGATGGGATCGGCGTCGGGGGTAGTGGGGCCATTGGCGCCCTCCACAATGAGGCGGGCCTTGATGCGGGCGGCGTTCTGCGCCGTGATCTGGCCCTCGATGGCGGCGGGCAGCAGAATGTCGCAGGTGAGTTCCAGCAGGTCGGGCACGCTCAGCGCGTCGGCGCCCACGTAGCCTGCCACGGTGTGGTGCTCGCGCTGGTAGGCAGTGACCGCCGCCACGTCCAAGCCGTTGGGGTTGTACACGCCCGACTTGCTGTCGCACAGCGCTATCACCTTGAAGCCGGCCTGGGCCATGAGCGTGGCGGCTACTCCGCCCACATTGCCCATGCCCTGCACCGCGACAGTCAGGCCCTCGGGTTGCAGGCCGGCATGGCGGGCCGCCTCCTGCGCGCTGATCATGCAGCCGCGGCCGGTGGCCTCCACCCGTCCCAGCGTGCCGCCCAGGAACACCGGCTTGCCGGTGACCACGGCGGGCGTGGTGGCGCCGTGCATCACGCTGTAGGTGTCCATCAGCCAGGCCATTACTTGGCCGTCGGTGTTCACGTCGGGGGCCGGGATGTCGGTGGCGGGGCCGATGAAGTCGCCCAGTTCGTAGGTGTAGCGGCGGGTCAGGCGCTCCAGCTCGCCGCGGCTGAGCTGCCGGGGGTCGACGGTGACCCCACCCTTCGCCCCGCCGTAGGGGATGTCGACTACCGCGCACTTCCAGGTCATGAGCATGGCCAAGCCGCGCACTTCATCGGGGGTGACGCCGGGGTGGTAGCGGATGCCGCCCTTCGCGGGGCCGCGCGCCACGTTGTGCTGCATACGATGGCCAACGAACGTACGCAGGCTGCCATCGTCCATCTTCACTGGGATGCTGACGGTGAGTTCGCGCTTGCAACGGGCCAGCAGCTCAGTAATGCCGGGGTCAAGCTCCATGGCGGCCGCGACCTCGCGCAGTTGGGCGACGGCGGCATCGTACAGACTAATGGCAGATTGGGCCATGGGCGCCTCCGAGGGTGGCTGCTGCATAGTATACGCCGAGCGCTGGGGCACCCCGGAAGAAATTACCGAGGGGCATAGTGATAGTATCTTGACAAGTGCTTTAGGAGATCATAGTCTATCGGTGTTCTCCGACCATCATTGTCCATCATCCTCGGTGTCGCTACGCTGAAGTGCTGTGGGCCTCCGCCCCGGCCCGCAGACCACAACCTCCGTAGTTGATACCGCCGCCGACGCCCCCAACCCCCCGGGGGCGTCGCTGTGTGTGCGAATGGCGCGGGCATGCGAAAGGCGGGGCATGTGCCCCGCCTCGAAACGCTGGATGTGCCGCAGCGCTAGCGCGGCATGACGAACGAGAGCGCTACCATGCCGACAACGATCACGGCCGTCAGCACGGCGATGCGGATGACATCGGTGGTGACGTAGCCGTAGTCGACCGGGCGGATGGCGATAGCACCGGCGCCGCGCACGCGCTGGCGGGGCGGCTGCACGGCGGCGGTCGCGGCTCGCACGGGCGTGGCGTTCTCCAGTACCTGGGTGGCGGCACCGTCCGGCATGGGGACGGCGAGACGGGGGCGATTGGGACGGGGCTTTCTGGCCATAGGGGCTCCTTGACGGGTCGAATGCGAGTATACCAGAATACGCGCGCCCTTCGATCATGCCCCCAGCCCTTGCTAGAGAGACGGCCTTCGCTATGTTTGGCAGCAACAAGAACCCCCTCCTGCGCCACAAGAACCAGTTCGACCGGGGCGAGAACGCCTTCAGCGAGAACACCACGTTCAACGGCGCCCTCAAGTGCGATACGCCAGTGTACGTGCACGGCGTCTTCGATGGCGACATCGAGACCACCGACGCCGTGATGGTGGGGCGCACCGCGCGCGTGGTGGCCACCATCAGGGCGCGCGACGTGGGGGTGGCCGGCATTGTGGTGGGCGACATCGTAGCGAGCGGGCGGGTGGAGGTGTACCCCGGCGGCCGGGTGTACGGGGATGTGTCGGCGACGGCGCTGCGGATCGAAGAGGGGGCGGTGTTCAGCGGGCAGAGCAAGATGCCGCAGGGCGATGCCGACCCGTTCCTGCTTGCCGCCTCGCGGCAACTCAAGCTCTTGGAGCCCTCGGGGTGAGGGACCGCGGCGAGTAGCCTCGCGTCGATTGCATGGTGTCGCGACGGCGTGGGCGGCCAGTTGCTCGCAGACGGAGGTCTTGCCGATGCCCGGTTCGCCGACGACCCTGCGAGGCCGGACTGGCCGGTGGCGGCGCCGTCGCAGGCGGCGGTGAGCTGGCGCAGTTCGGCGTCGCGGCCGACGAAGGCGCGGCGGTAGAGGGCGGGGGGGTCGGAGGGGGTGGTCGCTTCGGCAGCGGGGGTTGTGGCTCCCCCGCCGCTTGCCGGTGCGCGGTCGGCGGCGGCGAGGTACTGGCGGGCGTTGGCGGCGCGGTCGCGGGCCAGCGGCCAGTCGGGCGCTTGATGGCGGCTTCGTTCAGCAGGCCGTCGATCTGGCGTTGGACTCGTTCGCTGGGCACGGCTCGTTCCTTGGCGTCTGCACCCTTCGGTGCGGCGCTCCGCGTGGCTGGCCCGATTCTACGGGCGGGTTACGGGAGCGTCAATGGAGCCACTACGCCTACCGTGCCGAGCGGACGGCTGCTATGCGGTGACCCCGGCCATCTCCATGACGGTCTGCCATTCGGCTTCAGTAACGGGCTGGACCGAGAGGCGGCTGAACTTGACCAGCGCCATGTCTTTGAGGGCGGGGGTCATCTTGACCATCTCGAGGGTGACAGGGTTGGGCAGTTTGCGGACGGGGGCGATGTCGACCAGGAACCAGGTGGGCTTGGCCTCGGTGCTCTTGGGGTCGAAGTGCTTGTCGTTGGGGTCCCAGGCGCTGAAGTCGGGATAGGCTTCTCGCACCACCTTGGCGATGCCGACGATAGCCTGGGGCTTGGCGTTGCTGTAGTAGAACAGCACGAGATCGCCCTCCTTGGCCGCCTTTAGGTAGTTGCGGGCGGTGAAGTTGCGCACGCCCTCCCACTCGGTGCGGCCGTCGCGCTCCAGGTCTTCGTAGGCGTAGACCGTTGGTTCGGACTTGTAGAGCCAGTAGGCCATGGGCGTCTCCTCCTAGTAGCCTTTGGGCACGCCGATGCGTGGGCCACGGGGGTCGGCCACGTTGATGACCAGCATCTCGGTGGTGTTGCGGGCCACAATGAACTCCACCGGCTCCTTGGCGCTCAGGTTCTCCTCCACGTGGATGACGCTGGGCGGCACAAAGATGAAGTCGCCCGGCTCGGCGATGACCATCTCGTTCAGGTTGTCGCCGTAGAAGAACTTGACGCTGCCCTTCAGGATGAAGATGCCGCTCTCGGCGTCGCCGTGGTGGTGGGCGCCGCTGGCCAGCCCGGCGGGGGTGGACACGAAACCCATCCACAGGCCGTGGTTGTTGGCGGTGTCGGGGGCAATGCCGGCCTGGCGGATCATGCCGGGCGTCTGGCTGGTGTTGGCGCTGCGCTGGTGGGGTTTGATGAGGACGACCTGGCCTTTAACGCCGCTGGTGGTCATGGGGATACCTCGCCTGATGAGTCTATGGCGAGCTTAGGGGGGCGGGTGGGGGGTGTCAACCGGAGGGGCGAGACGGGAGGTGAGGAATCGGGGAATCGGCAGATGCCAGCTACTCCGTGAAGTCGCCGAGCCAGCGGACAAACGGGAGGCGGCCGTTGAGGGCGCCCAGCAGACGGCCGTCATCGGTCCAGAGGTCGCAGCCGGCGTGCTGCGCGAGCGCAAGGTAGTGAGCGTCGTAGGTGGCCGGAAGGTTGAACTGTGCGGCCAGTTCGAGTGCCCGTTGGTGCAACCCGTCAGGGTTGTGGATGGCCACCGGGGTGATGAGGAATCGTTGTAGCAGCCGGGTGGCGTCCTCGATAGCTAGGCCCTCCCGAACCATGCGCTTTCGCAGGGCATTGGTGACTTCGGGCCGCAGCAATGGAGGTGCACAAAGCGGTTCGGAACGTTGGGCGGCTGTTGCGAGTAGCCCGAACGCCAATGCCGACCGCTCCTCGGGGAAGAGCCACTTTACTGCGACACTGGCGTCAACGCAGATCATGGTAACTCAGCCGTCCGTTCATCGCGGCCCTCGTTGATGAGCTCCCAAGACGGCGAGAAGAGCTTACCTCCTCGACTCGCTAACAAACGTGCCTGTTCCTTCCTGGCCTCTTCAATCCAGCGGAGGGCGGCTTCCCGTTGCTCGGGCGTCATCTTGGCCGGTGGTGGTGCAGCCTCCGGGTCCTGGGAGCGCTGTGGGCGGGGCCGGCGGACGCCGTCCAAGTCTGCCGCTGAAATGCGCACCCGCTTGGGGCCCACCCGAAACGCCGGCAAAATGCCGCGGTCGATCCAGCGCCAGATGGTCTGCGAACTGACACCCAGCCGCTTGGCGGCCTCGGCGACGGTGAGAGAGCCTGTGCTGATATCGGTGGTCATGGCCTTCCTTGGAGACACGTATCTGATGCCATTCGTCTATCAATGTCTATCAATAAGTATAGCTCAAGGTCCGCAGTGGTGATGCCGTCACCTTGCCACCTGCGGCAAACCCCACTAAGCTCGCGCTACATCAGACGGGAGGCTTATCGGACATGAAGCTGGTACTGTTCAACGAGGGCAAGCCGGGGGTGCTCTCGGCGCGGGGCGTGGTGGATGTGTCGTCGGCGCTGGCGCAGTACGCACCGCGCACGCCGCAGGAGTCGATGGACGCCATCATCGCCAACTGGGACGCGGTGAAGGGCGAGCTGGCGCGGCTGGAGGCCAGCGGCCCGGCGGCGCCCCTGGCGTCGGTGAAGCTGCTGGCGCCGCTGCCCCGGCCCAACAAGATCATGTGCATGGGCGCCAACTATAAGGAGAACGGCACCCGGCCGGTCTCGCCCATGTGGGGCTTTCTGAAGAACCCCGAGGGCGTGATTGGCCCCGGCGGCACGGTGGTGCTGCCGAAGTTCGACGCCAACGTGTTTCACCACGAGCCGGAACTGGTGGTAGTGCTGGGCAAGCGCGGCAAGGACGTGGCGCAGGCCGAGGCCATGGACTACGTGTTCGGCTACACCTGCGGCGTGGACGGCAGCGCCCGCGAGGGCACCACCGGCAGCAACGGCGGCGGCACCCGCCTGGGCAAGAACTTCGACACCTTCGCTCCGCTGGGCCCGTGCATTGTGACCAAGGACGAGATTGCCAACCCCCACAACCTGAACGTGCGCCTGAACGTGGACGGCGAACTGCGCGGCCAGTACAACACCGACGACATGGCCCACCAGATTCCGGAGTGCATCGAGTTCTTCAGCATGTTCATGACCATCTGTCCCGGCGACCTGCTGTTCACCGGCACCAACCACCAGGGCTTGGGCGCTATGCAGGAGGGCGACCACATCGAGATGGAGATCGAGAAGATCGGCACGTTCGACTTCCACGTCACCGACCCGCTGAAGCGCACGTGGGCCAAGGGCGTGGACGAGGCGACCGCGGTGGCCGTCCGCACCAACGCCGGCGCACCGGGCGCCTCGGTACGGCCCATCGCGTAGGCGATCGGCTCGTTCTTACGGCGTTCAGGGTGCGGGGCCATCGTGCTACGATGGTTCCGCACCCTTTCCCAACTACTTCAACACCTGGACAACTTTCATGACCGCACAGATCATCGACGGCAACGCGCTCTCGCAGACCATTCGAGACGAGGTGAAGGCGAGCACCGTGGGGTTCGTGGCGCGGCACGGCTTTGCGCCGGGGCTGGCGGTGGTGCTGGTGGGCGAGAACCCAGCCTCCATGAGCTACGTGCGGGGCAAAGAGCGCGACGGTATCGAAGTCGGCTTCCACGCCGAGACGATCCGCCGTGCCGCCGACATCACCCAGGATGCGCTGCTGGGCCTGGTGGCCGACCTGAACGCCGACCGCCGGTTCCACGGCATCCTGGTGCAGTTGCCGCTGCCCGCCCACATCGACAGCGACGTGGTCATCGCCGCGCTGGACCCCCGCAAGGACGCCGACGGTCTGCACGCCGCCAACATGGGCCGCCTGCTGCAGGGCATGGGCCGCCTCATCCCCTGCACCCCGCGTGGGGTGCAGGAGATGCTGCTGCGCACCGGCAACGATCCGGGCGGCAAGCATGTGGTGATCTGCGGCCGCAGCAACCTGGTGGGCAAGCCGCTGGCCGCGCTGCTGGTGCAGAAGGCCCCTGGGGCCAACGCCACCGTCACGCTGTGCCACACCGGCACCCGCGACCTCGCGTCGTTCACCCGCCAGGCCGACATCCTGGTGGCGGCCACCGGCGTCCCTCGCAGCATCACCGCCGACATGGTGCGCGAGGGCGCAGTGGTTATCGATGTGGGCATCAACCGGGTGGAAGCAGCGGGCACCAAGAGCGGCTTCCGGCTGGCCGGCGACGTGGACTACGTAGCGGTGGCCGAGAAGGCCAGCGCTATCACCCCGGTGCCGGGCGGCGTGGGCCCTATGACGCGCGCCATGCTGCTGGTGAACACGCTGACCGCGGCCGAGGCGCTCGCCGGGGCGTAGCGGACGTGTTTCGCGAACGCTTTGCCCCCTTCGTCCCGACCACCCGCACGTTCCACGGCCACAGCCCGCTACCGCCGGAGACGTTTCTGGCCCGGACTAGCGGCGGCATCGCCCCGGACACGCTGGGCGCCTTGCGGTATTAACGCAGAGCGCCGTGGTCGCTCGCAGCTAGCCCTTCACAGAGCGCAGCATCTCGTCTTCCTGCACGCGCAGCAGGCCGTCGAGCGAGTCGGCGTGGTCCAGGGCGTCGAGGGCGCGCACCCGGAAGACCTCGCCGTGGGTGGCCGAGAAGGGATCGTTGCCCTGCTCCAGCGCCTTGGCCATGCGCATGAGCTGCCGGCGGAACAGGATGATGGCGGTGTCGGCGGTGCCGAGGTGCTCACGGGTGCGGTCCATGACGGCGCCCATACTCTCGGTGCCCAGCGTGTCCTGCTCGCGGATGTTGACGATGCCGGTGTAGTTGAAGGTCTTCTGCACCTGGCGGTCGATGGTGTAGTCGTTGGAGGCGTTGGCCACGCAGTTGAAGGTGCCCGGCTCGATGCGGGGCACGCCGCCCACGTTGCCGCGCTGCGCCGCCGCAATCGGCTTCTCGATGTCCCACCCAAAGCGCCAGCCCATGCAGTTCTCGTCGTCGATGGGCAGCCAGCAACCGCCGCTGCGGTTAGAGTTGGGGCTGGGGATCATGCTGTAGAACGGCTGCAGGTACTGGGTGACCCGCCAGTAGTAGATGTCTTCGTCGGTGTTGCGGCGGGCGCCGTAGCAGAAGCCGTAGTCGGTCTCTTTGACCGTCAGCACCGGCGAGCCGTCGTAGTTCATGAGTGCCACGCCACCCTTGGAGGCGCGCCGTCCGGGGTTGTCGGCCTGCAGCTCGAACACGCGGTGCATGAACGAGACGTGGCTGGTGTCGAGGTCGCCCTCCACCGCCTGCGCGAAGTTGCACTTTTGGTACCACTTGGCCACCGAGCGCTGCGCCTCCGGCAGCAGGCACCACTCGAACTGGGGCAGCTCCGGCTTCAGGTTGCTAGGTCCCATGTAGATCCAGATGACGCCGCCCCACTCGGCCAGCGGGTAGGCAGCGGCCGTGATCTTGTGCTTGAAGTTGGACTCGGCCGGCTCGTTGGGCATATCGACACAGGCGCCGGTGGTGTCGAACTTCCAGCCGTGGTAGACGCAGCGGAGGCCGTTCTCCTCGTTGCGGCCGAAGAACATGGAGGCGCCGCGGTGCGGGCAGGCATTCTGCATGCAGCCCAGCGAACCGTCGGTGTTGCGCCAGGCCACTAGGTCCTCGTTGAGGATGCGCAGGCGGGCGGGGGCGCAGTCAGGCTCCGGCAGCTCCCGCGGCAGCATCGCGGGTATCCAGTAGCGGCGGAACAGCTCACCCATGGGGGTGCCGGGGCCGGTCTTCGTCAGCAGGGTGATGTCGCTCTTGCTCAGCATTGGCGGGGCCTTCCTTCCTGGAACTTGCGCATAGAGTACCACTCTGGAACGTTCTTGGAAGGCGGTCAGCGATCCTGAGTAGGTGCTCAGTCTTCGGGCGGCGGCTGGCGGGGGCCGCTCAAGGATGGATCCGTTCACGTCGTATCCCGCCCGCCCACCCTCAGGAACTCCTTCCTGAGGGGACACCCCTCAGACTCCCTGGCAAAGAGGGCTTTGCCCTCTCTGCACTCACCCCCGGGGATTCACCTCGATTCTGAACAGTTACCGGTCCTGGCGCACCTGCAGGTAGTCGACGTACAGCGAGGTCTGTTGCCAGCCGTCGCCGGCCGGGCGGTTCCAGACCTGCAGTTCGGGCACCAGGCCGGTGAGGGGTACCGCCGGGCCGGTGACGACGCCGCGCGCCTGCCCGTCGATGAGCAGGGTGGCGGTGGGTGCGCCATCGCTGGTCTCGGTCGCCAGCTCAATGACCGTCCAAGCGCCGGCGGTGTGGCGGAACTGCGTGTCGACCTGGGTCTGGCTGCTGAGGGCGCCATTGTGGGCCTGCAACTGCCAGGTGGGCGAGGCGTCGGTATTGTAAATCGCAGCGAGCGCATGCTGGTCGTCATTCGGTCCCACGAAACCGATGGTCACCGCCACGTGCTCCGTGGTGTTCAGCATGACGCGAGCCTGCAGCACCACGTGGCGCTCCACCGAAAAGCCACGCACGTCGCCCTTGCCGGTGCTGGCCTCCTCGCCAAGGCGCAGGCGGGCGACCCCGGCCCCGCTGCCGGTGGCGCCCAGCACGACTGCGCCACCCTGCATGCCGCCCTCGGCGATCTTGATGGCGCCGGTGCCCGTCACCGACTGGGCGTAGCGGGGGTCGACGGTGACGCCCAGGAAGTCGTCAGTCCAGAGGATTGGCGGCAGGGCCGGTGGCGTGGCCAGCCGTGAGCCGCCCGCTGGGGAGGGGGCAGCGCGGTTCGTCTGCGCGCAGGCGAGCAGGGCGAGCGCGGCGGCGGCAGCATACAGGGCGAGCCCGATGGCGCGACGGACGTTCACCCGTGCGCCATGTCCCGACACCCTCGCCGCACCCGGAAACTAACCGATGCGCAGCACGTCGGCCTCGTGCGACACCAGCAGTTGCTGCAGGTTATCCTCGGTGTCCACAGCGTCCAGCGCCCGGATGCGGAAGATGTCGCCGTGGTACGGCTGGTACGGCTCGATGCCGTTCAGCAGGTTCTTGGCCATGCGCAGGAGCTGACGGCGGTACAGGATGATGGCGCTGTCGGCGGTGCCCAGGTGCTCGCGGGTGCGGTCCATCACGGCGCCCATGCTCTCGGTCACCAGCGTGTCCTGCTCGCGGATGACCGGGTTGCCGCTGTAGTTGAAGGTGCGCTGCATCTCGCGGTCGATCAGGTAGTCATTGCCGGCGTTGGCCAGCGGCATGAGCGTGCCGGGGATGAGCCGTGGCACGCCGCCGCCGCCCGCGCGCCGCTCCGCCGGGATGGGGTTCGCCAGGTCCCAGGCAAAGCGCCAGCCGGTGCAGTGGTCGTCGTCGAGCGGCAGCCACGACCCGCTGCTGCTGGCGGTGCCGGGGTTGGGGATGATGCTGTAGCCGGGCAGCATGAACTGGGTGACCCGCCAGTAGTACTCGTTGTCATCGGCCTGGCGGCGGGCGCCGTAGCAGAAACCGTAGTCGGTCTCCTTCACACTGAGGTTAGGCGCGCCGTCGAGCACCATGAAGGGCATGCCTGCCTTGCCGGCGCGGCCCAGGCCGGGGTTCTTGCCATCGAACTGGCGGTGCAGGAACGAGACGTGGGTGGTGTCGAGGTCGCCCTCCATGCCCTGGGCGTAGTTGCAGTCCTGGAACCAGCGCGACACCACCTTTTGCTCCGGGGGCAGCGACGTCCAGATGAACTGCGGCAGCTCCGGCTTCAGGTGGCTGGGCCCCATGTAGATCCAGATGGCGCCGCCCCAATCGACCGCGGGATAGGCGGCGGCGTGGATCTTGTGCTTGAAGTTGGACTCGGCCGGCTCGTTGGGCATGTCGACACAGGCGCCCTCGGTGTCGAACTTCCAACCGTGGTAGACGCAACGGAGGCCGTTCTCCTCGTTGCGGCCGAAGAACATACTGGCGCCGCGGTGCGGGCAGGCGTTCTGCATCATGCCAACGGTGCCGTCGGTGTTGCGCCAGGCCACCAAGTCCTCGCTCAGGATGCGCAGGCGCACCGGGGCACAATCGGGCTCCGGCAGCTCCGACGGGAGCAGTGCGGGGAGCCAGAAGCGGCGGAACACCTCGCCCATGGGGGTGCCGGGGCCGGTCTTGGTCAGCATCGTCAGGTCGGCGGCGTTCAGCATGCGCAGGTCCCTCGCGTTGGTAGATGGTGATGTCGAGGCTCAGGAAGCCCAAGCCTTGGACGGTGGGTTCATGGTAGCACAGGGGCTGCGCCCAATCGGTGGTGGGGTAGCGGCGCGGTTGATGAGTAGCATGGGTGGCTGACGGCTCACCGTATTGCGGGGAGTGTGGTCTGGGCGAGTCCTGGCACCGGTGCCCCACCGCAAGACCGCCCTTAGATCGTCATTGCGAGGCGTCCTACGCCGTGGCAATCGTGGCGGGTGGCATCCGGGCTGCTGGCACTGGCCTCCCCGTAGTGAGCTTCGATCTCACGGTTGCCACGTCGCCTTCGGCTCCTCGCAACGACGAACATGCGAGCGCTCCTTGGGGACGGCCGTTGGCGTCTCGGTCGTAGCGTAGAGAGCCCGGCCCGCCGTTCACGGCGGCGGTCTAGACGTACCCAGTCCGATGTCCCGGCCGTTTGGGTGTCCCGAGGAATCGACGGGGCGACAGCGCTGCACGCATCGACACTATGCCCTCGCTTGCGGGCTCCTGTTCCAATCGCGCCGCCTGAGTTGCGCGGCGAAACGGTGCTCGCTATAGTCCGGTTACACTCCGCATCGACGCGAACCAGAGAAAGAGGCGCGCATGACCACCCGTGGCCAGTTTCCCAAAGAACTTATGGACGCCGCCGTCGCCAACCTTCAGACGAAGGTCGTGGCTGAGCGGTTCACCACGTCCTACGTCGCGCGCCTCTCCTACAAGGGCGACATCCTGCGCCCGCCCGAGGTGCCGGGGGTGACGGCCGCCATCGACACCCACTGCCACGCTCACCAAGGCCAGCAGGACGCGATGGCCATCGCCAAGCACGCCTCCCGCAATGGCATGGCGGGCATCCTGTTCAAGACCATCGTGCCCGACCCGACGCCCTGGGACGCCGTCAAGAGGGTGGAGGAGGAGTTGGACCGCTGGGGCAGCGAGGAGGGCGTGGAGCCCTGCAAGGTCTGGTCGGCCATGATCATCGGCAACCAGTTCGCCCCCATCTCCTACAAGTCAGTGGAGGCGGCGCTGGACAACGGCGCGGCGGCGGTGTGGCTGCCGGTGTTCACCCATGCCAGCACGCTGAGCAAGGTGGTGGCGGGCCGTCCCCAGGAGCCGGGCGCGCCGCGCCGCCTGGTGCAGCCGGAGGAGAGCTTCGACGACGCCATCCGGGCGGGCGGCCACTACCTGCTGGACGAGCAGGGCAACCTGCTGCCGGAGATCAAGGACATTGTGAAGGCGGTGGCGGACCATGGCGCGGTGCTGAGCTTCGGCCACGTCGGCCGCCGCGAGCAGTTCGCGCTGGCCGAGGAGTGCCAGCGGTTGGGCTTTAAGAAGGCGTTCATCGATCACCCCTACAGCCCGTTCATCGCGCTGAGCGTGGAGGAGATGAAGCAGTTTGCCGCCATGGGCGTGTACCTGAACTTCACCTACGACGAGCTGAGCCCGCTGCTGGGCACCAACCCCAAGGAGATGATGGACGCCATCGCCGAGGTGGGCGCCGAGCACTGCCTGCTGAGCAGCGACGCCGGCGAGCCGCTGTTCCCCGACAGCGTGGAGTGCATGCGGCTGATGCGGGCCTACACCGAAGCCTTCGGCCTGAGCGGTGAGCAGGCGTTCCAAATGTCCACCAGCAATCCGGCCAAGCTCCTCGACTTTAAGCTGAACTGACCGCGTCTTCGGAGTGATGGGAGGCCCCGTCGCTTATTGGCCGGGCCTCTCCTTGCCAACGACAGCGCGGTCTGCAGCAATCCCTGGCCTACGCGGGGGGCGCCAGAGGGCCATGTGCGTTGTGGGTCCTCACCACCCTGCGCCGCACACTGACAGCACGGCCACGCGCAATGAATTGCGCAGCTACGCGCCTTCCGGTTCCCTCTCCCCCAGCGGGAGAGGGCTAGGGTGAGGGGGCGCCGCCGTCCTCCTTGGTGCCGACGAGAGCGCGCCCAGCCGTCCGAATGGCTATGGCGAAGTGCCGCGGAGCTGCGACAATGACCGGTGCACTCAACCGACCTGCCCGAATGCCGTCTCATCCGCTGCAACCCTCAATGCCCACGTCGCCCCCCGTCACCATCCCCCTCCCCCAACCACAAAGCCGCGGCGTGTTTGTGCGGCGCCTCAACCGATTTGCGGTGGAGGTGGCGCTAGACGGCGGCGAGGTGGTGGTGGCGCACCTGCCCAATAGCGGGCGGATGCTGGAGCTGCTGGTGCCGGGGCGCCCGGTGGTGGTGACCCACCGGCCGGCCCCCCACCGCAAGACGGCCTACGACCTGCTGCTCATCGAGTACCACGGCCACTGGGTGAGTGTGGACAGCCGGTTGCCGCCGGCGGTGGCGGCCGCGGCGTTGCGGCTGGGAGCGATGCCGGAGTGGGCGGCCTACCGTCATGTGCGGCGCGAGGTGGCCTACCACGACAGCCGTCTGGACCTGGAGTTGACGGACGATGCGGGTGGGCGCTGCCTCATCGAGACCAAGAGCTGCAACCTGGTGGAGGACGGCCTGGCGCTGTTCCCCGACGCGCCGACCACCCGCGGCACCCGCCACCTGTACACGCTGGTCCATGCCGTGCAGGCGGGCATTGCCGCGGGCGTGCTGTTCATCATCCAGCGGGACGATGCGGAGCGCCTGCGGCCGTTCGACGCGGCCGACCCGGCGTTCGGGCAGGCGCTGCGGTTGGCGGCGGCGGCGGGCGTGACGGTGGCGGCCTACCGCTGCCGGGTGGGGCCCGACGCAATGGTGTTGGACCGGGCGGTGCCGGTGGAGTTGTAGCGGGGGAGCCGTCGGGCGACGAGGGGCCGCTTTGGACGTTGGTTAGACCCCCCTCTAACTCCCCCCTAGGCAGGGGGGAGAAGCGGAACCCCCTCCCTGTTAGGAGGGGGTAGGGGAGGGTCTAAGCATCATCGAGTAGGCATGTTAGGCCCCAGCGGTCACAATCCCCATGGCGTCGGCGAAGCGTTGGTAGGCCTCCAGCGGGTTGCCGTACTTGCGGTGGTTGGCGGTGTGCTTGGCGGCGGCCAGCAGCAGCGTGTCGCGGCCAGGGGCCATGCTGTGGCGGTAGTCTTCGATGAGGCACATGCCCAGTTCCTGGTTGTGGGGGTCGTTGCCCAGCTTGGTGCTCGCGTCGGCCAGGGTGCGCAGCAGCGCGTCGCGGCCGTCGCCAGTGCGCAGGTAGGCCCCGGTCAGCGCCACCGCGGTGTCGGCATCCAGCGCTAGGATCGCGGCCTCGATGGCCTCTAACAGACGCGGGGCCGGCCAGGCAGCGGCGCCGCGGGGAGCGTGCAGGCGCTTCGGGCCGTTGTCGGCGTAGGCGGCCTGGTGGTGGGCGGCGCGGTTCACGAACCCGGCCGCCACGTACAGCAGCTTCACCTGGTGCGGGTGATCGAAGGCGCCCAGGAACCACCGCAGCGTGTTCAGGTACTCGTAACAGTGCTGCGGCATGCTGAAGCCGTTGATGTCGTGGGTCTCCAGGATGATGCGGGCCGAGATGGTCTGCAGCACGTCCACGATGGCGATGGGGCTCTTGCCGGCCTGCAGCAGCGCGCTCACCTGGTGCTGCCACGCCGGCTCGTGGGCGGTCATCAGAACGCGGAAGGTCTGCTCGACCTCGTCGTCGGTGAAGCCGGCGGTGTTGTGGCGGAACTCGGCGTCCCGGCCTTCGAACTCCAGGTAGGCGATCTGGCAGGCCATCTCGTAGGTGGAGTGCCAGCGCGGGCCCACCGCCAGGTCGGGCACGCCGGCATATACCACGTGATGGGCCTGGTCCCAGCCCAGCGTCTCGCCCAACTCCACCGTGGCGCGGGCACGGAACGACTTGTGCCCGGTGGTGTAGGAGCGGTTGTACAACATGCGGTCCTGCACGTCGATAAGCCCGGCGAACACCAGGTGCGCCAGCAGGCGGCGGCGGTTCGGCACGTCTTGCAGCAGGCCCAGGAACACCCGGTACTGCCGCAGCACCTCGCCCCGCTGCACCAGCGTCAGCCACTCGTTCAGCTTCTCGTCGAAGCTGCCCTCCAGGTACTCCGGCTCCTGGTCGGGCCAGTGCACCTGCGGCGCGGCCGGCGCGGCCCCGGGGGCAATGGCGTACATGCGGGCATAGTGCCCCGGCGCCCGGCCGATGAGCTGGTTCCAGGGGTCGAGGCCGGTGGGGATGTACCAGAGGGTTTGGGCCAGCGGCAGATAGCGCAACTCGGGCGACACCTCGGCGGTGAGCCGCAGGCTGGCGCGGGCGCTCAGCAGGCAGTGGTCGTTGTTGACGAACCGCACCACGCCATCGTCGAGCCGCTGGTGGTAGGGGACGTGGGTGTACGGCGCGTGACTGCGCACCAGTTCGCCCGCCAGCTCGGTGGCCGGCCGCCCGGCCGCGGCCAGCGCATAGTAGGCGTCGCTGGCGCCGGCCTGGTCGCGGGCCACCGCGCGCTCACGAATGCGGGCGTAGGCCTGCGCCGCGTCCAGGGGTCGCTTGCTGGTCAGTGTCATGCCGCCACCTCCTCGGTCTGACGCCCTGTTGGGGCGTACACATCACACCGTTTGCGCCGGCTGCCCGCCCGCCGCCGATTGCCCCAATCATGCGACTGCGGCGGGCAGAATTCAAACGGAGTACCGGTGTCGTGAATGCCTGAAGGCGCCGCGTATGCAACCCGGCAGTAAGAACTCAGTCTTGGGGGCGGCACGCTCCGGAGCCAGTTACCAGTCCGCCGTTCGCTAGATGAAACCACCAACGCTCATGTCATGCTGAAGACGGCGCTTCGTCGTAGGACTCCTCGGCATGACATTCACTGCTGTGGTGAAGATGCCCGATGTGCGCTTCCTGCGAGCACATCACCTGAAGACTGAGTGTTACACCCGGCATGGCTATTTGACAGGCTTGCGGGCGCTCGGCTAGCGTAGAAGGTGCGAAGGGGAGTATCTCCCAGGTGCGTCATCGTCATCACGGCGGGCAACCGCCCGGTGGCGCCAGCCCCACGGGGCTGAGAGAGACCTTCGGTAACATCACGTTGCCGGAGGTTTTTGTATGTTTGTCGATGCTTGGGTCTGGGGTGCGTTCACGGCGCTGATTGCTGTGCTGCTGGCCCTGGACCTTTTCGTTTTCCACCGCGAGGCCCACGCCATCTCCGTGAGGGAGGCCGCGGGCAGCAGCCTGCTGTGGATCGCCCTGGGGTTGGGGTTCACCGGCGTTATCGCATGGTGGCGTGGCAGCGGTGCAGCGGGCGAGTACCTGGCAGGCTACCTCATCGAGAAGTCGCTCTCGGTGGACAACATCTTCGTGTTTGCCCTGCTGCTGGGTTATTTCAAAGTCCCCCCCGCCTACCAGCACCGGGTGCTGTTTTGGGGCGTGGCAGGGGCCATCCTGTTCCGGGCGCTCTTCATTGGGCTGGGGGCGGTGGTGCTGCAAGAGTTCCACTGGACCATCTACGCCTTCGGGGCACTGCTGGTATTCACCGGCGTACGCATGGCCATGAAGGACGACGCGGAGTTGCAGCCGGAGCACAACCCGGTGCTCCGGCTGCTGCGCCGCCTGGTACCCATGACCGCCGACTACGCCGGCCCCGCCCTGTGGGTGCGTCGCAACGGTGTGCTGGTGGCAACACCGCTGGTGGCCGTGCTGGCCGTGGTGGAGACCACCGACATCCTGTTTGCGGTCGACTCCATCCCAGCCATCTTCGCGGTGACCAGCGACCCGTTCCTCGTGTTCACCTCGAACGCCTTCGCCATACTGGGCCTTCGGGCCCTGTACTTCCTGTTGGCGGGGGTGCTGCACCGGTTCGTGTACCTGAAGTACGGTCTGGCGGCGGTGCTGGTGTTCGTGGGCGGCAAAATGCTGGCCTCCGACGCGGTGCACGTGGACATCTGGCTCTCGCTGGCCGTCATCGGCGCCCTGGTCGGCGGGTCGATCGCAGTGTCGCTGCTGGCCACCCGCAACAAGCTGCCACGCGCCTTTGCCACCGGAGAGCGGAAGGAGGACAAGGTGGTGGTCTGACCATGGCAGCCTCAGCCCATGCGGGGGAGCGGCGCGTTGGCGCTTGCCGCCCGCCTTCGGTAAGATCAGGACATAACCAGTGGTCAGGTTTGGGCCTTGCCCCGTACGGTGCAAGGACAGCGCTCTCAAGAGAGCGAGAAGGATACACAACCATGGGTAATGCGATAAAGACAACGGTGCTGCTGGCGGCGTTGACCGGCTTGCTCATGCTGCTGGGCCGCGCGGTTGGCGGCAACGGCGGCATGATCATCGCTTTCTTCTTCGCCGCCGCCATGAACTTCGCTTCGTACTGGTGGTCGGGCGACATTGCCTTGAAAATGGCAGGCGCACACGAGGTGGAACGGTCTGAGGCGCCGTGGCTGTACGAGATTGTGGAGCGGCTGGCGCGCCAGGCCGGCCTGCCCATGCCAAAGGTTGCCATCATGGACACTGCGGCCGCCAACGCCTTCGCCACCGGTCGCGACGCGCAGCATGCGGTGGTGGCGGTGACCGCCGGCATCGTGAACATCCTGGACCGTGACGAGTTGGAGGGGGTGCTGGCCCATGAACTGGGTCATGTCACCAACCACGACATCCTTATTTCCAGCATCGCGGCGACGGTGGCCGGCGCCATCAGCATGATTGCCCAAATGATGCAGTGGGCGATGATCTTTGGCGGGTTCGGCGGGCGTGACGAGCGCGACCGCGAGGGCGGCGGCATGGTGGAGTCGCTGGCGATGGTGATTCTGGCGCCGATTGCCGCCGCCATCATCCAGATGGCCATCAGCCGGTCGCGCGAGTATGGCGCCGACGAGACCGGCGCTCACCTGAAGGGCGATGCGGAGCCGTTGGCCAGGGCGCTGGAGAAACTGGAGGCGGCGGCGCACCAGATACCCATGAACGTGAGCCCTGCAGCGTCGCACCTGTTCATTGTGAACCCGCTGCATGGCTTCAGCATGGCCAGCCTGTTCAGCACCCACCCCAGCACGGCCGACCGTGTGCAGCGCCTGCGCTCCATGCACATCGACCGGGCGAACCGGTTCTACCACTAAGGGAAACCCCTACTTCGCCACCACCCGGTACAGCGTTCCAGTGTTGTAGCCGGTGACGTAGAGTTCACCGTCCTGGTCTTCGCCGAAGCTGCTGATGTTGATGGGGCCGGGCGGCATGAGTTCGGTGCGGGTCCACGCGCCGTTTTGCTGGGTGAGCGCCGCCAGAAAGCCCTTGCAGAAGTCGCTGAAGAGGTAGCGGCCGGTGAGCTGCGGGAAGCGCCGGCCGCGGTAGACGTACCCGCCGGTCACCGCACAGCCATCCGGTCCGGTGCGGTACTCGGCGATGGGTAGCGTGAGACCGTCGCGGTTGCAACCCTGCCGGTCGGCAGGGAAGCAGTGCGTTGCCTCCATCACGCTCCAACCGTAGTTCAACGGTGGCCTGGCGCCAGCCGGCGTGAAGTCGATCTCCTCCCAACTGTTCTGGCCCACGTCGGCGATGAACAGGTTGCCGGTGGCGCGGTCGAAGCTGAAGCGCCAGGGGTTGCGCAGGCCGATGGCCCAGGCCTCGGGCCGTGCGCCGGGTGTGGCGGCGAAGGGGTTATCGGGCGGAATGGCGTAGGGGGCGCCACGGTCCACGTCGATGCGGAGCATTTTGCCCAGCAGTGCGTTGCGGTTCTGACCGTTGCCATGGGGGTCGCCGCCGCTGCCCCCGTCGCCGGCGCCGATCCACAGCATGCCGTCGGGCCCGAACAGCAGCATGCCGCCGTTATGGTTCGGGTAGGGCTGGTCGAACGCCAGGATGGTCTTAGCGCTGGCCCGGTCGACGGTGCGCCCGCCGGCGGTAGCTGTGTAGCGGGCGATGACCGTGTTGCCCCGCTTATCGGTGTAATTGACGTATATGTAACTGTTGCGCGGATAATTGGGATGGAACGCCAGGCCGAGCAGTCCTTGCTCGCTGCCGTCCGAGCCGACGCTATCGATGATATCGAGAAAGGGTGTAGTATCCACACGGCCTTGGCGCACCACGCGGACGGCGCCCCGCTGTTCCACCACATAGAGGTCGCCTGAGCCATCTCCGGCTGAGGTGACAAAGAGCGGGCGCTGGAACCGGGTGGCAACCGGCTCCAGGGTGAGATTCAGGGGACCGTTGGCTGACGGCGTTGCAGCGGGCGCCGCGGTGGCAGCCCCCGGCGTTGGGGTGGCGGGCGCCGCCACGGTTGGCGCTGGCGGACCGCTGCTAGCGGGCGCCGCACCACTGCAGGCGATGGCGGCGATGACGGCGCAATATATGGGCAATGTCGGGCGCAGGGCGAGCGCTCCTTGGCGGCTGAGGGCCTTCGTTACCGCGCGATGGTACCACCTTGCCACGGGCGCGGCGCCTCGCCAAACCCAGGAATAAGCATGCGGGCGCCGGCTTCCAGGCACGGCGGCTGCGGGAACTAGACCTTGCGTAGCATTAAAGGTTACACTAGCGCCAGCCTGGATCACGAAGGATTGGGGGATCATGTCACTAGGAGTAGCCATCCAGGAAGTGCTAAAGATCCGTGGTATGACGCGGCGGGAGTTGCTTGCTCGTCTGCCCCGTCAGTCCAGCCGGTGGGCGGTGTACCGGATTCTGGCCGGCAAAAGCGCAGATGCCCGGCTTTCCACACTGCTCACTATTTGCTCCGCACTGGAGGTTTCGCCGACGGAACTCTTCCAGCTAGCGGGGTTTGTGCCCAGGGTAGAACGCAGCAGTACGCTGCTGGACGTGCGCCTGCGGAAAGCCTTCGCTGCCGTGCAGGCACTGGAGCCCGAGGCGAAGGACTTGGCGATCCAACAGATCGAAGCCTTCATCACGGTGCTGCAGAAGTGGGATGTGGCGGGCCGTGCATCCATTGCGGTCGCGGCTGGAGAGGGCGCTGTCCCCGTCACACGGGCGCGACGGACGCGCAGCGCCAAAATCGAGAGCGCCGCAAGCGCGTAGCCCTCGGCGGTCTGATCGAGCCCAAAAGGCCGGGAGTTCTCTCCCGGCCTTTTGACGTCTCCTAAGCCACGCAGGCCGTCATTCCAGCCACGCTATGGCGTCGACTTCCACCAGGTACTCCGGCTGCGCGAGGCCGGCCACGATGAGCAGCGTGCTGGCCGGAAGGTTGGCGGTGAGGTAGGTGCGCTGCACTGCGTTGAAGGGCTCGCGGTAGCGCACATCGGTGAGGTAGATGGTGATGCGCACCAGGTGCTCGAAGCCGGCGCCGGCTGCCGCCAGAGCGGCGCGCACGTTGTCGAATACCTGGTGCGCCTGGGCCGTAATGTCGCCAGCCCCCACAAGCTGGCCCGCAGCGTTGCGCCCCACCTGGCCCGCAATGTAGATGGTGGCGCCGGCGCGTACCACTGGGGTGAACATGGGATGGGGCGCCACTCCGGCAGGGTGTAGCCGCTCGATGGACATAAGGATTCTCCTCAAGGAGTACTGCACCATTGTGCAAACAGTCGATCACTTGGTGCGTCGGTTGGGTGAGCGCATGGTGGCCACTAGCTTTGCTTGTGCGCAGAGACAGCCAAGTAGTGACGAGGCAAGTAGTGAGAGTGATGTTGCGTTGGTTCCACAACCTCCTGCGCAAACTGGGCAATAGCGCGCCTGCAATCCTCGTGCACCACATCACGCAAAATGCGCCGGCTATCGCCGCAGGATCGTGCAATGACCGCAAAGAATCGCAGGGCTATCGCAGGTAAAGGGCGTGCACTGTTGCCTGAACTCCGCTGGAGGCATCAGCGCTGGTCGCCCTTCGTCAAGCTCAGGAGAACCTTCGACAAGCTCAGCAAACAGCGCCGATGCCCATCCGCACAACAACGTGGCACACCCGGCATTAGGTTGACATGCCATAGAGTGATGATATACGTTTTACTTAACTCTGTTTTAGGTGGTGAAAATGCCTGTTTTCGAGCTGGTCAACCTCGCTGATGCGGTCGCTAAGGCCGCCACCGGCCGTGGCAATCGGATCGCCGCTGAGTATCAACGTTACATCGATTCGCTGACACCGGGGAAAGCGGGGCGCCTGCAGGTGGCCGAGGGCGAGACGTTGCGTGCGCTGACCCTGCGGTTGCGGCGCGCCGCCAAGCTTTCTGGTAAGACCATCAAGATCCATCGGACCAGCGACGAGTTGCTGTTCTGGCTGGAAGGTGAGCGCAAGCGCGGGCGCCCCCGCAAGGTCGTTCCCGTCAGCTAGCCGCGCCGTTCACGGAAAGAGCGAACCGCCCCAAGCACATGCTTGGGGCGGTTTGTTCTGTGAGCGCTGTTCAGGCCAGCTTGAGATACGGCGAGCATTGCCGGACCAGATCATTGGCGAACATTTTCAGCACAGCTTCCACGTAACTCTTAGGAAAGAAATGGCCGTGGACATCGATCTTCATAGGTATCTCCTGGGGCGCCCTAGTTAAATGTGCTCACAGCACGCTGCGGTACAGCGCTATCGGGCAGGAAGGCTGCCCACACCATCAGCGCCTGGAAACGCTACCACGGGGCCGGGCAGCGCAAAGTCAGCGTCGGCCACGGTGGCCACGCTGGTGGCCTCCATTGTCACCGCATCGTTGGTGTCCGCAGTGACTGAGGTGAGCAGTGGGATACCGTCGATGGAGAAGCAGAGGAGTGCGCTGCGCCAGGTGCTGCCGGCTTTGGGCGTCACGTTGAAGCAGCGGGCGCTGCGTCCCGCGATCTGCCGTCCGTTGGTCTCCTGCGCCGCGAACTGACCGGGCTGGTTGCTCAGCAGGTCGACGGGATTCCCCCTGGCGGCGGCGTTGGATGAGGCGGGCAGGCGCAGGCAGTTCTTGCCGCTGCCGGCGTCGGCGCACATGTAGTTCCCGTCCTCCAGCATGTACATGGACGACGTTCCGGCGGCGGGCCCGCTGGGGATGGCGATGTCGGTGCGGGTTCTGGGCAGGTGACTGTAGATGGTCTGGTCCATCTCCACCCGCTGGCCGTTGGCTGCGCCGCTCACCTTGTAGGTCACCTTATAGGCCACCCCAGCGCTCAGCTTGAGCAGCTCGGCGAAGGACGGCGGGATCGGCGCCATAATCGCGGCGCCGGGGGTGGGCAAGGTGGTGCTGGGGGCGGCGGTGGGCGACGGCGGGGACCCTGTGGCGCCGGACCCGCTGCAGGCGAGCGCTGGGGCGAGCAGCAGCGGGAGTAGGAAGGTCGGGCGCAAGCGGTGTTGTTCCTCCAGACGATGGTGATGCCAGTGTCCACCATTCGGGGCATTTCGGCCACGTATGTGAGGCGGAGCATATTGGATTTGGACTTAAGTGCTCTAAAGTTGGTGCATAGTCCAGTACGAGGACCCAAAGCCATAGCGCGCCGCTACCCTGGGGTCGCACCAGCACCGGTCGCGACGATCCGGAACCGCTCCCGCGTGCGGTGATGAAGAGGGGACAGCATGATGATGGTGACCTACCTACAGGGCATTCCCACCGGCCAGCGTGGCGATCGCATTGCCGTCACCGCCAATGGCGAAGGTGTGACATTTGTGTGCGGTGGCGCATTGCCCGGCGCTCGTTCCTGGAGCTTTCACCTGCCGCTGGGGTACGTGCTGGCCTTCGAAGTGCGTGAGGTGATGGCAGAGCAGGAGCCGGTGCTGCCCGACCTCCTGGCCAAGCTGTTCCGTCAGCGCCAGCCGGCGGGGCCACCGTTGAGCGATGACCTAGGCCAGTTACGCCTGTTGGTGCAGATGCCGGACCGCCAGCAGATGGTGGTACTGGAGGGCGCTATGGCTGACATGCGGGTGCTGCACCGCGAACTGACCGGCGCCAAGCGTATGGCCTCGCCCAGACCGGGGTTCGGGTTCTGAACGAAAACGGCCGGAGCAAGTGCTCCGGCCGCCCCATAGTACCCGCTCGCTGGTTAGAGGACGCGCCAGAGCACCTGCTCGCAGATCTCGCGGATGGTGTCGTGCATCCAGTCCATCTCGGCGCCGGCGCGGCGCTCACGCAGCACGGGCAACACCTCTTCGTCCTTCAGGCCCTGGGTGCGCAACTCGGTGCGCAGGTCGGCCGTCCACTTGTAGGCGCTGGCCGGCTTCTCGGTCCAGTGGCCCAACTCATTCCAGTCCTTATCGTAGAAGACGAAGACGGGAACGCACATGAACTTGTGGCGCCACAGGAACTCGTTGGTGAGGTCCATATTCTGGTCGCGCTCGAACACCTTGAACGGCAGGCCAGCGACCGCACATGCCTTGGCGACGGTGGGCAGGCCACGCACAACATCGGGGCACCAGTCCTCGCCGATGCACACCACGTTCAAGCCCTTGCGGGCCGCGAAGGACTTCAGGAAGTCCACATGTTCGGGCTTGGGTGCGAACGTCTCGTAGTTCTGCGCGAACTTGGCCTTGTTGGCCTGGATACTGTCGAGGTACTGCTCCCAGGTCTTACCCTGGGCGTACCGCTCGGGGGTCATGGTCTGGCGTTCGGCAACCGTGGTCATGGGGCCTCCTTTGGGCTGGGGAGATATGTGCTACGCGGCGCGATGATGCGCGTAGTCTAGCACTCCGGCGGTCCGTTTGCCCGCCTGGAGCGTCCGCGCTGCGTGCCTTCCAGGATCGGCGGTGCGAGGAGGCTCCGTGACGAAGCAACCCCTGCTGGTGGGCCCCAAGTGGATGGAGGCCGCGCTGCGACAACGGTAGGTATGGGGAGAGATTGCCACGGCGTCGGACGCCTCGCAATAACGAGGGAAACAGGGGCGCTGCGGGGTAGCGGAACCCCTAGCGGCCTGTGGTGGAGTGCTCCGGGCCGGCGGCGCTGGCCGGGTGGATGTGGCGCTCCGCCTACTCGACAGGTGGCTTACTGGATTCCCTCAGGCGGTAGCCCACGTTGCGGACGGTGCCGATGTAGTCGCAGCCGCGGGCTTCCAGCTTGCTGCGCAGGCGCCGGATGTGGACGTCCACGGTGCGCAGGCCACCGTAATGATCAGAGTCCCAGATGTCTTTGTAGGCCCGTTCGCGGCTGACGACCCGCCCCGCGAAGGTGAGCAGCAGGGTCAGCAACCGGAACTCGGTGAAGGTGAGGTCGAGCGCCATGCCGCCGGCCCACGCCTCGTGACGGTCTTCGTTCAGGGTGAGCTTGCCCCAGTGCAGGGTACTGTCCTGGTGGGCGTTGACCGTGAGGCGCTTCAAGCGCGCCCGCACCTCCACGGGGTCCCATGGGAACACCGCGAAGTCGGCCCACAAGAAGAGCGCTGGGCTATTCATATCCTCGCTGCAGGCCAGCGCCAGCACGGGCAGTCCCATTTCGTGCAGCGCGTTCAGTGTGGCCGGAGTCATGCCTCGGTGCCCGGCACGCACCACCAGCACAGCAGGCCGGTGCTGGCCCAGCTCGCGCTGGGAAGGCTCCGTGATGGTCTCGAGCGTGAAGTCGTTGGACACCTCGTCCATGAGGTGTCCAACTGCGGGATGCTCATCCGCCAGAAAGCAGACCAACGCCATTCGCCGCTCCCTTGCGCCGAGCATCTGCTGCACGCTCGCTCGACGCCTCAGCCACTGGTGTTAAGGTAGCGGCTGCCTGTTACGGGGCGGTTAAGCCCACGTTACAACTTGACTGGGTATTCGAGCGGTCACTGACGTCACCCCTTCGCCTCGAACCAGACCGGCGTGCGGTCGCGCGGGTCGCCGTTGTAGTTCACCACGATCTCCTCGCCGGGTTCGATGGTGCGGAGGGCGGTGTACTCCAGGATCTGCGCCTCGAAGTGTTTGGCGTACTTGGCGTTGGGCGTGAACGAGTGGTTGTAGATGGAGGAGAACCCCAGGCCGATGGCGATGTCCTCCGGTTGGCCCGTGCCCCAGTGGAAGTAGTAGTTCGTGAGCACGGTCTGGGCGATGAGCGGCTGCTGGCCGGCGGGCACCACCACCACTGGGGCCATCTCGATGAGTTCGCCGGGGGCGTAGCGGCGTTCGGCGAACACGCCGCGGCCGCTGCGCTGGCTGGGGCCAATGCGCAGCCGTGGGGTCCGGACTTCTGGTCGTGCCATGCAGGGGTCTCCTGAATTGGAGGCGCAGGTGGGCGGCGGTGCTTCTTGACGCAGGCGGTCGGCTAGGTCAAGAATTAAGCGCCGCAGCCGCCCGTGCTGTGGCATCTATTCTGGCTCACGGGGGCGGTTATGACCACAGCACGCCAAACGTGGACGGCCGAGGCGGTTGCCGCGCTGAACCAGCGGTTCGCGGGCGCCACGCCGCAGCAGGTGCTGGCGTGGGCGGTGCAGCAGCCGGCCCTGCGCCTGGCGCTTGCCGCCAGCTTTGGGGCCGAGGACGTGGTGCTCATCGACATGCTGTGGCAGTTGCGGCACGACGCCACCGTGATCACCCTCGACACCTTCCGCCTGTCCACCGAGACCTACGGCGTGCTCGACGCGGTGCGCCGCCGCTACCCCGGTCTGGACCTGCAGGTCTACTACCCTGACCTACCCACCCTTGACCTGTTCACCAAGGAGCACGGGTACAACTGCTTCTACCAGAGCGTGGACGACCGCAAGGCGTGCTGTGGCGTGCGGAAGGTGGAGCCGCTGGAGCGGGCCCTGAAGGGAGTTGACGCCTGGGCCACCGGCATGCGGCGCGACCAGGTCTCCACCCGCAACGACATCGCACTGTTCGAGATCGACGATGTGCACGGGGACATGCTGAAGCTGAACCCGCTGGCCGGCTGGACTCACGAGCAGGTGTGGGACCACATCCGCGCCAACGAGGTGCCGTACAACCCGCTGCACGACATCGGCTACCCATCCATCGGCTGCGCCCCCTGCACCCGCGCCGTTGGGCCCGGCGAGGACCCTCGCGCCGGCCGCTGGTGGTGGGAGCTGGACCCCGACGCTAAGGAGTGCGGCATCCACGTCGGTTACGACGCGGCGGGCAACGCCGTGGTGCAGCGCATCGCAAAGACGTAGCGGGGGCGGCATCGCCATGGACTGGTGGGGGGCAATGATTCGAAAGGATGTAGATGCGGAGCACTGGCATCTCAACTTCAGTGACCCCGCCTGTTCCGTACTGACGCGCATCACCCGACGCGGATCTGACGAACACATCAAGGTACTACGTCTGAGCTTTGAGACCCTGCGTCTTGGACTGCCTCCGGGTGCAAAACGAATTCGGTCGGCGGTACCTCTTTATCGTTGGATCGTCGGAGACTTCCAACTCACCTTGCGCCCAGATGAGGCATCGCGGCGAATGACTGTTCAACGTGTGACTGATCGCGCTGCTACGGTGACGACTAAAGCTGAAGTATCGGGATCAAGCCCAAGCTAGCGCAGCGCCTCCAGCACCGCCTTGCCGATAGCGGGCCAGTGCTGCTGCCAGTCGGTGAACACGCGGGGGCCCAGGATAGCCCAGTCGACGTCGGCGATGGGGTCGCGCCACACGAGCGTGCCGCTGGCGCCGGCGTGGCCGTAGGAGTTGGCGGCGGCCTCGGGCGGGGCGAAGTGGGGCCGCTTGTCGCCGCGTAGGTCGGCGCCCAGTCCCCAGGCGGCGTGCGGCCACTCCAGCATGATCATGCGGCCCGGCACGCCGCCGGTCTGGTCGCGGGTTGCCTCGGCGGTGAGCGGGTGCGATAGGAAGCCGCGTGGCTCGCCGCCGAACGCCCGCACCAACCGCAGGCACCCCTCCGCGGTGGTCACCAGCCCGCCCCACGGGAATGCCAGCGATCGCCAGAACGGCGAGTTGAACGGCTCGGTGGGTGCGCCGGCATGGCGGCCGTAGTCGCCGGCGATGTGCGCGGCCGGCCGCGGCAGGTCCGCCACGCCCAGGTAGCCCTCGATCTCCAGGGGGTCCAGCACCAGCGCTTTGAGTGCGGCGGGGAAGCTGGCGCTGGTGTAGCGCTCGACGATGGCGGCCACCAAGCCGGGCCCCAGGTTGCTGTACTCAAACCGCTCGCGGGCGGAGCCGGAGGGTGGGGTGGCGAGGCACGCGTCCCGCAGTGTTGGCCAGTCGAGGCCGAGGCCGTACTGCACGGCGCCGTTCGGCAGGTCGTAGGGCAGGCCGGCGGTGTGCGAGAGCAGGGTGCGGAGGGTGACACCCGGCTGCGCGGCGGCCACCGCGTCGGGCAGGTAGCGGGCCAGTGGCTCGTCCAGCAGCAGCACACCGCCGTCCACCAACCGCAGCACGGCCAGCGCCGTGGCCAGCTTGGTGATAGATGCCACCGGGAACAGGCTGTCCTCGGCCAGCGGCGTGCCCTGACCGTCGGCGCCCACCACCAGATAGCGCGCATCGCCCATGCGGCGGGGGGCCGC
>ORJL010922619.1_pt1 | contig 38175 bp, 27 predicted proteins | sample 1779941 | NCBI WGS metagenome assembly ORJL01 (sample SAMEA104232317, study PRJEB22302) | groundwater metagenome | biome: forest; feature: aquifer; material: groundwater | place: USA | collected 2011-08-07 | depth 5.8 m | reverse complement strand
GCTTGGTTTGACTTTTGCATGGGGGGCGGAGCGGGGATTCCCACCGCCCCCCCACCCCCCCCCCCCGCTAATAAAAGAAAAAATCAAAGTGGATCGGGTTTCGGTGGAGCTTGCGAGATTCGGGGTTTATTCCTCGACGTCCGAAATGACCTTCGGTGGGAAGGCGGCGCGCAACGCGTTCAACACTGCCAGCACGTCGATGATTTCCTGGGCGAGCGCCCCTGCGACCGGGCTCAAATACCCTGTGGCGGCGAATATCATCCCAGCCAGGCTCAAGACCATCCCGCCCACCGCGCTCTGAAGCGCAATCGAACGCATCCGCGCGCTGATGTGCATGAACTCATCCACCTTTTTCAATGAGTTCTCCATCGCCACCACGTCCGCCGCTTCCGCCGTGACATCGCTGTTCTGTCCCACGGCCATGCCGACGGTCGCGGCCATCATCGCCGGGGCGTCGTTGATGCCATCGCCGACGTAGAGAGTTTTGCTCCGGCTGGTTTCATGACGGACAATGCGCAGTTTGTCTTCGGGACTTTGCTCGGCGTGAACTTCGCTGATGCCGACTTCTTCCGCCAAATAACGGACTTCCGATTCGCGATCGCCCGACACGACCATGACTCGTTGAAACTGGTGCTTCGGCCCCAAGTGTTGAATAAAGGAATGGCCTTCCGCTCGGGGCGCATCGCGAAAGCGGAACGTCGCCGCGAATCGCCCGTCCAGCACGACCACACATTCCAGCCCGCCAGAAATGGGCGGGAGATGATCAGCGCCTGGAACTCCGGCAATTTTTCCGCGGCTGGTGATTTGAATTTGATGATTGGAAACTGTTCCGCGCAATCCTTGGCCGGGCGGCTCGCTGACTTGGGATGCTTGATCAAGGTGGAGCCGCTCCTCTTTTGCTTGGGCCAGGATCGCGCGGGCCAGCGGATGTTTCGAATAAAGTTCAAGACTCGCCGCAAGCGCAAGAACCTGTTCTCGGGAAAACTCCGGCGCAACGAGTTGCTCGATCAATTGAGGTTCGCCGTAGGTCAGCGTCCCTGTCTTGTCAAAAATGGCCGTGCGACAACGGGCGATTTGTTCGAGAACAGCGGGGTTTTTAATAATGATCGAACGGCGGGCTGCGAGCGAAATGGATCCGATGATTGCGACCGGAATGGCGATGAGCAAAGGGCAGGGCGTGGCCACCACTAACACCGCGAGAAATCGAACCGCTTCGCCGCTCACAGCCCAAGCGATGAGAGCAATCGCCACCGCTATCGGCGTGTAAATAGCTCCCAGCTGATCGCCCAGCCGCCGCAGCCGCGGTTTGTTCTGCTCGGACTCGCGCATGACCTCCATGATCTTGGCGTAACGAGAATCGACCGCGCGCCGCGTGGCCGTGATCGTCAACGCCGCTTCACCGTTCACCGCGCCGGAAATGACAGTCGAACCGGGCGCCTTCGTGATCTCGAATGGTTCGCCGGTCAAGAACGCCTCGTTCATCATGCCATTGCCATCGAGAACCACACCGTCCACGGGACAAATATCGTGCGGGTAAACCACGAGCGTGTCGCCCACGATGATGTCAGCCAGCGCCACATCGCCAATCACCGAGCCTGTCTTGCGATGCGCCACTGAAGGCATCCGCTTGGCCAGCGCCCGCAAGACCGATGACGCGTTCCGCACGGCATAATTCTCGAGAGTTTCTCCTCCCGAGAGCATCAGGACCACGATCGAACCGGCCAGGTACTCTCCCAACAAAACAGATGTGACAATGGAAATGCCGGCCAGCAGGTCCGAACCGAATTCGCGGCGCCAGAATTTTCCGAGCAACTCAAGAACGAGAGGCCCTCCCCCAAGAGCAAGCGCGGCAAGGAGAGGAAGCTGCGCAGTGCTCTGAGTGCTGCGGATGCCAAAGCGTAGAATCAAGTGCGCCAGGATCGCCGCCGCTGCGAAGACTGCAATAACCGCTGTCTTGCGGCGCCAAACCATCGCGAGCGCTTGCGGCAAGCTGCCGCGCGCCGGTTCTTTTTTCAACTCTGCCTCGGTCACGTTCCCCTGCTGATGAGGCATTCGAAGCACACTGGCTCCCCGCGCATTGTCAGGATTTCAACCAAACGCAGACACAATCTGAATGAGCGCCTTTACCAAATCGAAATTTCCGGCGATGCAACGTTCAGGAATGTGTGCGCCCTTTTAGGCACACAGACGTGCTGATGCTATCGAGTCGCTTTCCTTTCGGCCGTGCGCGCTTTGCCGCCGATGACGCGGACTGGCCAGTTCTTTTTCACAAGCGCTTTGAGTTCGGCTTCGATGCTCGAAAATTTCGGATCGCCCGCCAAATTGTTCAGCTCCGCGGGATCGTTCTCATGATCGTAAAGCTGTCGTCCCCGCGCGCCGTCATCCCATTCCGTGTAACGCCAGCGTTCCGTTCGGACGGAGTAGCCGGGGAATCCAGCTCGCTGCACTTGAGTGAACGCTGGCCGGTGCCAGTTCGCGCCCGGATTTTCCAGCAACGGCCGCAGGCTCGCGCCTTCCAGATTTGAGGACGGCGTGAGCCCGGCAACCTCCGCGAGCGTGGGATACAGATCCACCAGTTCAACCGTCCGCGCGGATGCTTTTCCATGCGCCTTTCCTGGAGCGACAATAATCAGCGGCACGCGGGCCGATTCTTCAAAACAACTTTGTTTCATCCAGAGCCCGTGTTCGCCCAGGTGATAGCCATGGTCGCTCCAGAAAACAACGATCGTCCTATCCCACAGTCGGAGGCGGTCCATCGCATCGAGCACACGGCCAATTTGCGCATCGACAAACGAAATCGCGGCGTAATACGCGAGCTTGCACTCGCGCGCTTGATCCGGCGTCACCCCGAAGTAAGGCCACGGTCTGGTGGAAGCCAACGCGGGCCTGGGAATCGTCGCATCGGGAGCGATCTTGGGCAGATGGAGGTCGCTCAGCGAATAAGCGTCAAAATACTTTCCCGGCGTGATCCAGGGGCAGTGAGGCTTGTAAAAACCAACCGCCAGAAAGAACGGGCCTTCCTTGTGTTTCTCCAGCAATTCGATCGCTCGACTGGCCACTTTGCCGTCGGTGTGCTCTTCGTCTCTTCCTGGCCGGTCCGCCAGAAAAGCCATCGACGCGCCGAGGCCCTTTCGTTTAGGCGTGTAATTCATCACGTCCGTCTCGAGCGCAGTTTTGTCGCGGCCGGCCGGATTGTAGACTTCCTGCCAGGAGCCCGGATCATCCAGGCCGCTCGTGCCAATGTCGCCCGGGTTGCCGTAATGATAAATTTTTCCGACACGCGCGACATAGTATCCGTTAGTCATGAACAGCTGCGGCAGAGTGACGACATTCGGCAACCCTTGACGGAAGTGATATCGCAAATCGAAAACCCGTGTCGTGCTCGGCCGCAAACCCGTCATCAGCGACGAGCGGCTCGGCGAACAAAGCGGGAATTGGCAATAAGCGCGATCGAATCGCACCCCGCGGTGAGCGAGGCGATCGATGTTCGGCGATTTTACGATCGGATGACTGTAACAGCCGAGGTCGTTGTTCATGTCATCCACGGCAATGAACAGCACGTTGAGCTTGCCCTGACCAGCAGCAAGGGACATGGCGCTCAGCACAGTGAAAACAAACGAGGCAAGGCTTTTCATTTATTTGAACTTATCCTGCAAGTCGTTCAACAATCGCGGCACGTAAGGCGAATACCGGGCGTCAGGCAGCTTTCCTTTCGTCGGCAGCCTTGGCAAAGCCTCGCGCACGGGCCGAGCCTTCTCGCCGAGAGCATCCATGCTCGTCAACGCCGCAATCGCGGTGAACACGTCGTGCTGCGCCCAATCCGCGTGATCGGCCAGCAAAGCTAAACTTCTTTTCAGGTCGGCTGGATCTCCGAACTGACCAAGCGCTTCCGCAGCGGCAATTCGCACATAGGATGAAGCATCGCCCAATGCCGCACTCAACTCCGGTTTGGTCCGGTCGACGGCAAGCTTGCCTCGCATCGAAATGCCGAGGACCGCCCAGTAACGAACCGCACTATTCGCGTCGTCAATAGATTGTTTCAGTTTCGAAAGGTCCTCCATCTTGAGCAGCGATGCCATTTCCGCGGTTTCGAAAATGCGATCGAAAGGATAAGCAGTTTCGTCATGGCCGAAATCATAGGGCGATTTTCCGGCTGACAATCGTTCTCCTTCGGGAATAAACCCCACGTCACGGATCTTACGGGCGAGGGCCTGTTGGGCTTGGCGAAGCCGCGCTTTCGTCTCTTGGTGGCCGGGCGAGGCCGCGAGATTATTCACTTCGTCCGGATCAGATTGAAGATCGTACAGTTCTTCCGGAGATTTAGGATTCCAAAAGATTTCCTGGGCTTGGTTCAATTTGCCTTCGTCGTGGAGTTGTTTCCAAACCCGGGTTGTCGGCGTTTGAAACATATACTCGATGTGCTGGCCGTAAATCAGGTGCGGCATGTAATTCCGAACATAGACATACCGGCCATCCGTGACGCTTCGAACCAAATCGTAGCGTTCATCCATCCGGCCGCGGAACCCATAAACAAACTGTTGTGGCGCCTCGATAAATTTGCCGAGGAACGCGTGTCCCTGCATCCATTCGGGTGGGTTGATGCCGCCCAAGCTCAGCACCGTCGGCGCGAAATCGACGAAGCTCACGAGCCGGTCTGATTTGCCGCCGGCCAGATATTCGGGCGGGCGAAGGTCTTTGAATTTTTCAGGAATGAAGACGACCAGCGGCACTTGCAGCCCCGAATTATAAGGCCACCGTTTGCTGCGCGGCATGCCCGAGCCGTGATCAGCAAAGTAAAAAACAATCGTCTCCTCCATCAGCCCGGCAGCTTCCAACTCGGCGAGGCGCTTGCCTGCGTCTGCATCGGCCTCGCTCACGATATCGTAGTATTGCGCCCAATCCCGCCGCACCTCCGGAGTGTCGGGATGATATGCCGGAACGCGGACTTTGGCCGGGTCATGGACGCGTTGGTGCGGTCGTGTGCGAATTTTGCTCTCGTGGCTTTTCTCGGAATTGAAGACGGCGAAGAACGGCTGCCCAGCAGCACGGTTGCGCCAATGGGCTTTCTTCGAGGAGTCGTCCCAAACGCGGCCGGGCTTGGCGAGATTATAATCTTCTTTCGCGTTATTCGAGCAGTAGTAACCCGCGTCGCGGAGGAGTTGCGGAAACATTTTTTTGCCGGCGGGATATGGAACCAAGCTGCGCATGTGCTCGCTGCCGGTCGAGGTGGCAAACATGCCGGAGATCAGCGTGGTTCGCGCCGGCGCGCAAACAGGCGCGCCAGACCAGGCGTGCAGATAAATCATTCCCTTGCGAGCGAGCTTGTCCACGTTAGGCGTGGTGGCAAATTGATCCCCATAACAACCCATGTGCGGCCCATGATCTTCGCTCGTTAACCAAAGAATATTCGGGCGCTCCGCCGCGGCCGCTCCGACAGCGAACGCCATGAGAAGGCAAAGGAATTGCCGGAGTGGATTGGTCCGGGTGTGCTGTTTCATCATAACGATCTAGAAGTGCTCGTGCGACTCGGCTGGATCCATGAGCTTGCGCAACGCTTCGTCCGGGCCGCCGCCGAATTGTTTCCAATATTTCGCCTTAAACGGATTCACCTTCGGCCCGGTGACGTTTTCGTTGACGAGCATCGGCTGGATGGAAACCCACCAACGATCGTAGGCGGCGCGCAATTTTGCGACCTCTTCCGACTGTTCGGAAATCACGTTCTTTGTTTCGGCCGGATCGTTTGCCAGATCGTACAGTTCGACGTCGTTGACTAATGTGAAGCGGCTGTCCCGGATCGAGCAGTGATCGAATTTGGCTTCCGCAGCTTGGCCCCGTTTCCATCGGCCGACATGCGTCACGAGAACGCGGTCGGGCCAATCCGCGTGTCTGTTTTTCAGCAGCGGGAGCAGACTGCGTCCTTCGACTTGTTCCCTCAGTCGTTGATCCATTTTCGCTCCAGCGATCTCAGCGAGCGTTGGAAAGATATCGACGTGAGCTGTCAGCGCCGAACATTCAACTCCGCCAGTCCACGCGGCTGGCCAGCGCCAAAACGCAGGCACACGCGTTCCTCCTTGATAAGGCGTCCCTTTGCTGCCCCGCATCCCGGCATTGAAAACTTTCACGCCCCCGGTGCCGCCATTGTCCGTCATGAAAATGATCAGCGTGTTTTGGGCGATTCCCCATTCCTCAACTTTATCGAGCAGCGCGCCGAAGTTATCATCGATGTTCGCAATCATGCCGAAGAATTTGGCTGCGTTGTCGGGAACTTTTCCCTTGTAACGATTGAAATACTCCTCGGGACACTGCAACGGCGCGTGCGGCGCGTTGGGAGTGATGTAAGCGAAAAAAGGTTTTCTCCGCTGGCGCACCTGGCCAATCCAGCGGGTGGCTTGAGCGAAAAAAATATCCGTGCAGTAGCCGGTGGTCTTTTCGAATTTGCCATTGTGCAGGATGGCCGGATTGAAATAGGAATTGTTTGGAGCGTCGCCACAACTGCCCGGATACGTTTGACCGATCCCGCCGCCGCCGTGAATGAACACTTCATCAAAGCCGCGCTTGTTCGGTTGGTAAGCGGGCTCGTCGCCCAAATGCCATTTGCCAAAAATGCCGGTGGTATAGCCCGCCTTTTTGAGGACCTCCGCGATGGTTCTGGCGCGGAGTGTCATCCGCTCGCGTTCCAAGATCGTGTGCGTGACGCCGTTTTTAAATTCGTGGCGTCCTGTCATCAACGCGGAGCGAGTCGGGGCGCACGTTGGGCTGACATGAAAATTAGTGAACCGCACGCTCTGTTGCGAGAACTTGTCGATGTTCGGCGTTCTCAAAACTGGGTTGCCCGTGCAACTCAGATCGCCGTAGCCCTGGTCATCAGTCATGACCAAAATAATGTTGGGCCGCGCGCCGTTTTCGGCCGCATCAGCCGACCGGCCGATCGCGTGGATGATGAATGCCGCCACCAGGCAGATCGCGGCGGTTATGCCCGTGTTTCGCAGACGCGTTCGAAGAAGCTGTTCCCGAATTTTCATGGCTGTGGCGCAGCTACGCTATTGTAATTCGATCTGCGCCCGCTGCCATTCCTTGCGCAGGCGCTCCAACTGCCGGCGATGACCTTTGTCTTGAGCTAAGTTTCGTTCTTCCAACGGATCGGCGTTCACTGCGTAAAGCTCTTCACTCTCGGGATTGGGCGGAAGCCATCGAAGATAAACCCAACGGTCGGTGCGGATCCCTTCGCTCGGCGGAATGATTTTCGGCCCGTAATGGTGCTCGTAAAAAAAACTCGTCCGCCAACGCGATGGAGTTTTCCCGCGCAGAAACGGATCGAGGCTGCGCCCTTGCATGGCCGGGGGAATGTCAACACCGGCCAACGCCAGCAGCGTCGGGGCAAGATCGACGTTCAATGTCATCGCTTCGATTTTCCGTCCGCGCTTCGGCGGCGGCAGCCGTGGGTCAAAAATAATGAGCGGCACGCGAATGCTTTCCTCATAAATGAACCATTTGTCAGCCAGCCCATGTTCGCCCGCGAACCATCCGTTGTCCGAAGTGAAAATGATGACCGTGCTTTCCCCCAACCCGCGCTCAGCCAACCGGCGCACAATCCGGCCAACCTCGCGATCGATGCCGCTCACGAGCCGGTAATAATCCCGCATCGTGCTCTGATACTGTTCCGGCGTGGCAAAGCGCTTTTCCCAACGGCGCCGGCTTTCAGAGCGCTGAACGAATTCCGGCAGTTGCCGAAAATATTTGTCGGTGGCGGTTTTTCCAGCGGGAATAACCGTTTCGTCATAGAGCGGTTCATCACGGGTGTCCGGTTGAAATTCGCGTGGTTTGCCATCCCGGGCGTGCGGCGCGTTAAAACTGATTGAGAGGCAAAAGGGCTTCGCGTTCGAGCAGCTGTCAATGAACTCGAGCGCCTCATTGCCAAAACGGGCCGTCGCGTGAGTGCGCGTCGGATCTTTGGGATCGATGAACGACGCGCCAGCTTGGCCGGGCAGCCCGCGCCAGAAATCGAAGTCACTCGACCGCGCAGCGATGCTCTTCGCATCGCCGACTCCAAACTTCCCGATGAACCCAGTCCGGAACCCTGCCACCCGAACGAGAGCTGGGTAAGTCTGCGACCATTGCGCTGGGGTGAGCGGAGTGTTGAAATCGCCAATCCGGTGCCGGCGCTCCCATTGGCCTGTGAAAATGGACGCGCGGCTGACGCAGCAAATCGAGGTCGTGACGAAATGATTTTCAAACCGGAGACCAGCCGCGGCGAGTTTGTCGATGTTGGGCGTTTGGATCAGGCGGTTGCCGGCGCAACCGAGCGCGTCAAATCGCTGGTCATCCGTCAGAATAAAAACGAGGTTCGGCGGTCGGGTTGGGTTCGGCTTGTCCCCAGAGGAAGAATAGGCCATCACCGGCAGCGTCACGATTAACCAGGCGATCAGCATCGGGCTCGGCATCGCAGAAGCAATAGCGGCGAAGGCTCAGCATGACGAGGCTGAATTCAACGGCCCCCTTTACTCCGAAGGCAATTGAAATTTCAAAGGAGAATCTAACGAATTGATCGAACCCGTTTCGAGCGATACCGTAATTGCTCAGGCAGCTCCGATGACTCTATTGGTGGATCGCGCGTCCTCGCGAGCCGAGCCTCATTGGTGGGGCGAGCATCACCGGTGGGCGAGCATCGTTGGTGGGGCGAGCGTACTCGCGAGCCGAACGAACAGTAAACCCCAACGTTGCATAAAAATCAGCTCGGAGGCATTGGAGAGGCGCATGCTCATTACAGAAAATGCAGCTTTACCGTACCGTTGCATCCTTCATTTTGAATGAGCATTGCCCCTCTCCTGTATCCTCTCCCCGTGCTGGTGCAAATTTTGCGATTCACAGCACGGGGAGAGGAATGAAAGGTGAGGGGTCATGCAACTTTTATGCAACAATAGGGTATACGTCAGAGAATCTACACGCCTGACCTGAGTCGTTACGAAATAATGTCTGGCGCCACACATGCACAACATTCTTAAATTACTCTTGGCAGTCGTCGCGACTCGCTGGATCACTCTTTCGGCCGGCGAACCGCCCATCGAATGGATCGAGCCTTCGACCGGGCACAAGGTCGTGAGGCTTTCCCGTGAGCCCGGCACGTCCAGCCTCTACTTTCATCAGAATGCATATTCGGCCGATGGCCAGAAGCTCCTCGTCACTACTCCGTCCGGGCTTTCCACAATCGATCTAAAAACGCGCGCCATCGAACAGATTGTCGCGGGGCGAGTCGGCGTTCTCGTGACCGGCCGGAAAACGGGGAATATCTATTTCATACGTGACGGCGCTGTTCACGCCGCGGATCTCGCCACCCATGCGATCCGGGAGGTGGCGAAATTGCCATTCTACTCGGGACGCGACACCGGGAATGTAACGGTGAACGCAGATGAAACGTTGATCGTGGGCGTGACGGTTGACCCGCTGGGCAAGGCCGCCCCCCGCGAATTGCCTTCCGACACTGGAGAAGGCCGGCTGGCTCAACGCTGGGCGGCGGGCACACCGATGGTGCTCTACACCGTCGACATCAAGACCGGCGAAGTGAAACGGCTTCACACGTCAAACGATTGGCTCAATCACCTGCAATGCTCTCCCACCGATCCGACCCAGATCCTGTTCTGCCACGAAGGCCCGTGGCACTTCGTGGATCGCACCTGGCTCATTCGCAGCGACGGCACGGGGCTCACGAAAGTTCATCCGCGCACGATGGACATGGAGATCGCTGGCCATGAGTTTTTCAGTGTGGACGGAAAGACAGTTTGGTACGACTTGCAAACGCCGCGCAGCGAAGTGTTCTGGCTGGCCGGTTACGAAATCGCGACCGGCCGCCGCACCTGGTATCACCTCGAGCGCGATCAATGGTCCGTTCATTTCAACATCTCATCAGATGGAAAACTTTTCGCCGGTGACGGCGGTGGACCCAACAGCGTGGCCAATCGCGCTCATGACGGCAAGGCTCTCACGCCGCCTGGCAACGGCCAGTGGATTTACCTCTTCCGCCCCGAGAAACTCCGGATGACCGGACTGCCCGAACAACAACAGAGCCTGATCAAGCCAGGCGTGTTGAAGGGAGAACGATTGGTGGATTTATCAAAACACAACTACCGCCTGGAACCGAACGTCACGTTCACACCGGATAACCAATGGATTGTTTTCCGCTCGAATATGCACGGGCCCACACACGTTTACGCCGTCGAAGTCAATCGCTGACCCAGCGTGTAACTGCTCCGGTGGCTCGAGGAGTCCGTTGGTGGGGCCTGTGCCAGCAACGTGGTTTTCATCCTTTGTCGCAAACTTTGTCGAACGACTTTTGTCGAGGACCGGGCCGTTTCGATCAAGTTTTCGACAAAGTTCTCGACGAAGTTCGCGAAATCCGGGTTTTGGGACAAGCTCTGGCTACTTTGTCGAACCTGTCCCGCTGACGTTGATCGCCGTCATGGCGCAGAGCGCAGTGGATTCTATCCTGTCCCGAATCCAAAAGAATTCAGGAAAGCCTCTCGTATGGCCAAGCACGACTGCAAATTGCCGCGACGCACATTTCTCAAAACCACCGGTGCGCTCGCGCTGGGCGGCGCGGCTCTTGGTTTTCCGCAGATCCTATCGTCTCGCGTGCTCGCCGGCTCCGGCCAGCCCGGAGCGAACGGACGACTGACGATTGCTCACATCGGCATTGGCGGCATGGGCACGGTGCATCTGAAGAACATGCTCGAGTTTCAGAAGGAGGGGAAAGTCAACATCGCCGCTGTTTGTGACGCGGACGAAAATCATTTGTCCGCCGCGGTGAAACTCGCAGGCGCCGGCGTGATGCCGTATCGGGATTATCGCTACATCATCGAAAGAAAAGACATCGACGCCGTGGTGATTGCGACGCCGGACCATTGGCACGCGGTCCAGGAAGTCCACGCGTGCGAGTCCGGCAAACATGTCTATGTCGAGAAGCCGGCCTCAGTCACTATTGAAGAAGGGAAAGCGATGGTCGCAGCGGCCCGCGCCAACAACGTCGCGGTGCAAGTCGGCGCGCAAGGGCGCACTGGCAAAGGCGCGTGGCACACCTGTCGCGCCATTCGTAACGGGATCGTCGGCCGAGTCAACAAGGTCACGTGCTGGCATTACGCCAATCCGGTCGATGACAACCCGGTCCCAGACAGCGAACCTCCTCCGGAGTTGGATTGGGATTTGTGGCTCGGCCCGTTGTCGTGGCGTCCTTACAACAAGAAATATTGCCCGGCGAATTTCCGCTGGTTGCTCGAGTCGGGCGGCGGGCAAATTCGCGATCGCGGCGCGCATCAGTTCAGCACGATTCTTTGGTGCATGAATGCGGACCATCAGACTTCATTCACGGTCGAAGCCAAAGGCACCGCGCCGGCCAAAGGTCTGTGGGATTGCCCAATCGATATGGAAGTGATTTATCAGTTCAAGAACCCGGACTGGACATTGGTGTGGGGACAACCGGGCGATAAAGTTGGCCAGACCGAATTCGGCCAGGTTTTCTGGGGCGAACACGGCCATCTCATTTTGGAATGGGAAGGCGCGTACCGAGGCGCGCACACGGATGCCGAGAATTTCAAACTGCCGCCCGGCGGCGTGGAAGTCCAACGCACAGACGAATACGCCGACTTCAACATGAACCATAAGGCCGATTGGTTTAGGTCCATCCGCGAGGGTCATCACCGGCCCGCGGTGGATATCGAGATCGCCCATCGCACGGCCACGCTCTGCAATCTCGGGAATCTTTCCTACATTCTCGGACGCAAATTGCAATGGGACGGCGTCAACCAGCGCATCGTCGGCGACGAAGCGGCGAACCGTCTGTTGAGCCGGCCGCAGCGATATCCGTATGTCCTTTGAGTTCCGGAATCCTTATGAAACGCTGTGACTTCCTGGACATCTCAAACAGCAGCTTTGATCATGATCTCGAAACATTCCATGAACGAACCACTCGCCTCTTTGGCCATAGCTGCGATAGCAGGCGGCGCCAATGCGGCAGTTGAACAACAAGCATTGTCCGATTTCATCACTGCCATTCAAAGCGCGGACGATTCCGTGCGCGGTCCAGCGTGGCAAGGCGCAGAACAATTCGGCGCCGATGCCGTCGAGCCACTCGCACAACTGATGGCTACCGTGGATATGGAATCGGCTCGCGCGGCCAACCGGGCGCTGTGGAAAATCGTCCGCCACGCTGGACGGCCGGGGGCGGCCACGGAGCGGAACGCCGTCGCCACGAAACTCGTTTCGCTCCTCAGGAAGAGTCGCACGGATATTCGCCGCGAAATGCTATGGATGCTGTCGGAGATTGGCGATGATAAGGCCGTGCCGACAATTGCTTCCCTTCTTTCAGACAAAGATCTCAGGGACGACGCGCGCGCCGCGCTCGAGCGCATTCCCGGGAAAAAATCGCTCGCTGCGCTCAGGTCCGCACTGTCGACCGCGTCGGCAGATTTCAAGCAGGCGATCGCGGTGTCCCTGCGCGTTCGCGGCGAAAAGATCAGCAAGTACCCCAGCCAAAAACTCGTGCCAACCAAGCAGACGAACGTGAGACCTGTTTCAGCCGCATAAACTCAAGCTCGCTTGCCCCCGCAATCCAAAGCAGCTGATTCACCCTGGCCAACGAGTTCGGCTCGGTCATTGGAAAAATGTCGCACTCAGACGAAATTCCGAAAACCGAACGGTTGACCGCGGCCCGGTTTGCCACGACGCAGTGGGGCGTGGTATTGGCCGCCGGCCAAACGCACTCGGTGGAATCACAACAAGCGCTGGAGGAGCTTTGCCGCGCTTACTGGTTTCCGCTGTATGCTTATTTACGCCGGCGCGGGCACTCGAGTCATGATGCCGAAGATCTGGTTCAGGATTTTCTCGCGCAATTTCTCGAGCGCCACGCCCTCAGGAATGTCAATCCCGAGAAAGGGCGCTTCCGCTCGTTTTTAATTGCTTGCCTCAATCATTTTGTCGCAGACGTCAGCGATCGAAACCGGGCCCAAAAGCGCGGCGGCGATGCGAGGCTGCTCTCCCTCGATGCGATGCAAGCTGAGCAGCTTTATCAGCTCGAAGGCAAAATCGAATTGACTCCGGACGAATTGTTCGACCGGCAATGGGCCATCGCCATCATGGCGCAGGCGCTCGAACTTCTCCGCGCGGAGCAGGCAGCAGCGGGCAAAGAACGAACGTTTGCGTTGTTGCTCCCATTCCTGACGGAGACCGCCGCCGCCGGCGCTTATGACTCAGCGGCAGCACAACTCAATCTCACCCGCAACGCCGTGGCGGTGGCGGTAAGCCGTCTTCGCGAGCGTTACCGCGAATTGGTCCGCGGAAAAGTGGCCGCGACCGTGGATAATCCCTCTGAAGTCGACGCCGAACTGCGGCATCTTTTTGCCGCAATGCGCGAATGCGGTCGGAATAATAGTCGGTAATCGCACAGCCAAAATTCCGTTTTAGAAGATGGAAACGGAATTTATGACAAACATCGCCAATCATTCTTGTCCCCGCTGCGGCGCTGCCATTGCGCACGGTTCCCTGCAAGGGCTATGCCCGAGTTGCCTGGCCCTGATCGCTTTCAGCGGAGCGCCCGAGAGCAAGCCAACCGTTGTCGTCTCGTTTGACGTGGACGACACCGCCCCAGCCGCGCGGGTTGCGGCCAAGCCGCTCCTTTCTTCCGCGATCTCGTACTTCGGAGATTATGAGTTGTTGGAGGAAATCGCTCGGGGCGGCATGGGCGTGGTTTATCGGGCGCGCCAATCCAGTCTGAATCGGATCGTAGCAGTGAAGATGATTCTGACGAACCGTTTGGCCAGTGAGATGGAAATCCGCAGATTTTACAGCGAAGCCGAAGCAGCGGCGAATTTACAACATCCCAACATCGTCGCCATCCATGAGATCGGGGAACACGAAGGCCAGCATTATTTTTCCATGGATTTTGTCGGTGGCGAGAACCTGGCCGCGATGACGCGGAGAGGTCCGCTCCCGGCCATTCGCGCGGCGGAGTTGGCGCGGACTATCGCCGAAGCGATTCAGTTCGCGCACCAGCGGGGCATTCTGCACCGCGATCTCAAGCCGCAAAATGTGCTGATCGATTCGCAGGGAGTTCCCCGCATCACGGACTTTGGCATCGCGAAGCGCGTCGACCAGGATTCGACTTTGACCTCGGAAGGCGCCGTCATGGGCACTCCCAGTTACATGTCTCCTGAACAGGCGGCCGGACGGCGGGATTTGCAGGGGCCAGCGAGTGACGTTTATTCATTGGGTGCGATTCTGTATGAGCTCCTGACTGGCCAACCACCGTTCCGGGGGAAAACGCCGATCGAAACGATCCAGCATGTTATCGAAAACGCTCCGCCCGCGCCTTCAAAACTGAATCCCAAAGTGCCGGTCGATCTCGAGACGATCTGCCTAAAGTGTCTCGAGAAAAAGACTGATCGCCGCTACAGCTCCGCGGGAATTCTCGCGGACGAGTTGGGGCGTTTTCTCAACCATGAACCGATTCTGGCGCGGCCCGTGAGCGCCTTTCGCAAAGCGGGAGCCTGGTTTCAGCGCCATCCGTGGGTGATTTCCGCGGCACTTTCTTTGTTGGTGCTCAGTCTGGCCGGGTTGTCTTTCGGCCTCTGGGACAAGAGCCGATACTTGATCTGGCTCCAAACCCACACGCCGCCTAAGAAATCTGCCGAAGGACAATGGTTCATCATTTCCGCAATGGCACTGTTGCCGATCTGCCTCTTCATGGCTCCATTTGTTTTTCTCGATTTTGTGGATCGGAAGAGGCGCGGGTTTCCGTTGCAGCTTTTCCATTTGCGGCTCTACTCATTGCTGGCGCTTCCCGGATTGGCTGCCTCTTTGAATTTCACCTTGAGCCTGGCGCACGAGTTGGTCTGGCAGCGCCGGGCGACATTGTGGCTGATCTTTTTCGCTTTTCCAGGCGCATGGTTCGGCGCGTTGATTCTTTGGAATGCGGTGAAGGAATATCAGAGTTTGCAATTCGGGTTCGAGCGCCCCGAGGCCGCGGTTTTGTTTCCGCCGAAACCGAAGACCGCTTGGAAACTTCCGCCTGAAACAATCGGTGATCGAGCGGCCTTCAACTTTGTAGCTCTAGCCGTCATTCTCGCGGGGAGTCTCATCAGCGCGATCGGTGGATGGATCTCCACCCATGCGGATGCAGGCCGCCTTTTCACCATGATCGCAGCGGGCACGGCCGGGTCCTGGTTGATTCTCTATTGGTGGCGCAACACCAAAAGCGCCGCCAAACATGTCATCCTCCTTTTCGGATTGCTGCAATTGATGGTTCCCTTGACATTCGGCGCCCTGATTTCAATAGACGAACGGTTCCGCGAATTGTTTTTGATCCCTGGCGCGCAGTGGATCGCGCTCGGAATCGGCCTTGGTCTCGGTTGGTTCCTCCAACGAGTGATCCAACATTCCAAACGAATCAAAGCCGGCCAAACCACCGTCCAGACTGGGGAATACGGCTGGGTTCAGGCCAATCGCGGGCTGTTCCTCCTCCTGTTCGGGTTCGGAAATATTCTTCTGCTTGGAACATCCAGCTTTTGGCTTCCCGCCAGCATGACATCACCGCCCTTGCTCGCCTCCGTTTGTTTTGGGCTTTGTTTGGAATTGGTGTTTTTTCTGAGATCGGCCCGATCAGAGCGCAAGACAAGAACGGAATCCCTGATCGTCTGGCTGTTGGCTGGTTTGGCAACCTCGCCTGGACTTTCGTTCGTGGAAATCGGTCGGCAAGCGCTCGCGGGTGTGATCCTCGGCGCGCTCCTGCTGACGTTTGTCGTCTGGAAGAGCAAGGAGAAGAACCTTGTGATCTCGAAATGACGGCACGCACCGAAAAGACCAGCCCAAGGAATTTGGAATTCGAAATGAGGATACTTAAATCCGAAGCACGAAATCCGAAATCCGACCTGTCCTCCGAAGCTTCAGCGAAGGAGGAAACAATTCCTAAACCTTGAAATCTAAACACCCAAAACAAGACCTTCCCTGGGCGTGGACCAATCCTGGTCCAGTTCGGGAATGAACTTGTTATCGAGAGCGGCTTTGCTGACCAGCAAACCGTGCATTTGGACTCGCCTTAAATCGAATCCGACCACCAGACGTCTGGGTATGGGTTCTGCTTAAATGCTGAGTCGATCTGCGCTTCTTTGAGCCTGCAGCCATGTTCAGAAACAACTGAGCTCATCAGCCCACGTTTGACGTGTCGACGTCTTTTCTGGGCGTTTCGGCCCATTCTTAATTCCTCTTCGCTATCGCCCCTTCCAAGGCCGCCTTCTCTCCGCGCAATAGTTCTTCGCTGACACCAGGATTGCAGGCCAGCGAAACGTAACAATCTCGTTACGGTAAACATTTTGCCGCGCGATGAACGAGACGTGAAAGTCATCCCATTGACGGAGATTCAATAACGACTAACCACAACACGATTGCTTATGAACTCAACTATTCTCAAATCAAAACGTCCGCGGGGCATGATCGGCCGGCGCCTGATCGCATGCGCGTTCGCCACCGCCTCCTTCGCCGTGCCGATGTTGGCCCAACCGCGCTACGCGCTCACGGACATTGGCAAGCTGCCCGGCACAGATCTCAGCGTGGCGACTTGCATCAATGATAACGGGGATGTCGCGGGTGCTTGCAATTCCGCCTCGGTCAATCAAGTCGCCTTCGCCTGGCGCAACGGGGTTATGGTGAACCTCGGCAAACTGCCCAAAGGGACGTTCAGCTACGCCAGCGCAATCAATCTCTCGGGCGTGGTTGTCGGGGACGGTGACACCGGTAATGGCCGTCCGCAGAGCTGGGTAACAACCGCGTTCGGACTTTATAATTTTTTCCCTAATAGCGGCGGAAATACCCACGCCATCGGCATTAACGATGCGGGAGTTATTTGCGGCTACTACACAAAGAGTTTGTCCGGTAATGTCTCAAGTTGGCGGGGCGCGATCTGGACGGTCGATCCCAAAGATCCGACCAGGTACCGCGAAACGGATCTGCCCGCCCTCCCTGGCATCAATTCGAAATTCACCTCCGCGATTCCCTTTGCATTCAATCAGTCAGGCCAAGCGGCCGGGTGGGCCGTGAACGACATTATCGGGCAGCACGCGACCTTTTGGAATAACGACGCCAAACATTCCATCGTTGACCTTGGGGTTTTTCCGGGCGACTGGAGCAGCATCGCATGGGGCATGAACGATCTAGGTCAGGTGGTGGGTGAGAGCCATCCGCCCGGCAGTAGCCGTCCCGTCGTTTGGAACAACGACGCCGCGCACACACCTTCCGAATTGCCACTGCTGCCAGGAGACAATTATGGAATCGCTTCCAAAATCAACACTCTCGGGCATGTGCTTGGCACATCCGCCGTCAGTGATCCAGCCACTGGCACTGGCACCGCGCCACGTTGGGTGGTTTGGCGGGATGGCGGCGTGTTCGAAATTCAATCACTGCTCGATGCTTCAGGCCTGGGCTGGACGATCAACGCAGTTACCGGCATCAACAACGTTGGACAGATTGTCGGCTTTGGCACTGCCAACGGAGAGACCCACGGCGTCGTCTTGACTCCGATTCCCTGAAGCCTCGCGACAACGCATCGAGCCCTGTAGAGGCCGGCGTGAGGCGGCTCAACTTGCCAAAACGAGCGGCCTGACCTTCGCCCCTACAGAGGCCGTGTTGTTCAGCGAGAGCATTGGGAGCGATGGCAACCTGCGCATTTGCAAATCGCACTTGAATTCGACCGTTCGTCCGCTATGTCTCGTTCGTGCGCCGAAGAGACTTCCTTTTGAAGAGTACTCAAGCCGCAGTCAGCCTTTGTTCCTTCCCACTCATGGCGCGAGCACAAGGGAACCGAATATTTGCAAACGACAGCAGTCCACAGGCAGCGTTTATTGCCGATTTGGAGAGCCTGATTCCAAAACTGATGGACGAAGCGGTCGTTCCTGGCCTCAGTATCGCCCTTGTTCGAGAAGGGAAATTGCTTTGGCGCCGAGGATTCGGGTTTAAAGACAGCGCGACGAAAGAACCGGTCGATAAGGACACGGTGTTTGAAGCGGCGTCGATCAGCAAAACGGTGTTCGCCTATGCCGTCATGAAGCTTTGTGCAAAAGGCGTCATCGATCTCGATACGCCTCTGACCCATTACACCTCTGAACGATTTCTCGAAGATGATCCGCGGCTCGAGCGCATCACTGCGCGGCATGTGCTTTCGCATACGAGCGGCTTTCAAGACTGGCGTTCAAAAGCTGAACCGTTGCAAATCCATTTTACGCCTGGCGAAAAATTTCTTTATTCAGGCGAAGGCTACTATTATCTGCAATCGGTTGTGACCCGTTTGACAGGTCACGTGAATCGAAACCACTGCGCCCAGTACGAAGCAGGCCTCGAAATCTGCGCGACGGATATTGATCCTTACATGAAACGAAATCTGTTTGGGCCATTCGGGATGAGTTCGAGCGGTTATGTCTGGAACGCCACATTCGAGAAGCACACCGCGCGGCCGCACGATTCCAACGGTAAACCATTCGCTAAAAAGAAACCGACCGCCACAGACGCGGCCAGGTATGCTTCGGCAGGCGGCCTGCACACAACAGCCACAGATTACGCGGAGTTTCTGCTCGAGATTGTGAACCCAAAACAACCCGACGCGTTTCGACTCAGCAAACAGAGCTTGAAGGAAATGCTCCGCCCACAAGTGAAGCTCGATGAACAGCAGAAAATCGACGGCGCCAGTTCTTGGGGTTTGGGCTGGGCAATCCAAGAAAAGCAAAACGGGAACGTGATCGTGCATTCCGGCGGCCAGGATGGATTTCGATCGCTCACGATGGCTTCGGTCGAAAACAAGTCCGGTTTCATCATTCTGACGAATGGCGACAATGGAGCGAACGTCCTTCACGATCCAACCCTGGCCGAACGTCTGAACCTGTTTCTGGCCGGCTCGGTTTGAGCGACGGAAGAAACGCTTCGGCCTAATCGCCTCGGCGCCGCTCAAGTGAACGTCTTGCGCGCGAAAGGGCGCAAGCTCGACTCGTTGGCGGAACCAATATGAAACCGAAACTGTTCCTACCGTTCAGCGCAATGGTGGTCTTCTCGACTGCTGCCTTGGCGCTCGCTGGCCCAACCGGCTCCGTCCGTTTTGAGAAACACGTCCTCACGGACAAGTATTATTGCGATGGCATCAACTGCGGCGATTTCAATCGCGACGGCAAACTCGACATCGTGGCCGGGCCGTTCTGGTATGAAGGCCCTGATTTTAGGACCAAGCATGAAATTTATCTTCCAAAGGAATTTCCCAAGCCGCCATCGCCCACCGACAGCCTGTTTTCATTTGTCTATGATTTCAACCGGGACGGCTGGCCTGACGTCCTGGTGGTCGGCCGCGTGCATCTTCACGAGGCGTTTTGGTACGAGAACCCGCAAGGCCAGCCTAATCATTGGAAGAAGCACTTCGTTCTGGAACGGGTGCAGGCTGAATCGCCCGCGTTCACCGACATCGATCAAGATGGCCGGCCTGAAATCGTCTGCATCTTTCAAAAGCAATGGGGCCTGGTGAAACCCGACTGGAACGCGCCAGCCCGGCCGTGGACATTTGAACCAATCATCCGCGCAGGCGATTGGACCCACTTTTATCATGGCACTGGCGTGGGTGACGTGAATGGCGACGGGCGCCCGGACCTGCTCATAAACGACGGTTGGTGGGAGAGGCCTCCGAATGGCTCGGGCCAAAACGACTGGATCGCGCATCCCTTCAAGTTCGCCGACAAAGGCGGGGCGCAGATGTTTGCCTATGACGTGGACGGCGATGGCGACAACGACATTATCACGAGCCTTGACGCGCACGGATGGGGACTGGCCTGGTTCGAACAGGCGCAGACTGGAAACCAGATCACGTTTCGCGAGCACAGGATCATGGGCGATCGCTCTGAGGAAGCGAAATTTGGCGTCGCGTTCTCCCAACCCCATGCCCTGGATCTCGCCGACATTGACGGCGATGGGTTGAAAGACATTGTCGCGGGCAAGCGGATGTGGGCGCACGGCCCGAAAGGGGATATTGAACCAGAGGCCGCGCCTGTGCTGTATTGGTTTCAGCTCACTCGCGGCCCCGGTGGGCAGGTGCGTTACCTGCCGCATTTGGTCGATGATCAATCCGGCGTCGGCACGCAAGTCATCGCGGCTGACGTGAACAGTGACGGCCGCCCGGACATTCTCACGGTGTCCAAGCTGGGCGCGTTCGTCTTCATCAATCGGCAAACAAATCGGCCCGTCAGTAGCCTCGCCCCGCCCAAGGCGCATGCTCTTTTTACGGACCCCGGGTTCATGGAAACGCGCATCGTTTTCGACTCGGAATCGGCCATCGGATGGTCCACGGCTGAGTCCACTCTTGAATCCTCGATCCGCCGAACACGGCACGGCGCACCGGCGCTGCACTGGCACGTCACGGTCGACCATTTCACTGGCGAACCGAACTATCCTATCGGCTGGCCGCGCATCACCACCACGCTGCGTGAACCCTCCTCGCGGGACTGGTCAGGCTGGGACTACTTGCAGTTTTGGGTTTACACCGAAACCACTCGCGAAACCTTGCCGCACGAGCCAATGGGTTTGACGCTTTACACACCGGATAAAGAGGGCGCCTTCAATCGCTCACTGGATGAGTTGAAGGCCGGAGCGTGGGTGCAAGTCCGCATCCCCCTTTCGGACGTGCCGCGCCATCACGACGTGCGCTTGGTGCAGTTTCACATTGCGGAATCGAAATACCGCCACCGGGATGAATTAGACTTCTATTTCGATCAAATTGCTTTGCTCCGCTACACTCAGCCAACGCTGCTCGAGTTTGCCCCGGAGAACGAGGTGCTGGTCGCGGATGCGAAAAGCGTGGCGCTTCGTTTTAACCTGGCCGGGCTCAAACCGGCTGTGACCGTGGATGTGAGTTGTGTGTTAAAGCTCGGCGAACGAGTCGTCGCCCAAACGAAGGTGAAGGCGGCGCGAGGGCCCCAACGAGTTGCTTTCGACTTGGCCGGAGCGGCCATTGAGCCCGCCACGTATCAAATCGAAGCACGCGCCGCAGGCGGAACGGAAACCTCCCGCGCCACGGTGCGATTCGTGGAATCGCCGTGGAAGCGAAAGGAGCCATGATCCTGAACAGCTTTCTTGTCATGTTGTGCTTGGCAGCCGCACAAACCGTCGCAGCGGCGCCGAAGCTTTTCGACATGGGCACGGCTCAGTCCGCGGTTTGGGACGGCTGCACGAGGGTAACCGCGCAAGATTTATTCTCACTTCAGTCCGGCTTTGGCTGGCAAACTGCGGAAGGCTTGAATGCCCAGGCCCGTTCCTACACGACCTCCGTCGAAAACCGCAGCCGAGGCGCCGAGGAGCAACCGCCGATTTGGACTAACCCCATCACGGAAGATTGCATCGCTGGCGAGCGCGAAAACGCATTCCTCTTTCACTCGCCGCCCGGTGAGTACGACCTCTACGTGATGTGTGGCACGAGCGAAGCCATGCGCAGCCAGTTCTTCGATTTTACCGTGCAGGTGGGCGCGCAGACGCGTCGCGTGCAAATCGAGGGCGGATATCAGTTCCGCTCGCTGCGATTTCATATCCGCGCCCCAGCAAACGGGGCACTCACGATCAAGTTCATTCCCCGCAGCAAATGGGTGGTGAATGCCATCCTCGCTTGGACTGCGCCGGAGGCCGAGCGCGTCGAGAAGGACATCATCGCTCCGCTCGAAGAATGGACCTATCGAATGCCGCCAGCCGAATGGGCCAAATGGAAGGAAGAACCCGAGCTGGGCTCCAGCCCAATGCCACCGACGAGGGAGACCGATCAGAAACGCGGCTTCGTCGTGTACTCGCGGCCTTACTTGGAATGTATCTATCCGCATACCCAACCCCGCGCGGAAGATCTCAATCCAGCGTTGCGGTTTTTTGCCACGCCAGGCGAATTCGAGCCGATCAATTTCGCCGTTTATCCCCTGCGTGACCTAACCGGTGCGAAAGTTAAAGTGAGCGCGATTGGTCCAGTCCCAGCAGCTCAGATTGACATCCGCCACGTTCGCTTCATCCAGGCGCGGCCCAATTACACCTCGCGTTACCGCTACCGGGTCGTGCCTGACATATTGGAGCACTTCGACTCGCTTGACCTCAAGGCTGGCGAGAACGCGCGGTTCTGGCTTACGGCTCGCGTGCCTGACAACGCCCCACCCGGCATTTACACGGGCAAGGTGACCTTCGAATGTTCCGGCGGCGAGGCCGAGTTGCCGGTGACATTGCGCGTTTTGCCGTTCAAGTTGAGAGATGACCCGAACAAGATTTTTGGCATTTATTACCGGCACCCCTACGACCAACTCGCCCGCGCCGATGACGAAGTTTCCCGCGAGTACTTTCGGCGCAAAGCCGAACTCGAAGCCGCGGACATGCTCGCCCACGGCACGCGCAATGTGGTGTTGTCCTGTGGCAGCAGTGCCGCTGATGCCCAAGGCAATTTCAAATTCAATTGGGACCTGCTGGCCGAGAAAATCGGACTCTGGAAAAAGTTCGGCTTTCGAGGTCCGATGGTAATGAGCATCAGCACGGAATCGGTTTATGCGAAATACATGAAGGAGCGTTACGGCAGCCATCTGCGCGGCGTGAAAGATCCGCCAGCGGAATTCAGCCGGGAAATCACTGCGCTGGTAAACGCGATCGAGAAGGAGAGGCAGAAGCGAGGTTGGCCCGAGTTCCTCTACTACCCGGTGGATGAAGCGAGCACCGATGCGGCGGCGGTGAATTTCATGGTGAAGCTGCTGAAGGCGTGCAAAGCCGCGGGCGTGCGCACCTACGTGACCGCTGATCCAACCCACGATCAGTTCGAGCCGATGCGGCCCTTCGTGGAGGTCTGGTGCACGCAGCCATTCCTGCCCGACCGCCAAACGGTTCTGACGGACAGCAAAGCGCGCGGCGTCGAATACTGGTGTTACCCGAACCACGTCAACGGTGAGAACGACCATACTCCAGTTACGGGGGCGCGGATGACTTACGGATTCGGCTTCTGGCGTTCCGGGTTCCGCACACTCATCCCGTGGATTTATTCCGCGAGCAATGGTGACCCGTTCAATTACCTCGATGGGTCCTCGATGGACTTCTTCAATCGTCACGAGCCGGACGGCACTCCCATGCCTGTCACGTTATGGGAAGCCTATCGCGAAGGGTACGATGATTACCGCTATGTGTTCACGCTGGAACAGGCCATCGCCGAGGCCAAGCACAGCCCTAATGCGACAGCGCAGCGGGCCGCCACGCAGGCCGAACGAGAACTCCAGTCGATCTGGAACGCGATCCGTGTCCAGCCCAAATACAAATACGACGGCCTTTGGTCGCCGGCGGAATTTGACGTATATCGCTGGCTGATTGCCCAGCAAATCTTGAAACTGCAGGAAGCGATGACCCGCTGAAACCAGTCCGCGTGGCGGTATTTCCAGAGGGCGCCTTGCCTGTTTGGCGGCTCCACGTATTCGGCCAGGTTAAAGAAGAACGCCAACTGGATGCTGGTCGTGGGTGCAGATCCGCGATCAAAACCGGCTCCTGAGCACCAGCCCGTACCGTCGCGCGCCGCGCGAAATCGAGTGGCGGCCTTACCATTGGATGCGCGAATCGCGCGATCCCACCGTCCGCTGGCTCTGGGACCGGATGCTAGTCTCAATGCGGCCGGATCCTTCGGATGCGGGGATGGCTTGGTTCCTGGTGTCCGGCGACGACGAGTGCGACCCACCTAAACTCAAACGGCTGATCGACGAGCACCGCTTTCCCTCTCTGATCACCACGCGAACACAGGTCCGAATCGAGGCGGAGAACTTTCGTCAGATCGAGGGCTTTGACCTCGATGATCGCAATGACCGCAACGCTTCCCATCGCCTTAACCTTGCAAATGTTGTCATCCAGCGCGGCGACGAATTGGCCGTGGAAGTCCAGACCGAAACCAATAGCGTTGTCCGGCTGGATTATCTCCAATTGAATCTTCGTTCCGGACGAGAATAGGAATCGATTGGTTATTGCCAAAATTGCGCCAAAGCGCAAAAAACGGTGCGGCTGTTCATCCACTCTGCGAGTCCTGAAAGGAAGACCATGAACCAAATCCTGAACTTTGGAGCATCGACCGCATTCATCCTCGCGCTGGCGTTCGTCACAGCAGACTCAACCGTCGCGCAGCCCGTTCGAGCTGGCGGCGATTCCCTCGAAGGCGTCGTCACCGGCGCCAAGGGCCCGGAAGGGGGCGTTTGGGTGATTGCGGAAACAACTGATCTCCCTACGAAATTCGCCAAGATTGTGGTCACGGATGATCAGGGGCGTTACGTGATCCCTGAACTTCCGAAGGCCAACTATAACGTTTGGGTTCGCGGGTACGGGCTCGTCGATTCGCCTAAAACAAAAACATCGCCCGGCAAGACGCTGAACCTGACCGCCGCTGCGGCGCCGAACGCCAAAGCCGCGGCGCAATACTACCCGGCGGGCTATTGGTTCTCGCTGCTTCGCCCTCCAGCGAAAGATCAGTTTCCTGGCACCGGACCGACTGGCAACGGCATTTCACCCGCAATCAAAACCCAAGCACAATTTCTCTGGCAGATTAAGTCTGGCGCTTGCTTGTCGTGCCATGCCCTCGGCACAAAAGGCACGCGCGAAATGCCCGAAGCTCTTGGGCATTTCGATTCCAGCGAAAAAGCGTGGGAACGCCGCCTGATGTCCGGACAAGCCGGTGGCAATATGTTCTCGTCGCTCGTTCAGATCGGACGAGAACGGATGCTGAAGATGTTCGCCGATTGGACCGATCGGATTGCCGCCGGTGAACTGCCGCCAACGCCTCCGCGCCCGCAAGGAATCGAACGCAATGTCGTCATCACGGAGTGGGACTGGGCCGATCCCAAAGCTTATCTTCACGATTTGGTATCGACCGATCGACGCAATCCCACCGTCAATGCCAACGGGCTGATCTACGGGTCGCTCGAGCTGAGCGCGGATTACCTGCCCGTGCTCGATCCGGTGCGTCACGTGACGAGCAAGGTTCCGTTGACTGTGCGCGACCCAAACACGCCGCCCCCTTCGCCGGCGATGCCAGCGCCTTCACCCTATTGGGGGAACGAAGTCATCTGGACCAGCAAAGCAAACGTGCATAACCCAATGTTCGATGAGAAAGGCAGGGTCTGGATCACCGCGACTGTTCGTCCGTCCGAGAATCCTGATGTATTCAAAAAGGGGTCAACCCATCCCTCCGCGCAGCGATTCCCGCTCAACAGCTCCGGTCGCCAGCTTGGAATGTATGATCCAAAAACCGGAAAATATACACACATCAGCACCGGCTTCAGCACGCACCATTTAATGTTCGCCGAAGACGCCAACAACACGCTCTGGACAAGCGGCGGCGGCCCAGTCGTCGGTTTCCTCAACACGAAGAAATTCGACGAGACCGGCGATGAAGTGGCGTCGCAAGGCTGGACGCCGCTTATCCTCGACACCAACGGCAACGGCCGGCGTGACGATTATGTCGAACCCAATCAACCGCTCGATCCCACCAAAGACAAAAGAATCAACGCCGGCTTTTACGCCGTTGCTCCCGCGCCGGATGGTTCAGTCTGGGGATCGACTCTCGGCTACCCGGGCGGGATCGTTCGATTGAACCCGGGACCGAACCCGCCGGAGACTGCGCTGGCCGAGTATTATGAATTGCCAGTGAACGACGCGAGAGAACCGATTGAAGGGTTTTCGCCGCGCGGGATGGATATCGATCGGGATGGCGTTGCTTGGGTGGCATTAGCAAGCGGGCATATGGCCAGTTTCGATCGGCGCAAAGTGAAAGGACCCCTGAACGGGCCGAAAGCGACGGGCCAGCACGCGCGCGAAGGCTGGACGTTCTACACGGAACCGCTGCCGCAGATGCAGGGCCTCACCACACCGGGCAGCGCCGAAGGGAGCTACTACACTTGGGTCGATCAGTTCAACACACTGGGCCTGGGCCGAAATGTTCCCATCAACACGGGCAACGAATCCGAAGGGTTGCTCGTGTTGAAGGACGGCAAATTTGTGATTCTTCGCGTCCCATATCCGCTCGGCTTTTATACGAAATGGATGGACGGTCGGATCGATAATCCGGACACCGGCTGGAAAGGCCGCGGGATTTTTGCGTGCATTAGCACGCGCACGCCGTTTCACATGGAAGGAGGCAAAGGCACGCCGAGCAAGGTGATGAAATTTCAGCTCCGGCCCAATCCGCTGGCGAGGTGAGCCGACCCTGTTTCGGATTCCAATCGACTTTTAGTGGTTTTTAGTCCGTTGACGCCAAAGTCCGATTAATGAATCCTTAAAGTGTGAAAGAATTCGACACCATGACCGTGACCAAAGTGGGCCAGGGCACGCTGCCTAAGTGGTGGCGCGACGCTTCTGGCTTGTCCGAAGGCGGTATCATTGAAGTTCGGCCAGTGCGAGACGGACGCAACAGCATCATCCTGACGCCCAAGCTGGCCAAGCGACGCGGCATCTCCGGCAAAGGACTGCTCAAGCAGTTTTCGCGTTGTCCCCACCCGATGCCCGTGCCCGAACGTAACGAGCTGCCTTTCAAATGAGTATCCTGCTCGATACGGACGTGCTCTCGCTCCTGGAACGAAAGCACGTGCCTGCGAAGCTCGTTGCCTGGCTGGAGGAAAACGACGATGGACTTTTCGTCAGCGTTGTTTCGTTCGCTGAACTTCAGCACGGACTGAATCAAGCGCCAGCCACGCACCAGCCGGGCTTGGTGACTTGGCTCGATGAGACGCGGCGGAAGTTCGCGCCTGCCACGGAGGCATTAACGGAGCCGGTGTTGGTGCGATGGAAGCAACTGCTCGCCGCGCTCAAGGCCACGAACCGAACGATGACGTGCGAGGATTCGCTGATCGCAGCCACGGCGCTCTTCCACGGCCATACTGTCGCTACCCACAACAAACGGCATTTTGAGCCGGCTGGCGTGCCGGTCATCGATCCTCTCGCCTAACCAAGCGCCCTGCGCCCTCCTCAACCGCTGGTTGATAAATGGGTGGCCCGTTTCGCCGCGAGCCAAGCGCAGTGGACATCTCGCGCATCGATCCGAGGGACAGTTTCCTTGGGACAACGCACTGGGAGGGTGACGATTCGGTCATCCGCTGAAGAGGCAAATTCGTATCAGCTAGTACAAGGGCGACGAGCGCAATCAGCCGCTTCAGGAACTGGATAAGCTGGCCAAGGAAACCGAATTCGCCGCCGGCTACGTCCGCACACCGCATCTGGCACGGGAGAAAATGTATAAAACCTCCGGCCCCCTGCCGTATTACGCGGAGTCCATGTTTCCGAAAATGGAAATGGACAAACACCGCGCCGACCGCCAAATAATCGAAGCCCGCATCGCCGAACTTGAAAAACAACTGGCCGATCACGCGAACAAAATGAATTCAAGCCCTGAAGGGGCGAAATAAAACCGGCGACTCGCAGGCTGAATTTTGCGGCCTCCCTTGCACCCGCGAGAACGATGACCTCTACGACCCGGACGACACAGACGTCTTGCGTGTCGCCTTCACTTCCGAGTTCGAGCGCGGACGGCTTTCGGATTTGGTAAGCCTGCTGTCTGGGAGAAATTTCGAGACCAAATCCTTCGATGAGGCGATTGCGGAAAAGTCGTTCGCGCAACTTCGCGCTGGCGTGGACCAGTTCAGCAACGAAACCAACTTCAAGCGGTTCGTCATGATTCTCCGTTCGGCTGGCTTTGTGGACGCGGGCCTCATCCGCTCCACGAGCGCCGTGAACTTCGCCTACATCGTTTATCTGAAGCTCCGCCAACTCGGCGTTTCCGCTGAGAAGATTGAAAGCGCGGTGCGACGCTGGTTCGTGATGAGCATCCTGACCGGGCGTTACAGCGGTTCGCCTGAATCGGCCTTTGACTTCGATATCAAGCAGATCGCCAGCCGGGGAATTGACGCCGTGCTGCAAGACCGCGAAGCCGCTGATCTCTCCGAAGCCTTCTGGTCAGCCTCGCTGGTGCAGGCGCTCAACACGCCGGTTGCGAGCAATCCGAACTTCCTCGTCTTTCTGGCGACCCAAATCCGGGCAGGAGACAAGGGCTTCCTCTCAAGAGATATTTCTGTGCATGACTTGGTGACGCACAAGGGGGACATCCATCACATTTTCCCGAAGGAATACTTGAAGAAAAACGGATTGGCGAAGAGCGACTACAATCAGGTGGCGAACTACGCTTACATGCAGTCGGAAATCAACATTCGCATCGGCAGCGAATCGCCGAAGGAATACCTCGCGGGCGTGAAGGAGCAATGCAGCGGCGGAGAAAGCAAATACGGTCGTATTGATTCGACGGATGCCTTGCGCGCGAACTTTCGCATGAACGCCATTCCTGAATCTGTTTTCGAGATGGATTTGCCGGACTACCAAAACTTTCTCGCGCAACGGCGGCTGCTCATGGCGACCATGATGCGCGATTTCTATTTTTCTCTTTGATGTTCGGGGTGTTTCTGCCGCCCCTTCAGGGCTTGGAAATCTTGTGGACGGTTGACCCAGGGCGTCGCTCGCACGCTCGCTTTGCCCTGGGCTATTATCTGTCGGGCTTTCAGCCCTTCTGCATCCGTGTCAATTCGTGCAATTCGTGTCACCCCATGCTGAATCGGCGTTTATCAGCGTCAATCAGCGGTTCGGTTCTTTGCGTCTCCGCGTCGTTGCGTTGAAAATCAAAGGAACTCCAACTGCTTTTCGTGCGGGATTGGAAAAACTCCGATGATGAGGAACTTGTTGGTCGCCCAACTGTGGAATTCCTTGGTCGTGCCGAGGAAGAAATGCAGGTGGGTTTTCAGGAACTGGTCCATGTATTTCTCGCGGACTTTCGCCAGCGCCACCCGTTCGTCGCCTACGGCAGCGCGGCGGCAGTTCCAAAATGGCGGTTTCATCCAAAGCGAGCGACGCGATGAGATGTTTTTCGCGTTGCGGCGCGATGAATTGGGCGGGTGGTTGAGGCAGCGGCAGTTTGCCGAGGTTATGTTTGACCGAGATTTCCCAGAACGAAGCGGCGCTCACGCTCAAGAAGACCTGATTGTTCGGGTCGCGGATTGCAGCGGAAACGGGGGCGGATAATTTGGCGTCGCCAGACACGAGCCAGAGGAATTCGCCGGTGTCCAGCAGGATTTTCATTTGCCTTCAAACGTCTGTAAAACGTCTTCCGACAGCGTGGCGTTGAAGTCATCCGGCACGGTGAACTGGCCTTTAGCGAGGCCGATGGGGCGCTGTTGGGGCAGTGGTGCGGGCTCAAGGATGGTGAGCAGGCCGGTGGCTTTATCGGGTAAGGCTTCCACGCTTTTCGATACAATGTGGCCGTGGTCCAGTCACGAACCTGGGCTTCAAGCCCGTTTGTTTGCGGATCCGATTTCGCCGGCCGCGTCTCAGATTTCTTCAACGGGTCGCAAACTTTTCTCAATTTCGGCGTCGAGCTCGGACTTGTGATCGTAATAATACGCGAGGGCGGCGTGAATCTGCGCGAAGGAGAGCTTCTTCGAGGTGATCGAAAAGATTTTCGTGTATTGCGGACTGTGGAACGAGATCCCAGATCGTGCACCGCCTTCAGACGATCATGCGCGACAAGCAAGTCAGGCCAGGTCCGGCACTTCATGGCTGAAAAGCTTTTCGATCATTCGTATTCCACTCCGGCGCGCGAGAGTTGTCCGGGTCATCTTGTTTCGCAACCAGCAGGCCACCGGATTTTCCCACTGGCAGATTTTTCCGATGAGCCAGGATTGGTTGGTAATGTCGGCCGTCCGAGTCAGTCGCTGGTCTTCGTATGCCCGGAGCGCAGCGAGAATGTCGTTGCCCGCGCGCAGACAGGACGCCAGAACGACCGCATCTTCGATGGCTTGGCAGGCGCCCTGGCCGAGGTTGGGCGTGGTCGGGTGCGCGGCGTCGCCGAGCAGCGTGATCCGGCCGTGGCTCCAATGCTTCACCGGTTTCCGATCCACGATGTCATTGCGCAAAATGGCGGAGGACTCCGTGGCTTTGATCGCTTGAGGGATCGGCGCATGCCAATCCTTGAAGCTGGCCAGCACTTCGGCCTGGTGTCCCGCTTCGCCGGTTGGCATTCCTTCCGGAAGATTTTTTGTGGCATACCAAAAGACGCGGCCTTCGCCGCAATGGTGCAGGGAAAAACGCCTTCCCGGTCCCCACGTCTCAAAGCTGTAGCCTTCCGGAAATTCGGCATGACGGAATTGCGCCAGGCCACGCCAGCAAGTGTAGCCGGCGTAGCGCGGTTTGGATTCACCAAGCAATGTTGCCCGGATGATCGAATGAAGGCCGTCGGCGCCGATCAGCAGATCGCCATCTGCTTTTCGGCCATCCGCGAAGGTAGCCGTCACGCTGGCGGAATTTTGCTCCACACGCACACAACGCGCGCCGCATTGAACGATACGATCGTCAATCAACTTCGCCAGACTGCTCAACAACTCCGCGCGATGAATGATGACGTTGGGCGCTCCCAATTTCCGCCCGAGTTCACCCAAGGGAGTTTCCGCCAGCACTTTACCCCGCCAATCGCGCGCCTCGAATCGTTCGATGACCGAGCCCTTGGCCAGGACGGCATCGCCGGCGCCCAGTTTTCGGAGCGCCTTCACCGCATTTGTCCACACCGACAACCCCGCGCCAATTTCCCGCAGCGCGTCCGCTTGTTCGAAAACTTCCGCGTCGATGCCCACGCGCCGCAACGCAATGGCCGCTGACAGTCCGCCGATGCCGCCGCCGATGATCAGGGCCTTCATCGGATCAAGGTTGGAAACTCCCAATGCTCAACGAACCAAAAGTGAACTGTTGGAGCTTTCGGAGTTGGAAGCTGAAGGTTGAGCGTTGAATGTTTCTATGAACCCAGCTTTGCCCAGGTTGTCAACAACGGAGGACGCAAAAGAAATTTCCTGGGCATTTCAATCGCACCACCGTTGTCTAATGGAACGGGTGCATGGGGAGAGGGGAAGCCACCCACACTGAACCTCCCTGCCGATTCCTCCAAGTTCAGGGGTGCAAAGCGCGAAAAGTTGGTTCGGGGAATTCTCGTCCCACACGGGTCACCGGAGAAATTTGGCAACAGCCTCGGCCTGGGAGTTGACCTGAAGCTTTTCGTAAATGCGACGCAGGTACGTTTGAACGGTGGTGACGCTCACTCCCATGGTTGCCGCGACTTCCTTGATTCGTTTCCCGTTTGAAATACCGGCGAGAACTTGCGATTCGCGCGGGCTCAGGGATTCTCGTTCGGACGAAGGCCGGCTTGCGCTGTGGAAGGACTCGACCACGCGGCGGGCAACTTGCGCGGACATGGGGGAACCGCCGAGGGCGACCAGTTCCAGGGCGGCTATGATTTCTGCGGGAGTGGCGGTTTTGAGCAGATAGCCAGTCGCGCCCGCGCGCAAAGCAGAGAAGACCCGTTCGTTGTCCTCCTCAATGGTGAGCATCACGACCTGGATTTTCGGGCAGGCGCGCTTGAGCTCATGGGTGCATTCGATGCCCGAGGCGCCGGGGAGGTTGAGGTCCATCAAAACGACGTCCGGGGCCAGGGAAGGAAGATTGCGCAAGGCTTCCTCGGCGCTAGCGAACATCCCGACAGGAAGCATTCCGGGCGTGAGTTCAAGGATTGCTTTGAGACCGCGGCGAAAAATGGGCTTGTCTTCGACGCACACGACGCGAATCAGTTGGGAAAAATTGGCCATTCAGTTCATGCGTTTGGCTCAACCTCCAGGGGCAAGGAAGCGGTGATGGTGGTGCCGCGCCGCGGTGCGCTATCAATGGAGAACCGGCCACCCAGCTGCTCGACGCGTTCGCGGAGATTTCGCAGGCCGGTGCCACCGGGGCGCTGCAGGGGATTGAAACCGGCGCCATCATCGGTCAGGGTGAGGGAGACTTCCTCGCGAGTGAGTTCGACTTTCATGGAAACGTTCTTTGCCGCAGCATGGCGCGCCACGTTCGCGAGAGATTCTTTGACGACCATAAGTAATTCGTGACGGATTCGCGCCGAGACTTTTTGCGATTGGTCGGCGCCCGGGATCTGCAACTGGCAATTCAGGCCGCGCGCCTGACAGGCGCGCTCGGTAAACTCGCCGAGGAAGCTGCCGAGACTGGCGAGATTGTCACAACGAGGGTTGGTGGTCCATGCCAGCTCACGCAATTGGTGGGCGAGGGACCGAGCTTCGCCGGCAATGGTTTGGAGTTGCTCGCCCTCCGCCTTGCCGCGGCGGTGGGCGGCTTCCAATTCCAAGGCGATGCCGGTGAGGCTTGAACCTAGATCATCGTGGAGATCGCGAGCGATCCGGGCGCGCTCACGCTCGATCGCGGCCAGGCGTTCGGCATGGGCTGTGCGCCGCTGCCAGCGGAGTCGCCAAATTGCCAAGGCGAGCATGGCGGAGGCGCCCCCGAGAACAAGCGAAGCGGGGAACCAAGCGGTTTCGGTGAAGCGCGGCAGGATGGAGAAGTTGAAGGATCCCGGTCGATCGTTCCAAACCCCGTGGTTGTTGCAGGCTGTGACCAAAAAGGTGTACCGACCTGGACGCAGGTTGTGATAGAGCGCGGTCCGTTCCCTCCCCATAACCTCACGCCACTGATCATCGTGACCCTCCAGCTTGTAGCGGAAGCGGACCTGCTCCGGGGCCCAGAAGCTGTTGGCGGTGTAGTGAATTTCAAGGAAGCGGCCGCGGCCGGGTCCCAACTTGGGATTGATAATCAGCTCGCCATCAGCCCTGGCTTGTTCGATCACCACCGGGGGCGGGGGCTTATTTTCAAGGATCCTTTCCGGGTCCACCATGACCACGCCCTTGGTGGTGCAGAACCAGATTTTACCGTCCGCAGTCTTGCAGGCGTTTGGCTGGAACTCCCCATTGCCTTCGCTGCTCATCACGCCATCGGCCCTGCCGTAGGAGATGCAGTTAAGCGTCTTCTTTTGCCGATCCGCAACGGCGCGCAATTCATCTTGTGTCACGTGGAAAATGCCGCGGCGGGAATTAAACCAGAAACGGCCGGAGGCATCGGGGATCATGCAGAAGGGGCTATTGTCAAACAACCCTTCGTGAGTTGTGACGCTTGCAATGATGCCATTTCGAATGCGGTTTAGCCCTTTAGGGGTGCTGATCCAAATAGCTCCATTTGTTTCTGCAAAAAGCGGCGAAGCGAAGTTGGAGAGGAGATGATCGTTCGTGGAGAGCACGTGAAATTTTCCATTGATTAAGTGGGCGACACCACCACCAAAGGTGCCTATCCATAAGCTTCCATCAGGCGTTTCGCAAAGTCCCGTGGTATGTTCATGGGGCAAACCTTCCGCGTGATCAAAGCGCCTGAACTCCGCATTGGTGCGGCAGAACAATCCGGATGTGGTCCCAACCCAGAGGGATCCTGAGCGATCCTCCAGGATAGCTGTGACCTCGGTTTTCTCGGGCGCGGCAGGGCCGAGTTTTTGTGGCAAGGCTGACTGACCTTCCGAAACGAACAGGCCGTGATGACCGACCCCGAACCAAAGTTTGCCTGTGCGGTCTTCGAATAGGGGGGCGAGAATGCCTTCGGCCAGGGGAGGGGAAAGTGGTTTCGCGAAGACCTTAACTTGCCCATCGTGGGTCATTTCCAGGCCTTCGAGAGGACTCGTCCATACGCCGCCCGCAGCACGCGGGCAGAGACTCTGCACGTCATCCGCGCTCAAACCTTGTTTTTTCGTGAAGGTCTGGACTGCCGGCATGCGGAGTTGGAAAAGGCCGTGGCCACCAGTGCCCATCCAAAGGCTTCCTTCGCGATCCTCGTAGACGCAGCGAATGTCATCATCTGGCATGCCCTGGTCCTTGTCCCAGACCACGGAATGGCCGTTGTGCAGGCGGCGGACACAGGTATATGTGCCCAGCCAATATGCTCCCGTCCGATCCTCGCAAAGAGTCGCGGTCGACCAGCCGCTGGCGAGCGGTTCGTCCTGAGGCAGTTTTTGCCATCTGCCAGCCGCAAAGAAAAACAGCCCCGTCTGCGTGCTCACCCAATAGGCGCCATGGCTGTCTTGGAAGATGGAAGAGACGGGATAGAGATCTGTGAGGCCGAAGAACTCCGTGGCGTTGGTGACGCGGCCGGTCGATTCCTCCACGCGCCAGAGGTACTCATTTGATTGGACCCAAAGTGTCCCTCCCCGATCCTCGTAAACGTAACCTGGGTGCTGGAGACGCGGATCGTGAATCGGCTTTGTGACCTCGCCATTATGGAGGAGGAAAAGGCCTTCATTTGTGCCCACCCAAATTCCGCCGGCCTGACGGCGGTTCATGGTGAGAATTTGATCCGCCAGGAAGAGCTTAACTGGATAAAACGTGAACACCCCGTCCCGAAGCCGGATGAGGCGGGAACCAGTGCGAATCCATAGGCTCCCTTCGGTGTCTTCGACAAGCTGACGGCAATTAAGATCATCCAAATCTCCGGCTGAAATCTGTTCCCTGAAAGTAGTGAACTTCATCCCATCGTATCGGGCCAATCCGTCTTTGGTGCCGATCCAAAGGTACCCATCCCGGGTGGTTTGTAAGACGCAGTTGACGGTGTTTTGCGGCAGACCATCATCGACAGTCCAGTGGCGGAGGATGTATTTGGGCACAGGTCCTGCCGGCGACAGCTCCCCAGCCTGATCACTTGCAACGGCGCCTATGAAGGCCACCAGCGCCGCCACCAGGAGTTTCGCTGAGATCACATCCGGGATGAAAACCAGTTCCCTCGTCATGAGCAAGCCACCTTTTGCGCGTTCAGAGTGGAGCGCTGACATTCCTGTCGGCTTCTTTGCGTCCGGCCCTCGACGCGGCTCATCAACAGTTCTTCGAGCGCCAACAAAAATGTCGGCGCTCCAAGCCGGCGGTCGGGTCGGAGTTATTGGCCCCGGACTGCAGCAATCTCAAACTCCCAGCCACTCATACAACGAGAGCGGTCGAGGCGATCCACGCACCAGCCGAACCTGCCGCGGACTTCAAGGGACCAGCACCGCCCGGTAGAACCGCTTCTTCTGGGCCGGTCCGGTCACATCCACAAAGATCTGGCCGGGGCTTGTCAGGGTGATTGTTCCGGCCGGGGTCCAGGTTGTGGCATTGAGCTCTTCAGCGTACTCGACCCGGTAGGTTTTTCCTGCGGCTGCATCAATTTTGAAACCCATATAAAGGAGAGGGGCATTCAGCATGATGGCGGTCTGGACCGCTTCTGCCATGATGGTTTGGTCGCCAGAGATGACAATCTCCGTCGTGCCATCGAAGTTCGCGCGGCCAGAGAACCCAGCGACGCCTTCCGCGTTGGACGGTGGAGTTGCGGTGTAAGTGAGAGCGCGCGAGTTGTGATCCAGGAAGGTCCATTTCACCTTCCCATTCACCGAATCAAACTCGCCGCTTTCATTGATAGCGCTGACCGTCCAACCGGTGGGCGGTTGATCTTCCACCCCATAAGCGAATGTGTTGGCATCGACGGTGACGGTGATCGCCACGGAAACGGCCGAGCCCGGAGAGTACTTCTCCGGCAGTTTGCGGATGGCCGTCCCGCTACCGGTTGGGATTGGCTCGACGGCGCCATCGCCCGCGATTTGAATTTCGATGCTTCCATCGAAATTGGCCATCCCAGAGAAGGCGCCAGCGCCAGCTGCGTTGCTTGGAGGGGTGACCTGGTAAGTAAGCGTGCGAGAGTTGTGATCCAGGAAGGTCCATTTAACTTTTCCGTTTATTGCATCGAACTCACCGCTCTCGTTAATGGCGCTGACGGTCCAGCCCATGGGTGGTTGATCCTCGATCCCATATGCGAAAGTGCCCGCGTCCACTGTCACCTTGATTTCGACTGTAAACGCCGAGCCCGGACTGTAGCTGGCGGGAAGCTTGCGTAACGCGGTTTGCGCCGCAGAGGCGTGGAGCGATGCCGCCGCGACCCGCAGGGATTGGCCGGAAAGGCCGCCCACCCACCAATCCGGCGCTTTGCCCTTGCTCGCGTCCACGTGGTAAAGCTCTCCTCGTTTGTACAGCGAGAGGGCCGAGACAGCATAGCCCAAAGGGATATTCGCCGGAGCAGCAGGCCATGATTGACCTTTTCGATATGCCGCCGCATAGCCGATGGCCTCGCCGAGAACGAGCCGCCAATCCTTGTTCAGGTCGGCCGGCTGATATTCCAGAAGGGCCGGGATCAGGCTGAATGCGGCCTGCACGGTGTGCGATGCATTGATGTTGCTCAAGGTGTAGGTATTTCCACCAGTCTGGGCCACTTCTCCATCCAGAAGCCATCGATCTACCTCGTAACCCGCAGAAGGCGCGGCAGTAAAGGCGATGCTGCTTCCGAACTTTGCGCTGAGGCTGCCGCCCGGATCAACCGTGCCATGAGCACCGGCGCTGGCGCCAATCGTGTAAGTCAAAACGGCGAAGTTGCCTATCAGATTGCGATCGCCATCAACAATAAAAGCATAGCTAACTGCGGTACTTACGACATTGCCGCTCTCGGTCCAATTAACGAATTTATAGCCGCTGGTTGGCGTGGCTGTGACTGTCACGGAGCTTCCTGCGGTGAAGCTGCCTGCGCCACTTACCGATCCACCGCCCGCCGGAGAAGACGATACTGCAATGGCATAACTCGCGGGAGTGATGGTGAGCAGGGCCACTTCGCTGGTGGCGGCACCCGCGCCGTTATCAGCCACAACGGTGTAGTCCGCTTCGTCCATATCGTTTACGGATGCAATGCTCAATGTTTTGGACGCCGAACCTCTGATCCTTGCGTTATCGAACAACTCGACCCCGTTCTTATACCACGTGTAGCGCAATGGCTCGCTCCCCGTCGCATTGACGCTCAAGGTCACGGTTTTCCCCGCGACCACGGCAATCGATTGAGGCTGTAGCGTTATTGTCGGCGAGATTTGCGGGGCTGAGACTTTGAATTTGACCGGGGCCAGCTTGAATCCGACAGGGTCAGCAGCAGCCGCTATTATATCCAGCGTGTGCTCGCCTGGGTCTACGTTTTGCAGGGAGTATTGGTAGTGGGGCTCGTCTGGTGTGGAACCGGCCCCGGGCGAAATCGCTCCCCCCGGAACTCTCGCGCCATCTAGCAGAAACAGCACCTGCGGGTTCCCTGATCCTCTCCACCAACGCGCATCGACGTCGATTGGCTGACCGGCAAGGAACGTCACGCCATCGATCGGTTTTAATATTTGCTGGAAGCTTCCATAATCCCCTGCCTCCAACGTTTTATACGTGAGATCGGCGTCCGGGCCGGGCCATGGTTCCGCGGCAAGGCCAACGTTGACTTCCGGCACCACATACCTTCCTTCCCTGTTCTTGGCGTAGGAGATTCTGTTCCCCGCCTTATCCAGCAGCCAGGCGTGGTGCACTTCCTTCCACTTTAGAAAGTCAGCCTGGGAAATCCAGAAGTCAAAAGCCTCATACCATCTCTGAAGAGAACCGTTCTCCGCTCGTTTCTGGTCAAACTTCTCGGTTGTATCCAACTCCCGAATATTGTTGAGTGACGGCCACACTGCATCCCGAGCGGCTATGGCCTCCAAGTGGTGCGCGTTACTGGGATCATACTGTATGTCCCACCGAACGGCGCCCACCTCGCTGCCGCCACCCACGAAAACTGGAAGGCCATAAGGAATGCCTCTAGGTCCGCTCGCCGCGATTGGCAAAGATGCATAGAAGATCAAGTCTGGGAGGTTCAGAGAAATGTCAGGCCAGCTTCTCGCCATAAGTGTGGAATCCTGCTTGAATTGCTTGAGCCAGTTTGCGATCTGCGACAGCCGCGCGTCGCATTCCGCCGTTTTTCCGTTCAGGTAAGCCAATTCCTTCGCCTCCAGATAGGGACCGCGCGGTCCATTCTGAAATGCGGCGATTTGCAGTTTGATAACCGAAGCTTGTTCGAAGGCATCCTGAGCCTTAGTTAACTCTGGAAACTCGGGAAAGGGAGGCACTATAGGCAATCCCGGGATCACATCCGCATAGGCGGATGCGTAATATTCGGTAACATTCCCCTGGTTCTCTTCGATGTCGCTCAACAGGTTGATCACCCCTTGCTGGATCTGACTGAGTTCACTGGCGTCCCACAACGGTCACACGCCACCTGATTTCCTGAGTTTTCCCGAAGAAATTGGCGCATTCCGCAAATGTGAGCGTTAAGACTTTTTCGATTTTTGGTTGGGGCCTTTTTCTTTTTTTAAATCGTTGGCTC
>ORJL011774084.1_pt1 | contig 38292 bp, 36 predicted proteins | sample 1779941 | NCBI WGS metagenome assembly ORJL01 (sample SAMEA104232317, study PRJEB22302) | groundwater metagenome | biome: forest; feature: aquifer; material: groundwater | place: USA | collected 2011-08-07 | depth 5.8 m | reverse complement strand
GGGCGTCGTCGATATCGGCGACGGGCTCGTTGTTGTTGTCGAGATCGAATCCCACAACCACCCGTCGGCCATCGAGCCGTTCCAGGGAGCGGCGACCGGCGTCGGCGGGATCCTGCGCGACATCTTCACGATGGGCGCACGCCCCGTGCTCAACATGAACTCGCTCCGCTTCGGCAATCCCGAAGAGGCGGCCACCCGGCGCCTGGTGTCGGGCGTCGTCGCGGGGATCGCGCATTACGGCAACTGCATCGGCGTCCCCACGATCGGTGGCGAAGTGTATTTCGACGAGAGTTACGAAGGCAATCCGCTTGTGAACGCTTTCTCGCTCGGTCTCGCCCGCCGCGAGGAGATCGTGAAGGCGAAAGCCGAAGGCACCGGCAACCCCGTCTTTTATCTCGGCGCCGCAACGGGCCGCGACGGTATGGGCGGCGCGTCGTTCGCTTCGAAAGATCTTTCCGCGGAATCCGAAAAAGAGCGTCCGGCCGTGCAGGTCGGCGACCCGTTCCTCGAAAAATTATTGCTCGAAGCAGTGCTCGAGCTCCTCCGCACGGACTGTGTCGTCGGCATCCAGGACATGGGCGCGGCGGGCCTGACGTGTTCGACCTGCGAGACCGCCTCGCGCGGCAACGTCGGCATCGAGATCGACGTCGCGAAGGTTCCCCAGCGTGAGACCGGCATGGCGCCTTACGAGATCATGCTGTCCGAGTCTCAGGAGCGCATGCTCGTGATCCTTAAAAAAGGCCGCGAGGCGGAAGCCAAGCGTATTTTCGAGAAATGGGACCTTCATGCCGAAGAGATCGGCTTTGTCACTGCGGGCACGATGATGGTGGTGAAGGAAAACGGGAAGATCGTCGCCGAGATCCCGGCGCGCAAGCTTGCCGACGAGGCGCCGCTGTACAGCCGCGAGGCTCGCGAGCCTGAATATCTCAAGAAAACGCGCGCGTTTGACCGCAAATCGCTCGGCTCCGCCGGCGACTTGAACGCGGTCCTCCTTAAACTTCTCGATTCGCCGACGATCGCTTCGAAGGAATGGATCTACGAGCAGTACGACCACATGGTCCGCACCTCGACGACGGTGCTGCCGGGTTCCGACGCTTCGGTGATCCGCGTCAAGGGTACGAAAAAGTCCATCGCGGTCTCCGTTGATTGCAATTCGACATACTGCTATCTCGACCCGTACGAAGGCGCCAAAGCCGCCGTCGCCGAAGCCGCGCGCAACGTCGCGTGTTCGGGCGCGACCCCGCTTTCGGTCACCAATTGCCTCAATTTCGGCAATCCGCTCAACCCCGAGATCTTCTGGCAGCTCAAGAAGTGCATCGAGGGTCTCCGCGACGCGTGCCTTGCTTTCGACACGCCTATTTCCGGCGGCAACGTGTCGTTGTACAACCAGAATCCCAAGGGCGCCATCGATCCGACACCCACGATCGGCATGGTCGGTCTCATCGAAGGCGGCTACCCCGTGACGTCGCATTTCAAGAAGGCCGGCGACGTGATCCTTTTGATCGGCCAAACGCGCGAAGAGCTCGGTGGTTCGGAATTTCTAAAAACGATTTTCAACGTGAAGTCGGGCATTCCTCCGAGGCTGGACCTGGGCGAAGCGAAGAAGCTCGTCGACGTGCTTGTGGAGCTTTGCGCCGCAGATCTTCTCCGTTCCGCTCACGACTGCTCCGAAGGCGGTCTGGCCGTGGCGCTTGCGGAAAGCTGTTTCACGAAGAGGGGAGCCGAGATCGGCGCTTCGGTCGAGCTTACCAAAGGCGCCCTTTCAGAAGAAGCGCTTCTTTTCGGAGAAACCCACTCCCGTGTCGTTGTTTCCGTGGCCCCCGAAAATGTGAAAAAGGCGCTGGAAGTGATAGAATCGTACGGGTTCCCCTGTGAAACGATCGGCAAGGTCGGCGGAGACCGTCTCGTCGTGACCCCGTTCCTCGATGCGCCCGTCGAAGTTTTGAAACACACCTGGCGAAACGCTCTTAAAAGAAGGATGGCCGCGGATGTCTGATGAATTGAAGGACAAGTGCGGCGTATTCGGGATCTACGGCCATAAAGAAGCCGCTTATCTGACGTACCTCGGGATCTACGCGCTCCAGCATCGCGGCGAAGAGTCCGCCGGCATTGTTTCCACCGACGGCCTCAAGATGTTCTCGCACCGCGGGATGGGCCACGTGCAGGACGTATTCGGCTCCAATCAGCTCGACCAGCTCGGCGGCGACCGTGCCATCGGCCACGTGCGCTATTCGACGACCGGGTCCTCCAATTTAAAGAATGCTCAGCCCATCCTCGTCGATTACTCGCGCGGTGAGATCGCCATCGCGCACAACGGCAACCTTGTGAACGCCGACATCCTGCGCTCCGAGCTTGAAGCGTACGGCTCCATTTTTCAGACCACGACCGACAGTGAGATCATCATTCATCTGATGGCCAAGCCTGCGTACCGCAATGTCTCCGAGGGCGTCATGGAAGCGCTCGGCCGCGTGAAAGGCGCCTATTCCCTCGTATTTCTCACCAACCACATGCTCGTGGCCGCGCGCGATCCTCAAGGGTTTCGCCCGCTCTGGCTCGGCAAGCTCCCCGGCGGCGGATGGGTCGTCGCGTCCGAGACGACCGCGTTCGACATCATGGAAGCCGAGGCACTCCGCGAGGTCGAACCGGGGGAAGTGCTCTTTATCGACGGAAAAGGTGTCCGTTCTGAACGTCTTCCGGGAAGCGAAAAAGAAAAACACTCGCACTGTATTTTCGAGCACGTTTATTTTTCCCGCCCCGATTCCAAGATATTCGGCGACAGCGTCCATCTCGTCCGTGAAAAATTCGGACGGCAGCTGGCCATCGAACAGCCCGTGGATGCCGACATCGTGATCCCGGTGCCCGACTCCGGAAATTCTGCAGCACTCGGATACTCCCAACAGTCCGGGATCCCGCTGGAAGCGGGCATCATCCGCAACCACTACGTCGGCCGCACGTTCATCGCGCCGAGCCAGGGTCTGCGCGATTTCAAAGTGCGCATCAAGTTCAATCTTGTGAAGGAAGTCTTGAGGGACAAACGCGTGATCGTCGTCGACGACTCGATCGTGCGCGGCACCACGTCGCGCATCCGCGTCAAGACCCTGCGGCAAGCCGGTGCGAAGGAAGTGCATCTGCGCATCAGCTGCCCTCCGCACAAGTACGCTTGCGCGTACGGCATCGATTTCCCGACTCGTGAGGAGCTGATCGCCAACCGTTATTCCAACGACGAACTGCGCAAGTATTTCGACTGCGATTCGATCGGCTATCTTTCGCTGGATGGGATGCTCAAGTGCGTCAGCCGTCCCAAGGAGAACTATTGCACGGCCTGCTGGAGCGGCAAATACCCCATTCCTTTTGAGGGAGTCGACAAATACCACACCGAGAAATCGGACAACAAAGCGAGCGGCACAGCCGAAAAAATTATCCATGCCAATAAAGCATAACGTGATGAGTTACAAGAAGTCCGGCGTCGACGTCGACAAAGCCAACGCTTTCGTCGAAAGCATCAAGCCCTATGCCAAAATGACGCGCCGTCCCGAGGTCGTCTCCGGCATCGGCGGCTTCGGCGCGCTGTGCCGGATCCCCAAGGGATACAAAAAACCGCTTCTGGTGAGTTCGACCGACGGCGTCGGCACCAAGCTCAAGCTCGCCGCATCGGTCGGTCTGTACGAGGGCCTGGGGATAGATCTGGTCGCCATGAACGTTAACGACCTTCTCACGCTCGGCGCAGAGCCGCTCTTTTTCCTCGATTATTTCGCCATCGGCAAACTCGACAACAAGATGATGGCCCAGGTCGTGCGCGGCATCGCCAAAGGCTGCCAGCAGGCGGGCGCGTCCCTGATCGGCGGCGAGACCGCCGAGATGCCCGGGCTCTACGCCCGCGGGGATTTCGACATCGCCGGCTTCTGCGTCGGCATCGTGGATGAGGACAAGGTCATCGACGGCAAGAACGTCCGCCCCGGCCACGCCATCATCGGCGTCGCCTCCAGCGGCGTCCACTCCAACGGTTTTTCATTCGTCCGCAAGGTTTTCAAGAAGGATTTCGTCAGGCAGCACGCCGAGGAGATCTTGAAACCCACGCGCATCTATGTGAAACCCGTCCTGTCCTTGCTGAAAAAAGAGCCCATCCTCGCGATGGCCCACATTACGGGCGGCGGCTTTTTCGACAATATTCCGCGTGTTCTGCCTCCGGGCTGCGGCGCGAAGATCCACATGGGCAGCTGGCCCATCCCGCGCGTGTTCCGTTGGCTCGAAGAGGCCAGCCACGCCCAGCCCAGGGAAATGTACCGTACGTTCAACATGGGCGTCGGCATGGTGATGGTCGTTCCGAAGGACCGCGCGCAGAAGGCTGTTTCGCACCTGGTGAAGCACAAAGAGCACGCATGGGTCATCGGTGAGATCGTCAAAGGGGACGGGGTCACGATCCAATGACCCCACCACCTTTTTGTAACGATCCGCGAAGCGAATCGGCCGCATGCGCGGCCAAAGAGGTGGTGGGGTGAGAGTTCTCGTCATAGGCAACGGCGGCCGCGAACACGCGATCGCCTGGAAGCTCTCGTTGTCGCCGAAGCTCACCAAGCTTTACGTGGCTCCCGGCAACGCGGGGATCGCCGAAGTGGCCGAGTGCGTCGATATCCCTGCCAAGGACATCGAGGGTCTTCTCAAATTTGCCAAGCGCACCGCTATAGACCTGGTGGTGGTCGGTCCCGAAGCGCCTCTGGTCGACGGCATCGTCGACCGGTTCGAGAAGGAAGGCATCAAAATATTCGGACCCACGGCCTACGGCGCGACGCTCGAAGGGTCCAAGATCTTTTCCAAGGAAATGATGCGGAAGCTCGGCATCCCCACGGGCGAATTCGAGGTGTTTACCTCCCCGGAAAAGGCGATGAATTATGTCGCCAAGCAGGGGGTCCCCATCGTCGTCAAGGTAGATGGCCTGGCGGGCGGCAAGGGCGTCGTCGTGGCGCAGTCCATGCCCAAGGCCATGGAGGCGATCCATCTGAGCATGGTCAAAAAAGTATTCGGAAAAGCGGGAGAACGCATTGTGATCGAGGAATGCCTCGACGGTGAAGAAGCCTCGGTCATCGCGATCACCGACGGCGTTTCGGTGCGGATCCTTGCTTCGGCCCAGGACCACAAGCGCATTTTTGAAGGGGATCATGGCCCTAACACGGGCGGCATGGGCGCGTATTCCCCGACGCCGCTCATCACGGAGGCGCTCGAAAAGGAGCTGCTTGAACGGGTGTTCCTTCCGGTCGTGAACGAGTTCCGTGCCCAGAACAAGCCTTTCAGGGGTTTCATATTCGCGGGCATCATGATGACGGCCAAGGGTTTTCGCGTGCTCGAATTCAACACGCGCCTCGGCGATCCCGAGACCCAGGTGATCCTGCCGCGTCTTAAGAACGATCTTCTCGAGGTTTTAGTCGCCGCGGTGGATGGCAAGCTCGCCGATGTCAAACTCGAATGGAAAGAAGAAGACTGCGTTTGCGTGGTGATCGCTTCCGAGGGTTATCCGGATGCGTACGAAGTCGGTAAGCGTATCGCCGGTATCCAGACGGCCAGAGAAGGCGCCGACATCAACGTGTTCCACGCGGGCACCAAGCGCCAGGGCGACGAGCTTGTCACGGCCGGCGGCCGGGTCCTCAACGTGGTCGGCTGCGGCCGGGGCATTTTTGAAGCGCTGTCCAGGACGTACAATGCCGTCGATAAAATATTTTTTGACAAGATGTATTATCGTAAGGACATCGGGTACCGCGCCACGCGCGTGGTCCGCTAAAACCGGAAAGGGGAGACCGTGAAACCACTCGTAGCCATCCTGATGGGGAGCGATTCCGACGCCGAGACTCTCAAGCCCTGCGGCGAAGTGTTGCGCGAGTTCGGCGTGCCCTACGAAGCGCGCGTGTTGTCCGCACACCGCACACCCAAAGAAGCCTGCGCCTATGCTGAAGCAGCCGCTGGATCGGGTCTCAAGGTCCTCATTTGCGCTGCCGGAGGCGCCGCGCACCTGGCCGGCGTCGTGGCCGCGCACACGGAACTGCCCGTGATCGGTATTCCCATCGCCACCGAGTTCATGGGCGGACTCGACTCGCTGCTTTCGACCGTACAGATGCCGGCCGGCACGCCCGTCGCGACCGTCGGCGTGCATTCGGGCGGCGTACGCAATGCCGCTTTCCTGGCGATCCGTATTCTGGCGATGCAGGATCCCAAACTTCTCGAGGCGTTGAAGAACCATAAGAAGAAAACCGCCGAGAAGACCTTCGCCAAGAAGGTGAACATTTGAAGAGAGTCCTCTTCGTTTGCACCGGAAACAGCTGCCGTTCGGTGATGGCGGAAGGACTTTTGAGGAAGATCGGGGATGTGCGCCCGGGCAAATTTTCGGTCTCCTCGGCCGGTGTCAGCACCGCGGACGGCATGCCGGCGTCAGCAGACACCGTGCGCGTCATGAATGAGGCCGGAGTGGACGTGACCGGCCACCGCAGCCGGCAGCTTAAGCCCGAAATGGTGCATGCGGCCGATCATGTGTTCGTCATGGAGGAGCGGCAGCGCCAGTGGATCGTGCGTGCGCTTCCGGATGAGGCGAACAAGGTCCAGCTGATCACGGAATACTGCGCACCCGAAGATTTCGAGAACCACCACATGGATGTGCCGGATCCGATCCGCATGCCCGAACATTTTTACAGGAACGTGTTTTCAGTGATTCGCGGGTGTGTGACCAGGATCGCCCAAGAACTGGAATGAACGAGCGCCCGGGAGACCGGGAAAAGGAGATCGCAATGAAGATCGCGTTGGGGGCCGACCACGGCGGATTCAGCCTCAAGTCTGAAATAAAGAATTTCCTCGTGGCCGACGGCCACCGCACGTTTGATTTTGGGACCGATTCAGCTGATCCGTGCGATTACCCGCGTTTTGCCTACAAGGTGGCCAAGGCCGTTTCGGACGGCAAGGCGGAGCTCGGTATTCTGATCTGCAAGAGCGGCAACGGCATGGCGATCGTCGCGAACAAACTGCCGGGTGTCCGCGCCGCGATCTGCTTCGACAAGGACGTGGCTTCGCTTTCACGCCAGCACAACGACGCCAACATTCTCGTTCTCGGCTCCGAACACGTGTTCGACGAGCCGGAGACGATCATCCGCACATGGCTTCAGGCCCGTTTCGAAGGCGGCCGCCACAAGCGCCGCGTCGACCAGATCAAGGGTATCGAACGGAAAATTTGCCCGATGTCCTGCGCCGCCAAACCCAAAACGAAGTCATCCAAAAAAATCAAGAGGACTCGATGAAGGAGCTTTTCCGCACCGACCCTGAGATCTACGACGCGATCCTCCGCGAAACGAAGCGCCAGAACGGCAACATCGAGCTTATTGCGAGCGAGAATTTCACCAGCCTCGCCGTCATGGAGGCCGTCGGGTCTTCGCTGACAAATAAGTACGCCGAGGGCTACCCCGAGAAGCGCTGGTACGGCGGGTGCGAGTTTGTGGACATCGCCGAGACGCTCGCGATCGAGCGTGCCAAGCGGCTCTTCGGCGCTGAGCATGCCAATGTCCAGCCGCATTCCGGTTCCCAGGCCAATGCCGCCGTCTACTATGCGGCGCTCGAACCCGGCGACACGGTGCTGGCTATGAATCTTTCCCACGGCGGCCATCTCACGCACGGCCATCCGATGAATTTTTCAGGGAGGAACTTCAAGATCGTCCCTTACGGGGTGTCCCAAAAGGACGAGCGTATCGATTACGACGAGGTCGAATCGCTGGCTCTCGAGCACAAGCCCAAGATGATCCTGGCCGGCGCCTCCGCCTATCCGCGCATCATCGACTTCGCGCGTTTCCGCAAGATCTGCGACAAGGTCGGCGCGGTTTTCTTCGTCGATATGGCGCACATCGCGGGTCTGGTGGCTGCAGGGCTTCACCCGAGCCCCGTCCCTTACGCTGAATTCGTCACGACGACCACACACAAGACCCTGCGCGGACCGCGAGGCGGCATCGTCCTGTGCAGGAAGGATTTCGCGAAAAAGATCGATTCCGAGATCTTTCCGGGTCAGCAGGGCGGCCCGCTCATGCACGTCATCGCCGGAAAGGCCGTCGCTCTCAAAGAGGCGCTCTCGCCCGAATTCAAGGTCTATCAGGGGCAGATCGTGAAAAATGCCAAGGTGCTGGCCGACACGCTCATGCAGAAGGGCTGGAGGCTCGTCTCCGGAGGGACCGACAACCATCTCATGCTCGTCGACGTCCAACCCAAGGGCTTGACCGGCAAGGATTGCTCCGAGGCCCTCGATCGGGCGGCGATCACGGTCAACAAGAACACGATCCCATTCGACAAACAGAGTCCGTTCAAAGGCGGCGGCATCCGCATCGGCACGCCCGCCGTCACGACGCGCGGAATGAAGGAGAAGGAAATGCAGGAGATCGGCGGTCACATTGACGCTGTGCTCTCTCATCCCGCCGACGAGGATAAGATCCGCTCCGTGCGCGCCGACGTGATGCGCCTCACCGAGCGTTTTCCGCTCTACCCGAGTCTGCTGAAAGAGCTCGAGAAGACGGCATCCGGGAGCCTTGTCAAATGAAGTGCCCCTTTTGCGGCCACATCGAAGATAAAGTCATCGACTCACGGAGCTCCAACGAGGACCGCAGCGTCCGCCGCCGGCGCGAATGCATCAAATGCAAGCGCCGCTTCACCACCTACGAATACATCGAAGAAATTCCGCTCATGGTCATCAAGAAGGACGGCCGCCGTGAAGCCTTCGACCGCAACAAGATCATCGCCGGCATCCTCAAGGCCTGCGAAAAACGCCCCGTCAGCATGGAAAAGGTCGAGGCGGTTGTCGACAAGGTGGAAAAGGAACTGCAGAAAAGCTTCGATAAGGAAGTAAAAGCTCAGGACGTGGGAGAGCTCTTGATGGACCATCTGCACAAGCTCGACGAAGTCGCGTACGTCCGTTTCGCCTCAGTGTACCGACAATTCAAAGATATCAATCAGTTCATGAAAGAGCTGAAGGGACTGCTCGGGAAGAAAGAGTAGTTTTTTAGAGCGCCGCGGGAGCGGCGGCCGGAGTCTCTTCGGGGGCCCCGAAGATCTTTTGCAGCATTTCGGTGTTGATCTTGAGCCCCTTTCGGAGCCCCTCCACCAACGCCTTCATTTTTTCGTCGGCCTTTTCGTCCACGAATGTCGCACGGAATTTTTCTTTTTCTTCGGCGTAAACCTTCGGATCGGCTGCCGTCTCCTTGGTGACCTTGACGATGGCCGCACCGGCCGGCCCCTCGATCGGCTCGCTCACGGCGCCCTCTTTCAGGTCCGCGATCGAACGCCCGATCTGTTCGGACTCGCCCAGTGAAGGCAGCGCATCGCCGGCCTTGTAACGCTCGAGCGTGCGGACTTCGATCTTTTCTTCGTTCAGTACCTTCTCGAAGCCTTCTTTTTCGAGGCGGTCCTTGAGCGCTTTAAGACGCTCTGAAGCAAGTTTGCTCGCGCTTTGGCGGACCAGGAGCTGGCGGATGGAGTCCTTCGACTCTTCAAGGGTCAATGGGCGCCCTTCGGTCTTGCCCGCGGCGGCCAACTTATAAGACGCGTCCTCAAGGTCGATCCACGCGCTTTCCGCACCCGAGGCCAGCGAAAATCCAGCCGCCAGAACTTCGAGGGCCGCTGGAAAACCGGCAGGCGTGGGGTCGTTCTTGGAAAAGAACGGTGTTTCTTGAACCGTCAGACCGGCGGCCTTGGCGATGGCATCGAGGTTCTGTCCGGCGGACGAAGCTTTCACGGCGGCCGCTTTGCCCTTGGGCACGGCGATGAAGCGCAGTTTTACTTTGTCGGGCTCCGTGAGATGACTTTTCACCATCGGATAGATGCGTTCGATGTCCGCTTCTTCGACCTTGGCCTTATCCTTCATAGTTTCCCAGGGGAGAAAGCCGTACTGGAGGCTTTTTTCGCCGAAACGCAGGTCGTAGGCGCGCCGGACCTCTTCGTCCGTAACGGATGTCGACGCCTTCACGCGATCACGAATCTTGACCAGGAGCAGCATCTGCCGGATCTCCTCCTCGAAGTCGCGCTCACGCATCTGAAGGTAACGGCTGACGTAATTCTTGTAAAACAGGTCGTCGAACTGGCCGTTCCGGTTGAACAGCGTCTGGCCCGTGATCCATTGGACGACTTCGTTGTCGGAAACCTTGATCTTTTGTTGTTCGGCGTAGCGCATGAGGAGGAGCCGGTCCCACGCCTCGCCTTTGAAGTTGAGGTAGCGTTTCACTTCGTCGAAGCGGTCGCCGTAAACAAACTGCGCCTGGTGGGTGACGGCGCGGTAGCTGGAAAGATAGTCCTGGAGGGGCACTTTCCGGCCATCGATGAGTCCGAGGGGCGCCCCGGCCGCCTTGTCTCCCTGGGACAGGAAGAGTCCGCTGAGGAAAAAGGAGGGGATAATAAGTAAGGCCAGGCCGATATAGATCTTTTTTTGAGTGCTTTTGTTGCGGAGCTGTTTTAACATAAGTTTGGGCATTATACCAACGCGGTCCCCCCGATGGCAAGGGTCTTCATTGACAGACCCTTTAAGTCATGTTACACTTTGCTATGCAAAAATTAGCCTCCAGAAGGCTGGTTTTTTTTCGTAACTTATTAACTGATAATAAAATACAATTTTTATGTTTATAGGAGAGAGTGTTCCAGTTGACGGAAAAAAATAAGCTGAAGCTTGGTCTTCCTAAGGGCAGTCTGCAGGAAGCCACGTTCAAGATGTTCAAAAAAGCCGGATTCAATATTTCCATCGGCTCCCGCTCCTACTTCCCTTATATAGACGACACTGAGATCGAGGCGGTCCTGATCCGCGCCCAGGAAATGTCCAGGTACGTTGAAGACGGAGCGCTCGATTGCGGCATTACCGGCGAAGATTGGATCCAGGAAAACGGGTCCGACGTCATACGCATTCAGGAGCTCATGTACGCGAAGACCGGCACAAGCCCGGTCCGCTGGGTATTGGCGGTCCCCAACGGTTCCACCATTCAGAGCGTCAAGGACCTTGAGGGAAAGCGCATCGCCACCGAGCTCAAAGGCTTCACAGAAAAGTACTTACGAGAAAAGAAAGTCACGGCGGTTGTTGAGTTCAGCTGGGGCGCCACTGAAGCGAAAGTCGCCTCCGGTCTCGTGGACGCGATCGTGGACCTTACGGAGACCGGGTCGTCGCTCCGGGCCAACAATTTGAGGATCGTGGAAACGCTCTGTCATTCCACGACGCAGTTCATCACCAACAAAGCCACTTGGGCGGACCCCTGGAAGAAGCTCAAGATGCAGCACATAGGCCTTCTGCTCCAGGGTGCGCTGAATGCCGAGTCCAAGGTGGGTCTTAAGATGAACGTCAACGAACAAAACTTGCAAAAGGTCATTTCGCTTCTGCCGGCCATGAAGGAACCCACGGTATCCAATCTTTCTGCCAAGGGGTGGGCGGCGGTCGAGACGATCATAGACGAAAAAATTGTGAGGGGACTCGTCCCCAAGCTGAAAGAAGCCGGCGCGGAAGGTATCATCGAGTACCCGCTGAACAAGGTCATTTACTAAACTAACAAGGAGACCGAAGGATGCCCTGCGGAAAAAAAAGAAAACGCCATAAGATGGCCGTTCACAAGAGAAAGAAAAGAAGGCGTCGTGACCGTCATAAGAAGCGCGAGCGTTAAAAACCGCTAAAGCAGGTCTAACCGGCCCTATCCGAAGCCCCCTAATTTATACAAAAAAGGGGATAGAAAGAGGCAAAGCTGATCATGAAGGAAAAACGGGAAGCCTCCAGGTTCTGGAGGAAGTTCAAGGTATTTTGGTGGAATTACTGGGTGGTCGTCGCAGTCGTCGCCTGGACGGTTTTTATTTTCTGGGTCCCCGTCGCGGCGCTCGGCTCGATCGATTCATATCAGCGTTCCTACATGGTTGCGTGGCTTTCGACGATGGGTCTCCAGGCCACCATCAGCGCCGTGATCTTCGTCGTCCTCTATTCATGGGTGCTGCAGGGCGGTTTGCAGAAGCTCAAAAAGAAGCAGATCAAGACCGACAGCGTCAACATCACCTGGAATGACGTGATCGGGATGGAAGGCGCCAAAATTGAGGCAAAAGAGCTCGTCTCGCTCATCAAAGACCGCGCGCGTGTCAAGAAGATCGGCGGGAGCATCATCCGCGGCATGCTCATGATGGGGCCTCCGGGCTGCGGCAAGACCTATCTCGCCAAAGCCATCGCCACCGAAGCCGGTATTCCGTTCATTTCCATGTCGGGCGCCGAATTCGTCGAAGTGTTCGTCGGTGTGGGCGCGTCGCGCGTCCGCCAGCTCTTCCAGAGAGCGCGCCGTCTGGCCTATGCCGAAGGCGGCTGTGTGATATTTCTCGACGAGATCGACGCGGTCGGCCGCAAGCGCGTGTTTTCCGCGTTCGGCGGCACCGAAGAAACCAACTCCACGCAGAACCAGCTGCTCGCGGAGATGGACGGCCTCGGCGACAAAGAAGAGAACGTCATTGTCATCGGCGCGACCAACGCCGCCGAGGATTCGCTCGACGCGGCGCTCTTAAGGCCCGGACGTTTTGACCGTAAGATCTACGTCGAAAAACCGGATCTGCCCGAGCGTGAGGAGCTCTACCGCTATTATCTTTCCAAGATCTCTTTCGACCCCAACCTCGACATCGCACGTTTGGCGCGCAAGTCCGTGCAAAAAAGCCCGGCCGACATTGCCAATATCGTGAAAGAGTCGGCGCTGATCGCTACGCGCAGCAAGCAGGACGTCATCACGGCGGAGCACATTTCCGAAGCGATGGAACGCATCGATCTCGGAATGAAAAAGACCACCAAGATCAGCGACGCCGACAGGCGTATCACGGCCTATCATGAGACCGGCCACTTGATCGTGCTGTATCTTCTGCATCCGACGGACGATGTGTTCAAGGCCTCCATCATCCCGCGCGGAGGAGCGCTGGGGGTCGTCTATCACTTGCCGCCTGAGGATTCCCGCCACAACGACAAGAACCGGATCCTCGCCAATATCAAGACCGCGCTTGCGGGTTATGCGGCGGAGAAGGTCAAGTTCGGCGTGACCGGAAGCGGTGTCTGCAGCGATTTCACCAATGCGATGTACTGGGCCCACCGGATGGTCTGGGAATGGGGTATGGGCGACAGCGGGATCGTCGGCGATTATTCCCATATTCCTGCGGGGCAGCTCTCGGGCGCCATCAAGGAAAAACTGAACAGCGAAACCCAGCAGATCATGCAGGCCTGCGTGAAAGAGGTCGAAGATCTCCTGAGGAAAGAACATGTTCTCTTCGAGCGCTTCGCGAAGGAGCTCATGGAGAGACAAGAGCTGGATTATGACGACATCGAAGCCATCTTCAAGGAATACGGGAAGTCCAATCCCCGTGTCGCGGCCAAGTTCGTTCCTAAAGCGTAAAGCGTGCGGGGCCGCCTGCCTGCCGGTAGGCATGGCGTTCGTCGCGGCCCTCGCGCTCGCGGCGGGTCTGGCGGGCTGCGGCCCCAAGTACACCTACACCGGCTCGGCTGTACCCAAGTCGATCGAGACGATCTGCCAAAAAGAAAACCAGCTTTTCGTCGAAGCGCGCGTGGTGGGTAAGACCGTCGGTGCCCTGCTTTATACGGACAATCTGGTCGACGCGAAGGGCCAGGTCCCTTCTGAGGTCCATGAGAAGATGGGCAAGGTCATGCAGGCTGCCACCCGCGTCGCGCTCTCCACAGATCTTAAGCTCGATTTCTGCAAGGTCATCCTGCGCGACACCAAGAGCGACAATGAGCTGGCGATCACGCGTTCGATCGACGACATCAAGCGCGCCAACGCCGATGCGCTCGGTATCGAGGAGTCGATCAATCGCACACTCTTCGGCCAGGGCAAGTACAAACGGTTGGATCCCACGCAGACGGCAGTGCGTCCGGCGTTTGTCCTCGAAGAGGTGCGCCTGGAGACGTTCCTTGTCGAACAGATCGTGCAGCGTATCCGGTTTAATTTTTCTAAAGATGCCAAAGAAGATGCGGTCAACGCTTTCGCGCTTGTCGATGGTAATTACGGTGTCTACGGCGGCAAGCGCACACTGCGCTTCTCCGTGATCGGACTCAAGGCCTCCGAGGATCCCCACGCGACGGTAATCAACGTTCTTAAAGTAGTGAATGCCGTCATCGGCGGCTATAAGTTCGTCGATTTCGACACCATCGAGATCCAGGATTATCTCAACCGCCTCAAGCTCGTGCTCGACCGGCAGACGCTGATCGATTATCAAGAGAAGAAGATCAGCGAGGCTCAGCTTCTCGAGCGTTTCCTCACCGAGTCACAGTCGATCCAGGAAGCGTTCAAGCTGTTCGGCTTTACCCTCCCCCAAGATTAAGTGTCGAAATCCCTCACGCTCCGATCGCCTGCAAAGGTGAACCTTTACCTTCGCATCCTCCGCAAAAGACCCGACGGGTTCCACGAACTGGACACACTCTTCGAGCGGATCAGTTTGTCCGACACACTCACGTTGACGGCCCGGAAATCCGGGATCCGCGTTTCCTGTACGGATAAGAGCGTCCCCACGGGCCCTGAAAATACGGTCACCCGCGCGGCGGCGGCGCTTCAAATGGCGACCGGCACAGCGAAGGGCGTTTCGATCCGCATCCATAAGCGCATTCCGTCTGCAGCGGGCCTCGGCGGGGGGTCGAGCAATGCGGCGGCGGCGCTCACGGGCCTCAACCGCCTGTGGCGTCTGGGCCTCTCCCGGCGCAGGCTTCTCAAGATCGGCGCTTCGATCGGCAGCGATGTGCCGTTTTTTCTGCTCGACACATCCTTCGCGACCGGCCGGGGCCGGGGCGAAATTCTCCGGAAAATCGTCTACAAAGGCCCGAAAATTTGGCATGTTCTCGTCAAACCGGCCTTCGGGATCTCGACGAAGGAGGTTTATCAAGCCTTCCGCCCGACGCGCTTGACACCCCCTAGAGCCGATGCTAAACTGTTGCTCCACTCTATTCAGAAGGGTCCTTCGTTTTCGATCGCGAAGCTCTTGATCAATAGTCTGGAAGGTTCTCTAAATAAAAGAGTTACATCGACCCTGAGGATTAAGCGGGAGCTGGTCCGGCGGGGTGCGAAGGTCGCACTTTTGTCGGGCAGCGGTTCGACAGTCTTCGGTATATTTCCGTCCAAAAATTCAGCAGAGCGCGCCCGGCGGATTTTGGGCCGTAACAAGCGATGGAAAGTTTTTGTCGTTTCTACACGGTAAGGTTTTGAACCGGATTTATTGCCCTGTGGTGTAATGGTAGCACACCGCCCTTTGGAGGCGATTGTCTAGGTTCGAATCCTAGCGGGGCAACTTATTTAAAAAAGAAAGTACCATGAAGCCTCAAGTCCAAAAATGTTCGTTCTGCCATAAAGTTTCGAAGAACGACGAAAAACTTTTTTCAGGTCCCGATGTTTTCATCTGCGAGGACTGCATCCGTTTTTGCAGCCAGGTGATGACGCGTGACACCGCTCCCGCCGCCAAAAAAGAAGTGCTGGCTTTCGACACACTTCCGAAGCCCACTGAGATCAAGAAGCATCTCGATGAATACGTGATCGGCCAGGAAGACGCCAAGAAACGCCTCTCGGTCTCGGTCTACAACCATTACAAGCGCATATCCTATAACCCGAAAGATGTCGCCCCATCATCCGACAGGGCGACCCCGTCGCATGACGGGGTCGAACTCGAAAAGGCCAATGTCCTCCTGATCGGGCCGACCGGTTCGGGCAAGACGCTTTTGGCCCGTACGCTGGCGCGGATCCTAAAAGTCCCCTTCGCGATCTGCGACGCCACCACGCTCACACAGGCCGGCTACGTGGGCGAAGACGTGGAGAACGTGGTCCAGCGTCTTCTGCAGGACGCTGAGTTCAACGTCGAGCGCGCGCAGATGGGCATCGTGTACATCGACGAGATCGACAAGATCGGCAAGACCTCCGAAAATATCTCCATCACGCGCGATGTGTCCGGTGAAGGCGTGCAGCAGGCGCTGCTCAAGATCCTCGAAGGCACGAAGGCCAATATTCCTCCGCAGGGCGGCCGGAAACACCCGCAGGCCGAATACGTGCAGGTCGACACGACCAACATCCTTTTTATTTGCGGCGGCACGTTCTCAGGTCTCGATAAGATCGTCGAACGCCGCCTCGGCAAGCGCGACATTGGTTTCCACGAGCGCGGACACCACGCGGCCACGCGCGACGAACTGCTGCCGAAGCTCGAGACGGAAGACCTCATCAAGTACGGCATGATCCCCGAATTTATCGGCCGTTTTCCGGTGGTCTCGACGCTCATCGGTCTCGGCGAGAAGGAGCTTCTCGACGTTCTCGTGAAACCGAAGAACGCGCTGGTGAGGCAGTTCCAGAAATTTTTCGAAATGGAAGACGTGGAACTCCGGTTCACCGATTCCGCTCTGCGCGAGATCGTGAAAGAAGCGTTTAAAAAAGAGACCGGTGCCCGCGGGTTGCGCGCGATCCTTGAAGACGTCATGCTCGACGTGATGTACGAACTGCCGACCGCCGAGAACATTTCCGAGTGCGTGGTCGACGGTCCGACGGTGGTGCGCCGCGAGAAACCGCTTCTGGTGGAAAAACGGGGCGTACAGAAAAAGATCGCATGACCCCACCACCTGTCTCTGCGATTGCGTCGCAATCGGTCCGCTTTGCGGACGAAACAGGTGGTGGGGTGACACTATGAAGCAGGAGGCGCCGGCTGTTGTCATTCTCGCGGCCGGACGGGGCATCCGGATGAACTCCGACCTTCCGAAAGCGCTCCAGAGCGTCTGCGGCCGCCCGATGCTTGGTTTTTTGACGGACGCTGTGTCTTCACTCAAGCCGTCGAAGACGATCGTGGTCGCCGGATGGCGCAGCGGTCTGGTCAAAGATTTCGTGGGGCGTTCGGCCGAAGTGGTCCTCCAGAAGGAGCTTCTGGGCAGCGGCCACGCGGTGATGCAGAGCGCGCGTGCGCTCAAAAATTTTTCTGGACCCGTGCTCGTGTTGTACTGTGATACGCCGCTTATTTCGCCGCGCACGCTCGAACGGCTGCTGGAGCGGTATCATGCGTCCGGCGCCAGCTGCGTACTTTTAGCGGTCGAATTTACCGATCCGACCGGTTATGGCCGGGTGCTCCGCGGGCAGGGCGGTACGGTCGCCGCGATCGTTGAGGAAAACGACGCGACGCCGTCCGAAAAGGCGATCCGCGAAGTGAACGTGGGCTGCTACGTTTTTTCGGGTGAAAAGCTTTTCGCGGCGCTAAAGCTCGTTCCGCGGAACGAAAAGAAAAAAGAATATTATCTGACCGACGCCGTGGGGATCCTGGCCCGCGAAGGCCGGGTCGAGATGGTGATGGCGCAGGATGACACGGAAACGTTGGGTGCGAACACGCCGCTGGACCTGGCGGCTCTTGAGGGACGGATGCAGGAAAAGATCTTAGAAGCGCTGATGGCCCAGGGCGTCCGGATACGCGACCCGCGCACGACGACGATCGACGCGGGGGTCAAGATCGGCGCGGGCACCACGGTGCTGCCGCACACGGTGATCGAAGACGGTTCCGTCATCGGCAAGAATTGTACGATCGGGCCGTTTGCGCGGATCCGCGGAAAGTCACGCATCGGCGACCGCGTGATCGTGGGCAATTTCGTCGAGGTCGTGCGCTCTGTCATCGGCGCCGGCACGAACGTCAAGCATTTGAGCTACGTCGGGGATTCGGTGATCGGCAAAGGCGTCAACGTCGGCGCCGGCACGATCACCGCCAACTATGACGGCCGCGCCAAACATCGCACCACCGTCAAGGACGGCGCCTCGATCGGCAGCGGCACGGTACTGGTGGCGCCGGTGACGGTCGGCAAGCACGCCGTGACGGGTGCGGGGTCGGTGGTCACGAAGGGACAGAACGTACGGGACGGACAGACGGTCGCCGGAGTGCCGGCGAGGCCGCTTGGCGATAAAAAAACGAAACGGAAATCCGAAAGGAAGCACCGGTGAACGGCAAACTCAAAATTTTTTGCGGCAACGCGAATCCCGATCTCGCCAAAAAGATCGCGGCTTATCTCAAGCAGCCCCTCGGCGACATTCTCGTGACGACGTTCAGCGAAGGTGAGATCCGCGTCAAGATCAACGAAGACGTGCGCGGCCGCGACGTGTTCATCGTGCAGCCGACCTGTCCTCCGACCAATGCGAACCTGATGGAACTGCTCATCATGATCGACGCGTTCCGCCGCGCGTCGGCGCACCGCATCACCGCCGTCGTCCCTTATTTCGGCTATGCGCGCCAGGATCGCAAAGATCAGCCCCGCGTGCCCATCACCGCGAAGCTCGTCGCGAACCTCATCACGACCGCCGGGGCTGACCGTGTGCTCACGATGGATCTGCACGCCGGACAGATCCAGGGTTTTTTTGACATTCCTCTGGACCATCTTTTCGCGGTGAACGTCGTCGTGGATTATCTCAAGAAAAAGAAGATGAAGAATCTCGTGGTCGCGTCTCCCGACGTGGGCGGCATCAAGATGGCGCGCGCGTACGCCAAGCGCCTGGGCGCCAACTTTGCCGTCGTCGACAAGCGGCGTTCGGATGATTCACACACGGAAGTCATGAGCATCCTCGGCGATGTAAAGGGCAAGAACATCGTCATCGTCGACGATCTCGTCGCGACGGCCAGCTCTGTCTGCGAAGCGTCCTTCGCGCTGAAGAAAGCCGGCGCGCTCAGGATCTTCGCGGCGATCTCGCATCCGATCTTGTCGGGGCCGGCGCTTGAGCGTATCAAGAAGTCCCCGATCGAGGAATTCATCATCTCGGACAGCATCCCGCTTCCTGCCGAGAAGAGGGACCCGGTGTTCAAGGTTCTTTCGGCGGCGCCGCTTTTGGGCGAGGCGATCAAGAGGATCCACAACGAAGCGTCCGTAAGCAGTTTGTTCGACTGACCCCTGCCTGCCGGCACCTGTCTACCGACAGGGTGAGGCAGGCGCCTGCTCAGTGCGGAGGGGCAAATATAACGGTCGCCGGAAAGGTCCGAGTGTCGGGCCGGGGCGGCGGCCATAAATAAGGAAGAAAGCCATGGAACAGATCCAGCTCACCGGAAACATCCGCGAGACCAGGGGCAAAAAGTTCGCCAAACAAATGCGCGCCGCCGGCCAGGTCCCGGCCGTCGTTTATCACCGCGGCGACGAACCCGTTTCGATCGCGGTCTCCAACAAAGAGATCTCAAAGATCCTCAACGCGCACGCCGGCGAGAACATCCTGATCAATCTCACGATCGAGAAGGCCAAGAAGAAGACCCGGGCGGTCATCATCAAGGAAGTCCAACAGGATCCCGTCAAGCGCTTCATCCTGCATGTGGATTTCAACGAGATCTCGCTCTCCGAGCACATCATCATCGATGTCGAGATCGTCGCCAAGGGCGAATCGATCGGCGTGAAGCAGGAAGGCGGTATTCTTGAGCACGTGCTGCGCGAGATCAAGATCAGCTGCTTGCCGATGGACATCCCCAAGCACATCGATGTCGACATCTCCGGTCTTAAGGTCGGCGATGCGATCCACGTGAAGGACGTCGTCGTCTCCGATAAGGTCAAGGTTCTCACGGACCCCGACTCGCTGATCATCCAGGTCAGACTGCCTGTCGAAGAGAAGGCCGCCGAAGAGGCCGCGGCTACGCCGGAGATCGAAGTCATCCGCGAGAAGAAAGAAGAAGAAGGCGCCCCGGCAGCTGGCGGCAAGGATAAGGAAGAGCCCAAGGCCAAGGAAGGCGCGAAGGCCGAGAAGAAATAACTTAAAAGGCCTCCTTCGGTGAAGCTTCTCGTCGGTATCGGCAATCCGGGCGTCAAGTACGAGGGCACCCGGCACAACGTCGGTTTTGCGGTCGCGGATCTTATTCGCGAGCGGAAGTCCGGCGGTGCGTGGCGCGAGGAACCTTATCTCAAGGCGGCTTTCTCGAAACTCGGCGAAACGGCGCTCGTTCTCAAGCCCTCGACGTTCGTGAACGTCACCGGCGACAGCGTGCGCGAGGCCTCACGCCGGTACCTGTCGGCGCCCGCGGATTTTCTGTTCGTATGCGACGACGTGAACCTCGAATTCGGCAAGATGCGGTTGCGCGATTCGGGTTCGGCGGGCGGGCACCACGGGCTTGAATCGGCGATCGAAGGTCTCGGTTCGACGGAGTTTGCAAGGCTCAGGATAGGCGTGAAGAACGAACGGATGCCGCGGGAACTATCGGGTTACGTGCTCGAGCGTTTTCAAGGGGAAGAGCTCGCGGAAATCCCGAAAATACTGGATAAAGCGGTGTCGGTCTGCGAAGCATGGCTGGAAGAAGGCTTCCAGGCGGCGGTCAACCGGCTCAGTCAATTGCAATCGGTCAAATAGGAGCATAAGCATCATGGTCAATTACGAAGGCGTTTTCATCATCAACCCGGACATCGCCGTCGACGCGGCCAAAGGCGTCGTCACGCAGGTCCAGGATTTCGTTTCGAAGAACGGCGGCCGCATCGACAACCTGCAGGAGTGGGGCAAGCGCCGCCTGGCCTACAAGATCAACAAGAAGCAGGAAGGCAACTACGTCATCCTCAACTTCCAGCTGGATCCGGCGTTCACGAAGAAATTCGAACAGTCGCTGCGTCTGAACGACAACGTCATGCGCTATCTGCTCGTCAACAAGGACCTGATCTAAGCAAAACGGGAACGGAGAAAAGCCATGGCCAGCTTCAACAAAGTGCTCCTCATGGGAAATCTCACGCGAGACCCCGAGCTCCGGTATATTCCCAACGGGTCCGCGGTCACGAGCTTTACGCTCGCGATGAACCGGGTCTACAAGCTCCAGACCGGCGAAAAGAAGGAAGAAGTCGCCTTCATCAAAGTCGTCGTGTGGGGCCGTATGGCCGAGATCTGCGGTGAATACCTGAAGAAGGGCAGCGGCGCATTCGTCGAAGGCCGCCTGCAATCGCGCACGTGGGACGGCCCCGACGGACAGAAGCGTAATGCCGTCGAAGTGATCGCGATGAGCGTGCAGTTCTTGAACCGTCCTTCGGGCGGGCAGGGCGGCTCGCGCATCGACCGCGACATCGACCAGTCCGCAGGCAGCGGCAAGGAAGAGATGGGCGAGATCCAGCTGGATGAAGCGCCCGAAGCCGGGCCGAAGGCCGAAGAAGAAACGCCTTTTTAAGCATTTAAACGAAAACAGGAGACACCATGTTCGAAAAGAAACGCATGAAGAAGAAAACGAACGCGAAAAAGAAGTTCATCCGGAAGAAGGTCTGCAAGTTCACGCCCGAAGAGATCGAGACGATCGATTATAAGGACGTGAACCGCCTGCGCTATTTCGTGACCGAGCGCGGCAAGATCATCCCGAGCCGTATTTCCGGCGCGAGCGCCAAGTCCCAGAGGCACATCGTCCGTCAGGTGAAGCGCGCACGTCAGATCGCACTGCTTCCGTTCGTCGCGGAATAAGTAAAAAGGTACAGTCGCAGCAGAAGGGGCCCTGACCGCGGACCGCGCGGCGGGTTCCCTGTTCGCTCGGAGGAATTTTTTATGAATATCGAAGTCGTTTTGACCGAAACAGATCCCAAGCTCGGCAAGCGCGGCGACGTCGTCAAGGTGTCGCCGGGTTTCGCGCAGAATTTCCTGTTTCCGCACAAAAAAGCGCTGCTCGCCACCCCCGCCAATCTCAAAGCGTTCGAGGCCGAGAAGGTCCGTCACGCCAAGGAAGAAGCGGAAAAGCTGGTCCGCGCGAAAGAAGTCGCCCAGCGGGTCGCCAAGACGGTGCTGACAATGGAAGTGGCCGCCGGCGAGGCCGACAAACTTTACGGCGCCGTGACGAGCCAGGATATCCAGGCCGCGCTGGCGAAGGCCGGTATTTCGGTCGAGCGCCGCGAGATCCATCTCGAAGAGCCGATCAAGCGTCTCGGCGAGTTTGCCGTCGAGGTGAAGCTTCACACGCAGATCCAGGTCTCCGTCAAGATCAACGTGGTGAAAAAAGTCTGATGGCCCGCAGCGTCGAAGAATACACGGGACGCGAGAAGCTTCCCCCGCAGAACCTCGAAGCCGAGGTCGCTGTGCTCGGTTCCATGATGATCGAGCCCGACGCGATCGCGACGGCCATAGAGACGTTGACCCCTGAGTCGTTCTACAAAGAAGCCCACCGTAAAATTTTTAAAGGCGTGGTCAGTCTTTTCAGCGACAATAAGGCCGTCGATCTCGTCACGCTCACCGATGTCCTCACAAGAGAAGGCCAGATCGAGGAGATCGGCGGAGCGAGTTATCTTGCGTACCTGACGACCGCCGTTCCGACCGCCGCGAATCTTGTCTATTACGCGCGTATCGTCCGCGAGAAGTACATCCTCCGCCACCTCATCACCAACGCCACGCAGATCGTCACCGACAGCTATGACGTGACGCAGGACGCCGAGGGACTTCTCGACCGCGCTGAAAAATTGATCTTTGATATCACCAGCCGCAAGTTTTCCGGAGGCGTCGTTCCGCTGAAAGAGCTCATCCGCAAGCAGATCGAGACGATCGACAAACTTTATCAGAGGAAGGGCCAAGTCACCGGCATCGCGACGGGTTTTCACGAGTTCGACGTCATGACCGCCGGTCTTCAGCCTTCGGACCTGGTCATCATCGCGGCCCGTCCCTCCATGGGGAAGAGCGCGCTCATGGCCAATATCGCCGAACACTGCGGGATGGTTCTAAAGACGCCGGTCGCGATCTTCAGTTTGGAAATGTCCAAGGAGCAGCTCATCCAGAGGATGCTCTGTTCCTGCGCCCGCGTGAACGCGCACAGTGTCCGTACCGGCTTCCTAGCGCAGTCAGATTGGCCCAACCTCACGCGCGCCGCCGCCAAGCTCTCCGAAGCCCCCATTTATATCGACGACACGCCCGGTATCAGTATTCTTGAGCTCAAAGCCAAGGCGCGCCGCTTGAAGGCCCAGTTCGACATCAAAGTCCTCATGCTCGACTACCTTCAGCTCATGCAGGGAAGCGGCAACGTGGAAAGCCGCCAGCAGGAGATCTCCGAGATCTCCCGTTCGCTCAAGGAGCTCGCCCGTGAGCTCAACCTGCCGGTGATCGCGCTTTCCCAGCTCTCCCGCGCCGTCGAGAGCCGCTCCGACCATCGTCCTCAGCTGTCGGACTTGCGTGAATCCGGCGCCATCGAGCAGGACGCCGACGTCGTTGTCCTGATGCTGCGTGAAGAATACTATAATCCGACCGAAGAAAACCGCGGAAAGGCCGAGATCATCATCGCCAAACAGCGTAACGGCCCGGTCGGCTCACTTAAACTAGCTTTCATCCATGAATTTACCCGCTTCGAGAATGCCGAACTCCAGCGTCGCGAAGAAATAGGTTAAAGGAAAGGACCTTTGATTTCTTTTTCCCGCTGTGCTAAAGTAGCTAATCTTATGAAACTTAAAACACCTCTTTTTCCGGTCGTTTTTTTGCTCGCGAGTCTTTTCCTGCCCCTCTTGGCGCCGGCTGTTTCTTATGCCGACGATGCCAATAAGGTCGTGAAGGCCGTCGATGTGCGCGGCAACAAGACCGTCTCGAGTCTCACGATCCTGGCCAAAGTCAAAACACGCGTCGGCGACGGCGTCTCCTCGGCCACTCTTAATGAAGACCTGAAGCGTCTTTATGGTCTCGGCTTCTTTACGGATGTGCGGATCGAACAGGAAGATTTCGACGGCGGTCTCAAGGTCGTCTTTCTGGTCACGGAAAAGCCCGTCCTCTCCGAGATCCGTATCGAGGGCAATCAAAAGCTCAACAAAGACCAAATTAAGAAAGAAATGCAGTCCGTCGTCGGCGATTTCGTCGATCAAAAGCGCGTGCGCGACGACGTCGAAGCCGTGAAGCGCCTCTACGAGAAGAAGGGTTTCTCGGCAGCCGCTATCGACAACCAGCTCGACGTCAATCCCGACACCAACCAGGCGGTTCTGCGCGTGATCGTCGATGAAGGATCCAAGGTCCGCATCCGGGACATCCGCGTTGTCGGCAACGAAAATCTCAAAGCCGGTGAGATCATTAAGCGTATGAAGACGAAGAAAATGTCCTGGTTCGGTTGGTTCAACTCAGGCTACCTTAAAGAGGAAGACCTCGAAGAGGACGTTGAGCGTATCAAAGCCTATTACGACGAAAACGGCTTCTCCGATGCTGAAGTATCTACCGAAACCGATGTGATCGAGGCCGGGGCCGGCAAGGGTGAAATGATCCTCAAGGTCATGGTAAAAGAAGGCAAGAAATACCTTGTGGGCGACATTACGATCGACGGTAATTCCATTCTCAAGAGCGAAGAGATCCTAAAGACGGCTCTCATGACCAAGGGTAAGCCGTTCTCCCGCCGTGCCCTCCGTCTCGACGTCGCCGCCATCCAGGACCTTTATTTTGAAAAGGGTTATCTCGCCGCGCAGATCCGTTCGGAGTCGGTCTACAACGAGGCGGCCGACCGCGTGGACATCCGGTATGCGGTCGTCGAGAACGAACTGACGTTCGTCGATAAAGTCCGCATCCAGGGCAACACCAAGACCAAAGACATCGTGATCCGCCGCGAACTGCGCGCTTACCCCGGCGAATCGTTCTCGGGCGCCAAGCTCAAGCGATCCAAAGAGCGCCTCTACAACCTGGGCTTCTTCGAAGACGTGCGCTTTGACACGGAGACGGGCTCGCTTCCCAATACGCGCGACCTTCTCGTCAGCGTCAAGGAACAGAAGACGGGCGAGTTCAGCTTCGGCGGCGGCTACAGCTCCATCGACTCCGTAATTGGATTTGCGCAGATCCGCCAGCGCAATTTCGACTGGCAGAACTGGAAGACATTCACCGGCGCCGGCCAGGATCTGGCGCTGCGTCTGGAGGTCGGCAGCGTCCGCCAGAATTACGAGCTCAGTTTCACCGAACCGTGGGTGTTCGGCCTTCCGTATTCATTCGGTTTCGATCTCTACCGCCGGGAATTCAACCGCTCGGGCAACGCCGGGTATTTTTATGACCAACGTACGACGGGCGGTGACCTGCGTCTCGGCAAAGAATTCAATGAGTATGACAAGGGACTGCTGATGTACAAACTCGAAGAGGTCGACATCTCGAACATCCAGGCGGGCGCGTCACAGAGACTGCGCGATGAAGAGGGCAAGAACACCACCTCGAGCTTGTCGCTCACCCTGACGCATGACACGCGCGACAATATCTATAATCCCACCAAAGGCGTGTTGCTCTCAGGCACCGGCGAAATGGCCGGCGGCGTGCTCAGCGGAGATCGCGACTTTTGGAAGATCACCGGTTTGGGGAGCACCTACTTCAAGCATTTTGATGTGAATGTTCTGGAGCTCAAGATCCGCGGCGGCGTGGCCGACAATTATGACGATACCGTGGCTGTGCCGATCTACGAGCGTTATTATGTCGGCGGCGCAAACACCATTCGCGGCTATCGCGAACGCCGCGTCGGCCCCCGCGATCCCGGCAACCGCGAACCGATCGGTGGCGAAGCTTTCTGGGTGGCCAACATCGAGGAATCTTTTCCCATCGTTCCCAATCTCATCAAAGGCGCGTTGTTTTTTGATACCGGTAACGCTTTCGACGAGATCGACAACTTCGGCTCTGGCGGCACATATTCCGGCGTCGGCGCCGGCGTCCGCATCAAGACCCCCATTGGCCCCGTCAAACTTGACGCCGGCTATCCGCTCGACGATATTGAGGGCGAAAAGAAGGCAGTCCGCTTTTATTTCAACATCAGCCAGGGTTTCTAGAACGACACTGGTTGCCAGTTAAAAATGAGGAGAGGTCCAAAATGAAGAAGCTGTTCGTTATCGCGCTGTCCCTTTTCACGCTTGCCACGGTGTCCGCACCTAAGGTGTTCGCCGCCGACGCCGGTAAGATCGGCTATGTCGACCTCGCCCGTGTTTTTGATGAATACCAGAAAACGAAGTCCTTCGACAAGAGCCTCGAGACCAAAGGCGCGTCGAAGCAGCAGGAGCGTGACCGCCTCGTCAACGAAGTCAAGAAACTGCGTGACGATGCCGAGCTTCTGGGCGCCAAGGCCAAGGACGACAAACAGGGCCAGATCGACGAAAAGATCAAGGCTCTCCAGGACTTCGACCGTGTTACCCGCGATGCGCTTCGTAAAGAGCGTGACGGCATGGTCCGCGACATCCTCAAAGAGATCGAGACGGTCATCCAGAATTTCGGCAAACAGCAGGGCTATTCCTTTATTTTTAACGACCGGGTGCTCGTTTTCAAGAACGAGTCAGCCGATCTGACCCCGCAGGTCATCAAGGTCCTGAATGATTCGTACGCAAAGAAATCTTGAGACGGGAAAAAGCCTAAGCCTAAAAGAAATAGCGGGGCTCGTCGGCGGCCAGATCGTCGGCGATCCTTCGGTGACGATCACGGGCGTTGCCGGCATCAAAGAATCCAAAAGGGGAGATATCACGTTCATATCGAACGCGAAATATCTCCCCTTTTTAGATGAGTCGGAAGCCTCGGCGGTTATCACCGGCCCGGATGTGCATTCGGCCAAGAAAAACCTGATCCGCACCGCCAACCCTTCGCTTGCCTTCACCAAAGTCATCGCCCATTTTATACCTTCGCGCGCGCCTAAGGCTCCGGGTGTCCATCCCACGGCTGTTGTCGCTCAAGGGGTCCGTCTCGGAAAGGACGTCACCATCGGTCCTCACGTCGTGATCGAGGAAGGCGTGTTTGTCGGAGACCGCTGCGTGATCGAGGCCGGCACATTTGTGGGACAAGGCACGTCGATCGATGCGGACAGCCATTTTTATCCCAATGTCACGCTTCGCGAAGACACCCAGATCGGTAAGCGCGTTATTGTGCATAGCGGAGCCGTGATCGGTGCGGACGGGTATGGTTATGAGACGATCAACGGCGAACATGAGAAGATCCCCCAGACGGGCCATGTGGTCATCGAGGACGACGTGGAAATTGGCGCCAACGTGTGTGTCGATCGCGGCCGTTTTCAGGCCACACGGATCGGCAAGGGCGTCAAGATCGACAACCTGGTCCAGATCGCGCACAATGTGACCATCGGCGCACACAGCATGCTCGTGGCGCAATCGGGCATCTCAGGGTCGACACAGCTCGGCGAACGGGTCATTGTGGCAGGGCAGGCGGGCCTTATCGGGCACCTTACGATCGGCGACGGTGTCATTATCGGCGCCGGCGCCGGCGTCATCAAGTCGGTCCCGCCCAATACCGTTATTCTGGGCAGTCCTGCCAGGCCGATTTCTCAGCATAAGCGCATTGTGGTGCTTACCGCGAGGCTTCCCGAGCTTTTTGCGGACCTTGCCGCACTCAAGAAGCAAGTCGAAAAGAAATAGCCTGTGAAAGAAAAGACCGTCGCTCGCGAGGGCGCTCTATCGGGTGTCGGCATCCACAGCGGTGAGCCTTGTACGCTTACCGTGAAACCCGCACCGGCGCGTTCGGGCGTGCGTTTTTTCCGTCAAGGGCGTGAGTTAAAAAGCGTTTTGGCCGGCGGACGGTGCACGGCGCTTTCTGACGGCGTGCTTGAACTCAAGACCGTCGAGCATTTTCTGTCCGCGTTTTCAGCCCTCGGATTGGCCAACGCCGAAGTTTATGCGGATGGGCCCGAAGTGCCTATCCTCGACGGAAGCGCGCTTCCGTTCGTACACTGGCTGAAAGCGCTCGGGATCAAAGAGCAGGCGGCTGAACGTGAAGTTTTCCGCGTGACCGAGCCGCTTTTTTGCGGCGATATGTGCCGCGCGGTCTGTGTGTATCCGGCCGATACATTTTCGGTGTCGTACGTGCTCGACTATGAGCACCCGGCGCTCAAGGACCAGAAAGTCGATTTCGCGGTCACGCCCGGGACGTTCGAGCGTGAAATCGCCCCGGCGCGCACGTTTTGTACCGCCGAGGAAGCCCATTTCCTGCAGTCCAAGGGCTTCGGGCGGGGGGCTACAAAGGATAACACAGTCGTGTATTCAGCGGAGGGGGCCGGGACGCCTCTCCGCTTTCCCGACGAGGCCGCGCGGCACAAGGCGCTCGACCTTATCGGCGATCTGGCGCTTTTGGGCTTTGCGCTTTTGGGTCGCGTGATCGCACTGCGCGGCGGTCATGAACTCAACCGGAAACTTGTCGAAGCGATCAGGAGACAGAAACAAAATGGAAGCTTTTAAACCCCCGTTCGGTCCCGACACGGTCAAACAGATCCTTCCTCACCGCGATCCGTTTTTGTTCGTTGACGGGGTCACCGCGATGGGAGAGAAGACCATCACCGGTTTTAAAGAGGTGCGGGCCGATGAGTTTTTCTTCAAGGGGCATTTCCCTTCAAGACCTGTGCTGCCGGGTGTCCTCATGGTCGAAGCGCTGGCGCAGCTGGCCGGAGTGCTTACTCTCAGCCGGCTCGGCGACCCGGGTAAGATCGCATTTTTGACCGGGGTGAACGACGCCCGCTTTCGCCGCATCGTCGTGCCGGGAGAGCGGCTCGATCTCTCGGTCGAAGTCGTGAAGCAAAAATCAAAAATTTGCATCATAAAGGGCACCGCCTCGGTGGGCGGTGAGCTGGCGTGTGAGGCCGAGATCATGTTCGCGTTAGCCGAATGACCGCCATCCACTCTTCCGCCATCATTTCTCCCAAGGCGCGCGTCGCGCCCGGCGTCCAGATCGGGCCGCATGCTGTCATTGGTCCGGACGTGACGCTGGGAAAAGGCACGCGCATTCACGCGCAGGTGGTGATTGAGGGGCATACGACGCTCGGTGAGCGCTGTGAGGTATTTCCGGGCGCTTGTCTGGGCATGGTTCCTCAGGACAAGAAATTCAAGACCGACACGGTGTCCTATCTCACTATCGGAGACGATAACGTGATCCGCGAGAACGTCACGATCCATGTGGCCAGCATCCCCGGCGCGGCGACCGTGCTCGGTGCGCGTAATTATCTGATGGTCGGAATGCATATCGGCCACGACTGCGTGCTCGGCGACGACATCACGATCGCCAATGACTGCGCGCTCGGCGGTCACGTACGCATCGAAGACAAAGCCGTGATCGGCGGTCTGACCGGCATCCATCAGTTTGCGCGTATAGGCAAACTTTCGATGGTGGGCGGCAAGTCCAAAGTCGTCGTGGATGTACCTCCTTTTTCAGTCTGCGACGGCCACCCCGCCCGCTTTTACGGGCTCAATTCCATAGGCTTAAGGCGGGCCGGGTATTCCTCCAAAGCATCCGGTGAGATCAAGAAGGCGCTCAAGATCCTCTTCGCATCCGGGCTCAACCTTTCGGGTGCGATGGACCGCGTACGCGGCGAGTTTGTGGGGAACATTGACGTCGATTATCTCCTCGATTTTATCGATGCATCCAAGCGCGGCGTCGCCCACGACGACGCGGAAGAAGCTTAACGCTATGTGGGGCGCGAAGGACAGCGGGCCGGTCGGACTTTTGGCCGGGAGCGGAGACCTGCCGTTCCTGTTCGCCGCCGCCGCACGGGCGTTGAAGCGCGACCTGGTCGTCGTCGGACTCGAAGGACATACGGACAAGCGCCTTGGCGAATACGCCTCCGAAATGCATTTTTTGAAACTCGGAACGCTTGACCGTCTTCCGGAAATCCTGAAAAACGCCCGCGTGAAGCGCGTCGTCATGGCCGGCGGCGTCTCCAAAAAAGAGATCTACAATCCCTCGCTGAGCATGGATTCCCACGTGCGCGGTATCTTGGGTGGAGTAGATAATAAGGGCGATGATCATATTTTGCGCGCGTTCGGCGTGTTTCTCAAGGTGCGCTGCGGGGTGTCTGTCATCGACCCCCGTGTTTTTTTGAAGGACCTCCTCGTGCCCAAGGGCGTTCTCACGCGCCGTGCGCCGACGGAAGCGGAGTGGAAGGACCTGCGCTTCGGCCGCTTGATCGCGAAAGGCGTGGGGAAGATGGACATCGGCCAGACGGTCGTGGTAAAACAAGGAACGGTGCTGGCCGTGGAAGCGATCGAAGGGACCGATGCCACGATCCGCCGCGGCGGCGCGCTTGGAATGGGCGGGGCCGTTGTCGTAAAGACGGCTAAACCGAATCAGGATCTGCGGTTTGACCTGCCGTGCGTGGGGGAAGAGACGCTGGAGTCCATGCACGCCTCCGGAAGCGTGGCGCTCGGCATTGAAGCCGGCAAGACGCTGGTCATGTTCAAGGATAAACTTATTGCACGCGCCGACCGTGAGGGCGTCGCCATCGTGGGGATCTAAAATGGTCGGGACTATACTCATCATCGGGGACCAGAACAAGCAGGGCCTCGATCTGCGCGATGCGCTTAAAAAAGAGACCAATTTTTCCATCCATCTCGTTTCCAAGAACGGCATCTCGGCCAATGCCGTCCTTGAGAAAGAGCCCGACCTTATCATCCTGAACCCGAAGGCCAGCCACTTCGAGGTCATGGATTTTTATTATGCTTTGAAGAAAGAACCTCAAGCGCAGGATACGCCCATTATTCTGTTGATGGACGAATCAGAAATGAAGGCCGCAGACCTGCCTTCCGGCATCCATGAGGTTCTTTATCGGCCTCTTCGCGTCTCCGAGGCCGTGGCACGCATCAATCACCTTTTCAAGCGTATTCACAAAGTCGAACAAAAGAACCTGATTCAGAAGGGCAAGCTCTCGATCGATGTGACGAAGTACGAAGTGCGCGTCGGCGACCGTAAGATCGATCTGACGTTCACTGAATTCGAACTGCTTAAATTTCTCTGCTCCAACCCCGGCACTGTTTTTACCCGCGAGGTGCTGCTCAACAAAGTGTGGGGCTACGAATATTACGGCGGCACGCGCACGGTTGACGTGCACATCCGCCGCCTGCGTTCCAAGATCGAAGGAAAGTCCTCTATTTTTATCGAAACCGTGCGTAACATAGGTTATAAGTTTATTTCTGAAGATTAAAATGAGGAAAACGAGCATGCCCCCGAAAAAAGAACACACGCGCTCTTCTAGAAGTGCAACCCGCCAAAGCAAGGAATTTGCGCTCAAAAAGGCTGAGGACCACAATGTCCGTTTCATCCGTCTGTGGTTCTCGGACATTCTGGGACAGCTCAAGAGTTTTGCGATCACGATCGACGAGCTTGAAGAGGTGATGGAGGAGGGCGCGGGGTTTGACGGCGCGGCCATCGAGGGTTTTGCGCGCATCGATGAGTCTGATATGCGCGCGCTTCCGGATCCTTCGACGTTTCAGGTTCTGCCCTGGCGTCCCCGCGAGAATGCCGTCGCACGTATGTTCGCCGACATCGTCGACGTCAACGGAAACCCGTCCATCGGTGATCCGCGCCAGTGCCTCAAACGGAACCTCAAAAAAGCTTCGGACCTGGGCTACACGTTCTACGTCGGCCCCGAGATCGAATATTTCTATTTTCAGAACTCCGACAGCACCAAGACCCTCGACAACGGCGGCTACTTCGACCTGACTCCGCTTGACGTCGCCTCGGACCTTCGCCGCGAGACCATCATGACGCTCGAAGAGATGGGCATCGGTGTCGAGTCGAGCCATCACGAAGTGGCGCCCAGCCAGCACGAGATCGACCTGAGGTACACCGACGCGCTCACGATGGCCGACAACGCGATGACGTATCGGCTGGTCGTCAAAGAGATCGCCTTGAAGAACGGCGTCTACGCGACGTTCATGCCCAAGCCCTTGAAAGGTGAGAACGGCAGCGGCATGCACGTGCACCAGTCGCTCTTTAAAGGCGACAAGAACGCGTTCTTCGACAAGACGGACAAACACCACCTCTCCAAGGTCGGCAAACACTACATCGCGGGCCTCCTGAGGCATGCGCGGGAGATCTGCATCGTCTCCAACCAGTGGGTCAATTCGTACAAGCGTCTGACACCCGGTTTCGAAGCGCCCGTCAACGTCTATTGGGGCAAACGCAACCCCCACGCGCTCGTCCGTGTTCCCGCATACAAACCCGGCCGCGAGAAGGCGATGCGCGCGGAGCTCCGTTCCCCCGATGCGGCCTGCAACCCCTATCTTCTTTTCTCCGTCATGCTCGCGGCGGGTCTCGAGGGCATCAAACACCAGTACCCGCTGCCGGACCCCGTCGAACCCGCGGCCGCCGGACTCACGGAAGCCGACAGGAAGAAGCGCAATATCGAGATGCTGCCGCAGAGCCTGGGTGAAGCCATCGCCATCGCCGAGCAGAGCAAATTCCTCAAAGACACGCTCGGAGAACAGATCCTGCATTCGCTCATCGAAAATAAGAAAATTGAGTGGGCGAAATATTGCGCCGAGATCACCAATTATGAACTTGAGAAATATTTGCCAGTATTATAACGCTTCCGAGGGGGAAACGAAGTTTCCCCCTTACGGCGTGTCCTCCGGTTTTGCGCGCTCAGCTTCGCCTCGCGTGTAAAACCTAAGCGCAAACCCTCCGGCACTGTAACCCCCTTCCTCAGAGGAATTAGAAACCCCAAGCGATACAAAAGGGAAAAGGAGAGAGTCTCCTTTTCCCTTTTGGAATCCTTTTTCCTCTGCGGTGGAGAAGAGCGCTGTCGTGTGGTTATCTTGGAGAGGCAGTTCCGATTTTTGCGGAGGGCAGTGCGAGCTCATGCAGAATGGAGTGTTTGAAGTAGACCATAACGCCCCCGCTGCTTGCGAGCGGTCCCGGAGCGAAAATTGGAACTGTCTCTCCGGGATTAAGATGGCGTATAACACCAAGACTTTGATGAACGGTCCGTCAGATCAAAAACAGAATCAGTTCCGCCCGGATAAAGTGTATTATGCGAGGACTTTCAGAATTTCAAGCGCTGCGCGGCGATTGGCGCCGGGTTCGCCGAGGCGGCGGGAGACCTCTTCGAGGTCATGTCGCATGGCGCGGCTGACTTCTGTATTGTTCAAAAGCCGTCCCACGGCATCGGCTATCTTGCCCGGAGTCGCATCGAACTGTATGAGCTCGGGAATGCGCGGCGCGTTCAGAACAAGGTTTGGCAGTCCGATGTAAGGCACGAGGATGAATGCTCTTGCCGCGGCGTACGTCAGCAAGGTTCCCTTGTTTGTGATGATCATGGGAGTCCCCAGGAGAGCGCATTCGAGCGTCGCGGTGCCGGAGCACACGATCGCCGCGTCACAGGCCTTGAGCGCTGCGTAAGCGTCCTCTTCCACGAGCGAGACAGGGACTTGGGAGCCCGCCTCACGGATCATCCGCTCATAAACGGCCCTCGGCAACGTCGGCGCTTTGAAGACCGCGAATGCGGTGTCGGGGTTTTGCTCGAGGATGCGCGCCGCCGCCTTCATCATGATGGAAAAGAGCATCTTGATCTCACCCTTGCGCGACCCCGGAAGAAGGGCCACCACACGCCGGCTTTTCCCCAGAAGAAGCTTTTTACGCGCGGCTTCGACATCCCCGACCGCACTGATCAGGTCTTTGAGCGGATGGCCGACGAAAGCTACGGGAATACCGTGTTTTTCATAGAGCGTTTTTTCGAATTCGAACACCACGAGCACTTTTGTGACGGTGCGGCGGATCTTTTCAATGCGCTTGGGCGCCCACGCCCATACTTGAGGCGCGATGTAATAGACGATCGGGATGCCCATCTTTTTTATTTTTGCCGCAAGGTGCAGATTGAACCCCGGGTTATCGATCAACACGACAAGGTCGGGAACGCTGCGTTTTAGGGCCGCAAGAATGTGGCGTTCGGCGCGCTTGTAATTAGGGAGCTGCTTGAGCGCGTCCGTGATCCCGGTCACGTGGAAATGGGCAAGGTCGAAGAAGTCGAGCGCTCCGGTGTCTTTGATGAGGTCACCGCCGACGCCGTGGATCGTGAGAGGTTCTTTAGATTCGGCGCGAAGGGATCGGATGAGGTTCGCGCCATGCAGATCCCCGGAAGCTTCTCCGGCGATCACGAATATCTTCTTGGCCATAAGGCGGGCCCTTTCGGGTTAGGCCTGCTCGTCCTTGATCTGCTGAGTGATGCGCAGCGCCAGCGCGAGCGCTTCGCGGCCGTCTTCGCCGGATACCAGAGGACGTTTTTTCGTGCGTATGCAGTCGACGAAGTCCGACAGTTCCTCGCGCAGCGAGTCGCTTTTGGTGATGTCGATCTTCTTGTGGTGGATGCCGCCGTTTTCTTTAGTGTAGATCAGCGCTTCCTGCGTCACATAGTCGAGCGAGATGTAGGCGTCGTCCTGGAAAATACGGATCTTGCGGTTGACGTCAGGGGTCACACGGCTCGCGGTCAGGTCACAGACCGTGCGATTTTGGAAACGGATGCGCGCATTGGCGATATCCTCGGTTTTCGAGAGGATGCAGGCGCCGACGGCATCGACGGAATCGATGGGGGAGCGCACGAGGTCGAGGACGATATCGATGTCGTGGATCATGAGGTCGAGCGTCACGCCGGTCGCTGCGACGCGCGGATCGTAAGGCCCGAGGCGGTGGCATTCGATGAAGCGGGGTTTGTTGATCACGCTTTTGACTGCGCGGATCGCTGAATTATAGCGCTCGATGTGGCCGACCTGGATCATCAGATGGCTCTCACGGGCGATCGCGAGGAGCTCGTCGGCCTGGGCGAGATCGGTCGTGATGGGCTTTTCAATAAGAAGGTTGACGCGGTGCGAGAGAAACTCTTTGGAGATCGTGTAATGCATCTCCGAGGGGACCACGATGCTCGCGGCGTCGACTAAACCGAGCAGTTCGCGGTGGTCGGTGAATGCGCGCGTGTTGCACTCCTGGGCGGCGGCGCTTGCGCGGTCTGCGTGACGGTCACAGACGCCCACGAGCTCGACGCCGGGGAGTTTGGAGTAGACCGAGGCGTGTTTGGAACCCAATTTTCCGATGCCGATGACGGCGACTCTGACGGGCTTATTCATGGCCGTTTATTGTATCATGAACCCTCGGGGCTATGTTATGATTCCCCTCTATGCTGTCCTTAAGACCCAAAAACGAAGCCGCAGACGTCCTTTTTCTCACCGGACTGGCGGCGTTTTTTATCCTCTACGGCCTCGGCCGGGGGTCTCTTGCGAGCTGGGACGAGGCCATCTATGCCACCGCCGCCCGCGACATGGTGCAGAGCGGCAATTGGATCATGATGACGCTTCAGGGCTCACCGTGGACCGACAAACCCCCGCTTGGGATCTGGGCGACGGCTGTTTTCTATGGCATCTTCGGCATGAGTGAGTTCTCTGCGCGCCTTTTTTCGGGCCTCTGCGGGGTGGGCACGGTCGTTGCCGTCTATTTTCTTGGCCGCGAGCTTTTTAACCGGTGGACGGGGTTCCTCGGCGGGTTCGTTCTTCTTAATTCCTCCCACTTTTTTCGCATGTCGCGATTCGGCGTGCTTGATGCGCCGCTAACATTCTTTATCACACTGGCCCTGCTTTTTTTCTGGATCGGCCGGCGGAAAAACCGTTGGCTCATACCGTTCGGGATTACGTTCGGCCTTGCGATCATGACGAAGGGTTTTGCCGCGTTTCTGATCTTGCCGGTCACGTGGCTGCATTGTTTTTGGGCGAAGGAACGGGAAGTGCTCGGCCGCTCGACGTATTGGATCGCGCTTATGATCGGCGCGCTCATCGCGATGCCGTGGTACTTTACGCAGATCCAGGCCCGTCCCCATGCGTTTATGGACGATGTCGTGGGCCAGCATTTCTTCGCGCGTGTCACGCGGCCTATCGACGGGCATGTCGGGCCCATTTGGTTCTATTTCCGCACGCTCGTGAATAAGTACCATCCGTGGGTGCTGGTCGCGCTTTTTTCCGCGCCGTTTTTTCTCTGGAAGGCTCTCAAGGAACGTAAGCCGGAGTTTATTTTCCTGGCGTCCTGGACGTTCGGACTTTTCGTGATGATCTCGCTCGTTTCGACGAAGCTTCATTGGTACATTTTTCCGGTGTATCCGGCGTTGTCGCTCACCGTGGGATATTTTCTCGCCAAGTGGCTGCCGGAAGACCGGAAAGGGTGGGTCAAGCTTGCGTGTGTCGCGGCGATGTTCCTGCATGTGCCGTTGTCGCATCTTTTCAGTGATACCGACCGCGCGGCCGACGTGAAAGGCATCGCTCCCCTTGTCGTCAAGACTGTGCCCGAGTCCGGGACGGTCTTCTTTTATAATTATCATGAGGCCCCGGCCGGGTACTTTTATTTCGACCGGAAAAATCAGTATCTCGATTCAGTCACGGAGTTCTTTGACCATGCTGCCCAGCCCGGCCCGCTTTACGTCTTGGTTCATGAAAAAAATATGGGTCCGCTGAAAGACGCTGCGGCCCGGACGGGGCTCGAAGATGTTGGCGGTTTTCAGACGCTCAGACTCCTCGCCAGAAAGGGGACAGGATGAAACTTCAAAGCGATTATCGCCGCATGATCAGCCTTGTTTGGCCGCACCGTTTGGTCCTGGCCATGGCTGTTTTCGCGATGGTGATGAACTCAGCGCTCGCCGGTCTGCCGTTCGTGGGTCTCATCATTCCGTTCGTCGACACCATTCTCGCCGGAAAGCCCATCGTGATCCCGCACGAAGAGCAAGTGCCGCGGGTGATCCTGGATTTTATCTACGGGATGAACGCGCTGCCGCGCGAGAGGCTGCTCAACTACCTTATTTTCTGGACGATCCTTCTCTCGTTCTTCCGTCTCGTATTCGAATACATCCAGTCGCTCTGCATGAACGATCTGTCCCAGCGCGTGATCCGGGACCTGAGGAATGATGTCTACAAAAAGATCATCGGCCTGCCGCTCAGTTTCTTTGGGAGGGCGCAGACAGGCGCGCTCGTCTCGCGCATTACCTATGACACGGGGATCATCCGCGACGCGATCTCAGAAGGTCTCACGGATTTCTTCTATCAGCCGGTGCAGATCGTCGTCAATGTCGTGGCGCTGTTGGCCGTAAAATTCCTTTTCAACATCCCCTGGGCGCTCGTGACCGTGATCTTTTTCCTTTTGCCCCTCATCATCTATCCCGTGCTGCGCGTCGGGCGCCGCTTGAAAAAGATCAGCCGCTCGTCCCAGGAGCAGGTCGCCGAGATCAACTCGACGCTGTTCGAATCCATCTCGGGCATCCGTATCGTGCAGGGTTTCGGCATGGAGCATTATGAACGCGACCGCTTCTCCAGACAGAACATGGCTTTCTACAAAACGATGATGCTTTCCATCGGCCGCATGATCATCGTGGCGCCGCTCACGGAGTTCATCGGGTTCGTCTGTCTGGGGGTCGTCCTTTGGATCGGCGGCGGTGAAGTTATTAACAAGCATCTTTCGCCGGGCGCTTTCATCGCGTTTTTGATCGCATTCTTCTCTCTGCTCAGGCCCTTCAAGCGTCTTTCGCGGGTGCATGGCATCAACCAGCAGGCGCTGGCCGCCGCCGAGCGTATTTTCGAGATCCTTGACGCGCCCAACGAGATCCGCGAGAAAGAAAACGCGAAGGATCTGGCACCGGTGAAGCGCGAGATCCATTTCAAGAACATTTCTTTCAGTTACGGTGAAAAAACCATTTTAAAAAATGTCGACTTCACCGTGAAGGTGGGGGAGATCGTGGCTATCGTGGGTCCGAGCGGCGTCGGCAAGACGAGCCTCATGAATCTTTTGCCGCGCTTTTACGACGTGACCGGCGGCTCTGTTCTCATCGACGGGGTCGATATCCGGGACGTGAAACTCAAATCGCTGCGCGACAAGATCGGCATCGTGACGCAGGAAACGGTCCTCTTTAACGACACCGTCAGCGCCAATATCGCCTATGGCCTCTCCAAGATCCCGCAGGCCGGCGTCGAACATGCGGCGCAGATCGCTAACGCGCACAATTTCATTGTGAAGATGCCGCTCAAATATCAGACGACCGTCGGTGACCGGGGTTTCCGGCTTTCGGGCGGCGAACGCCAGCGCCTCTCGATCGCCCGCGCGGTGCTTAAGAATCCCCCCATCCTCATTCTTGACGAAGCGACATCGGCGCTCGACACCGAGTCCGAAGTGCTCGTGCAGGATGCGATCCACAAGCTGATGCAGGGGCGCACGGTGCTCGTCATCGCGCACCGCCTCTCGACCATCAAGGACGCCAACAAGATCGTCGTTTTAGACGAGGGCGGGATCGCCGAAATGGGCTCTCATGACGAGCTGGTGGCCAAAAATGGTCTCTATAAACGACTCTACGAGCTGCAGTTCCGCGTTTAACGGTCTGCTGAAAAAGCCTCATCTGCGTCGTTGCGGTCCTCGTGCCCTTGTGCGACGTACCTTCTGGTACGTCTCCGCGGTCCCTCGGCCCGCGCCTAGCATCTAAGGCTTTTTGAGCAGACTGTTGTTTTAGAGTAGCCTGTTATGGCTCTTCCAATAAAGACTGTAATACCAAAATGATAATGTCCTCTTTGACCAAAATAGAATTGTCCGGTCAAAGACAAGCTATCATGACCCTCCAAGGAGGGCCTCGTGATGACAGAGGACATTATCCCGATGAGTTTAAAAG
>ORJL010068490.1_pt1 | contig 38296 bp, 28 predicted proteins | sample 1779941 | NCBI WGS metagenome assembly ORJL01 (sample SAMEA104232317, study PRJEB22302) | groundwater metagenome | biome: forest; feature: aquifer; material: groundwater | place: USA | collected 2011-08-07 | depth 5.8 m | reverse complement strand
GTTCCAGGCCGGCGGCAACCAGATCAACATGCTGGGTGAATCGATCAAATGCCGGGCCATTGAACTCCTTGGAGGTACCGCGGAACTTCCAGAGAACGGCTATCAGGGCGAATACGTCAAGGACATGGCCAAAGAATTCATCGTCAAGAACCATATCAAAAGCCTCGCCGATATCGGCAAACAAGACCCTGTCAGTTTTAAGAACTACGGCGTTGACCATTTGCTCGCGGTCATCCGCAAGGATTTGGAAGATTTTAACGTGCATTTTGACTGCTGGACCCACGAAACAAAAGTCGCCACCAAAGAGTCCATCAACGCGATCCTGGAGCTGTTACAAAAAAAAGGGTTTCTCTACGAAAAAGATTCCGCGCTCTGGTTCCGATCGACCGATTTCGGCGATGATAAGGACAGAGTGGTGCGCAAAAGCGATGGCAGTTACACATATCTTTTGCCGGATATCGTCTACCATAAGAATAAATACGACCGCGGATTTGAAACGCTCATCAATTTGTGGGGGCCAGACCATCACGGCTACATCCCGCGTATCAAGGCGGCCGCGCAGGCGCTGGGCAAGAACCCCGATTCCCTCAATGTCCTGATCGTGCAACTGGCCACGATCTACCGGGATGGTAAACCGGTTTCCATGTCCACGCGCCGCGGAGAATTCATCAGCCTGCGAGAAGTGATCGATGAAGTGGGGGTGGATGCCGCGCGGTTTTTCTTCCTGATGCGCCACATCAACGCTCATCTGGATTTTGACCTGGAATTGGCGAAAAAAGAAACACCGGAGAATCCCGTTTACTACATCCAATACGCCCATGCGCGCATCCACAGCATCAACAAAAAAGCGCAGGAGGCCGGGCTAAACCAGAAAGAGAACGATTTTTCACTATTAGTCGCACCAGAAGAACTTGATCTGATCAAAAAGCTGGGAAGCTTCCCGGACATGCTGTTGGTATGTTACTATGAACTGGACCCATACGCGCTCATGCAGTACTTGCATGAGCTGGCCATGGCATTCCATAAATTTTATGACCAACAGCGCGTGATCAGTGACGACACAAATCTGTCATCCGAGCGGCTTGCCCTCGCCAATGCCACAAAGGTCGTCTTGGCCAACGGCCTTCGCCTGCTGGGATTAAGCACCCCGGAGAGGATGTAAAACCGGATGCAAAAACAATGGCGCATCAATGACGTTGACTCAAAATTACAAGCCACTTTAAGTAACGCCCTCGGCATTCCTTCCATTATCGCGCAACTCCTCATTAACCGCGGGATCACCAACACCGCAGAAGCTCGCGATTTTCTCAGCGCTGACATTAGCGGACTGCATGATCCTTTTCTTCTCAAGAACATGGATATCACCGTCCAGCGCATCCAAAAAGCGAAAAATGACGCAGAGCGCATTCTTGTTTTTGGCGATTACGACGTGGATGGGGTGACATCATCGGCGCTGTTGAACAATGTCCTGACCAAGCTGGGCATTGAGGTCGTTCACTATATCCCGCACCGTTTTCATCACGGATATGGATTAAACGAGGAAGTCGCTGAATTCGCCCGTGAGAAAAAAATCGACCTGTTGATCGCGGTCGATTGCGGCATCAACGCGTTTGAAGAAGTGCGGCTCCTTAACGAGGCCGGGGTGGAGGTCATCATTATCGATCACCATGAACCGGACCATCGGCTGCCTGATGCCGTGGCGATCATCAACCCCAAACAGAAAGATTGTTCCTACCCTTTCAAGCACCTGGCCTCGGCCGGGCTCGTCATCAAATTGATCCAGGCCATTATCGGAAAAGTCGATGAGGACGTGCTGGACCTGGCGGCCATCGCGACGGTAGCCGACATCGTCCCCTTGCACGGCGAAAACCGTATCCTTGTCAAATCCGGGTTATCCCGGCTGATGAACACCAAAAATAAAGGCCTGATGGCTTTGCTGGATATCACCAAGATCAAGGGAAAAAAGATCACGCCGTTTCACGTGGGATTTATTTTAGGCCCGCGGATCAACGCGGCCGGACGCATGGATACCGCGCACACATCGCTGGACCTGTTCTTAAGCGAAGATGCTAACGAAGCACTTGATATCGCCAAAACCCTGGAACGGCACAATAAAGAACGCCAGCAAATGCAGGGCGACATTGTCGACGAGGCCATGTCGCTGGTGGAGCAGGACGTGAACTTTAACGAACAAAAGGTCATCGTGTTAAGCAAGGAAGGGTGGCATCGCGGCGTCCTGGGGATCGTCGCTTCCAAGATCACGGATAAATATTACCGTCCAACGGTCATTATCTCCATCGATGAAGCAGGCATTGGAACAGCCTCGGCGCGTTCCATCAACGGATTTCACCTGCATAACGCATTGTCAGGGTGCGCGGATTATCTGGAAACATTCGGAGGACATGAGGGAGCGGCGGGGTTGACCATCAAAAAAGAAAATATCGATCCCTTCAGGGAATTGATCAACAAACTCGCCCAGGACATGCTGGAAGCCAAGAAACTGATCCCAACGCTGTGTATCGACTGCGAGATCCCGCTTGCCAGCATCAACATGGAACTGGCGAATGTCATTGACGCCATGCAGCCGTTTGGTGAAGGAAATCCCGCACCGATCTTTTGTTCACGGCAGGTTTCGATCAAAACCTATCCCAAGATCATGGGAAAGGATACGTTAAAATTTTGGGTCACAGATGGACAGTTTACGATCTCGGCAGTAGGTTTTGGAATGGCAAAATACAGCGGGTTGATCAAACCCGGAGAAAAGATCGATCTGGCCTACCAGATCACCCTGGATGAATGGAACAAAGCGCCGACACCACAGCTTATATTGAAGGATATTCGATCGAGTGAATAGCGGGAGTTACGCTTTGCGGATTTTCCCGGCGCTGATGCAGCTGGTGCACACGTTTACGCGCCTGACCGTTCCGTCAAGATTGATCTTGATCCGTTGCAGGTTAGGCAGAAAGCGTCGCAGCGATTTCCCGACGATCTTGGAACCAGCACCGCCGGTCCGTTTGATCTGGCCGCGCCGTTTGTATTTGGCTCCCGGTATGGGGCCTTTGTGGCAGACGATACATTGTTTGGGCATATATTTTTCCTCGGTAACGATTGAGTTCTAAAGTATAACGAAAAACAAAAGTTTGTCAAGAACGATTTAACCATGGACACGACAACATCGCTTGATTTTACCCATATCGCCCCCTACCAGCCGCGTCAATTTGTTCCCGCGCAAACGGACCTGTCCGCATCAGAGCAGGTGCGTCCGCTTTTTCAGGCGCTTCTGGACCGGTCGATCGATTCTTCCCGCGCCCTGCAGGATTGGATCCGCGAACGCTCGGAGCTGGAAGCCGCGATAAGCCAGACCGGCGCGATCCTTTACATCCGCATGACTTGCCAGACGGATGATCCCGGCCGCGCGCGGGCCTACCAGCATTTTATCGAAACGATCCAGCCGGTCGCCAAAATATTCAACGACCAGCTGAACAAAAAATATGTGAACGAGCAAGCACGTTGGCAACTGGACCAAAAGCGTTACGAGGTCTACGCCCGCTCGCTACGCACCGAGATCGAACTGTTCCGCGAAGAGAACGTGACCCTGGAAACAGAGGTCGCCCTGCGCACACAGGAGTACCAGACCACGATCGGCGCCATGACCGTGGTCTTTGAGGGAAAAGAGCGTACATTGCCGGAGATGGGAAAATTCCTTTACGAGCCCGACCGTGATCTGCGCGAACGCGCGTGGCAGTCCAGCGCCCGGCGCCGGCTTGATGACAAAGACGCGCTGGAGCAACTTTTTGACAAGCTGATCTCATTACGCGTGAAGATCGCCGAGAATGCCGGATTCACAAACTTTCGCGATTACAAATTCCGCGCGTTACATCGTTTCGATTATACGCCACAGGAGTGCAAACAATATCACGGATCAATCGAAAAACTCATGGTGCCTTTATTGCAACAGATCCTGGAAAGGCGCCGGGAACATATGAAGCTTAAAAAATTACGTCCCTGGGACATGGCGGTCGATTCCCTGGGAAGGCCACCTTTGCGGCCTTTCAATAAAGTTAATGAATTAATGGAAGGCTGCGTCAAAATATTCAACCGCCTGGACCCGGACCTGGGGCTGCAATTCAACGCGATGGTCGCAGCCGGACTGTTGGATCTGGAAAGCCGTAAAGGCAAAGCGCCGGGTGGATACCAATCCACCCTGGATGAAGCGCGCAAACCATTTATTTTTATGAACGCCGTTGGTGTCGATGACGACTTGCGCACACTTTTGCACGAGGCCGGCCACGCGTTCCACGCGCTGGCGTGCTCGGGCGATTCCCTGATCGATTACCGCCATGGGCCGATGGAATTTAACGAGGTCGCTTCGATGGGCATGGAATTGCTCGCTGACCCACAGATCAACGTTTTCTACAGCCCTGAAGATGAGCAGCGTTCCCGCAGCGAGCATTGGGAGGGGATCGTCTCAACACTGGTGTGGGTCGCGGTCATCGACGCGTTCCAGCACTGGATCTACGAACACCCGCAACACAATTCCGCGCAACGCAAGGACGCCTGGCTCACCATCCACGAACGTTTCGGCGGCAATTTTCTTGATTGGGGAGGACTCGAGGATGAACACGCGTTCCTCTGGCACCGCCAGTTGCATATTTTTGAAGTGCCGTTCTATTACATCGAATACGGGATCGCCCAGCTAGGGGCGTTACAGCTCTGGGACAACGCCCGCAATGATCCCAAGACCGCGTTAGCGAACTACAAAAAAGCGTTGGCTCTGGGTGGTTCTCGCCCTTTGCCCGAACTCTTTCAGGCCGCCGGGATCAAATTCGATTTCTCAAAAAAGACCATCGCGCCGCTCGTTGAGGTCATAAAACAGCAAATAGGACTATAAGTCCGGATGAGACCGCCACGAAAGAAAAAATCGCGCCGAACCATTCTGCACGAAGGCGATTTTCTACGGATGGTCCGCGAAGGAGATTGGGAGTATATCGAACGCACCAATTGCCGCGGCATTGTCATCATCCTGGCCATGACCGATGACCAGAAAGTTATCCTAGTCGAACAATATCGCCAGCCGGTACACAAAAAGGTCATCGAATTTCCCGCGGGGCTGATCTGTGACGACCCGAAACACAAAAACGAATCGATGATAACCGCCGCCAAGCGCGAACTGCTCGAAGAGACCGGATACAAGGCCCAACGGGTCGTCAGATTGCTCACCGGGCCGGTATCCAGTGGTTCCAGCGCTGACATGGTGACATTGTTTCGGGCCTATGGGCTGACCAAAATATCGGCCGGGGGAGGAGACCACACTGAAGCCATCCGTGTCCATGAAGTGTCCTTGCCTCAAATCGAACGCTGGCTTAAAAAAATGTCCTCTCAGGGGTATCTCATTGAGCCAAAGGTCTATACCGGACTTTTCTTTCTGACAAAAACCGCCCACCGCTAGTATTTTTTCCTTGCTTTTAATATAAATTTAACTACAATGAGTTTATTCTATTTCCGCAATAATTTTTCATAACACGAATGTCGAATTCCGTTCTAAGTAAAGGAGATTTTTCAATGAATGATGTGATTGAACGTTTGGGAGAAGAAGCCAAAACGCTGTTAGACCATAGATGCACCACGATCCCCAAAGAAAGCATCACGCTTCCTGGCCCGGATTACATCGATCGCATTTTCATCAATTCCGACCGTTCCAATACGGTCTTGCGCAACCTGCAGGGGATGTTCGACCATGGCCGCCTGGGGGGGACCGGATATCTTTCCATCCTGCCGGTCGATCAAGGCATTGAGCACTCCGCAGGGGCATCGTTCGCGCCGAATCCGATCTATTTCGACCCGGAGAACATTGTCCGCCTCGCCATCGAAGGCGGATGCAATGCCGTTACTTCAACTTTGGGCGTCCTGGGGATCACATCCCGCAAATACGCGCACAAAATTCCATTTGTCGTCAAGATCAATCACAATGAATTCCTGGTCTATCCCAACAAATACGATCAACGCCTTTTCGCCAGCGTTGAGCAGGCTTTCGACATGGGTGCCGTAGGCATCGGCGCGACGATCTACTTCGGTTCCGAAGAATCTCATCGCCAGATCGAAGAGGTTTCCCGGGCTTTTCGCCGGGCGCACGAGTTGGGACTCTTTACGATCCTGTGGTGCTATTTGCGTAATGCCAATTTCAAAAAAGGGAATATCGATTATCACGTGTCGGCCGACCTGAGCGGACAAGCGAATCATCTCGGTGTAACCATTGAAGCAGACATAATCAAGCAAAAAATGCCGGAAAATAACGGCGGATACACCGCCGTGAAATTCGGCAAAACACATCCTTTGGTTTACGAACAGTTGACCTCTGATAACCCGATCGATCTGTGCCGCTACCAGGTAGCCAATTGCTATATGGGCAAGATCGGATTGATCAATTCCGGCGGCGCTTCCGGAGAAAACGACCTGCAGGACGCCATCCGCACGGCGATCATCAACAAACGTGCCGGCGGCATGGGGCTGATCTCGGGACGCAAAGCCTTCCAAAAATCCATGCGTGAAGGGGTAAAACTTTTAAACGCGATCCAGGACGTTTATCTTTCAACGGCGATAACGGTCGCCTAAGGGAGGCACATGAACGGAGAAACGGCAAAAAAGCTCCTGAACAACAAAAAAGTGATTGAAGAAATCGACCGTCATCGATGGATCGAGAGCGAAAAAGCCGGACGCGATATCGGATTTGACCAGGCGTCTACCGACTGGCTTGAACGGTTCTCCCAGGCATGGATGAATTATCACATGCCGAAGCAAAAATCTTCCGGTGACCCCAGGTCGGGTGAAAAAGAGAACGGCTAAAATTATCCGGACCGATTCGTGCGGATAGCGGATCACGTCTCCCGCAGGCCATAGGTCCCCTTAGGGGAGAGCCCACTCGGCATGTCCAACAGAAGACCGCACAAAACATCCTATCGTCTATTTGCGTTACTTGTCCTTGCGTTTCTCGCCTTCTCGATTCACGCCCAGCATTCCTGCGCTTATGAAGTTGTCGCTGAACCTGTTCATGTCTCCACCATAAAAGAGCCGGAGTCAGGCATCGTGGAACAATTCATGCTTCAAGGCCTGAAATGTTATCAGGAAAACGATACGCTTGGCGCGGTCGATTCCTTTGCCCGCGCCTTGTTGCTTGACCCAGCCAATAAAACGGCACGAAAAACTCTTGCCTCGATCAACGAACAAGCATCCCTGCCTGCTGAACAAAGGATCCAGCTTTTTCTTTCGGAAGATCTTTTTGCGCTTAATGAAAACCTGCAAAAAAAACTGGGTCATTTCACTCTCCAGCGCGACGCCATGGCTGCCGCATTGATCCAGCAAAATTATCCGCAGACCGCGATCGACCAAAAATTTCAGGCTATTCGGGACCGTTTTGCTCTTCCGGCAGGCGACCGCGAAAAAGACAGCGGCTCATTGCGTCCTTTGGAAGCGCTCAATAAATTTCTAACTCAAGAGCAAAAACGCTTGTCCTGGGAATTGTCGCGCGTGAAAGAACAACTCAGCTGGCTGCAGGAAACCAAGAAACCACCAACGCGGCCCGAGCACCGTATGACACGCGCAGAACCCGGTGCATCATGGCAGCAGATCGCCGGCGTACGAGAAGAATTAGGCGAATTACGGCGTCAAGTCCAGGCCCTCCAGGACGATGTGCAGGGCAAAGACGACCGGATCACGGCCTTGACAAAACAAGTCGTTGAATTCTCGCTCAAACTTACCGAGCGGGAAATGGTGTTAAGCGAAAAGGTCAACGCCCTTGGGTCCTTGCACGAAGCCTACGCGGAACTGCAATCCCGCCAGGAATTGGGACAAAAGATCCTGGAAGAAAAAAACGTGCAGATCCAGTCTTTACAGGAGGGACTGGCTGCGTTGCAGGCGGATACAGCCCTGCATACAAAAGAAATTAGTGGCCTCATCGCCGCCAAGGACCAGGCGCTTGACCAGTGGGAGAAGATCCTCGCGATCTACCAGGGAAAGCTTAAGGACACCACCCAGGTCCTCGATGCCCGGGACAGAGATGTCGTCACGCTGCAAGAACAGCTGGCATTGGTTCAGACAAAGCTCTTTGAAAAGGAAACCGCTCTGCAGAAAACGAAGGAAAAGCTCGTCAGCCTTGAAAAACAGTTTCAAGCCGTTGTTTCCGGATCAAAATAAGAAAACATGTTATACTTATACCAGTATTTGTGAAAGTAACCCGAAAGGAAAAATTCATGTCCCGTTGTCCCAAATACGCTAAAACCATTTTAACCATCAGCGCCGCAGTATTGGCCCTCGCGTGGCCCGCCAACATGTCGGCGGCCGCGGAAATGTCCATGGAGGATTTTCGCGCCAAATTCCAGGAAACGACCGGAAAAACATGGGAAAGCGCCGATAAGAAGGAAAAGCGTGCCTTTGTCCGCAAGCAGGTCAAAATCGCTTCACTCAAAGCACGAAAGAATAGCACAAAAATTTTTGTAGCACCCGATAATGACAAATCTTCTAATCTCAAGCGCACCGTGAACGTTGACGTGCGTAAGAAATTCTTCGCGAAATACCAGAAAGACTGGAAGGAAGGCACGCCGGAGGAACAGGAAACCTTCCTGGAAGAATACAAAGCCCAAAAACTGCAAGAAGATCAAATAAGCGAACAAGCGATACAAGCAGAAAAAGATCGATTGTTGCAGGTCCAACAGCAACGCGAGGCAGATATCCGGGAAGCAGAGCAAAAAAAGCTGGAAGAAGAACACCTCAAGGAAGAAAGAATCCGCATCTTAAACGAGAAAAGAGAAGCTGAAAAACGGAAATTGGCCGAACAAATGGAAAAAATGAAAGCCAAGCAAGAAGAGATAAAAGCAAAACGGGAACAGAGCATCCGCCGCTGATCCAATATTACACACGAGCTCCGCAGACGCGTATCCGTTCCTCAAAAATCCATTGTTTTTTAGCCTGCGTTCCATATAATCGTATCCATGGCAAAATTAAAAGTCAATGTCCGCGCGATTATCCTGGATATGGACGGGGTCATCACCAACACTATGCCGGATCATTTTCACGCATGGAAGGTCATCCTCCACAAGCTCGGGATACCCGTAACGCATCATGATGTCTACTGCCGAGAGGGACAGCCCGGCATCCACAGCGTCCGGGAACTTTCCGCGCAATATGGCAAACCCGTAAGCGGCCGCCGGGCGCACAAAATATTGAAAGAAAAAGAGGTCTATTTCAAAAGAATCGTCCGTTTGCGGTTTATTGTCGGCGTCCGGACATTTCTCAAGAAACTGCATAATAACCATTTTCGACTGGCGCTGGTGACCGGGACGGCGCACCATGAAATGTGCCGCATATTGCCGGAATCGATACGCCAACTTTTTACGGTTACCGTGACCGGCAGCGACGTGCACCACGGCAAACCCCATCCCGAGCCGTATCTGATGAGCTTAAAAAAACTCGGCCTCAAAGCCCCTGATGCCGTGGTCATCGAGAACGCTCCCTTTGGCATCCAGTCCGCCAAACGCGCCGGATTGCGGTGTCTCGCGCTGGAAACATCATTGCCGCGCAAATACCTTAAAGAAGCCGACGCGGTCTTTGGGTCGATCAAAGAACTTTCTGACAACGTTCGTTTTAACAATTTGAACGGAAAGAAATAGATGAAACATCTGCTCAATCGTAAGGTATTGCTCCTCTACAAAAAAAGCGCCTATGCGATCTATTCGCGCAAAGGCCACCCACGCGCGGAGATCGACCGCTACAAAAAAGCCCATGACGAACACCTAACGACACTGGCAACGGTCGAAAAAATCCTCCACAAATATGGGATCAGTTACTCAAAATACGTCCGCGGGCGAAAGATCCACTACGAGCGCTACGGCCTGGTCGTTACCGTCGGCGGCGACGGGACATTCCTGGAAGCCGCGCGCAACGCAAATACCCAGATTTTGCTAGGTGTCAACTCAGCGCCGGGGACAAGCGTTGGGAAATTGTGCGCCGCGACACCGAAAAACTTTGAAACGATCATCCGGCGGACCATCGCAGAAAAAAACGTTCGGCTCAATTCCTGGCAACGGTTGCGCCTGAAGCTTGACGGCCTTTCCAAGCCGATCGATTGCCTCAACGATGTCCTGATCTGCCACCAAAATCCCGCCGCGGTAAGCAGGTATTATCTTGCGATCGGGAACATTAAAGAAGAACAACGCAGTTCTGGCCTTTGGGTCGCGGCCCCGGCCGGCAGTTCCGGCGCCATCCAATCCGCGGGAGGGAAGATCCTGAGAATAACCGCCCCCAAGTTCCAATATATGCCCCGGGAATTATACCGGGGAGTCAATCCACCGTACCGCTTAAAAGGCGGAATTTTAACAGCAACCCAGAACATCACACTCACTTCCCTGATGCATGACGGCAAGATCTTTGTCGATGGGATGCACGTGCAACTGGCATTTCCATTTCACGCGACGTTAAAGATATCACTTTCACCCAAGCCGGTTACGGTCATTACCCCATGAGATCGATCCTTCTGGTTTCCCACGGGAGCAAAGCACCCCAGGCCCGAACAGAGATCGAGGCTTTGGCGGCATTGCTTAAAAAAAGAAGCGGTGTTGGAATAGTCCAGCCGGCTTTTCTGGAGATCGAACCGCCGGATATCCCCGCAGGGATCGAACAATGCGTTCACAAAGGCGCGACGGAAGTCACCGTCCTTTTGAATTTCCTTAATTCCGGGCGGCACGCGGGTGAAGATATCCCCAGGATCATCCGCCAGGCCCGTAAAGATCATCCCGGCGTCAAATTTCGGATGACCAAACCCATCGGACAAGAGGACTATCTTGTCGACATTTTCCTGAAATTGCTCGATGACCAGACCGACGTCGTTTAGCGGTGACTTAACCCGTTGGTACGCAAAGACCGCCCGCCGCTTGCCCTGGCGCGAGACCCGCGATCCGTACAAGATCTGGGTTTCCGAGATCATGCTGCAGCAAACGACCGTCAACGCGGTCATTCCCTATTATGAGAAGTGGATCACGATCTTCCCCACGATCAAGGACCTTAGCAAAGCGCCAATTGAAAAAATTTTGAAAGTTTGGCAGGGTTTAGGATATTATCAGCGCGCCAAGAATCTGCACAAAGCCGCCGGGATCATTTGCGCCGAGCATAAGGGACAGCTTCCCAAAGATCCCGAGCAACTTCGCAAGCTTCCCGGTTTTGGGCCGTACACGACCGGGGCGGTGGCGAGTATCGCCTTTGATCTGCCGCGCACCATCATCGACGCCAATGTCCGGCGGGTCGTGATGCGCGTGCTGGCTTTAGACGGTTATGCGAATACTTCCCAAGATCAGCGAATAGAGGAATTCCTGCAAAAAGCTATTCCGCGTAAAAACGCGGGGACGTTCAACCAGGCGCTGATGGAACTGGGCGCTCTGGTCTGTCGCAACCGCGAGCCATTATGTCTGCTATGTCCGGTGAAGGCGCATTGCGCCGCTTACGCGAAGGGAATTCAAGAGATCATTCCCAAACCAAAGAAAAAAATCATCCAGGACCTAGATGTTGCCATCGGCATCCTTCAGCGCGGAAATAAATACCTGATCCAAAAGCGTCCGCCCAAAGGATTGCTGGCCGACCTTTGGGAATTCCCCGGAGGTAAAATAGAGAAAGGGGAGACGCCCCAGGAGGCCTTAAAGCGGGAGTTCAAGGAAGAATTGGATATTGATATTGCCGCCAGCCGTCACTTGATGAATGTCCGGCATTTTTATACCCAATTCCGGGTCAACCTTCACGTATTCCATTGCCAACCCAAGTCTTACCCCACTCCTCATAATCTTCGCAAATGGCTTCCCATAAACAAGTTAGCCGAATATCCCATGCCCTCCGGTAGTGCCAAAATCGTTGTTCACCTGCAAAAAATTGTTGACAAGTCGCTAAAATAATTTATACTTTAGTAAAACGATTAACTTAGTATAGATTAAGCCAAATGAAGATTTCCGCCAAAATCGATTACGCGTGCCGCGCCCTTCTGGAGCTTTCCCTGCATTGGCCCAGCCAGGAGCCGTTGCAAGTCGAACAGATCGCGCGGCGCCAGCGGGTCCCTGTGAAATTCCTGACGCAAATCTTGATCCATTTAAAGCAGGTCGGATACGTGGAAAGCGTGCGTGGAAAAAAGGGCGGATATCTCTTGCGAAAATTGCCGAAGGAAATTAAGCTAAATGACATTATGGAAAATTTTCAGGACGCCAATAAATCCCGAGATGAAAAAAGCAATCCTATCTTCAGTCCCATCTGGCGGGAAGTCAACCAGGAATTCCTGAAAACAATGGAAAAATTCAACTTTGAAGATATTTCTAACCGAAAACGCGAGGTCGACAACACGCCGACATTCCAGATATGACACCCGATAAAATACAAAAATATTTAGAAGCGACCCAAGAATTCACGCCGGAACAGATCATCAAATTCGCCCATAAAAAATTTGGTGACAAGCTGACCTTTGCCTCCAGCCTGGGGGAAGAAGACCAGGTCATCACCGACATGATCGCGAACACCGCCCCGGATGTGCAAATATTCACGCTCGACACCGGCCGGCTTTTTCAGGAAACTTACGAACTTTTAGCCAAGACCCAGAAGCGTTACAAAATGCCTTTTATCGTTTATTATCCGGACACCGAAGCGGTCGAAGACATGGTGCGCAATCACGGGATCAATTTATTTTATGAAAGTGTCGCGAATCGCAAGCTCTGCTGCGGCATCCGCAAGGTCGAGCCGTTAAAAAGGGCGCTCAAGAAATTCGACGCCTGGATCTGCGGACTGCGCCGCGGCCAGGCGGTCACCCGCGGCAATGTGGAAACCTTCGAATGGGACGAGGCCAACGGCAAGATCAAGATCAATCCGCTGGCCCATTGGAGTATGAAAGAGCTGCGCGCCTACATATCCACGCATCACATCGACGTCAATCCGCTGCATAAAGAGGGATTCATTTCGATCGGCTGCGCCAGCTGTACGCGCGCCGTCAAATCCGGGGAGGACATCCGCGCCGGGCGCTGGTGGTGGGAAAATCCCGAGCATAAAGAATGCGGACTGCACAATCGGCCTAAAAAATAAAGGTAAGGGTTAGGAGTACAAAGCCCGTTTCGGCATTGGGTTACGGTTACGTCAAAAAATACGAACAACCTAACCGCTAAACGATACGGGCATCATTACCGTAACCGTAAAACCAGATATGAATGACAAAATAATGACTAAATTAGACAGCCTCGAAGCGCAAAGCGTTTATATCTTGCGCGAGGCGTACCGGGAATTTAAAAGCCTGGTCATGCTCTGGTCCATCGGCAAAGACAGCACCGTGCTTCTTTGGCTGGCGCGCAAGGCGTTTTTCGGGCACGTTCCATTTCCGCTGGTCCATATCGACACAAGCTACAAAATTCCGGAGATGATCGCGTACCGCGACCGTCTGGCCAAAGAGTGGAAGCTGAACATGATCTACGGCCAGAACACGGAAGCATTAAAGGCGAAACAAACATTTCCGGAAGGCAAGATCGACCGGCTGGCCTGCTGCAAATCGCTTAAAACCGAGGCGCTCAAGCATACCCTCGCCGGCGACTGGCCGCGCTACCGGATGAATCACGAGACCGGCAAATATGAACTGGACACGAACAAAGAGCCATACACCGGCGTCATCGTGGGGGTGCGCGCGGATGAAGAGGGAAGCCGTTCGAAGGAACGTTATTTTTCCCCGCGTGACCGCAACAACGATTGGGATGTCGGCGACCAACCGCCGGAGTTGTGGAACCAGTTCAAGACCGATTTCGCGCCGGGGACGCATTTGCGTATCCATCCCTTACTGGACTGGACCGAATTAAATATCTGGGAATATATCGAACGCGAAAACATTCCCGTCACAAAACTTTATTTCGACCAGGGCGACGGTAAACGCTACCGTTCGCTGGGCTGCTATCCCTGTACCTCTTCGGTTGAGTCCACCGCGAAAACTGTCCACGAGATCGTGGAAGAGTTACGCGCCGGAAAATTCGCCAATATCGCTGAGCGCTCCGGCCGCGCGCAGGATAAAGACGGCGGCGGTGGACTCGAGGGACTAAGACGCGACGGTTACATGTAATAAGAGAAGCCATCAGACGTCAGTCGTCAGTCTTCAGACAAAACCAAGGACTGATGACTTCTGACGACTGATGACTGAAGACTGATGACTATAATGCGCGAACAGATGAATGTAGTTATCGTCGGCCACGTCGACCACGGCAAGAGCACCTTGATCGGCCGCTTGCTGGCAGATACCGGCTCGCTGCCGCAAGGCAAGCTCGAGGCCGTCAAAGAAAATTGCCGCCGGACCTCGAAACCTTTCGAGTATGCCTTTTTGCTCGATGCCTTAAAAGACGAACAGTCACAAGGGATCACCATCGATACCGCGCGCTGCTTTTTTAAATCGCAGAAACGTGACTACATCATCATCGACGCGCCCGGGCACATTGAATTCCTGAAAAACATGATCACCGGCGCGGCGCGGGCCGAAGCGGCGGTCTTGGTCATCGACGCCCACGAAGGCATCAAGGAAAATTCCAAACGCCACGGCTACATGATGTCGTTTCTGGGGATCAAGAACATCACCGTCTGCGTCAACAAAATGGACCTGGTCAATTACGACCGCAAGGTCTTTGAGGACATCAAAACGAAATACGAGGAATTCCTGCGTGAGATCAATTTAAAACCCACGAATTTCATCCCCATTGCCGCGCGCGAAGGGGAGAACATAATCGGGCTTTCCGCTAAAATGCCCTGGTATAAAGAACTGTCCATCTTGCAGGCACTGGATAATTTCACCAAGACCGCGCCCAACCACGCGCGCGAATTGCGCTTTCCCATCCAGGACATTTATAAATTCACCGCGCAAGGGGATGAGCGCCGCATTTTTGCCGGACGCATTGAATCCGGCAGCGTTACGGTGGGAGATGAAGTTGTTTTCCTTCCGTCGAAGAAAACCTCGCGCGTCACCAGTGTTGAGGGGTTCCCGAAATCATCGGGTAATCTAGCGTTCGCGGGACAAAGCACCGGGGTCACGCTGGAAACGCAAGTGTACGTCCGCCCAGGCGAGATCATGTGCAAGGCGAAGGAAAAACAGCCGCACACCGGCACCAAATTCAAGGCCAACATTTTCTGGATGGGAAAACAACCCTTCGTGAAGGGGAAAAATTATAAACTGAAAATCGCCACCCAGCAGGTCCCGGTCGTTCTCTCGGAAATCATTAACGTACTCGACGCCTCGGAGTTGTCATCGATCCAGAACAAGCCGCAGGTCGACCGGCACGACGTGGCTGAGTGCGTGTTTGAAACGCTCAAACCCATTGCCTTCGACGACATTCATTTTATCCCCGAAACCGGACGCTTTGTCATTGTGGACAACTATGAAATTGCCGGAGGGGGGATCATTCTGGCACCGGTCTATGCCCAGGATAGCGTACTTGGCCAGCACGTGAAGAACCGCGAATTCAGTTGGACGCGCAGCGACATTACCCCTGACAAACGGGCGATGAAATATCAGCATAAAGCCGTTTTGATCGTCCTGACCGGCCAAGTGGACACGGGCAAACAGGCCCTCGCCAAGGCGCTGGAAGAAGCGTTGTTTAAAATGGGAAAATTCACCTACTTTCTGGGCGTTTCCAATCAGATCCTCAGTTCCGGTAGCGGAAATAATGACCGTGTCTTGAGCCGCATCCAACACATCCAGCAGTTGGGGGAGATGGCCCACGTTTTGACCGACGCGGGACTCATCCTCATCACCAGCGTTTCCGATATCGATGATGACGAGCTCAATATGCTCAAATACCTCAACAGCCCTAACAAATCGATCGTGATCAACGTTGGACAGAATAGCTTCACCAAGGCCGAAGTGGACCTCGTGCTGGAAGAGAACGAACAACCCTCCTCCGGCGCGCAAAAGATCATCGCCTGCCTCACCAAATCCCTGGTCCTCGATCCGGAATATTCCATCTAAATTTCAGCCGAGCCTTTCGCTGAAACGCTTTTGGCCGGCCTGAAACCGGACGTTGCGCGGCCTTTTCGGGCAAGGTGTCCCAACTGAAAAGTCGGGACGAGAAAAGGCCGCGCGCCGAGCAAAGCCCCACCACGCCGGGGCGGGGCGAGCGTTCCGGCGAAGGCTGGACAAAAGCACACAAAATTTGCTTTTTATGAATGTCTATGGCATACTTTTATCAATTATAAATCTGCAGTTATAAACATTCCCATTCTTGGTATTCCCCCGCCACGGAAGGATGGAAAGTTTATACGCGTAGTTCTGCAGTCGTATTTTTAAAACCAAACTCTATAAACTGGAGCATTTCGTGTTTGCGTTCCTGACGCACCAAAAGGGGAAATTTCTTTTTTCTGCTGTTTCCAGACTGCTTGTCTTTGTCCTGTCTTTTTCTTTAGCGTTCGGTCCATCAGCGGCACAAGCCCAAACGATCGCTTCGCTGAACTTGCCCATACCGGGCACCATGGTCGGCCCCAGCCAGGCATTCGTGCCGGTCCTTTTAAAAGGGATGACCATCCACCCCGAGAACCCGCTGCAATTCGACTTCATCATCGACAGCGGCAACACGAACTTTACGCAGGATCAAATCAAAGACGAATCGCAGCGGCTGGTCAAATATTTCCTCGCCTCCATGACCATCCCTAAAGACGACCTCTGGGTCAACCTTTCGCCATATGAAAAAGACCGCATTATTCCCGATGAACTGGGTAAAACCGAGCTCGGCCGCGACATGTTGGCGCAGGATTATATCCTCAAACAACTGACCGCCTCTCTGATGTATCCGGAAAAAGAACTCGGCAAGGCATTCTGGGACAAGGTTTACAAACAAGCCAAAGAGAAGTACGGGACAACCGAGATCCCGGTGGATACCTTCAATAAGGTCTGGATCTTGCCCGAAACCGCAACTGTCTACGAACACGGGGAGACGGTGTATATTGTGGAGGCGAAACTCAAGGTGATGTTGGATAACGACTATGTAGCAATGAATCAGGGGACAGGGGGCAGGGTACAGGGTGCAGACAAAAAACTGAACCCTGAACCCCGAACCCAGAACCCTGAAGCATCTGCGGAAATTATTCGTGAGATTATTCTTCCCGAAATCGAAAAAGAGGTAAACGAAGGCCAAAACTTCGCTCCACTGCGCCAAATCTACCATTCGCTCATCCTTGCCAAATGGTACAAGGAAACCATCAAGAACAGCCTGCTTTCGAAAATCTACGTTGACCAAAAGAAGATTGCCGGGGTCAATATCGACGACGCCACCCTCAAAGACCAGATCTACGCCCAATACATGGAAGCCTACAAAAAAGGCGTGTTTAACTACATTAAGGAAGACTACGACCAGCTAAGCAACGCACCCATCCCGCGGAAGTATTTTTCAGGTGGTATCGACCGACTGATGAATTTTAAAACGATCACATTAAATCGGGTCACTAATCCGAATGTCATCGAATCCGGCCGGGTCGGCAAAAATTTCAATTTGGCGCTCGGGATTGCCCCACAAAAACAAGGCGCCTCGTCGCCGATATTAAGCCGTCCTTGGACATTGAGTGGAGCGAGGAAGGTATTAGATAATAGATTGGATGATAGTGGGAAATATGAAAATGATTATACGGTTATTAAAGCAATTAATATGCTGGGCGATAGCGACAAGAAGAACGCGCAAGATATTGAAAGGTTGAAGAAAATGTTAGGTGATCGGACTGAGTTTTTCCGAGAAATTATTGAAAAGTTTTTAACAACGGAACAGATTATTGATGGATACGAGGAACTAGGAAAGCTGGAAAACAAAAAAGCAGTTAAGCTATTAGTGGCAATGTTTAAAGAAAGATATAGTTTCGCTATTTACGCGAAAGCAATTAAATCGCTCAAAGCTCTCGGGGCAACCGCAGAACAAATTGCGGAAGCTGAAAAAATAACGGAGGCAAGAAGGAAAATTGAGGGAAAATTACCCCTTAAATATCATTATTTAATTAAAGATGAAATGATTCGTTCTGTGATTGGTTTGGAGAATGAAGATTTTTATGTCGAATATTTAGAAGGACGAGAAGGTTCGCAAGGGATGATGGCGGCAGATGGTCTTTTGTGGGGAGAATCTGATGGCACGCCGGATGTTGTATACGTTAGAATAGTTTCTTCTGGTAGAGAGATAGAAGCGCGAGGTCGGTATGATGATGATCAATCCAGCTCGCCGATAATCTTTAATAACGAAACTGTAAGCACGATCAATGAGGGGTGGATTAATGGCGTTAGTCAGTTAACGGCTGCGAAGTTGAGCAAAGACATTGCCGAGAAAGCCAATCAACGGGTAATCACAAAAGAAGGCCAAGCGGTCGGGAATCGTCATGGCATATCCCTTGTTGCATTTCTTAACAAAGATGTGAATCAATTTAATGAGACAAGTAATAATTTATCGGGACTCCTCCGCAAAATCAGCGAAAATTTAAAAACTGTGGCCAAAGCAAGCGCCCCGGATAAATTGCATATGACAATTGGGGCTTATGTTCATCCAGATAAAAGATCTGATGTTGCAGGCAATAAAATAGGCCCTGGTCAGTCAATGGCTGGTTCTGAGATTCTGAAAGCGACCTCCGACTTCAATTCTAAAATGGAAAATATGGCAAGTCTCACGGGAGGGACATTTAAAGTCATTTTTAAAGGTATTACAGTGACACCAAGCGGACGGATCGCCATGCTGGGCAAGCCGGATTTTGATGAGCAGAATCAAAAAGATAAGATCAACCTGCTCCGGTCCCGTTTAGGGCTAAAAGAAGATGAGAACCTCCCGACTTTTCATGTGTCGTTAGCAACACTGTTTGATATTAATGAACAAGCTTTATCAAGCATTAAAGCGCTTGTTAAAGAGTATCAAGATACCGAATTGGGCACCTTGACGGTTGATGAGCTTACGCTATTTCGCCACGAAGATGATCTGTTAATTGTTGGCGAGCCATTAAGTCAAAAGAAACTCTCTTCTGCCCAATCCAGCTCGCCGATAAGCGCAAAGGAATACATCGACCTCGGCAATAAATCGGCACAATTCAACAACTATGCGGCGGCGGAAGAAAATTATCTGAAAGCCCTGGAACTGGAACCCCTTAATGCAACAGCCCTGAATAATTTGGGGGCGGTGTATACTTTCCGGGGAAAAATCCCGGAAGCGATCGCGACCTTAGAAAAGGTCATCGAAAATTATCCCGAAAGCGGTGAAGCTTATTCAAATTTAGCAAATGTATATTTAGTGAATGTGGATGATTACAAAAAAGCCCAAGAATATTATTTAAAAGCCGTGGGCCTTGGGGTGAACAACACAACGACCTTTTATAATCTGGCGACCACGTTTATGGAAGAACAATGGTATCACGAGGCGGAGAAATATCTGCTAAAAGCAATACAATCCGATCCCAATGACTGGGCTTCGTACGCGTTGCTGCAACGGGCTTATTTAAGACTGCAAAAATTGGATGAAGCGCTCACGGTCCTTGAAAAATTAGACACCGAGAACCCTCAAGAACTAATAGCGAGCGATTATCACAATTTGGCTATGTTAAAGATCAGGGAAGGACAATACAAAGATCGAGCGAGGCTTCTGGAGGCCGAGAGACACCTCTTAAAAGCCATCGAAATGAGCCCCAACGATGTAGTGGTTTACAAAAATCTCGGATGGGTATACCTTCTCCAGGGCAAGTGGGAGAAGTCGGAGAAGACGTATCTGCAATCGCTTAAGGCCGATCCGAATGACGCTCTCGTGTATGTGCGACTGGCCGAAGCGGCGGAAGCGCAAGGAAAAAAGGAAGACGCCGCGAAATATCGCAAGATAGTCAAGGATTCATTCGACCCGAACGCCAGCAGCCCGATGTTGATCCTCAACGATGGCGAGTATATTCAATTTGTTCTGGACCAATCAGTAAAAATAACCCAGCTGTTAAAATATTTCAAGAATGACGACAAAAAGTTAACGAAAGCGATACAAGAGTGGATAAAAGGGTACAAAGAGACACTCAATAGAGACAGCAGCATCCCGCAGATCCTTAGCGAAGAATTTTTCCGAGTGACGGACGACAAGGGGAAATATACCGGGGCTATTGTGCCGCGCGATCTTGCGCATGGAAAAAAAGAATGGCATCGGACCGTTGGCGCCTTTGTGGTCGACAAGAACGCGGATGTTTTAATTCAGATACGGGGCAGACAGAAAAAGACAAAGCCGGGAGCCTTTGACGTGTCAGCCGGGGGGCATTCCGGGCTTGATGATCCCCGGGAGGCCATAACAAAGGAAATCCAGGAGGAGATGTTTGACAAAGGCCACACGATTGAACCGGGGAGACTCTTTGAGTTGACGCTCGACAATGAATTTGTCCGGAATGAGCAAGGCCAAGAGCATGCCTCGTTCTTTATTTATGTGGTGGATGATGCGGAGAAACTAAAGATCAAGAAGCAAGACTCTGAAGTCGAAGCCCTTGACTGGAAAAATAAAACAGATTTTAAGGAAATCGTTAACGGTTATACAAACTACAATGAAAAATCACCTGATCCATATGCTGCCGGATTTATCTATTTTGAAAATCCCATTTTAAGAGAACGGCTTAACTATCTTCTGCAAAAAATCCACTCAAATCCAAACAAGGCCACCGAACAAGCTGTTTCTTCAGTAAAAAACTCGCTCAGTTTTCTCAAAGAAATCAACACGGACATTGATGCGGTTGTTTCTGTTATTTCTGCAGGCATATTGCAAAAAGCAAGGCCCATGTTTGACCAAATCTTGACCAAGATATCCCTTGAGCGCGAAAAAAATGCCAGGCAAAAAATCGTTTCCGATGTGGATCTGGACCGCATCGAAAATGACATAAAAGAACGGATCAAACGCCTGGATATCGCGATCAAGAACCAGACAACGAATGCTGCATTGATTTTATCTGATGCTTTTATTGAGGACATCAACCAGCTGCTGAGACTTCTGGAGAAACCAACACTGAACGCAAGTCAACACAACGAAGCACGCGCGATGGCCTTTGAATCGTATCGCAGACTTTCGAGCCGCGATAGCATTGTTCAATTCCGCCGCGAAAAAAGGCCGGAATACGGGCCGGGCGTTTCTGATCCGGAAAATGACCCCTATAATCGGGTGCTGGAAGGCGTGGTCCAGATATTAAATAAAAATGATTACGGGGACAATATTATCGTCAACTCGTGGGGATATACCGCGGGTGAAAAAAAGAAAATTCTGGATGATGTCAGCGAAAGATTCGCGAAGATATTCTTTGCCGGCATTGTGACAGGCGTCAAGCGCATCCTGGCCGAAAAAGGCGCTTTAACGACCGCCCCGCCGGAAACAACGGATCGAATCCTAAACGAAACAACTACCGTTCCGCAGATAAAAGAAATTTTACGCAAAATATACCACCTGACCGATGATCAAATAAAAAAGCTATCATCCCAGGAATTAGCCGAAAATTTTGTCAAACCCTTGGTGGAGACCGAAGAAGGCTTGGCGTTTCTGGGGGGCATGCAGGAAAAATTCTTTTTATATTCAGCCGGGCCGGGGACAGGGAAAGGCGCCGTGTGGGATGCCTTTCAGGAAAAGTATGGCGCTATCATCGACAAGTTGCTTCTTTATCATACGCGCGACCCTCGCAAAGGAGAACATGACGGCCATTCCGATGCGTATCATTTTCGCACTAAAACGGACCTAGAAAAACTCGCAGAGCAAAACCGGATTGTAACCGCCCTTGTTAACATGCAATTACAGGGGTTAGCTAAAGAGGATTTTGAGGACGACATTACTGATCGGATAAGCGAAGGCAAAAGCAAGCCCTTGCCGGACGATACCAAAGTTTCCAATCGCACTAAAAGGAAGATCCGTGGACTCAAACAAGCGCTGGAAGGGAAAAAGCCGGTTGTGATGGAAGGGGGCTACGGCTGGAAGCTCTCATTGGCGGCAGGGTATCCGAATATAACTGTGGCCTTTATTTCGCCATTTACGGATGAGGAGATCCAGGCAAGAGCCGAAAGCCACCAATTCATTGTGGGTCATTTTGGAACAGATCCCAACAAAGTCCGCCTGGCCTACGAAGAAATGGCCAACCTCGTCGCGGAAAATCAGCGCGAGGTCAATCTGGCGGTTGAAGCAGATTTACAAGAGAAGCTGAAACGATCCGTGAACGAATTATCCAGCTCGCCGATCTCTGCGAGCGACGAGGTCGGCGGTATTGATATGAACGCGATCGACCTCGACCGTGAAGGCGCCGGGGTGGATATCCAGTTTGACCCAACCGAACTGCAGGAGATCATTGACGCCGGCATCGACGGCTTCGCGCCGGTCATCATCAATATAACACCGTTGCCGAGCGTTTTACCATTGCTTGGCCTTGAGCCAAAAAGAGAAGACGAGGCGCTGGAAGTTTCCCGCTTGAATTAAACTGCGATTTCAAAGGAGCGGAGGATTCGCTTTAGATGAAGACCATGATATTAAACCGCACCCGCTTGACCTGCCGTATTTTATCCGCCTTCATCGCGTTCACTTTTAGTTTCACATCCGTTTTACCGCCAGCCTATGCCCAAAGTATCGGCGCGTTGAACCTTCCCGCGCCGGGGACGATGGTGTCCGTTACGCCCGGATTTACTCCCATCCACATCAGCGGCATCACGATCAACCCCGACAATCCTCTGCAATTCGACTTTATCATCAATACCGGTGACACCCATTTAAACGGCGAAGAATTAAAGGCGGAATCCGAGAAGCTCATCAAGTATTTTCTGGCCTCGCTGACCGTCCCGGAAGAAGATCTCTGGGTCAACCTTTCTCCTTATGAAAAAGAACGGATCGTTGCCAAAGGCTTCGGCGACACCGTGATGGGCCGCGACATGCTGGCGCAAGATTATATCCTCAAGCAACTGGCGGCCTCGATGATGTATCCGGAAAAAGAGCTCGGCAAAAAATTCTGGGACCGGGTCTACCAAAAGGCCCAGGAACGTTACGGCTCCACGGAGATCCCGATGAATACCTTTAACAAGATCTGGATCGTGCCGGATGAAGCGGTCGTGTACCAGCAGGGCTCAAGCGCCTTTGTGATCAAAAGCCGGCTGAAGGTCATGCTGGAAGAAGATTATCTCGCGTTGCAAAATAATTTAACGGGTGAGGTGCCGGACGCAAAAGTCGTCAGCGGGATCTCTGCCGAAATCGTGCGGGAAATATTGGTCCCGGAGATCGAAAAGGAAGTTAATGAGGGGGAGACGTTCGCGAACCTGCGGCAAATTTACAATTCGCTTATTCTCGCGACCTGGTACAAGACGAACCTGAAGGAAAGTTTACTGGGACAAATTTACGTTAACCAGAACAAGACCAAAGGGATCGACACCCAGGACAAACGGACCAACGAAAATATCTATAAGCAATACGTCGAATCATTCAAAAAGGGCGTGTACAACTATATCAGGGAAGACCGCGATCCGGTCACGCAAGAACTGATCCCCCGCAAATATTTCTCCGGCGGCGTCAATGCCGTCTATAACCCCATCAAGAAATTGTTTTTGTCCGCGATCATCGGCACCGGATTGCTGATCGGCACGCCCGGCAGCCCGGCTAGGGCCGATGTTGCCAACGTCCTTAATCACCCCAATCAGATTTTAGTGACCACCCGAATGGCGGAAAAACAGGAAGAAGCGACGATCATCACATCAAAAGCGCGCGAACAAATCAACGCGCCGGAACTTGTTACCACCGATGCCAGCGTGGACCTGGGTAACGCTCTTAGTGAAGGTGATGTGCGTATCGACAACCGCTCCGGGCAGCCGGTCGATTTGGGGCGCAAGGCAACCGAGTTCTTCCCAACAACCGAAGACGGAACGCCGATCATCAAAGACGCGATTATTACCATCGTTAACACCGAGAAAGAAGCACAGCAATTGGCCTCATCGCCGATCATGCAAAAAGGAAAAAGCGGTAACATTCTAAGGAATCTCATCTTTGCCACAGTGCTGGGGACCCTTACCTGTTTTGGGGCCGGCTGCGGCAAAAGCGGTGATAGTGGTGACTCAAACGTCGAACAGCCCGGCGAGCAGGATCACGGCATAGACATGACCACTAAAAGCGTCACGGAGCTGCGCGCATTGCTGGACAACGCCTCTTGGGCTGTCCAGCGGGACGCGGCCCTTGAGATCTATGCCAGGTTCGAGCGCCAGGTAAACCAGGAAACATTTTGGGCTTTGGAACGGGCCAAAGAAAAACTGGTAAATCCAAGAATCGCCAAGTTAACTTCAGAGGATCCGGCTGTGACAACCACGAGTGTCGAGTATCAACAACTTTTAGAACTGCGTCCGATCCTTAAAGATCCTCTTAAAAAATGGCTTGAGAATGAAAACGCCGATGTTAATACCCGAAAATGGGCGGAACAATTGCTGGAAGAGATCATCGATGATATTTTGAAGCAATACGATGAGATCCTGCCCAGCCTTCGGACCGTTTTGCAAAACCCGAATTCCCAAATCTATGATTTTGCCGTGGGGAAGGTGCAAAGCCTGATCTACCGGCATCCATTGGCACTGAGTACGGGAATCGCCCTGCTAAAGGACCCGGTCGCCGGGGTACGGATCGCCGCGGCCAATACTTTGGCTGATCTTGGCTTCGAATCCGCCATTATTCCTCTTGGAAACGCGCGAACTTTGGAACGGGACCCCAAAGTGATTACCGCACTGGATGACGCGACAAACGCTTTGTTGCAGGTCACCAGGATGACTTCCTGGTCACTGGAAGACCTTAAAACCGCGTTGGCTTCTCCTTATTGGAGCATCCAAAAAATCGCCATTCATCTGGTCTTGGACAGAGGCACCCCGGAAGACCGGGCGTTGGCCGTTGCCCAAATCCAGAAACAGATCGACCAACTGACATCCGCGGATGACAACACGCGCAACACCAACCCATATATCCATTTGCTTGAATTAGGTGAGGACGCGGTCGCGCCATTACGCGCGAACGCCGAAAATACCAATGCCTATGACATCACTCGTCAATGGTCACTGGACCTTTTGACTCAACTTTTACCCTATCAAGAAGTGTTCCCGACATTCGAAGTGATTCTTAAGGACCCGAGCCAACCGTTTTATCCCCTGGCCATCGACGGTTTGACGAGATTGATCCTGGCCCAGGTGGACCCCCTGGCGCTTGGAGTGGAACTGCTGAATTCGCAGGTCACCGGTGTGCGCATCGCGGCCATTGGCGCTTTGGGACAAACAGGCAAAGACGCCGCGATCGCCCCTTTGAAAAATGTTATATCGACAAGCACCGATCCCGCTGAAGTTGCTGCCGCCCAAAATGTGTTAAATACCCTTTACGGAAATGTTAACCTGGCCACATGGAGCCGTACGGACCTGATTTCCGAATTGGATAATTCCGCCTTCTGGACTGTACAAAAACGGGCGGCCCAGGAACTTTTCCGGCGAAATGACGCCGAAGGCATCGCGTTGGCCAGGACCAAATTGGTTTCGCCACGAATAGCAAAGATGGAGTTTTTCATCGGGCAAAACACAAGCAGCCTTTATTATGTTGAGCTTGTTGAACTGGGATATATCGTCATCGAGCCATTAGTGGAAGAGATCCAGAAAAATGGTCAGGGTCCCAATAATGCCAGTCAGTTGGTCGCGATTTTATTGGGAACCATGGGCGAATTCAATGACGTGGCCAATGCCATGGCTTCCGTTACGGTCGCGAACGGATATAACGAATGGCATGCCCAAAAAGCGAAGGAGGGGCTCGATTTGCTTTACGCGCGTCAAGCACCAGAATTCCTGATCACTGTTTTAAATGATACAGATCGCTTAATGCTCGTGCAAGTAACGGCGGCCGCGCATTTGGGAATTAAAAAATATATTCCGGCCATTGACGATCTGGAAAAAAAGATGACGTTGACCTCGGATGCGAATTTTATCACCACGATCAACACGGCCTTATCGCAGATATTGACCAGCATGACGGTCGGGACTTAGGATGCGGTCTTTGATAGGTTAGTGAACACTGTGCTCATTCATCCGGAATATTCGATCTATTCAGCTGGCGTTGAGGAACTCAAGAAGCTCATTCTGGCGAATCAATGGCGGGATAATGTGTGGGGGCTGATGTCTCATGATGTCGCTGGTGTCAGAATGGGTGCTGTCAGGGCTTTAGGCGAGATCAATGATCAACGTGTCTTCATCCCCTTAAAAACGGCGTTGTCCGACCCGGAAAAGTTGGTCCGGTTCTACGCAGCTGAAGCGCTGGGGAAACAGGAAAAAGCCGCATATCTGCCGGACCTTGTCGCGTTAAGGGACCGTGAGCAAGATCCCGAAGTTGTTTTATCGGCAGAAAAAGCGATCGTCCGGATCTCGATCGCCAATGATCTGCTAACTTCGCTATCAAACCGGCAATTGATCATCGGTCTGGACGTGGATAATTGGCCAACGCAATCAGGAGCGGCGCAGGAACTTTCTCTAAGAAAAGACGCGGAAGGGATCCGCCTGGCCCGCGAGAAATTAGCCTGGCCACGGATCCAGAAACTTGGAATATACAGCGCGGCCTTACCTTATTATCAGGAGATTATTCAGCTGGGGGACACCGCCATTGAACCGTTAAAGGAGAAATTTTTACTCCAGCAATTTACGAATACCGGTGCCGTTCAATACGCGGCCATTTTGTTAGGGACGATAGGACAGTTCGATGATGTTTTTCCTCTGCTCCTTTACCCGTTTGACAAACCCGGATATGCCGCATGGCACCAAGAAGGAGCCAAAAGCGGATTGATCTCGCTGATCTCTGGACAGCCACAGGAACGGCTGATCGAATTACTGGAACATCATCGCCCAGAAGTAAGGTTGCTCGCGGCGCGAAATTTAAAGAACAGAGGGGATGAACGGGCAAGTGACGCGTTGATCGCCAGATTACCGGCAAGCGCTACGGCGTGGGATGAACGCCAGGAAGTTGCCTGGGCGTTGGCCAACATCGTGGAAACCCGGGCCGTTGACCCGATATTGACGGCACTTGCCGTGGAACCCGATTATCGGACCAGGGATATCATGATACTGTTTTTGGGTAATGCCGGAGACCCGCGCGCCAACGATGTGTTGGGCAATGCCTTAAGGACGGAAACGGACCCACAACTCCGCGGCCGTGCGGCGGAATCTTCAAGAAAGATCGGAGACCCTGCGGCCTTGCCCGGCCTGAGAGAAAGATTAACCGCAGAGACCAATGGCGCGGTACTCAACGCGATCCGTAAAGCCATTACCTGGATCACAGAATTGGATGCCTCGGGCGTATTGGATATCAGAGGAGACCAAACGGCTGTGGATGAGCTTATCATAGCCGCGACCAATCCGTCGTCCGCGGCAATACGCTACTTTGCCACGCGCGAACTGGGAAATTTACGGGCAGAACAAGCGATCACCACGCTGGAAAATCTGAGAAGCACGGAAACCGACCCCGAAGTCATTTTCATGATCGAGGCAAGTTTAAAGAAGATATTCCTTACCGTTGATGTGGCCCAGTGGAGCGATCCCCGTTTAATGGAAGCGCTGGATAAAACCTATTGGCCCATCCAGCAAAAAGCGGCGCTGGAACTCAAACGACGGGGCCAGGCAGAAGGGACCGCGCTCAGTTTGACAAAACTCTTCGAGCCGCGTAAGAGCAAACTTGCCCGGTATGACCTGCGCGCGATGGATGAATCGGAGTATCAGGAATTAAAATCGCTCGGACCCCTGATCGAAGGTTCGTTACTGGGGATAATTCACGATACAAACGTCAATGTCAACATCCGCCGCTGGATGATGATGCTCAAGGCGGATACCGGAGAATTCGACCCGACCTACGTGTTCCTGCGATCAGTCATCAACGATACAACCGGGGTTTATAGCCCTTGGGGTGGGGGCGCGGCGCAGAACGCTTTGGTTTTGCTCTTTAAACGCCAGAGCGTAACGGCGATAACGGATTATTTGCGTGATCCTTCAGATATCATCCAGATCGCGGCCGCCAAAGCGTTAGGAGCGAAAGGTGATGCGGCAGCACTTCCGGTATTAGAAGCCATTGCCGCGGATACGACCGAGAGCCCGGAAGTGATCAACGCCGTTGAAGCGGCCATCGGCCAGATCAACGCGGCCAACTCACCAGTCGTGGCAGCATCTTCGCCTGTGACAGCCCCGATGGAAGAAAAGAAAGTGGGTGGTATTGATTTTAACCCGGCGCTTTTGAACTTGCAGATCAAACGTGATCGCTTCGGCGTGCCTTTGCCGTTGCCTCAGCAACCTGTTAAAAATATCCATATCGATGGGCTCTTCCCGGTCATTATCAACATCACGCCGCTGCCCAGCCTACTTCCTTTACTTGGGCTGGATCCCTCCAACAAAAAAGAGAGCATGGAAGTATCACGTCTTAATTAAAAAATGGGCTTTGCAAGTTTTCCCGCCTGTGCTATAGTGGGTTTGTTTTATAACCCATTGCAATCATTATAACTTTCGATATAAATAATTCCTCAATGCACATACTTCTCACCAACGACGACGGCATTTACGCTGACGGGATTTACGCGCTTTACCTTGAACTCAAGAAAGTGGCCAAGGTCACGGTGGTCGCACCGGACACGGAACGCAGTTCCGTCGGGCACGGCATCACGCTGGCCCACCCGATCTGGCAAAAAAAAGTCAACCGCCGCAATAAATTCTTCGGCTACGGCATCAGCGGCACGCCGGCGGATTGCGTGAAATTCGCCATCGCAGTGATCTTAAAGCGCAAACCTGACATGGTCGTCTCCGGCATCAACCTCGGCCCCAACGACGGCTGCAGCGTTTTTTATTCGGGCACAGTGGCCGGCGCCAGGGAAGGGGCGCTCTTGGGAATTCCGTCAATCGCGATGTCGCTCGATGCCTTTCTGGAACCGAACTTTTCCTACGCGGCCAAATGCGGCGCGCGCCTGGCAAAGGTCGTGGCCAAAGAAGGGATCCCGAAGGGAACATTTTTGAACGTCAACGTCCCGAACGTGAAACGCTCCCAGATCCGCGGCATCAAGGCGACACACCAGGGGCTGGTTCCTCTTCACGGGACGTTCCAGCGGCGCATCGACCCGCACTGGCGGAATTATTACTGGATGACCGGACGGATGCCGCTCAAAGGCAACAAAAATAAACACATCGATTCCTATGCGCTGCGCCGGCGTTTTGTGACCGTCACGCCGATCCGCAGCGACCTGACCGATTACGACTATTTTCAACAACTCGACGGGGCGCTGCCGAAAACCATCTGATGAAAGATCCCATGACCCTCAACGAAGAAATATTTTCCGCCAAGATCCTGATCATCGATGACCAGAAGGTCAACGCCCGCATCCTGGAAGAAATCCTGCGTAAGGCGGGCTTTAAGAACATCACCAGCGTCCATGATTCTCGCGACGCCCAAACAGCATACGCGGCGTTGCGACCCCACGCGGTCGTGATGGACATCAATATGCCCTACCTTGACGGATTCCAGGTGATCTCCCGATTAAAAGAGATCGAAGGCGACGATTATCTGCCGATCCTGATGCTGACGCAACTCGGCGATAACGACCTTCGGTTCCTGGCGCTGGAATCCGGCGCGAAAGATTATCTCAACAAACCCTTTGATAATACCGAGGTGCTGCTGCGCATCCGCAACATCATCGAAGTGCACCTGTCGCACGACCGGCTGCGCGAAGAGAACAAAAAGCTCAAAGATGAGATCCAGCAGCTCAAGAAAAAATAAAAACGTTCTGCCAAGTTTTAAACTTGTCATTCACGTAAAAGCATAATATAATGAGCGCCAATATTGAACCCCTTAGAACCGCATCTGAAAAAATAATGGAAGAAACAGCCCGATTCACGATCAATGGCGTGACCCACGATTTTCCCGTCACCACCGGGACAGAAGATGAAAAGGCCATTGATATTTCCACATTGCGCGCCAAAAGTTCCTATATCACCCTGGACAACGGATTCGGCAACACCGGCGCGTGCACCAGCTGCATCACGTTCCTGGATGGAGAAAAAGGGGTTCTGCGCTACCGAGGGATCCCTATCGAAGAACTCGCCGAACGCTCCACGTTCCTGGAAACATCATATTTGCTCATCAAGGGCGAACTCCCCACGCAGAAACAGCTTAACAAGTTCGCCGCGTCTTTCACCAAACACGCCTCACTGCATAAAGACATGCTCAATTTCTTTAAGGGCTATCCGGCCGACGGGCATCCCATGGGGCTGCTATCGGCGGTCGTGTGTTCGCTTTCCGGATACTACCCAGGACTATTGAAGACTGACCCCACGGAAGACGAGATCGAGCTCATGGCCGCGCAACTGCTCTCGAAAGTGCGCACCATCGCGGCCTACACGTACCGCAAATCCGTGAGCAAACCGTTCGTTCCGCCGCGCGACGACCTCAAATACATCCCCAATTTCCTGCACATGATGTTCTCGACGCCGAAAAAAGAATACAAGATCAACGACACCACGGTCAACGCCCTGCAAACGCTGTTGATCCTGCACGCTGACCATGAACAAAATTGCAGCACCTCCGCGGTGCGGCTTGTGGGAAGTTCCTGGGCCAACCTCTACGCCTCGGTTTCTGCGGGTGTGTGCGCCCTGTGGGGGCCGCTGCACGGCGGGGCCAACCAGGAAGTGGTGGAAATGCTCGAAGAGATCAAAAAAGCGAAGGGGAACATCCAGAAATTCATCAACAAAGCCAAAGACCCCAATGACAATTACCGCTTGATGGGCTTCGGGCACCGCGTGTATAAAAATTACGACCCGCGCGCAAAGATCATCAAACAGCGCACGTATGAGCTTTTCGAAAAACTCAAGATCCAGGACCCGTTACTGGACATCGCGGTCAAACTGGAAGCGGCGGTCCTTAAAGACAGCTATTTCGCCGAGCGCAAACTCTACCCGAACGTGGATTTTTACAGCGGCCTGATCTATAAAGCCATCGGTATCCCCACGGCGATGTTTCCGGTCATGTTCGCCATCGGCCTCATGCCCGGATGGATCGCCCACTGGAAAGAAATGAAGGCGGATCCCAAGACGCGCATCGGGCGCCCGCGGCAGATCTACATCGGCCACAAACAAAGAAACTATATTCCGATTCAGCAGCGGCAAGGGTAATGGTCACGAAGCCCGTTTCGTCCTTCGGCAAAGGTAAAGCAAGAAATATAAACGGGCATCGTTACCTAAACCCTTCACGAGACATTAAAATACGAAAGGGGTAGTGACGTGATCAGTTTCCGACATCCTGCGAAATTCGACAAAGAAGCGACCGTGATCCTGCTTGATAAAGATCAGGTTAAAAACCGCAATTTTTCGGCTTTCCCCAAAGCGCTCAAAGAGAGCGTAGCGCGCATTCTCGATGCCGATCAATTTTCCGCGGATAACGGACAATTGTTCCCGCTCATTAACGGCAAACAGGTCATCCTTTTAGTCGGCGTGGGGAAAAAGGACGACTCTAATACAACGGCGTTACGCTCGACACTGCGCGGCGCCTTGTTATCTTCATATTTGAAAAAGATCAAAGACGTGGAGCTCATCGTCCACGATTTAAAGGACGAAGTTGTCAAAGCGGCCATCGAGGCGGCGATCATCGGGACCTACGCGTGGGAAAAATATAAAACGCCGGACAAGAACGACAAAACGATCGCCAAAAAACACATTTTCTTCATCGTGCCCGCGAAAAAAGAATACGAACACGCGGTGGCGATCTGCGAAGGCGTCAATCTCACGCGCGATCTGATCAATGACAACGCGGACACGATCACCTCAACCTATTTCGAAAAAACGGTCCGCGGTCTGATCAAGGGCAAGAAGAACATTTCCCTGGAGATCCTCAACAAAAAAGAAATGGAAAAACACGGCCTCGGGCTTCATCTGGCCGTCAATCAGGGCAGCAACAAGGAACCGAAACTCATCATCGTACGCTATCACGGCGCGGCCAAAGACGGCGATTACACGGCCATTATTGGCAAGGGAATGACGTATGATACCGGCGGATTGAACCTCAAGCCGACCGGCCACATCGAGACCATGCGCCAGGACATGAGCGGCGCCGCGGCCGTTGTGGGCACCCTCAAAAATGCGTTAACTCTTGATCTGAAAAAAAATATTCTTTTCGTCTGCGTCATGGCAGAAAATTCCATCGACGCGCTCGCCTACAAACCCGGCGATGTCATCCGCGGGTATTCCGGAAAGACCGTTGAGATCGGAAATACCGATGCCGAAGGCCGGCTTGTCCTGGCCGACGCGTTTTCCTACATCATCAAAAATTATAAACCAGCGCGTCTGATCGACATCGCGACGTTGACGGGTGCCTGCGTTGTCGCGTTAGGGCACGATTACACCGGCCTGGTAGCCAGTGATGACAAGCTTGCCCAGAAAATATCCCACGCCGCTGAGGTGACTGACGACCGCGTCTGGCGGCTGCCCATCTATCCGGAACTTAAAGATTCCGTCAAATCCCAGATCGCGGACATCCGCAATACCGGATTTCCCAAAGGGGCTGGCGGAACGATCACCGCGGCGGAATTCTTGCGTCAATTTACCGAAAACACGCCCTGGGCGCATCTGGACATCGCCGGGACCGCCTTCGTCGACGGGAAGCAACGGATGTATTTCGGCCATGGCGCCACCGGCGCCAGCGTGCGGCTATTAACAAATTATTTATTGAATAATTAACCCGTAACAGCATAAGGAGAAGAGCACATGAACGCGTTCACGATTCTGATCGTCGGCATCCTTTTCATATTTTTTTCCGGTATCCGTATTATCCGTCCCACACACCGCGGACTAGTGGAACGCTTCGGTAAATACTCGCGCTTTGGCATGCCAGGCTTCAATTGGATCATCCCGATTGTCGAGAACATGTACCTGGTCAACGTGACCGAGCAGATGGTCAACGCCGAACCGCAAGAGATCATCACCAATGACAATTTGAACGCGAAAGTCGACGCGCAAGTCTATTTCAAGGTCAAAACAGATGAAGAAAGCGTCAAGAACTGTCAGTATAACGTCGGCAATTACCAGTGGCAGATCGTCAATCTGGCCCGGACGACGCTGCGCAGCATCATCGGGACCATGACCCTTAAATCCGCCAACAGCGAACGCGGCAAGATCAATTCCGACCTACATTCGATCCTGCTTCGGGAAACCGAGAACTGGGGCCTTGAGATCGTTCGTACCGAACTTAAGGAGATCGACCCGCCCAAAGATGTTCAAGACACCATGAACAAGGTCGTTAAAGCGGAAAACGAAAAGATTTCCGCCATTGACTTTGCCACCGCCACCGAAACCGTTGCCGACGGGCAAAAACGCGCGGAGATCAAAAAGGCGGAAGGGATCAAGCAAGCGAATATCCTCCGGGCACAGGGTGAAGCCGAAGCCATCCGCCTGGTCAATGACGCTGCTAATCAATATTTTATCGGCAATGCCCAGATCTTAAGAAAGTTAGAAGCTGTTGAACATGCTTTACAGCATAATGCAAAGATCGTTATCCCTTCTAACGCGGAATTAGTCAACGTCATCGGAGAATTGGCAGGAGTCGCCCCGATCACTGTTCCGCTTAAAAAGGATTCCAAATAAACCATGTCTGAACGCATCGAAACCGACAGCATGGGGCCGATCAAGGTCCCGGCGGATAAATATTACGGCGCGCAGACCGCGCGCTCGCTGCTCCATTTCAAGATCGGCACGGAACGGGTCCCGCTGGTCCTGATCCGCGCGCTGGCGCTCGTCAAAAAGGCCGCGGCCCAGACCAACGCAGAACTGGGGTTGCTGCCCAAAGAAAAAGCGAACCTGATCATCCGGGCGGCCGATGAGATCATGGAAGGAAAACTCAACGATCATTTCCCCCTTTCCGTCTGGCAGACCGGTAGTGGCACGCAGACCAATATGAACGTCAATGAGGTCATCGCCCACCGGGCCATTGAGATGTCTGGAGGTAGCGGAGAGCCGATCCACCCCAACGATGACGTCAACAAGGCACAATCGACCAACGACGTTTTTCCGACCGCCATGCATATCGCCGCCATTGAAGAGATCGACCGGCGGCTGGTCCCAAAGCTGACACGCCTGCGTGATGCCATGGCGGCCAAAGCCAAAGAGTTCCAAGATATCATCAAGATCGGCCGCACGCACCTGATGGACGCCACACCCCTGACGCTCGGCAACGAATTTTCCGGCTATACCCAACAACTGTCCAACGGCCTTAAACGCATCGCCGATGGGAAACAGCGGCTCTACCAGCTGGCCTTGGGCGGGACTGCGGTCGGTACAGGCCTGAACACCCATCCCCAATTCGCCGCCAAGACTGTTGCCCGGATCGCCCAAATGGCCGGTCAGCCGTTCATTGAAGCGGAAAATAAATTTGAGGCCCTGGCCGCCAATGACGCGATCGTGGAATTCAGTGGAGTTCTCAAGACCCTGGCCGTTTCCTGCACCAAGATCGCCAACGATATCCGCTGGCTGGGATCGGGGCCGCGTTGCGGGATAGGAGAGATCAGCTTGCCCGAAAATGAACCAGGAAGCTCGATCATGCCCGGGAAAGTTAACCCAACCCAATGCGAGGCAATGACTATGGTCTGCGCCCAAATCATGGGCAACGACACCACCATCAATATCGCCGGAGCGAGCGGAAATTTCGAACTGAATGTCTATAAGCCAGTACTGATCTTTAATTTGTTGCAATCCATTGAGCTTCTTGCGGATTCATGCGAGAGCTTCACGACACATTGCATTGAAGGGATCGAACCGAACCTGGAAAGGATCGAGGACCATCTCAAGAATTCTCTGATGCTGGTAACAGCGTTAAATCCGCATATCGGCTATGATAAGGCTGCCAAAGTCGCCAAAAAGGCGCATCAGGAGAATATCACCCTAAAAGAAGCCGCGATCTCCCTTGGAATACTTACCGAACAACAGTTTGATTCGATTGTCCGCCCCCAGGACATGCTCAAGCCAAAATAAAAAAATCTAGTAACACCTTGACGATTACCGAGTTAGCGTATATCCTTATATTGGTGCTATAAGTCAAAGAGGTGACTATGGTTAAATCAATGATCAAAGAACGCCGTTGCTGTTCACGGGCCACGCGGATTTTAAGCATCGAATACCGGCTTTATAAAAGCCGGCATCAGCATAATGACCCAAACTGGCATCTTTCGACAACTGAGGATGTCAGTGCCGCAGGATTATCCTTTTATAGTGATTATGAATACCGGCCCGGCGATATTCTGGATGTCCGGGTCGTAATGTCCGGCCTTTTAGAGGTCTTTAAAGGGCAAGGTACGGTCGCACGCTCGGAACAAAAACGTCTGGGCGCGTGCTATTTTGTCGCGCTGCGTTTTGCCAGCCGATCCTCCAGAACTACCCATGCCAGCCGTCCCAAACGGACCACGAAACGATCTTACTCTGCCACCAAGCGCATCTGAATATTTCTGATCAATCCACCAACCACAATAAATGATCCCGCGGCACAAAAAAAATTATGTGTTTTGTCCTCAACAAAGTTCTGTTATAATACCCTTTAATTAAAATCTAAAGGGCATGATTCGTCATGAACCAACCACCGGAAAAACGTAAATACGAGCGCTACGATACGGAATTAAGGATTTATTTTGACCGGGGATTCGAGGTCGAGACGAAGGTCAAATATCAACTCCTCGATAAACAGCGCGAAAAACCTATCTCCCGCAAACATGCGGCCCTGAGCAAGAACGTGAGCGCGGAGGGTTTGAGTTTCATCGCGTCCCAACAGCTCCAAAAAGGTGACTTTCTGCACCTCGAGATCTATCTACCCACGGCCAACCAGCCGGTAAAAATGGAAGGCGAAGTCCGCTGGTCCAACCCTGTTGCAGGTGAAAAACGCCAAGGACCGCTTTTCCAAACCGGTGTGCTCCTTAAAAAAGTCAACGGCGAACCCGTCGATAAAACGCTCCACTTCGACAAGGAATACCACATCAACTGGAGCAACGTACTTGAATCCATCCTGGGCAGCTTCAAAGATCTCGCCAAAAAAAACCTCAAGAAATAAAGTTCGGACCCAATGAAGAACCGGTGGCAGGAACAAGAGGCTCGAAAATTCAAAAATGATCCTCTGGCCTTGCGGGTCTATACTTCACGGCTTCTCGGACAAGAACCGAACCTGGTCCTTCAGGGCGGCGGGAACACATCCGTAAAAATGAACATCACGGATCTTTTCGGTGAATCAGAAGAAGTTCTTTACATCAAGGGAAGCGGCTGGGACCTGGCAACTATCGAAAAGCAGGGATTCGCGCCGGTCAAGCTGGACCTCTTAAAACGCATGGCCGAGCTTAAACACTTAAGCGATACCGCAATGGTCAAAAACCAGCGCGCGGCCATGACCGACCCGTCTGCCCCGAACCCATCGGTTGAAGCCATCCTTCACGCGATCATTCCATTTAAATTCGTTGACCACACCCACGCGGACAGTGTCGTAGCGATCAGCAACACCCCTAACGGCGCGGCGCGCATCAACGAAATTTACGGACCCGACGTTCTGATCGTACCCTACGTCATGCCGGGGTTCATCCTGGCGCGCAAAGTTTTTGAAATGACGCGCGACATTGATTGGCAAAGATTGAAGGGGATCGTCCTTTTGCACCACGGCGTTTTTACCTTCGCGGACGATGCTAGAACGAGCTACACGCAGATGATCCGGCTGGTCACCAAAGCGGAAAATTATCTTAAAAAGAAAAAAGCGGCCGCTCATTTTACGACGAAGAACGTAAAAGAAGATCTGCTTCAATTGGCCGAAATCCGCCAGATTGTTTCACGCGTTCGTGGCAACGCGGTCATCGCAAAGTGGAATCCGGGCGACCGGCAAATTGCGTTCGCAAATCATCCCAAAGCGGGAGAGATCGCCCTGCGCGGGCCGTTGACCCCCGATCATGTCATCCGCACGAAACGCATTCCAGTCATCATCGGCCCGGATCCACAAAAAGACATCGAACGATTTACCAAAGACTATTATCAATATTTCAAACGCCACGCAAATGCCGGATTAAAACCCCTGGATCCCGTGCCGCGCTGGGCGGTTTGGTCCGCTTACGGAACAATCGCCCTGGGCACAACTCTTGATGAGGCAAGCATCATCAATGACATCACCGAACATACGATCGATGCCATTCTGACCGCGGAGAAATTGGGCGGCTGGGAGGCCCTGCCCGAAAATGATATTTTTGAAGTCGAATATTGGGAACTGGAACAAGCCAAGCTCAACAAAAACGCCAAGGCGCCGGCTTTTCAGGGAAAAATAGCGATCGTCACCGGCGCGGCCAGCGGCATCGGCAAGGCCTGTGTAGAAACACTTCGAGCGCAGGGCGCCGTGGTCGCGGCACTGGATATTGATCCAGCCATTACGAAGTTTTTTAAGCAACCGGAAATTTTTGGTATTGTTTGCGACGTGACAAAACCAAACGAGATAAAAAAGACTGTCGACGCCACCGTGCACCGTTTCGGCGGGTTGGATATTTTAGTCAGCAATGCCGGGATATTTCCTCCCAGCGCCACGATCGCGCAAATGGACCAAACCACCTGGCAGAAAAGTATTGATATCAATCTCACCAGCCACCAGGCACTCATGAAGGCCTGCATCCCGTATCTGGAACTGGGCATTGACCCGGCGGTCGTCATCATCGCTTCCAAGAACGTCCCGGCGCCGGGACCGGGGGCGGGCGCTTATTCCGTGGCCAAAGCGGGTTTAACGCAATTAGCCCGCGTGGCCGCGCTGGAGCTGGCCGCGAAAAATATCCGCGTGAACGTCGTTCATCCCAACCAGGTCTTCGACACGGCCATCTGGACCCCGAAGGTCCTGGAAGCCCGGGCCAAACATTACAAGATGAGCGTATCGGAATACAAAACCAACAATCTTTTAAAGACCGAGATCACCTCCAAAGACGTGGCCAATCTGGTCTGCGCCATGGCTGGACCGGTTTTCGGCAAAACGACCGGCGCGCAAGTCCCTATCGACGGCGGCAACGAACGGGTCATTTAAAATGCTTACCCAAACAATCCTCACGGACAATCTGGAATTCGACGAACAGTTCAGCGCCGCATACGATTTTCTGGAGAACGATCCGTCCCCGGTCTTTGTTACCGGCAAGGCCGGCACGGGCAAATCAACGCTTCTGCAATATTTCCGTGAGCACACTTCCAAAAATATTGTCGTGTTAGCACCAACCGGTGTCGCGGCCGTCAACGTCCGCGGGCAGACCATTCATTCTTTTTTCCGTT
>ORJL011045551.1_pt1 | contig 38323 bp, 33 predicted proteins | sample 1779941 | NCBI WGS metagenome assembly ORJL01 (sample SAMEA104232317, study PRJEB22302) | groundwater metagenome | biome: forest; feature: aquifer; material: groundwater | place: USA | collected 2011-08-07 | depth 5.8 m | reverse complement strand
GTGCGTCTTTCATTGATACGGTTTCGTTATGCGACCGCCGCCTTTTGCCATGTACAATGCCACGGACTTGCGTCTATAGTGGATTGATGCTGGATGCCGGCCCGGTTCGGAAGTAGAGCCTTATGCTCCGAATTCTGGTTTTGGCAGCACCGGCATCGCTGATGCAGGCAGCCACTGCCTTTGATGCAAGGAGGTTCATAACTACGATGACGCCCCACGGCCTGATACGTCCCTTGCTGGGGATAGCCATGTTTGCGGTGATGGCCATGACGCCGGTCAGCAGCGATGCGCGGGTGGAATCCGCCGGGGCAAACATGTCTATTTCGATGACGTGCCTACCTGGTCCTGGTTGCCGCTTCGATCCACCGGCTGTTACGGTCTTCTCCGGCACCACCGTGACGTGGACGGGCGCCGATGGGTTACACACCAGTACCAGCAATTCAGGCCTTTGGGACTCGGGCGTCCTCCTGAGCGGGCAGAGCTACCCACGGCTTTTCGACACCCCGGGGGTCTTCCCTTACAACTGCACCTTGCATAGCTTATTCGGGATGACCGGGACCATTACCGTCATAGCATCCAGTAATCAGGTCTTCCTGCCGTTTCTCGCCAGGGAATCAAACGGCTTGTGATGCATCGGGGGATCGGTAAGTCTGTTGAGGTGGACACAAACTGGTAACGAGCGCCATCTTGAAGTCAAGCAGGCATTTGGGTCGAATCCCTAAGGGACTATAGTGACTCCAAGACCGATCATGCGCTCCATCCTTCTGCTGACCGTCGTGCTGGCGATCTCGCAAGACTGGCTCCCCGCGGTTTTCGCCGGTCCGCTCCCTGCGCCTGCCCGGGCGTCGTTCAATGTCTTCATGACGGACAACGCCTTCCAACCGCAGTCGGTCTCTATTCAGGTCGGTGATAGCGTTACCTGGCGTAACAACGGAGTGGCTCCCCATACCGCCACCAGCGATGACGCCTACTGGAATTCCGGCATAATGGCTTCCGGCCAGTCGTACTCCTATATCTTCAGGTCAACTGGGACCTTCCAATATCGTTGTAGCATTCACGCCGGCATGGTGGGAACCGTCCTGGTCCAGGCAGCGGGGCAACCCACCGCTACCCCGACACCCACATCGACACCCTCTGGAACGCCTACCTCAACCCCCACGGTTCAGCCCTCGGCTACGCCAACATCTTCGACAGCCACCCCCACCATGACAGCATCTCCAAGCCCAGCGGCAACCGCTCCTCCAGCGACTCTAGTTGCTCCCCCTGTAAATGGCCGGCCAACCATCCTGATCAACCTCGTAGACAGCCGCTTCATGCCCCAGAATCTGTCGGTTGGAGTTGGCTCCACCCTGGTCTGGACCAATAACGGTTCTCTTGTTCATACTATAGCCAGCGACGCCGAACTCTGGGACTCCGTGACCCTGTCCCCGTCACAGGTCTTCTCCCGGAGCTTTGATGCCCCCGGATCCTTCTTCTACCATTGTGAATTTCACCGTGGGGCAGGTATGGTTGGCGTGATCACCGTCACGGGGGTTGCCTTGCCCACGCCCACTTCCACGCAGTCACCGGCGACGCCAACACCCGCGCCAGCTTCGGAGGCGGCGGATCCGCCGCCCAGCGTCTTGCCGTCAGCCTCCTCCGGCGCGCTTCCCCCACCGACGGCCCAGCCCACGCCGGCCCCGGTACCCCTGACATCGAGCGGAATCCCCTTTCCCCGAACGCTCCCCGCCACCGGAGACCCGGTATCAGCCCAATGGCCGCTGTTGATAGCTGGCTGCCTTCTGCTGGCTGGCCTGGCAGGTTGGAGAACGGGCCGAGGGTAGGAGCCCCTCCGGCCGGGAGGGCCAAACGGAGTTCTCTATCGGCTTTCCCTCAGGCCTCCGAAGCGGCGGGCCAACCGGCGGACTATCTGGCCCTCGCGCAGTCGGGCTGCGAAGTAGCTGCTGAGAAGCTCAACCCACGGATGCATCAGCCACAAGACAGAGGTCCAGCTAAAAGTTCTTGTGCTGAGACCGCTGATGCTGAGACCGCTGACGAGGGATGAGACCAGGACCGCTATGCCCAGAGGTCCTGTCGCCCAGGCAGCCAGCCCGGCGAGGAGCCACGCCCTCGGGTTGAAGTAGCCGATGACAAGCCCGGAGAGAACGGACAGGGCGCCTGCGGTGATCAGCCGGCTCGCTATTGTTTCCCCTCGCCCGAGGTCTGAGATAGAGAAAGCCAACTGAAAGAACCCAACCACCAGGGCGAAGACACCGAACGCAACCAGCTTGAGGATGGGTAGAATCCTGCCCGTGCGTCCCTGCTTCATTCTGTCCTGCTTATCCTGATCGGCCCATGCCCATAGGTTACACCACCCGGTTCCCCGACACCCCGGGGCCGCCATGAATCCCCGGCCCCCTCGCGGATGACAAGCCTCCCTGCGCCAACTAGACCGCATAGTTGGCGAGGGCGCTCTCACAGTCCAAGGGTCGTACCGATATACCCGCCGGCTAAAGCCGCAAAGAAGAACAAAGCTCCGGCTAGAAGGTACCACCTCGCCAAGACCGGCGACGGGTGTGCTCTTCCCCGATGACGTAGATAGGCCACCACGGGAGAGAGAGCCGCCCAAAGCCAAGGCCCGCCATACGGAAAGCCGTAGAATACCAGGGGTGACAGCCATGGCGCTTGACCTAGAAGGGCCTCAAGTGCCGGAAGCCAGATGAAGGGAAGAAGACTGCCGGCCGCCGCCACGAGTACCCCGACCATCCCGAATACAAACCCACGGATGATCCAACTACTTGTTCCCTGGCGCTGCAAGACCAACGACGCCCATGCGCCGGCGAAGATCGAGGGAAGCACCCCAAACGGGATAAGCAGAGCGCCGTTCCCCTGAAGCGACCAATTGGGCCCCGACGGGCCAAAGCGAGAAACAACATTGGTCGTTTCAAGAATGGCAACCCCTGCCAAACAACCCCAAAGGGCCGCAAACCCGAGCAACCGTATTCTGGTCACAGCTCAGGTCCTTTCAACAGTTGTCGCCCAGGACCCGGGGCGGAGATTCCAGATCGCGGATACCGTACCATCCAACGGGTGTTTCCGCCTGGAGCCTTCCTATCCGCCATCCGCGGTCGTCATCCCTCGGTTGGCCGCCTATTCAAATCGGCGTTGGAGCCTGCTACGTGCCAGTCTGCTCTGCCCCGGGCTGCACACTCCTGAGTTCAGGGATCGTGCCGGTGCGTCTCGTCGCTCATTCTACCTTGGTTGGACCACGCATTCAAGGCGCACCGCCGTGCGTTTGACCAGGTCTCGACGAAGTCCTTCCCTGACAGATCGAAGCCCATCCGGGCCGGGAATTGGCGACTGCGGTACATTGATACACCATTGTTATGCGGTTGGCATAGACTGCAATGTACTATGCAATGAACCTGGCACTATAGTGGTATCAGTGAATATCGTTTGCAGGGTGGAAGAGGAGAGTATCATGATTAGACAGGGATTTGTTGGTGCATTGGCGTCACTGGTGATTGCGGCGGTCTTGATATTCACCCTCCTTCCCGTCGTTTCCGCATCCTCGACGACTGACCCGTCCGGAGCCCCAACTACGGTGGCAATCGCCCCTGAGACGACTCAAGCCGTTCCGCCGTCAACTGTAGCTCCCGCCGCGACGGCCAACAACGCGCCGCCCTTGGTCCTCCTGGTGGCTGGCTCGATCATCGTGGTAGGGTTAGCGCTTCGCAGGGCCTCCGCTCCCTACGTAGCAAGCTAGACCAGATTCGTTAAGTCGGGCGTTCCCTAGCCTCGTCGAGGTCGATTAACCCGATTGCATGAACCGGGGATACCACTCTAATGCCTCGCCCGCCCGACGGGCGACGTCTCTCGTACGGGTGTGACGGCCCTGTCCACCGCGACCCGCCGGTGATAGGACGGGTTGCCTCCCTGGCGCATACTTGAGGCGGCCTCAAGCCAATTCGGCAGTTCGCCCGCAGAATACTGCAGATGCCACCGTTGGAAGTCCCTCTGATAAGGGGGGTTGCTTTCGTCATTCTCTGTCCACCTTGACAAGTCCTCACAGGCCCGCTCCATTTGACACCTACAGCGCCCATTATCCATAATTGACATATGGGCGGTTGGGGTTGCCCCCACGAGAGCCGGGGGAAGTGTATGAGGTTGAGGCAAGAGTGCGTCCCTGGGAGAGGAGGATGCATTCTGCGGGAACTGCTGTCTCCCAAGGATGATTACGAGCCCCCCACCCGCAAGGTTCAGTACCGCGAGTCGGAGACAGAAGGACCGGATCGAAGGTAGTCCGGTCGCTTCGTTTCCCGCCGGTGGACCAGGCCAATCAGTGACAAGCCGTCAGGTTAGCGTTCGCGTTTCGCCGAGTCTCGAAGAGTGAGCTAACGCCTTTACCCCCCTCACCTGAGGAGTTGCCTCGCGGGCAGGCTTTATGCTAGGATGTTGATACAGTATTTACATTGGAAAAGCCCCGAAAGGAGCTGTCGTTCATGGGTGGCAACCCTCCCGTAGTCCCGGTAGCCCTCAGTAGTTTCCTGTCCACGGTGGATAGGGAGAGCGGCCAGAGAATCATGGACTGCTATCAGTGCGGAAAGTGCACTGCTGGATGCCCGGCCGCGGCCTCTGTCGACCTTACTCCACGCCAGATCATGAGGGCGATTCAGCTTGGCATGGGTGACGCAGTGCTGGACAGCTCGATGATCTGGATCTGCCTTTCCTGTCAGACCTGCACAGCTCGCTGCCCGTGCCAGATAGACATAGCCAGAGTGATGGAGACCTTGAGACGCATGTCCGCTCAGGAAAACAGGGCCAAAGAGCGTGGCATTGCGCTCTTCCATCGTCTGTTCCTGCGCTCGGTTGAAGCGGGAGGCCGGATTTGGGAGCTTGGCCTCGGCGGCTTCTATAACCTTGGCAGCGGCCATCCGCTGGCCAATATCAATCTGCTGCCATCCCTACTGGCGAAGGGCAAGCTCGACATCCTGCCTCACCGGTCAAAGAAGGCGCAGGAAGCTGTCAAGCGCATCTTCGAACGAACAGCCTCGGTGGAGGGCAAGAAGCCGTGACCGAGAAAGCATATTCTTACTACCCTGGTTGCTCTTTGTCGAGCACTGCCCGAGAGTACGACGTTTCAACCCGCCTGGTCTTCCGGACGCTTGGCCTGGAACTTCGCGAGTTGGAGGACTGGAACTGTTGCGGCGCATCCGCCACTAAGAGCGCAAGCCATCTCCTGGGGCTGGCCCTGCCCGCCCGTGTCCTGGCGCTGGCAGAAGAGTCTGATCGCCCGCTCACCACTCCGTGCCCGGAATGCTATTCTCGCCTCAGATACGCCTCCCATGAAATGAAGGATGAGGCCACCCGCCTCCAGGTCTCCGAGGTGCTGGAGAAGGACGTGCGGAATACCGTATCCGTGGAGCCCACCCTCAAGATAATCTGGGAGTATGAGGGCGACCTGCACTTGAAGAAGTCCCTGGCCAGCCTCAAGGCGGTCGCCTACTATGGCTGCCTGTTCGTCCGGCCCAAGGCTATAGCGGCCTTCGACGACGAAGAGAACCCGAGGTCCCTGGACGAAATCACGGCCAGGCTGGGGGTAGAAATGTTGGACTGGGGCTGCCGCTCCGAGTGCTGCGGCGCCTATTTGAATGTGCCCAAGCCCGAAGTGGTGGTGCGCCTGGTGCATCGCATACTAAAATCGGCCAAGCAGGCCGGGGCCGATTGCGTAGTAGTAGCCTGCCCGTTGTGCCAGGCGAACCTGGACACCAGGCAGAGGGATGCGGAGAGCCGCTACGGGGTCAAACTGGGCTTGCCCATTATCTACTTCACCCAGCTCATGGGTCTGGCCATGGGGCATTCTGCGCAGGACCTCTTGCTTGATAAGCATTTGACCGACGCCATGCCCCTTCTGCGTAGCAAAGGACTGGCGTAAGATGGCGCGAATAGGCGTTTTCCTCTGCCACTGTGGCACCAATATCGCGGGTACCGTCAACATCTCCCAGGTCCGGGAGGCGGTCAAGGACATTCCCCAGGTGGTGCTGGTCGAAGAAAGCAAGTATATGTGCAGCGAACTGGGCCAGGGAGGCATTCGCGAGTCTATCGAGAAGAATAGACTGGACCGGGTGGTGATCTCCGCCTGCTCGCCTCGCATGCATGAGAATACATTCCGCAAGACCGTGGCCGACGCCGGTCTCAACCCGTACCTTCTGGAGATCGCCAACGTACGAGAGCAGTGCTCGTGGGTCCATGGAGATGACAAGGACGCTGCCACCCAGAAGGCTATCGATCTCCCCCGCATGATGGTGGCCAAGTCGATTCTGGACCAGCCGTTGACCCCCAAGAAGGTTGGATTGACCAAGAGAGCCCTGGTCATAGGAGGGGGCATCGCCGGCATTCAGGCCGCCCTGGATATCGCCAACACGGGGCACCCGGTGGTGCTGGTGGAGCGAGAAGCGACCATTGGCGGACGCATGGCACAACTCGACAAGACCTTTCCCACGCTGGACTGCTCTTCTTGTATCTTGACCCCCAGAATGGTCGAGGTACGCCAGCATCCCGACATCACGCTCCTGACCTATTCCGAAGTGGAGAACGTCAGCGGGTTCGTCGGCAACTTCAAGGTACAGATACGGCAGAAGGCCCGGCATGTGGATGCCTCCAAGTGTAACGGCTGCGGCCTGTGCACTCTGAAATGTCCCGAGTTGACTCTTTCGGAGTTCGACACAGGGTTGGGCAACCGTAAGGTCATCTTTACGCCGTTCGCCCAGGCCGTGCCGAACACGCCGGTCATCGACATGCCCAATTGCCGGTACGTCAAGCACCTCGAAGGCCAAAAGGAAGGCAAGAAGCTACCCCCCTGTAGAATCTGCGAGAAACTCTGCCCTACCGGCGCTATCGATTGGGACCAGGAAGACCAGATCTTGACCGAGGATTTCGGGGCCATCGTCGTGGCTACCGGGTTCAAGCCCTTCGATTACGCACGGTACACCGAGTTCGGAGCTGGAAAATACAAGGATGTCATCGGCCTGCTCCAGTTGGAGAGGCTGCTGAGCGCCTCCGGGCCTACCCAGGGCGAGCTCAAGCGTCCGTCGGATGGAAAGCACCCCAAGACGGTGGTCTTCATGAGCTGCATCGGCTCCCGCGACGAGAGGATGGGCAAGCCGTATTGTAGCAAGGTCTGCTGTATGGTGATGGCCAAGCAAGCCATTCTCCTGAAAGAGCACGACCCCGAGATTCAGCCCTACGTCTTCTACATAGATGTACGGACCGGGGGCAAGGACTATGAGGAGTTTTACCAGCGCTCTCAAAGGGAACAGGGCGTGCTCTGGCTGCGAGGCCGCGTCTCGAAGGTCTACCAGGACGGCGACAAGATCATGGTCATGGGAGAAGACTCCCTGATTGGCCGTCCCGTGGAGATCGCCGCCGACCTGGTGGTCATGGCCACCGGTATGGAGGCCAACGATGGAGCTGTGGATCTGGCCCAGTTACTGCATATCAGCCACGATACCAACGACTTCCTGGTCGAAGCGCACCCTAAGCTGCGTCCGCTGGAGACCAACACTGACGGCATCTTCCTGGCAGGCACAGTCAGCGGACCGCGGGACATCCCCGAGACCGTAGCGCAGGGCAGCGGAGTGGCGGCCAAGGTCGCCGGTCTCTTCAGCAAGTCGGAGCTTATAGCCGACCCAATGGTCGCCAATGTAGACCCCATGCGCTGCACGGGCTGCTTCCTGTGCGCCGAGGTGTGTCCATACGGGGCAATCGAGAAGGAGCCAAACCGGGAGGGTAAGCTTCTCGCTAAGGTCAATGAGAACCTCTGCAAGGGATGTGGGCTCTGCGTCGGCGGATGCCGTGGCAACTGCCTCAACTTGAAAGGGTTTACCAGTCAGCAGGTCATCGAGGAGATAATGGCCCTGTGTCACTAGAATTTGAGCCTAAGATAATCGGGTTTCTCTGCAACTGGTGCGCCTTTGCCGGGGCTGACCTGGCAGGCACAACTCGCACGAGCTATCCCTCAAACCTCCGGATCATCCGTGTGCCCTGCTCCGGAAGAGTCGACCCGCTCCTGGTCTTGAAGTCCTTCCAGCAGGGGGCCGACGCTGTGCTTATCGCAGGGTGCCACCCTGGAGACTGTCACTACGTCCAAGGGAACTACTTTGCCCGGCGACGCTTCGCCCTCCTGCGCCAGTTCCTTGACTATATGGGCATCGAGAAAGAGCGCTTGCGCCTGGAATGGGTCTCTGCGTCGGAAGGACGAAAGTTCTCCAAGCTGGTCACGGAATTCACCGGCGATATGACCCGGTTGGGCCCCCGCAAGGATACGGTGAAGCGCCCTCCCAAGACTGCGGCCGGCTTGAAAGCGGGCGGTGAGTAGATGGCGACGAGTGAGACGGTGACTTCAGAAAACATAACCCGACTGATTCGGGAGAAGGCAAGAGAACTGCTCTCCAGCGGCCAGGTTGACCTCGTTATCGGCTACCGGAGAGCCAGCGACGGCGTAACCGCCCGGCCTGCCTTCATTCGCAAGGCTGATGATGCCGACCTGCTGATCTTCGACCAGACCTGCACCCACAACCTGGCCAAGTATGTTATCGAGAAACGCGGCAAGTCGGTCGCAGTGGTGGCCAAGGCCTGCGACACCTTCGGCCTGAATGTCCTGATCCAGGAAAAGCAGATCGAACGTGAGAAGTTATACGTCATCGGCGTCAATTGTCCCGGGGTGAAGGAAACCGGCTTCGGCCGGTCAGGAACGGACCTGCAATACCGCTGCCTCATCTGCCAGGAGCACGCACCTGCCCTTCACGATTACGTGGTAGGCGAGGCCATACTGGAGAAGCCCCTGGATTTCGACCCCTACGCCAAGGTGAAGGAGTTGGAGGCGCTCTCTCAGGAGGAGCGTATCGCGTTCTGGGAGCAGCAGTTCGACCGCTGCATCCGGTGCTATGCCTGCCGCAATGCCTGTCCCCAGTGCTATTGCACCGAGTGCGTGGTGGAGCAAATTGACCCGAATTGGGTGGGTACGCCCATCCAGGTTCCCGAAAAGCAGATTTTTCATATCATCCGGGCGTTCCACCTGGCCGGACGCTGCATCGGATGCAACGAGTGCGAGCGAGTCTGCCCGGTCGGGATTCCACTGAGCCTAATGAACATGAAGTTTAGCCTGGAGGTGGAGGAGCAGTTCGGTTTCAAGCCGGGACGAGACGCCGAGGTCTGCGCCCCGTTGGCCACCTTCAAACCGGACGAGGAGTTGGGTCTTGGGGACTAGTCTCATGAATACTATCAGCAGGGAAAGCCTGATCCGGTGGCTAAGTGGTGTTTTGGAGAAGTATCAGGTAATGGCTCCGGTCATAGTGGAGGGATATCACCTTTTCAGGCCTATCTCCAGCCCGGACGAGATTGCCTGGGACTACTACAACTCCGTGGTCCCGCCCAAGGAGTTGATCTTTCCTCTCACGGAGAGCCTTTTCACTTTGGACTACGTGAACGGTGAGCCTAGGATCGAGGAACCCGTCATAGACAGGGAGACCGTGATCTTCGGGCTTAGACCCTGCGATGCCAGGGCCATCGCCATGTTGGATGCCAGTTTCCTGAGCGACCCGGTGGACTCACCCTACGCAAGGCGCCGTGCCCTGGTCACGCTCGTCGGCTGGGCCTGTGTCCATCCCGAGGCGCCCTGCTTCTGCGTGAACGTGGGAGGGGCGCCCAGCGGAACCGAGGGCCTCGACGCCCTGCTGACTGAGGGAAGCGACGGCTACTTCGTTGAGGCATTGACCGATAAGGGCAAGTCCATCCTGACCGGGGCCGAACTCACGCCCACGGACCTGAAGCCCCCGACGCCCGATGCGTTGCCCGTCTTCTCCACTGAGGGAATCACGGAGAAGCTGGCGGCGGACTTCGTTTCGCCCTACTGGCAGGAGCAGGTAGAGGCCTGCATCAGTTGCAAGATATGCACTTTCCTCTGTCCAACCTGCTATTGCTTCGACGTTCGAGACCGCAAAGAAGGGGAGGCCGTGGAGCGGTTGCGCTGCTGGGATAGCTGCCAGGCGGCTCATTACAGCCGCATCGCCGGGGGCTACAACCCCAGGGCAACCAAGACGGCCCGGTGGAAGCAGTTCTTCTATCACAAGTTCCTGTACTATCCGGAACGATTCGGAGGTGTCATCTGCTGCGTGGGCTGCGGCCGGTGCGTTCGAAAGTGCCCGGTGAACATCGATATCCGGGAGGTTATCCATGACCTTAAGGAGGGCATCCCGGCATGACCAATACAACACCTGGGAACGGACAGAACGTCTACGTCCCGTACCTGGCCAGGATAGAGAGCACGATCGATCTCACTTACGACGTGCGTCTCTTTAGAGTCCGGTTCCTCGATCCGGGTGTGGAAGAGAGATTCGTCTACAAGGCCGGACAATTCGCGGTCGTGTCTTCCTTTGGCGTCGGCGAATCACCTTTCGACATCTGCTCCCTTTGGAAGCCGGGAGAGCCCCTCGAATTCGCGGTGCGCCGGGTAGGCACCGTGACCGCCGGCCTGCACAACCAGGCGGAAGGCGCTGTGGTCGGGGTTCGAGGGCCTTTCGGCAACTGGTTTCCTATGGAGGAATGCAAGGGCAAGGATATTATAATCATAGGAGGGGGCATCGGCATGGCCCCCATGCGTTCGGTTGTCAACTGGGTAGTGGAACACCGCTCGGATTACGGCAGGTTGCGAGTGCTCAATGGTGCCCGCAGTCCCCAGGACCTGGTCTTCACTAACGAGTTCGACTTGTGGCGCTCCTCCCCCGGCAGCGAGCTGACCCTGACCGTCGATCGCGGCGATGAAAACTGGAAAGACCGCGTGGCCCTCATCCCATCGGTCGTCACTGAACTGCAATACTCGCCGGACAACGCCGTGGCCTTTCTCTGCGGCCCGCCCATCATGATCAAGTTCACGGTCAAGGCGCTCCAGGGTCTGGGCTTCAAGAACGAACAGATCATCACAACGCTGGAAAGCAAGATGAAGTGCGGCATCGGCAAGTGCGGGCGCTGCAACATCGGCCAGAGCTACGTCTGCCTCGACGGCCCTGTCTACACCTACGCGCAGGCGATACAACTTCTCGAAGAGGTCTGATTCTCAGTCAGGCGCTTTCCCGTACCCTAATAGGAGACTGGCGGACCTTTGGCTGACACTTCCGGGACTGCCAATAAGAAGTGACCAGTGGGGTGGCGGGTCAAGCGATTGCTTTGGAATCTTCTTCATCGCCTTTTGGGAGGTCTCCCTTCTGAAGCACAATCCTAGATAGACTGGGATGGCGTGTTTGAGTCTCATCGGACTCAGACAACCCCGGGTTTTGCGAACCGTTCGCGTTGGCTGTTTTCAAGAAGCAGCCATTTTGCTATACTCTAAGTACACGTCGTCAAGACGCATGGCGTCGGTTCGGTGAGTCCTGTTATCCCTTTTGGAATAGAATAATATGAAGAATATTTGACGACGTAAGAAGGGAGGTCCTGCAAAGGGCCTTTCGATTCACCTTACACGCTGGCGAACGGATGACCGCACGCCACATTTCTGTAAGCGAGCTAGAGGAGGCAGTGCTGGACACTCGGGCCAAGGTGATCGAAGACTACCCCGGCGATCCCCGAGGTCCAAGCTGCCTTGTCTTTGGAACTTCTTTGAACGGACGGCCTCTGCATGTTCAGTGCACTTATCCGCCCCATTTAGCAATCATTACAGCGTATGAGCCTGACGCCGAAGAGTGGATTGGTCAGACGGTGAGAAGAGAGACGTAGCAGGATGTCAAAGTGCCCCATCTGCGGCGGGAGTCTGCAGGCACAGACTATTACTCATATTCAGTCGTATCACGGCAAGGTGTACGTGCTGGAGAACGTTTCCGCTGAGGTCTGCAACCAGTGTGGTGAAGTGCTGTTGTCGCCTGAAGTCCTCGAAAGGATCCAGCAACTGATATGGTCCAATGCAGAACCAACCCGGACTGAAGAGGTACCCGTATACGACCTTGCGAAGGTTGGGTAGCTCTTGATCAACGCGTTCTTCGGGGGTCTCGGGAGTTCTTAAGCGTCTCACCGATTTCAACACCCTGGAGTCAATATCCACGCCGATTGTTTAGAAGGATGTCCGCACATGCCAGGACCCGTGAAGATCCCCCGCACCATGAGCACTCAACACCCTGACAACGTGCTCATGCCGTTCTTTGCCCGTTCGAGTGTCCTTGAGGGCGAGGACGAGATAAAGGAAGCCTTCTATGCCTTCTCGCATCTTCATTGTGAAGAGCAGATGTGGGATTGCGAGGGGAAAGAGATCGACGAATTCGTCATCAAGAAACTGCTGGTGGACTACTCCTATTACTTCCGTGAGAACGTCATCGGCAGGAACGTGTTTATCACGCTGCGTGTGCCCAACCCCACTGTCGAGAGGGACGAGGCCAAGATCCTCCTTGAGACGCTGGAGAGTATTCCTCGCTCCTTCGATAGCGCCAAGTTGTTCTACGAAGATGGTACAGTTCCGATCTTCGAGGTCATCCTCCCCATGGTCACTGGCTCCGCCTGTCTCAACAGAGTCTACTACTACTATCGCGACTTTGTGGCGGGCAAAGAGGAACAGCTCTTCTTTCCCGGAGACGTCTCGATCAGAGAATGGATCGGAGAGTTCCAGCCCAAGTCCATCTCCGTCATTCCCCTGATCGAAGACCGCGATTCACTGCTCAGGAGTCACGAGATCGTCGAGGAGTATCTACGCGACAAGGACCTGCCGTATCTTCGGGTCTTTCTGGCCCGCTCGGACCCAGCCCTGAACTACTCTTCTCTGGCCACCACCCTGACCCTGAAGGTAGCGCTGCAGCGACTGCATCGCACGGAGAGTACCCTGGGCCTGCCCCTATATCCAATACTCGGAGTCGGATCGGTCCCCTTCCGAGGCAACTTCAAGCCGACCAACTACCGGAAGGCGATGGGTGAATACCCCAGCGTCCAGACGTTTACCATCCAGTCGGCGTTCAAGTACGACTACCCCAACGAGGTTGTGACCCAGGCAATACTTGACATAAACAGCCAGCCGAGGGGAGCGCCGACCGGTATCGACGAAGATACGGCGTTGAGGATTATCGAGAAAGTTTCGAAGGCGTACGAGCGGCAGTTGCTGCCAATCGCCGGGCTTGTCAACCGGGTGGCCCGTTACGTGCCAGCCCGGCGCGCCCGTAAGCTCCACGTCGGGCTCTTCGGCTATGCTCGACAACTGGCCGGGGTGCAACTGCCCCGAGCTATTAGTTTCTGTGCGGCCCTATATTCAATCGGACTTCCCCCGGAGCTTCTCGGGATAGATGTGCTCGACGAGGAGGACTTGACCTTTATTCGGTCGGCGTTCCCTTCGTTCGAAGACGAATTGAGCGATGCCGCCAGCCACTTCGACGCCAACGTCTTCAAGCTACTGCCGGAGGAATACCAGGCGGGGATAGAGAAGTCACTCAGCTTCGCAGCGGTCAAGCCCGATGAGGCGCACCGTGAGGCGACCAGTCGTGTTATCAGCGCCTTGATTCACCAGAAGGAGAGTGGCATTCAGGACTTGATAATGGGCGCCGCGGCTGTACGGGGATTCTTGGGGTAGGAGCAGGCCCCTAGGGCTTCGCCTCCACCATTTCGTTCCTGCGGCGCGAGCGGGCGCCCATCCAGGCAAGGACGACGACGCTGACAACCAACAAGAACAGGGCGATGATCTGGTCAGGGCTCAGCCCCAGTCCCGTCCTGGCATCAGCGCGAGTGAACGAGATGAAGAAACGGCCAAACCCATAAAGAGCGGTATAAAGGCCATACACCATTCCGTCGCCGGTCAGACGCTTCCTCAAGACCAGAAGGGCCGCCAGGATGATCAGGTCCCAGACCATCTCATATCCGACGGCCAGGTGGACGACTTTCCCCGGCTCACCCAGCGTATTGGGGTGGATATATCGGGCCCCAATGGCCCATCCGGTGGGGAGGCCGTGCTGAGCCCCGCTTATAGCGTCGCCTATTCGCCCGACAGCCTGGCCCAGGACCAGGCCCAGCGCCCCGGCATCCAGGAACGTTCCCACTGCCACGCGCATCACTAGCATAGCAGCGGTCACCGAGAGAGTGCCTACGACAATAGCGCCGTAAAGGGATAATCCCCCCTGATTCATGGCGATGATCTGTGCAAGGTCCTTGGAATAGAAATCCCAGTCCCCCACCACGTGAAACAGCCGGGCGCCGACAATCCCTCCAACGACCGCCCAAAGGGCCAGCGTGTAGATGTCGTCATCGCTGATACTACCTCCGCGCAGAAGCGCCAGGGTCAGGACGATGCCGGCAATGATGCCAATCACGCTGAACACGCCTTGCCAGGCCAGAGTGAATTGCCCGACAGTGAAGATGTTGGGGTCGACGTCTATCCTTATCATGCGATCCTTTCACGCGAGTAAAGGTGAAGTCGTGGCGTAAGTGATTCTGACACTGCGGGAGACGGAAGTCAACTACCGGGTTTGGCGGCCGTCGATTGAACCAGCTCCGGCGGCGTGTGACAGGTCCCGCACGTCTGTTGGATGACCTTGCCGTCGGAGCTAACGTGCTTTCCATCGTGGCAACGGAAGCACCCAGGGCTTCGCTGATGCCCGATATTATCCGGATACGTGCTGGCGCTAACCTTCATGGCTGGGAAGATGCTGTCGGCATACGCTGCCTGCACTTCCCTGACGGCGGACTCGATCAGGGCGCCTTTCTTTACGTACACCTCCGGATACCCCGTTCGGTAATAATCAGTGAGACCCTGGTCGATGGCTCGAAACGCAGAATCGCCGTCCGGATACTCCTGGCTCATGACACGCACAGCCTCGCGCTTGACATAAGGCAGGCTTCGGTCGATCTTGCCCGAATTCAGCGCCCGGTCGACGGACTGGTCGGGGGTCAGGAAGTTGTGGGTAGGCCGGTTGTGACAGTCCATGCAGTCCATCACACGCCTCTTTGCCGTCAGGATATCGTCTGCAGAAAGACTGGTCCCTGCGGACTGAAAAACGGTGGTGCCCTCGTCTTCATTCTGGAGACTCACCCAGGGTATCTGCTGTCGCGCCGGGTCGACGGCGATATACTCGATCTGGTTGTTTATGTTCATGTGCCAGTGGATTCCGGAGGGAAGCCCCAGTTCCTTCCCACCCCCGCCGGTCTTGATGGTCATGGCGTACCTCTGCTCCGTGTTGGCCTCGTCTGGCAGATACCTGACAATGGTGACCGCCTGATCGCCATAGAATTTCTCCGGCCAGTGGCAAGTCTCGCAAGTCTCGCGGGCAGGCCGCAGGTCGGTGATAGGAGCAGGAATCGGCCTGGGATAGGTGTTGAAGGCAACGGCCAAGACCTGACGGACGCCAGAGAGCTTGGACCGCACGAACCAATCGGCGCCTTCCCCAATATGACAGGAGGCGCAGGCCAAACGCGCATGTGGCGATCTCTGATAAGCCGTGTACTCAGGCGCCATGACCACGTGGCACAACTGGCCGCAGAACTCAGTGGACTCCATGAAACCGTACGCCCGGTAGCTCAGACCTGAAAGCAAGGCGGTGAAGGCCAGGGTGGCAAATACGAAGAAACCAAAAGCCAGCCTCTGTGCGGGATCATTCAGGTCCAGGACCGGATACCGAGGCAGGGACACCCCGGCGGAGACCGCTCCAGGCCTGCGGAGCCTCCGTCGGACCATGAGCATGCCGACGGGGACCAGGACCAGTCCAAGCACGAAGATAGACGGTAGGGCAAGGTAAAGAAGAATGCCCACATAGGGCGTCTCCCGGCCTCCAACAAACTCCACCAGGAGTATGAAGAAAATGGAGGCCAGCGACCCAACGGCCAGGATGCCGCCCAGGACGGTGACGCGATTCCTGGTCAGGCGCGGCCGTACCATGGGCGTTCCATTCTTTGCTTCAGGAGACATAGGTGGCTTAGCTGGGTCGCACGGGCTTAAGATTCACTAGCCCGGAAGCGTCACCTGGAGTTCCTTCGGCAGCATGCTCTGGTCCACCAGGTCCTTCCAAGGCACAGGTTTGTCGATCAGGTTGAACTCCCGCATCGATTCTTCAGCTACCTGGAGGCCGATCGAGTTAAGCTTCGTCGTGAAGGCCGTCTTCGGGGACGCCTTCATCAACTGGGTGGCCACATTCAGGTCAATCTGGACGGCATTGGCCCAAATCTTGGCCGCCTCGTCCAGGTTGTTAGTCTCCCAGTCGAGGGTCTTCTGGTAGGCTCGCAGGAACCGCTTGAGGACATCGCTGTTCTCTTTGATAAGTCCGGCTTGGCGGCGACGACGGTCTCTTGCCAGTCCTTCACCAATTCGTGCGCCCAGAATAGGACCCGCAGGCTCCTATCTAGCGTACCCTGGACTGCCGTGGAATCCACCTGCCAGGAGGCATCCACCACACCTGCCATCAGGGCGGTACGGGACTCAGGCGCCCCGCCCACCGCGATCAGGTTGAAATCCTTCTCATTCAAGCCTGCCGCTCTTATGGCCTTGAGCGCGAAGAATTGACTCAGAGATGCAGGCCGGCTATATCCTATCTTCTTGCCTTTGAGATCCTGGATGGACTTGTACGGGGAATCGGGTTTCACTGCATAAGCGATGGTGCTTGCGGCCGCCCATTGGCCGGCGATGATCTTGATAGGCGCCCCCTGCATGAAGGCGCTGACGCTGGGGGAGACGGCCGGAATAGGCCACTGCATACCACCGTCTGTCAAGCCTCGGACTACGTCGGAGCCGCCCTGAAACTCCGTCAAGATATTCTTGACGCCCTCCTCGGCGAAGAACCCCTTGGCCTCTCCGATGTGGAAGGTGGCATGGTTGACGGTGCTGGATATGCCAACACCTCCTGTCTGTCCCTCAAACAGGGCCTTTGAACCAGCGCCTGGTGCGCAAGACGAAAGGGGCAGACCCACGATAATCGCCCCAGCCGCAGCTACCGATAGTTTCAAGAAGGTCCGCCGGTCTAGCTTCGCCGAAGCCCGCTGATCCATCTCTTCCCTCCGTTGAGCTACATTGCCTAATTCGCTATTTGCGCAGCTTCTCCCGGTTGGGATCGGCCATGGCCATCTCCTGGACGCTGTCCGCCCCAAACTTGCGGATCTTGATTCCTCCCGCCAGTCTGGGGAAATCCGGGAAGTTCGATATCTCATCGGGCAGCTTGTAGCTGGCCAACTTGTCCTGCATGAAATCCCGGAGCTCCTTGAGGCTTAGAGGATTCCCATCCCTGGTTACCACGCAGGCGCAGATGTTCTCTCCCATTACTGGATTGGGAGTGCTTATCACGCACGCCTCTTTGACCTTGGGATGCTCACATACCAATGACTCTATCTCATTGGGGTTTATCGAATAGCCGCCCTTCTTAATGATCTCCTTCAGGCGGCTCATCATCCTGACGTATCCTTGAGCGTCTATGGTTACCTGGTCGCCGGTGTGAAGGAAGCCCTCCTTATCTATGGCCTTGGCCGTCTCCTCCGGCCTCTCCCAGTAGCCTTTCAGGATGTTGCCAGCAAAAAGAAGCTCTCCAGGCTGACCGGCGGGCACCTCAATCCCCGTCGCCGGGTCAATGGCCTTGACCTTCGCCCCGGGCACCGGATGACCCAGGCTGGTATCCCGGTTGGGGTCTCGAGGACGGCAATAGAGACCCAGCCCAGCCACCTCCGCCATGCCCCAGCCGTGGAACATCTGGAGCCCCAACATCTCCTCCGCCCGGTGGAATAGCTCGGAAGGCCAGGCGAAGCCTCCGCCCAATCCAATCCGAAGGGAAGACATGTCGTATTTCTTGAAGCTGGGGTGGGCGGTCTCGAGCAGGATGTGAGTCGGAGCGGCATGGTGCACCGTCACCCCATGAGCCTGGATCAGCTCCAGGGCCAACTCGGCCTTGTATTCCGGCATGAGCACAATGCTCGCCTGGCACTGAATGGCCACGTTCGTGACCAGACCGACGCCAAAGGCGTGATAGAGGGGGATATGCCCCAAGAAGACGTCGTCGGCAGTCAATTCCATCAGTGGAATACAGCTCCCGGAGCTCTGTATGCAAACCTCGTGGGTGTGCATGGCTCCCTTCGGTACTCCCGTGGTCCCACCCGTATAGAGGAGCATGGCCAGATCAGTCTTCGGGTCGATCTCCGGCTTCCGGTATGCCTGTCCCCAACCCTTCTTTACAAGCTCGTCAAAATCCAATACGTCCCGTTCTCCGGCGCCCCCCACGACCACTGCGTACTTCAGGTCCGGTAGCTTATCCCACATTCCCCTCAGCATCCCGAGGTAGTCGTACCCCTTGAACTCCTTGTGCATTATGACTACCTTCGAGCCGGAGTTGGATACCAGAAAACGGAACTCCTCGGCCCGGTAAGAAGGATTGCACCAGGCGATGTTCCCACCCAGTTTGCTGGCGGCAAAGTAGGCCACTATTTGCTCAGGACAATTCAGCAGATCGATGGCCACCCGGTCGCCCTTGCCTACCCCCAGGGACGCGAGGCTGGAGGCCAGCGCATCCACACGCTGGTTCAACTCCTGGTAACTTATACGCTGGTCCTCGTAGATAAGAGCCGTTTTGTCCGGGACCAGCCCGGCACTTCGCTCCAGGGTGCTCCCCAGATCCATGCGCCTTACATCTTCAAAATCGGTAAGCTTTCCCCACTGTGCCATGAAGTCACTCCTTGCCAGATCAAAGTCCGTTTACTAGGCACCTATTCTAATACGACCGACCCGCATTTTCAAATCGGCTCAAACCTAGCGTTCAAATAGAAGAGACCGCCCCCGGGGGCGGTCTCTCCTATGCCCGTCTACCTATCTACCCATCTACTTACCACCCGGGCTGGAACTGCCTCGCCACGGTCGGCATGAATAACTTGACGGTGCCCGAACCGACTTCTGTTGCTCCGGAGGTCAGAATACCGGCGAAGATCGTGAAGTGGTCGGTGCTGATGATGAACATGTTGTTCACCGTATCCTGGGTATAGGGTTCCGAGGTCACCCAGGACCCGCTATTAGTGTCGTAGTACATGGGCTTCAGCTTCGACTCTTCGATGCCCATGCTGGCCAGCGTTGCATCATCCGGATACGGAACCTTCAGCGTAACGTTCTGCTTGAATTTCTTGATCTCGACGTTGTTGCTGTCGTAAGCCTTCAGGTTGTACCCGATGAGTCTCGACTCAGCGCTCGGCTGCGAGGTCAGCTTCTCCGTGGGTATGACATATACGGTCACGTCGCCGGAGGTCGCCAGCGCCCCGCTGGGGATGGTAACCTGCGTTCCATCACAGAGGGTGATTACCTGCATGCCTGTAGAGTCGAAGGTCGCACTTTCGCCGCCGCAGAGACTGAGCCCCACCACCAGCTTCAGTTCCATGTTGGTCTGGCTGGACTGGACGTTGCGCAGCTTGGAGCCGGCACTGCGGGCGCTTACGTTCTCCCTCCCAACGGTAACGGTAATCGGATCGCTCCGGTACACGGCCGAGGTAATGGAGCTCGACGCAGACAGATGCCAGACATCATCCGTCGTCGCGTTGACGGTGTAGCTGAAGGCGCCGGTAGTGGTCACCGTGGTGGAGGACCAGGCGCCCTTGTTGGAGTACGCTGTGATCAAGGCGCTTGAGGCGCCCGGACCGGAGATATTCCCGGAGATCGTCACTTCGGGCGCCTTGAACTGGAAGTTGACGGTGAGCGAACCGGTCGCAGAGACAGTCCCTTCCACCGGCAGCGGCGGTAGGAAGCCCCGCTCGGGAGGAACGGCGGTTCGAATCACGTAGGTCCCGGCTGGCACGTTGAGTTGATAGCCGCCGGAGCCGTTGCTGATCGTGTCCGCCACCAACTTCGGGGACTCGCCCGCAGAGGTGGGCTTGGTCTCAGCCCAGACTCTCGCCACCAAGCCGGAACCATTGGGAGCCGTCACGGTTCCGGAAATCACTCCGCTCGCTCGCTCTACTATGAAGTTCTGGCTCGCTCCCAGGAACTTCACCTGGTTTGCGGCAACGGTTACCGAGTTATTGCTGGGCGGCGTTACCACATAGCCGGCCACATTGATCTTTCCGCCCAGGATCCAGGTCCCGGCCACCACTCGCAAGGCATACTGGCCGGTTTCGGGGTCCACGGCCGCGTTCTTGAATCCCTTGCTCCCATTTGCCAGGACGGTGGCATCCAGGCCGGCAACCACGTTCCCAGACTTGTCCACCCAGGATCCGCCAATCGTGGCGTCAGCCACCGAGACCGGTATTTGAACGGATGTCGAGGTCGTCGCCACCAGGCTTGCGGCGACCGGCGATGCCCCGTACTCGAGCCCTGGCGGGAAGTTCACGCCCACGGTATAGGTCACCCCTGACGGCACCATGAGCTTGAAGGTCCCTCGCTCCATAGGCGCTCCGGTAACCATGGCATTGTTCCTGTCCAGGGCATATCCAAATCCATAAAGCTGCGATGCGCCTTGCCCGGTGAGTTTGGCCGTTATCTGTCCATCCGAAGCCAGGACTTCCAGGGAAAGCCCGGTAACGGCTGAGCCTGAGACCGTCACCTTCACCGGACGGCCCTTGGGACTATAGCGCGATCCTCTGCCCGGCCGGGCCGTCACGTTCCAGTCGCCGTCGCTGACTGCCAGGGTAAATACACCACCGGCGGCGCTGGTGGTGCGGGCAAACCCGAGGCCGCCCTCCTTGAAGGCCGTCACTTCGATGTCGTCTACCCCTACCGGTTGACCGTTGGCGTCGGTAGACCCAAAGATGACAACCTGCCCGCTGATACTTGTCGATAGTTGACTGAGATAGATAGTGCCGATGTCAACCGTCGAATTGGCGTTCGGACTGACCAGAGGCGCCTCGCCCTTCTGGGACAGACCGCCATCCTTCGAAAACACTCGGACTCGTGCGGTTATGCCGGACGGAACGGCGACCAGGAAGGTTCCGTCCTCCGACGCTGGGGCGCCATTCCCTATGCCAGCCTCATCACGAACGTCGACGAAGACCGTGCCGGAAGCAGGCGCATTGCTGGAACCCTCCATCAACACCTTCCCGGTCACCGTCGAATCGGCCTTGCCCACAGTGAAGTCCACGTTGGAAAGTACTTCCGTTTGATCATCAGCCGAGACGAATTCCACTCTGCGAGGCTCTTCGGTGAATATCCAGTCAAGATCGGCCGCCATTGCCTTCACCGAACTGAGACTGGCCAACTTGTCTCCTCCCATTCCCCCGTACATGGGGAACAGGACGAGGAGCCACGATCCACCTGTGGCCAGTTTGAGTGTATAGGCTCCCGTGCTATCTACGAAGGCGTCGGCGTTGCCGGAGCCATCTTCACGGAAGGCATGTACGCCGGCGTTAGTCACGGCCGTTCCGCTGGCCTTTGTGACTCTACCGGTTATGGACTTCTTGGGGTTCACCAATTGGAACGTGAGACTGTCCGGGGTCGCGGTCCCGCCAGAGACGACGACCGATTGGTTCACTGGCGCCGCATAGGGCAGCATCGGGGGCAGATTGACCCCTACTTCGTAGGTCCCGTCTGCCAAGCCTCCCAGCAGGGCCAGCCCGCTCATCATGTCAGTGTTGGTACCGTCCCCAACGGGTTCCCCGCCCTGGACCGCTGAGATGTGAACAGGGTAGGCTGGAGGGGTCCCGTTGGGATCGACCACGTGGATGGTCACCTGAGGCTTGCTCAAGACCAATTTGCCGTCCCACGAGGAATCCGGCTTGCCGTCCGCATCGATCGTAACACTACGCGCTATCGAATCGGAATCCTGGCTCTGGCCCCCGAACCCTCCAGGACCAACCCTCGCCTGCACCTTGTAGTTCCCGGCAGGCATGCCGCCGGCAGCGAACGCTCCCTGCCAGTTCACGCCGACCCCATAGTGGAACGTATAGTCGGTCTTGAAGATCTCCACGTTGACGCCGTTGGTCGCGGGAGTGCTTCCATCGGACTGGTACACGATACCAGTCAAGGTTGCCGCCCCTAGATTGAACGTTAGAGAGGCAGGTGAGGCCGTGCCATTTGAGATCTGGGCCTGCTGAGGCGCAGCAGGCGCCAGATTGAAATACCTGGGATCAGGAGCCGGGAAGGCCTGCACATTGTACCGGCCATCCGACAACCCGCCGAAGCTGATCTGTCCGTTAGCGTCGGTGTTGCCCTGGTAGAAGATGCCAGAGCCGGAAGAGCCGATGTTGTGCAGGTTCACGTTGGAGTTGGGTATCCCGACTCCGCCATTTGACACTGTCACCGTGATCTGGGTGGTGCTGAGCGCCAGGTCGGCGCCGGAGGTAATAGCCGTCCCATTATACGAGATAACCTTAGGCTGGGACGCCTTGAACTCCGAACCGGTTGGCGGATTGGCTATCAGGCTATAGGACTTGCCAGAGGTAAGGGATCCCAGACGATATGTGCCGTTTAGATCGCTATAACCCTCGTAGACCACCGAGCTGCCCTGGGAGCCAAAGGCAGGGCCGAAGCTCGATCCGAACTTCTCAGTAGCGACTACTTGGGCGCCGGCCACTGTGCCGCCGGAGGGATTGGTGACCTTGCCCGTAATCTGGGGCACTGTAAGGGTCAGGTTCGCGGTCTGAGGGGCTTCAGCGACCGTGCGAACACCTGCCACATTCTTGGCGGGGCCAGCGGACATACCCAGAACGCCGGCAACTGCCTTGAATATGCCTCCGATCGCGCTGGAGATCGCGTTGCTGGAGCTGCTGGTTGAAATCGAAGCGACACTGGCGCCATAACCGCCGTAGCCGCCGTAGCCGCCGTAGCCGCCGTAGCCACCGTAGCCACCATAGCCACCCCCACCGCCAGTACCGCCGGGGATGCCTGGACCGGTGAAGGTCCCTCCGAAGCTGAAGCCTCCACCATTGAACCACAGCTTGGTGGAAGCCGATTGCGCGTACTCTCCGGGCCCGCCGTCAGACGGGTTCGGAGGATAGGCCACGATGGCATAGGGCATGCCGGGCATGAATCCGCCCATCTTGTACTCGCCCAGGGCGTTGGTCCTGACCTCTACGGAGTTATCGTTGCCCGCGCCTCCGGCCACGGCGCTCATTCCCATCTCCGGAACAGCCTTGACCCTGGCGTTCTGTACCGCTGCACCGCTCGGGCCCTTAACCGTTCCGTTCAGTTGTACTGCCCCCAGGGAGACGCCCTGCCCGTATGTCGGGTCTCCCGGCGGGAAGACTAGACCGCCGTTGATGTCGACGCCTACAGGATTACCCGCGGTGCAGTTCGAGCCACGGCCATCCGGGTCCTCGTTTCCGGCAAGCGGAGGCAGACCTCTAAGGTCGTAGTGGCCATCCTGCCCGCCGTTGGGCAGGGCGCTGGGCAGCAGGCTCATAGTGCCGGTGGTTGTCTGTGTAGTCGTGAGAACCTGTCCGTTATAACGGACCTCTATCCGCCCCGTCCTCACGATGTGGGTGTTCATGTCGTCGGAAGGCCCTGGCGTATAGTTACACTCCATGACATGCGCCACTAGTTTTGTCGACGGCTGCTGGAAGCCACCCCAACCAGGCGGCGGGCCGCCAAATTCGGCTCGAGAAGTAGCGTTAAGAAGGTAGTCTAGCGGAGTCGTGCCGTAGACAGCAATGTATATCGGGCCAGGAGGAGTGCCTCCTCCCACAAAACCAGTGTTGCCACCGCTGCCGGGTTGAGGGAAGCTGCTATCACCGACGAAGATGTCCAGCTTCCCGGTGGATGGGGTCCCGTCCAACTTCTTCAGTGTGAACAGGTCGGTGGAGCCACTGTGCTGGTAAACGTACCATTTGCGCGGGGTTAGGGTGCTGAGCATGCCGGGCTGGTCGAATTCGGCCGGAAGCGGCAGGGCCGAGTGCTTCGAAGCCCCATCGCCGGCGACCTGTGCTTCGGTCATGGCCTCGATGGTGTAGCTGCCACCGGTAGGGGCCGCCACGTTGATGAGGACTGTCGGCTGGCCGAAGAACGGAGGTACCACCCAGGTGCGCACGCCTTGGGCGAATCCTGAGACGTTGAGCGCGATACCCGGATCGGCCTGTATCAGGGATATCTTGACATTCAGGCCAGTGGGTATGTCGTAAGAGTACCAGTAGTTGCGTCCCGGGGGCAGAATATTCGCTGCCGGCTGGTCGCTCTCCAACCTCTGAGGATTGAACTGCTCCCCTAGAACTCCTCCTCCGACCGGGCCGCCTGCAGCCGCTGCCCCTTTCATGGTAAAGGGTATGGAGATCGGCGGCGGAATGTAGCCATTCGACCTGACGGCGATGTTGTAGATGCCGCTACCGGCCGAAGAGATATTGAAGGTCTGTCCGGCCGGCGTGGGATAACTGGTCCCCATGGGCGCCGGGTTTAGCCCGACGAAGACGTCGAAGGCCAGGTTGGACCCGCCCATCAAGTCAATGGACGCCGGCTGAAACAGGCCGGGGTAGTTGTACGAGAACCAGGTCTGGGTGCCCGTGAACACCTGCGGGGAGCTCACTACCCCTTCGTTGAGCGGTATCGCTGAGCTCCGCGAGCTTCCTGCGCTGGGGCCAGGGCCGGGACTGCCACAAGCGCTGGGGGTGACCGTTACGGAATATTGACCTCCCGAGACGCCGTGCACCCTGACATACTTGTCCTGGACGGGTGCCCCGCACGGGACCGCGCGACCCACAATGTTCATGTCACCGGGATTGGGCGGATTCAAGTCATGAGCGTAATCGAATGTGGCGTCGCCGGTAGTGTTCAGGTTGATTTGGAGGGCCGTTGTGTTATCGGTGTAGTGGATAACGTAAAAGAACTGGCCACCCGGAGGCAGGTTACCGGAGAGGGTGTTGGCGCCCTGTCCATTTGCCCAGAGCGCTACGGCTGTGCCCGTGCTGTCGCCGGGCGTGGGGCCGCCACCTCCTCCTACCATGGGTGCTGCGGTTATCTGCGTCTGAACCCCGCCGGCGTTGGCGTGAACCAGCACGAACCAGGGGCCATTCTCACTTGGCCCGCCCCCGGCCGGTATTCCCCACATGTTGGGGCTGCTGGGGTTCCTGGGGGTCAGCTCCATATCATGGTAGACCTGGAACGAGCTGGTGGGCGGGGTGAGGGTCAACTGGACGCCCTGCGCGCCAGAACCGTAATTGACGCGGTACCAGTACTCACCGTTCAAAGGCAGGGTCACCGTCCTAAAGGACGCTGGGTCACCCGAGTTCCAGAGGACTTCGCCTTCGAACCTCGTATCGCCCGGCGCTGCCTGAGCAGTTGGCGTGAGGGGCAACACCCCCAGGATGAGAGATAGCACCATGATGAAGGTGATCCCCCGCCAGATTGCTCCTTTTGTTCCTTTCATTTCCAGCCCTCCCTAGTATATACAGACGCTTCCTGCGTCTTTGCTGCGTATGGCTTTGCCCGCCCCAATGCGAAAACTTCTGCGACCTTGTCCAGCATAGCATCGGAGAACAGACTGTCAATAGTACTTTGGCGCCGAAGTCTACGACATGCGTGCCGGCAGTATTTACCGTGTAGTTACCTATGTTGACGGTGTAGTTACGATCAAGCCCCGCATTTACCCTGCAACTCCCCTCCGAGCGACACAATGAAGCGCACTGGCCGTTTGGCGCGGTTGCGCCTCGGCGCTCGGTTTGCAGGTGTGTGCCCATATGCTATACTTTCCATGGCTTTTAGTAGTTCTTGACAGGTGAAGTAATGTCGGTTGTCGTGGTCATCGGGGGCCAATGGGGAGACGAAGGAAAAGGCAAGATCGTAGACCTGTTGGCTGAAAACGCATCTCATGTGGTCCGCTTTTCCGGCGGTAACAATGCCGGGCACACGGTAGTGAACTCATACGGCGAGTTTCGGCTTCATTTGGTGCCGTCCGGGATATTCAATTCGAATACTGCTTGTTTCATTGGTAACGGCGTGGCCATTGACCCTCGAGCGTTGTTGGAAGAGATGGATGTCTTGGAGAGCGGCAGCGTGAGCCTCAACCGGCTCTACATCAGCGATCGAGCCCATGTGATCATGCCCTATCATGTTCAGCAAGATGCCCTGGAGGAGACCTTCCGGGGCAGGGGCGCCCTGGATACCACGCGAAGGGGAATCGGTCCGGCCTTTGCGGACAAGACAGCCAGGACGGGCATACGCATGGGCGACCTTCTGAGCGCCGGCAGGCTTCGAGCACGCCTGATTCCCATTGCCGAGATGAAGAACCGCTTGCTCACACTGCTATATCAAGGGCAACCTCTCGACCTGGAGAGCATCTGCGAAGAATACGCGGCCTACGGGCAGCGGTTGGCATTCCACATCAAGGACATAACAGACATGGTGCAGGGCGCGGTTAGAGGCGGTTCGCGAATTCTCCTCGAAGGCGCCCAAGGAGCGCTATTGGACCCGGATTTCGGCACTTACCCCTACGTCACATCTTCGGCGCCCTCAGCCGCTGGCGCCTGCCAGGGATCAGGAATCGGCCCCACGAGAGTAACCAGAGTCATCGGTGTCTTCAAGGCATATTCTACACGGGTGGGCAACGGACCCTTGCCCTCCCAGATGCCAGAAGAGACGGGAGACCTGGTCAGAGAGATCGGAAGAGAGTACGGGACCACTACCGGACGTCCCCGGAGATGTGGCTGGTTTGACGGGGTGGCCGCACGCTTTGCGGCGCAGGTCAACGGGGTGGACTCCCTCGCCATCACGCGGTTGGACGTTCTGGACACGCTTCCAGTGTTGAAAACATGTACCAGTTACAATTTGCATGGTAGGTCGGTGAGCACATTTCCCAGCGACCAGGACGAACTGAATCTCTGCCAGCCGGTCTATCAGGAATGGCCGGGCTGGCAGCAGCCAACCACGCACGTTCGGAGATTCGGCGATCTGCCACGGGAGGCCCAGGCCTACATAGGGGCCATTTCTGAGCTAACGGGTTGTCCTGTCTCCCTGGTTTCGGTAGGCGCCAGGCGGGAGGAAACGATCCGTCTGCAAGAGGTGTTTTGAGGGAACAGCTATGACCAAATGGGAAAGGGTTCAAGCCGCATTGCGGGGCGACCCGGTTGATCGAATCCCTGTCAGCCTCTGGGGCCACGATTTTGCCAGGGAATGGTCGGCTGAGGAACTTGCTGAGACCATGCTGGAGCGCCACCGCAGGTACGATTGGGATTTCATGAAGGTTAATCCCAGGGCATGCTCGTTTGTTGAGGACTGGGGCTGCCGCTTTCAGCGCTCCGCCGATCACTTCAAGTCCCCCACACTTCTGGAGTGCGCCGTGAACAGCCTCCGGGACTGGGGTGGGATCCGTCCGGTGGACCCCAGGAAAGGGACTTTCGGGGAGCAACTACACGCCTTGCGCCTCATTAGAGATGGCCTGGCGGGAGACGCCCCCTTTGCTCAAACCGTGTTTTCACCCCTCTCTGTGGCTGGGAGGCTGGCGGGAGGCCAGGAGGACCTGGTTAAAGAGACTATGGCACGGGATCCGAATGCGCTCCACCGCGTGCTTTCAGTGGTCACTGAGACCCTGGTCGAGTATACGCGGGCATGCCTGGAAATCGGAGCTAGCGGCGTCTTCTTCGCTACGACCGTATGGGCCTCCAAGAACAGCCTGTCCGAGGACCAATACCGGGAGTTCGGCGTGCCATATGACCTCCAGGTACTTGGCGCTGCCCAGGGCGCCCCATTCAACATCCTGCACATCTGCGGACAGAAGATCTTCTTCGACTTGCTCTCGGGTTATCCCTCCCACGCAGTGAACTGGGCTTCCACGCTCCCTGGAAACCCGACCCTCGCCGAAGGCCTCGAAAGGACTACGCTCGCAGTCATCGGCGGCATCAGTGAGAAGGCCTCCCTGGTGCAAGGTAGCCCGGAGGATGTGACCGCAGAGGCCAGGGCCGCCCAGTCCCAGACTGGCGGGAGGCGTTTCCTTCTGGGCCCGGGCTGCACGATCCCTCCGCAGGCCCCCGAGGCAAACCTCTGGGCCGTCAGGCGGAGCGTAGAGGCGTAGAACAGGATTTCTCGTGACCAGCGTGGTCCTCGTCGCCGATATGATCAGGGGCTTCTGTGAGCCCGGGTACCCTCTGTATGTCGGCGACACTATCCGGGCCATCATTCCCAGGGTCCAGGGGCTTCTCGATCGGGAGTTGAAACGAGGCTCAAAGGTCTTCTATCTGTGCGACAATCACGTTCCTGATGATCCGGAGTTCCGAATGTTCCCTCCCCATTGCCTGGAGGGAACCACTGAGACCGAAATCATACCCGAACTATCCGCTTGTACCGGCGATGTCATCCCTAAGTCGCGTTACAGCGCCTTCTACGGGACGGCCCTGGAAGAGAGGCTGAAGGATCTCAAACCGGACCGGCTGCTGGTATGTGGCGATTGCACTTCTATTTGCGTTCTTTTCACGGTGGCTGACGCGGTCAACCGGGGATATCCGGTAGACGTTGTGCAGGACTGCGTCGCTGATTTTGACCAGGAGGCGCACGCCTTCGCCCTCAGGCACATGGAGAGGGTTCTCGGGGCCCGCCTCATCACCTCGGAAGGACCAGGCGCCTAGAGCGATAGCGACTAGTCGATAGAAGGCGCCGGACTGCGGCGTTGAGGAGGTAACCTTGACCCAGGCATCGGAAGGCTCGCCAGCCAGCTTCATGACCCCAAGTCCCGTGCTGACCGGCGAGACAGCCGATATCTACTTCGCACGGACCTTGGCCGTCTTGGAGCAAGAGCACCGGAACCCGATCGTGACCATGGAGGTGTTTTCCAACGGCGAGGGCGTCCTTTGCGGGATCAAAGAGGCGCTTGACTTGCTGCGTCATGCCTTGGGCCAGGAAGCCCAGGTCTGGTCCCTGGCGGAGGGCGAAGCGTTCTCGTGCAAGGAGACGGTCTTGCGTGTCAACGCCAGCTATGCCTCGTTTGGCCTCTATGAAACCGCGATCCTAGGCATGCTGGCCCACTCCAGCGGGTGGGCCACCGCCTCGAGAGATTGCGTCACCGCGGCCCAGGGAATGCCTGTCTTGAGCTTCGGGGCGCGCCATGTTCACCCCAAGGTTGCGGATGTCATGGACTATGCTGCTATCGTCGGAGGCTGTCTAACGGGATCAACCCCGGCGGGTGCGCGCCTGGCCGGACTCGAGGCGGCTGGGACCATGCCTCACGCTTTGATCCTCATATTTGGCGACACAGTTGAAGCGGCCCTGGCTTTCGACCGGCACATGCCGGGAGGCGTCCCCCGGACCGTCCTCGTGGACACCTTCAAGGACGAAGTGGAGGAAAGCCTGCGAGTCGCAAGGGCCCTCGGAGACAAATTGCAGGGGGTGAGGCTAGACACACCTTCAGAGCGAGGAAGGGTCACTCCCCAACTGGTGCGGGAGGTGCGGGCGCATCTTGACCTGGCCGGATATCAACACGTAAAGATAACCGTCAGCGGTGGCCTGGACCCGGATCGAATTCGCTTATTCGGGGAGGAGGGGGCGCCGGTTGACGCCTTTGGAGTAGGCAGCTATATCAGCGGTGCCCGCCCCATCGATTTCACCGGAGACCTCAAGGAGGTGGATGGGAAGCCGATCGCCAAACGGGGCCGGCTGCCAGGCATCACCCCTAATCCCCGCCTTGCCAGGATCCGTCTTTGAGACCTCGCTGCAAGATAGCCGCGCTTCAACACCACGCCCGGATCTGCCCGAGATCCTATGAGAAGATGTCTTCTTTGCGTGAAATCCGAGGTTCGTTCACGAGCTCTGAGAGACCCAGATCTATGAAGCTTTGGCCTCCTGCCAGTAGGCCTTGGTAGAGAGCGTGGAGACAGCGTCCATGCGGCGATTGACCCCGAGCTTCTCGAAGATATTGGCCATATGCACTTTAACTGTGCGAAGGCTTATGCCAAGGGTGACACCTATCTCTCGATTGCCCTGGCCGAGAGCCACCAATCGCAATATCTCTGTCTCTCTTTGAGTAAGGGTCGCCGCCACGATTGGGCCAGAGTTGTTGTGGTAACCTTCGATGCTGCGCAATCCTTGCACGGTTCGGTCCTCCTTCGATTCTGCTGACCGGGATAAGGCACGTTCGGTTCCTTCAACAACATACTATTGCACCCGCTCGACGCCGGGAAGACCCAGACCGCCCGGAAGTATGGCACTGTAGTACCGACAAAAGAAGTACCTTAGTACCGAATTAGTACCGAATTCTCCGAGGAACGAGTACTCCCTCTTGAGGAAGGGGAAGATCACTCCCCGAGAGAGTTCCCTCATCCTAACCTTCTCCCATAGGGAGAAGGAACTTCTGTCCCCACGGGGCAGGCAAGAAGGATTGAGGTCGAACACGGCATTCACATGGGCCGGATTGAAGGAACCCCGTCCCCACGGGGCAGGCAAGAAGGATTGAGGTCGAACCCGGCCTTCACATGGGCCGGATTGAAGGAACCCCTGTCCCCACGGGGCAGGCAAGAAGGATTGAGGTCGAACACGGCATTCGCATGGGCCGGATTGAAGGAACCCCTGTCCCCACGGGGCAGGCAAGAAGGGAGGCCCCTTCTTGGGGGGTTTTAGGGGTCTCCCCTACTCCTACTCTTCTTCCTCTTCTCCCTGGAAGGGAGAAGAGGAAGAAGAGTGGTGAGGGATCCATGTGTCGGCATATCGATCCCTGCCGGGACAAGAGGTAGTTCCATGGCGCTATGAAAGACGCCAAGACGAAGATTCTGGAGATTGCCAAGATGAAACGCACTATCGGAAAGGCAGTAGTAGAAGTGCTCCAGGGTGACATAACGGACATGGATACCGACGCCGTTGTCAACGCCGCCAATAACCATTTGTGGATGGGAGCCGGGGTGGCCGGCGCCATCAAGCGCAAGGGTGGCCCCGAAATCGAATCGGAGGCGGTTGCGAAGGGGCCTATTCCTGTCGGGGAGGCGGTCGTGACTGGGGCCGGCCGCCTGAAGGCCAAGTTTGTGATTCATGCCGCCGCCATGGGCCAGGATCTTGAAACTGATGAGCAGAAGATACGGGCCGCCACCGCCAACAGCCTCTGTCGCGCCCGTGACCTTGCCATCGAGAGCATTGCCTTCCCAGCCCTGGGCGCGGGTGTAGGGGGATTCCCTCTGTCGGAAGTAGCTGCGATCATGGTGGATGAGGTGGAGCGCCACCTGCAGGGTAGGGAGAGCAACGTCACCCGGATCGTTTTCTCGCTATTCGGCGCGGAGGCATTGCACGCCTTCGAACTGGAGCTAGAGAAGCGCCCCTGAGCTACTTGGCCCGTTTGTTGGCCGACCGCCTCGACTGCCCGGCCTCGAGGCGGCCTATCTCAGCCTCCCGCACGGCTATGGTATGGTCGAGGTCCACCAGGACCGCGCGCCGGTTTCGGACGCGGTGGTACTGCCAGTATATCAACGGCGGAGCGAAGATCAAGGACGTGGCCATTAACTCCAGAGTGAAGTAGTTCAACCGGTCGCCGTAGACGGCCATCACGAAATACTCGACAATATGCGATAGGAAGGCGGTAAACGTCATAAGGATGGCCCGGTTCATGTGCTCCGATCCCACCATCAACACCCCCAAGGCAAGCAACGAGGCCACAAACCAGGGATGGAAACGGGGTATCAGGAGCAGGAAGAAGAACGTGACCTGGAACGCGAACCTCAACAAGGACCCCCGCTCATCCACTCCATTCGTCTTCATGTAGCGCAGTCCCTCGAACACGTAGAGCGTCCCCAGGACGAGAACAACTGTAGCCTTGACAATGTTGGTTGCGTCATAATGAGAGAAGTCCCCCAAGAGAGCGAGATAGAGTAGGGTCGCCGGGGACTCACGATAGAGTTCCTCCAGACCAAAGAGGGCATAGATTGAATAGGCTGAGCCGAACGGCCGGGCGAATAGGAACGCCACGGACGCGGCGAGAACCAGTCCCCCCGCAATCCAGGAGAGTTTCTGCCTAATGCCCTTGCCGGTCCACCACATGAGCAGCAGAATGCCCGGGACAAGCATGGCTGAGGAGTACTTCACCAGTGCGGAAACGGCGAGCAGAGGCAGAGGCAATAGCAGCCTGCGCTGGAATAGGAAATACAGAGACAGGAGGGTAAAGAAGACCATTACAATGTCATTGTGTCCATTGCCGGCGATCTCGTAGAGAAGTAGCGGGTTCCAGGCCAGGAGAAAGGCTCCCAGGTGGCGCACCTCGGGACGATGGCGGCTCAAGATAAGATAAACGAGCGCCACAGCGGCGAAGAAGAACACGGTGACCATCACTTTGAAGACGAGCATGCTCAGCCATAGGCTCTCACCGCCCAGGAGGCTCGCCATGGCGGCAATCATTTGCCAGGCGGGTCCGTAAGTGGAAGGGTAGGGCCACCAGGAAGCATAGGAGAAGAAGAGGTCGGCGGGTGCATCCTGGGGGGAGACCAGGAAAGGGTTGAGATGATTCAGCGAATAGAGCCTACCCTGGGAAATATAGAGGAAGAGGTCCCACCCGCCGGGAGGGTATATCGATAGAAGCGCCAAGGCAAAGGCAACCGGGGGGACATAGATCGCCCAGGGCGGCAAGGAAGGGAAGGATGCCAGGGTCTTGTATCCTATATAGTACAATGCGAAGAGGCCCACTATGACCGTTGTATAGACGATGGCGATGTCCAGCCGTTCTCCAACCATGCTTACCCAGGTAAGCTGAGGGTTGGTGAAGTGTTTGCCCAAGAAGAACGGCACACTGAAGGCTGCCACGTAAATAGCCAGTGTGATCCCGGAAACGACCAGCCAGCGGGACATCGCGCCGCGCTTTGAGGGTGGAGAGAGGAGATTCCCGATCAGGGCCAACTACGGTACGGCCTTCTTGATCAGGTTCAAGTTAGCCCGCGCTGGTACGTTAGAGGGATCCAACTCCAGCGCCGCTTCGTATTCCCTCAGGGCGGCCTCAAGCTGCCCTCGGCGCTCGTGCACGACACCCAGGTTGTTGTGAGCCCAGGCTAGGGAGTTCTGATCGTGCTTGGCCACAACCAGGACCTGGCGAAACTCCTTCTCGGCCAGATCCAAGGCGTTCACGTTCAGATAGGAGAGCCCCCGAATGAGACGGGCGCTGATGTGGTCAGGATTCAATGCTAGAGCCTGTGACGCATACTCGTGAGCCCCAAGCCAGTCCTCAACGCCGTATGCCTCCCTGGCCAGAGTGACCAACTGGCTGGCCTCGGTGATCCTGGCGCTGACGGCATTGTAGGGCGGCCCGGCCAGGTTCATCGCCAGAGCCACAAAAAAGACGAGTCCCGCCAGCCCTAAGGGAAAGAGGCTGGCTTTCTGTTTCACATGTCTTCCAAGTCGAACCTGAAGTCCTCGATCACCACGTTGGCCAGGAGCCGGTGGCACATCTCCCGCACCTTCGTCTCGGCCGAGGCCCGGTCGGTCTCGTTGACCTTCACCTCCAGGTATTTGCCGGCCCGCACGCTCTCCACGGAGGCATACCCCATAGAGCGCAGACCCCCAGCGATGGACAGGCCTTGAGGGTCATTAACCGAGGGCTTAAGGGTTACATAGACCCGTGCCAAGAACATGCTAAGCACCTACTTCCAGGGCTTTTCCGGTCAGTCTCTGGTAGATTTCCCGGTATTTCTCTGCTGTCTTCTCGATGATGTCCAAGGGAAGCTCCGGGCCTGGAGGCTCCCGGTCCCAGCCACTCCCGACCAGCCAGTCCCGGACGAACTGCTTGTCGAAGCTGGTCTGAGGCCCGCCCGGCCGGTACTGGTCGGCAGGCCAGAAGCGGCTACTATCAGGCGTCAGAAGTTCGTCTATAAGAATGACGTTGTCACCCAAGAGACCGAACTCCATCTTAGTGTCGGCTATGATTATCCCCCGGCTTCGGGCATAGGAGTCGGCGTGGGAGTATATCGCTAGACTCTTCTCCCTGAGATCTTGGGCAAGCTCCCGACCTATCAGGTCTGCCATCTGATCGAAACTGATGTTGATATCATGGCCTTCAGCGGCCTTGCCGGCCGGGGTGAAGACCGGCTCGGGCAGTTGCTGGCTTTCCACCAGCCCCTCCGGCAGAGGCTGCCCGCATACTGTGCCGGATTCCTGGTACTCGGCCCACGCGGAGCCCGCCAGGTAGCCGCGAACCACACACTCCACATCTATGCGCTCCGCCTTGCGCGTGACCATGGAGCGCCCAGCCAGTCTATCCAGCTCCGGGGGGTTGCCCAGAATGCCTCGCCCTTCGTTCTCGATCCACTCCTGGTCTACCACCCTAATGAAGTGGTTAGACAGCAGGTCAGCGGTGCGCTGAAACCAGAAGGCAGAGAGCTGAGTCAGGACTCGCCCTTTGTCCGGTATACCGCTAGGCAAGATCACATCGAAAGCAGATATCCGATCGGTAGCAACCATCAGAAGCCTGTCGCCCAGATCATAGTTATCGCGCACCTTGCCGCGCAGCAACAGCCGGGGGAAATCGGTGCTAAGCAAGACGTCGGTCATCTATGCGTTCCTTTACTCTATTTGACGACGAAAAGAACTGCGCATCCTGATTTGCCCCTGGTAACGCTCCGCCACCCAACACGCGGTGCGAGGCATGGCGTACGCAGATCTCTAAGACGCTCATATGGCGTGTGAAGCGTCGGCGCAGATATAGCGCATTGGCTACCCTACTCTCCCACCAACCCCACTCGCCGGAAGGTCTCATCTACGTGCTTTACATAATACTCATAGTCAAATAGCGTCTTCAACTCGTCAGCAGGCAGAATCTGGGTAACCTGCGGATCGCTAAGAAGAAGCGTCTGAAAATCGGACCCTTCCTGCCAGGAGCGCATGGCATGGCCCTGCACCAGCTTGTAGGCCGTCTGGCGGGAGATTCCCTTGCCGATCAACGCCAGCAGCGTCCTCTGGGAGAAGACCAGTCCACGCGTCATCTCCAGGTTCTGACGCATCCGTTCCGGAAACACCTGTAGCTTGTCCATGACGAAGGTGGCGACTCGCAGCATGTAATCCAAGAGCGTCGTGCTATCGGGAATGATGATGCGCTCGGTTGAAGAGTGGGATATGTCCCGCTCATGCCAGAGCGCCATGTTCTCCAAGGCGGTCTGGGCGTAGCCCCGCAACAGACGCGCCTGGCCGCAGAGACGCTCGCAGAGCTCAGGGTTGCGTTTGTGAGGCATAGCAGAGGAGCCGGTCTGGCCCTCGTCGAAAGGCTCCTCAACTTCTCTGACCTCCGTGCGCTGAAGTCCCCGTACCTCTGTGGCGATCTTCTCCAGAGTGCCGCCCATAATAGCCATAGTGGTGACGTACTGCGCGTGCCGGTCCCGTTGGAGGACCTGGTTGGAGATGGGCGCCGCCGCCAGTCCCAGTTTCAAGCAGGCATACTCCTCGACCTGCGGTGGGACCGAGGCGTAGGTTCCCACGGCTCCAGATATCTTGCCCGCCGCCGCAACCTGGCGTGCCTCCAGAAGCCTATGGGCGTTGCGGCGCATCTCCTCGACCCAGACGGCCAGCTTGAGGCCAAAGGTGGTAGGCTCGGCGTGGACGCCGTGAGTGCGCCCGATCATTAGCGTATCCTTGTGCTCAAGAGCCCGCCTCTCCAGGACGCTGATCAGCGCCGCAACATCGTCGGCCAGGATATCGGCAGCTTCGACCATCTGGAGGCTCAGGGCAGTGTCCATGACGTCGGACGAGGTGAGACCATAATGCAGGAAGCGCCCTTCCGGACCCAGGCTCTCGGTGACGGCGCCCACGAAGGCCGTCATGTCGTGGTGGGTCTGCTTGAAGATCTCAGCCATCCGCTGATGGTTGAGGTGGGCCCCTTTCAGTTTGAGAAGATCGTCCGGGGGCACCACCCCTAACTGCGCCCATCCTTCAGAAGCAGCCAGCTCCACCCGAAGCCAGATATCAAACTTGTGCGCATCGCTCCAGACGGCGGCCATCTGAGGATGGGAATATCGTTCTATCATAGACCATTCACAGGCCAGAAGCCTCCCCATTGACAAAATGCAAAGCATGTGTTAACATCAATCTTACAGAGTGACCCGGATACGGCTCCTTTTGATATTGCGCAATTAGCATTTGGGCCAGGGTCCCGAGGCTGCCTTGAATGGCAGCCTTTTTATTTGTCTGCCGCTCACTTTCACCTTCCTGCAAGAACCTTCGACCCTCCTGAAATACCACATCTATTGTCGCGGCGCTCCCCTAAGCCTGTCTGACCACCAAAGGTCGCCCATCTGACCGTTGAACTCGCCAAGAAGTTGGTTGATCTCCCGATAATGGGCTAACGGGATGATCTTCGTCCCGCTGGTAGGGTCAAACTCAACAACACGGACCTCTTGCAGCGTGTTCGACCTCCCAATTGCGTTGAGGAAGTCACGGGAATGAGTGGCCACCAGAATCTGAAGGTTGCGCCCTCCCGGTCCTTGGGTTGCAAATTGCTTCAGCAACTCGTATCGGTGTCTCAGTTCCGCAAGGTGCACACCATTCTCAGGCTCTTCCCAACACAGTTTCATGTTCTCCGGTGCTGTATGTAATCTCCAGAGAAGAAAGGTGGACAGCAAGACGCCATCGGACTCAAGATTTGCGGGAGTGCGTCCACCACCTCGGATTGTCGTGTACACCAAACCCGTTCCACGGTAGTCCCGTTCGAAGCTCATGCCAAGGACGTGTGAGTGCAAAGCGGTAAGGTCTTTCTCTATACCTTCAAACATCTGGCGGTCGGTGTTGAGTACCCATTGAAGGGCATGCGGAAGCCTACGCCCGGACTCGTCAACTTCAGGTCTTGCGTCTTGTTCGGCTCCAGTCTTCACGAAGGAAGCAATATCGCTCGCGCTTGGCCGATATCTCCGGGCTTGGCCCAGCCGGGTTCGCAAGTCCTGGATGGGCCGAAGGTACGGACCCGCCTTGCCGTCGCCCAAGAAGCGTTGCGTTAGGTACGCCAATGGCGCTATGAATGGACCGGCCCATACCTTCCGATTTCGAGGAGGGGCCTCAGCGGTCTCGAAGGTGAAGCCTTGGCCGGAGTCCAGCATCTGTCCCTGAAAAGGAAAGCGCTCCCGTGCGACGTTCCAGCCGGCATAGCTCCGGCGAAGTTCAATGTAGTAGTCTGGCGCTACCTGCTGGGAATCGTCGAACCAGACCTCGAAAGTAATCGGTAGCCCTGAATCCCTGTTCCAGACAATCTCGTCGAGCGTTATCCCTGATTCAAGTTGGAAGGGACCTGTCTTTCCGCCACTCACGGGGTACCAAAGGAGTCTGGAAAGAACTACCAAAGCTTTGAAGAGGGCTGACTTTCCCGAGCTATTTGGTCCAGCGAAAATCGTGAGAGGCTCGAGCTCAACATCGACGTTCTTGAGACATAGAAAGTTGGTGATCCTCACTCTCTTGAACATCTCGCCTCCAAGCATTCATCAAGAATTTGCGTTTGTTTTGTGAATGGAGCCATCAAACTTCGACTACCCCGGCTCCAATATGCGCAAGCGGTGCCGATGATCGAGTGGTACAAGAGCAAGCCCTCGTACCAAATACCTCCTGGACAGCGTCGCGTCGGCTCGCCTCTTCTACGCACCAACTAGGCCTTCGCGATAGGTACGATACGCCTTCGCTATCAGCTCATGCTTCAGGCCCAGAATCGCAGCTGCCAGATAGGCGGCGTTTTTGGCCCCCTGTATCCCCACCGCCGCCACGGGCACGCCCGAGGGCATCTGAACGATGGAGTAGAGCGCGTCCACCCCTTTAAGCTCGCCTGAGGCCAGGGGCACTCCTATGACCGGGAGCGTGGTCCAACCCGCCAAAACCCCAGGAAGGTGGGCGGCGCCTCCGGCTCCGGCTATGATCACCTCCAGTCCGCGATCTCGGGCGGACTTGCCGTATTCGCGCACCCGTTCCGGCTCCCGGTGTGCCGACATCACATTCATTTCATAATCGATGCCTAGCTCCTTGAGCACATCAAGCGCGCCTTGCATGGAAGGCAGATCGGACTGGCTGCCCATAACAACCCCAACTAGAGGCATACTAGACCGTCAGGCCCAGGATTCGCTGGGCATTTTTGTAGAATACCTTCTCCAGTATCTCCGGCTTGTAACCCTCGCTCTCCCAGTCCTGAAGCAGGCGCTTGTGAGACAGAAGAGGGTAGTCCGACCCGAACATGACCCGGTCCTGGAGCCGTCCCTTGATCTCCCGCTTCAGGGAATCAGAGAAGTACTTGGGAGACCAGCCGGAAAGCTCCATGAAGACGTTGCTTTTGTGTACCACGACGGCGATCATTTCATCCTGCCAGGGCCATGACGGGTGGCAGGCTATGATCTTCAGGTCTGGGAAATCGGCAGCTACATCATCGATAAAAGGGATCGGCTTGGTATACTTCAACCGGATCCCCATACCTCCCGGCATGCCTCCACCCAGACCAGTGGTCCCGGTATGGAATTGGACCGGGCAGTCGAGTTCGACACACTTCTCGTAGATAGGGTATACCATGCGATCGTTGGGGAAGAACTCCTGAGCCGCCTGCTGGAACTT